>Ga0233424_10003144_pt1 | contig 10912 bp, 11 predicted proteins | sample Watercolumn_Towu_FD_181011 | JGI IMG/M metagenome (GOLD analysis project Ga0233424, IMG submission 181011) | Freshwater microbial communities from Lake Towuti, South Sulawesi, Indonesia - Watercolumn_Towuti2014_125_MG | ecosystem: Environmental > Aquatic > Freshwater > Lake | place: Indonesia... | reverse complement strand
GATTCTGCGAGCGGTGGAGCCGACAGCGGGAAGTGTCAAGTTCCGCACGCAAGCCGACTCGGTGGTTGACGTAACCACAATTCCGCGTGACTCCCTTCGCTCGCTCCGGCGCGAGATGCAGATGATCTTCCAGGACCCGTGGTCATCGCTCAACCCGCGCATGACACTGCTCGACCTGATTGGCGAGCCGATGCTTGTGCACGGCATCTCGGGTGCCTCAGAACGACAAGCGAGGGTGGAGGCGTTGCTGAAGCGGGTCGGTCTCCGACCCGAGTACATGGGGCGGTACCCGCACGCCTTCTCCGGTGGGCAGCGCCAGCGGATCGGCATTGCGCGAGCCCTCGCCCTGCGGCCCAGCCTCGTGGTCGCTGACGAACCCGTCAGTGCACTCGACGTCAGCGTCCAGGCACAGATCCTGAACCTCCTGCTTGAGCTCCAGGAGGAGTTCGGCCTAACGTACTTGTTCGTCTCGCATGACCTGGCAGTCGTGAAGCACCTCTCCGACCGTGTGGCTGTGATGTATGCGGGCCGGATTGTGGAAACGGGTGACGCCTCGAAGCTGTTCGCCGCACCGCGCCACCCCTACTCCGAGGCGCTGCTGTCTGCGGTCCCTGAGCCTAACCCTGACTGGAAGTCGAACCGGATAGTTCTGGAGGGTGATGTCCCGGACCCGGCGCACCTGCCAACCGGATGCGCGTTTCACCCGCGGTGCCGGTACGTCATCGAGCGGTGCAAAACTGAGGAGGTTGCGCTCCTGCCCGACTCCGAAGGGGGAGCGGTTCGCTGCTTGCGTGCCGACGAGCTTTCACTCGCCGGCGTCACGGCACCGGGTTTCCGATAAGCCCGGCAGGGGGGTCGGCACGCACGCCGAGCGCCGGCTCGGTCTGTCAGGCCGGGCTCAGGCGAGCCAGCAAGTGAGCGGGTAGGTGTGGGGCGATCGCTGCGCGGATCGACGCAAGCTCGAGCTCCGAGGCTGCGAGGAGCGGAGCTGCTGGTCGGCCATTACCTAATCCGAGAAGGCGGCAAGCTCCCTTGAGCGACGGCAGCCAGTGGCTGGCCAAGCCGTGCAGCTTCGTCAGCTCGACAATCTGAGCCTGAAACGCGTTCACCGTTTCCGGATTTCCGCTGCGAGCGGCCACAAACAGGTCGCGGAAGAGCGAAGGCGCAAAGTTGCCCATCCCGGGAACGGCCCCGTCGCCCCCAAGCAATGCCGTGGCCGCCATCGCGAACTCAGCTCCCTGAAGCACGCGGAACTGGGGTGCTGCGCTCTTGATTCCAATGAGCGCTTGGAAGTGCTCAAGCTGGCCGGAAGAGTCCTTTATCCCGAGGATGCGCGGCTCGGATGAGAGTGCAGCAACGGTGGCAACCGAAAGCATGTGATAAGTCGACTGCGGGATGTTATAGAGCAGGATCGGCAGCGGAGTGGCATCCAGGATGGACTCGATATGGCGCAGGTGCGCACTTGCGTCCACGCCGTTGTAATAGGGGGATCCTGCCACGATCCCGTCGGCACCGGAGTCAGCGGCTCGCTTCGCAGCATCAACAGCGAGCGCAGTCGCCGGCAGCATCACCCCGGCGATGACTGGGGCGCGACCCGCCGAGGCCGACACGGAGTGCCGGATGACGGTAGACCGTTGCTCAGGCGTGAGCCACGCTCCCTCGCCGCATCCTCCGAGCACGAACAATCCCGTCCCGCCGTCGCCGAGGATGTGCTCGCACAAGGCTTGCTGAAGGGCCTCATCGATGCCCCCCGTAGCATCAAGCACCGAAATCACCGGCGGAACCACACCGGTCAGCACTGTGTCCCAGGTCCATCGACGCTCAGTCGTCGCCACGCCACCGATCCTTCCCGAGCGTACGCTCGATGCATGTACGACACGCATCGTACGTGTCGGGGTCGCTGTCGCGACGCCACAACGGGTGCGAGGCATGCCCCGCGCTGGCCCCAGATGGGAACCTTGTCGTGGGTATCGCCTGTTACGGCAGCGTTTCAGGAGTCCGGTTCCGCGCGCGGACTGGTGCCGCACGAGGCAATCGGTGCCATCATGCGCCGAAGACATCCATGACGACCCGCACGCCTGAGTCCAATGCGAGCGATTCCACCGCCCCCGATGCCGCGATTTCGCGCGCGCTGTGGCTGAATACCCACCTGCCCAGCGGGTCCTCATACAGTTATGCGAAGCGACCGGTTCACCCGGACTCACGCGCATCTTGGAGGCTGTCGCCGGACCCGTTCTGGTTGCCTCCGGAGGTTGGGGTTTTCCTTGAGCGTCTGGGCAATGACCTCCTCGCCTACTACCGGGCGACGAATGCGCTGTACCTCGCATCCGTGCGTGGAACGCAACCGCGCTGGGTCGCGGAGTACTTTGATCTTGGACGTCCGGATTCGATTGTGGACTTTGGGCGACTTAACCGACTGCGTCGGTCGCTGCCAGGGGTGATACGGCCAGACCTTTTCTTGACGGACGAAGGCTTCGTCGCCACCGAACTAGATTCCGTTCCCGGCGGAATCGGGTTCGGCGCAAGCATGGGTCGCCTCTACGGTCGCCTTGGTGTGTCCCCAGTTGGAGGGCCCGATGGCATGGTCGAGGGCTTCCTCTCGATGGTTGGGTCGGCGGCCGGCAACGTGGACCCAAGTGTCGCCATCGTGGTTTCGGAAGAGTCGGGCGACTATTGGGACGAAATGGAATGGCTTGCGACGGCGTGTCGCGGTCTGGGTGCTTCGGTCCACGCGGTACGCCCTGACGCTGTCACCTTTCGTGAGGAGGGGATATTCGTGCCGGATGGCGGCTCACCCGGCCCGCGCGACCCGGCGCCAGTGGACGCATCCGCCGCCCTAGTTCAGGTTCAGGTGATCTACCGGTTCTTCGAGCTCTACGATATCAAGAATGTCTCAAAATGGGAGCTCATGTTGTACGCTGCTAAAAAGCAGAAGGTGGTGATCACGCCACCTATCAAGTCGTACCTTGAAGAAAAGTTAGCTTTTGCGCTTGTGCACCATCCCTCCTTGGAAAAGTTCTGGACGAGCGAGTTGTCGCCTTCAGGGTTTGACCGGCTGCGCGCGCTTGTTCCGCAGACGTGGGTGCTGGACCCACGCCCGGTTCCACCGCATGCGGTCATTTCTGGGCTGACGGTGGGCGGTGCGCCCCTGCACGACTGGCGGCAACTTCATGGCCTTGGTCAAAAGGAGCGTCGCTTGGTGATCAAGCCAAGTGGCTTTTCTGCGACGTCGTGGGGAAGCCGCGGAGTTCGGATCGGACATGACCTTCCCGAGGCCGAATGGGTCGAGGCGGTCGATTCTGCGCTGGAAGCGTTCCCGGTGACCCGACACGTCCTTCAGCGGTTTCATGCCACGAAGCGTGCGACCGTTCACTGGTACGACTTTGACAGCCGCAGCGTCCGGCCGATGGCAGGTCGCGCGCGCCTGACGCCGTATTACTTCGTCGTCGGTGATTCCGTGCGCCTTGGCGGTGCAACGGCCACCGTTGTTCCGATAGACAAGAAGTTGATCCACGGGATGGCCGATGCGGTCATGGTGCCTTGCGCGATACGCCAATCTGTCGGTGTCGGCCTTTCCCAAACACCATTGCGCGCCTGAACGGAACCGAGGGGTCGGGGTTTTCGATGGAAACATGGCAGCAAATTCTTCGTGATGGCATAAACAATGCAGATCAGCTCTTCGAGAAGTTTGGCGTTGACCGGGACCTCGCGGACAAGATTAGCAAGGACTTTCGCATACGGATCAATGCCTACTACCTCGGGCTAATCGAGGAGCCGGGTGATCCCATATGGCGCCAAGTGGTGCCTGACGCTGCCGAACTGGATGATGAGGATTGCCCGGACGACCCCTTGAATGAGGAAGTTGACAGTCCGGTCCCCAACCTAACTCACCGCTACCCCGACAGGGTGCTGTTCCTCGTCAATCACCAGTGTCCGATTTACTGCAGGTTCTGCACCCGCAAACGGAAGGTCAGCGAACCAGGATGGTGGAATCGGGAGACGCTCAAGCTCGGTATTGACTACATCCGCTCCCACCCCGAGATCCGTGATGTGATCGTCTCCGGCGGCGATCCGATGATGCTGCCGGATCACACCATCGACTGGTTGCTTGGTGAGCTCAGGTCAATCCCGCACCTTGAGATCATCCGTATCGGCAGCCGAGTGCCGTGCGCCCTGCCGCAGCGGATCACGCCAGACCTCGTCGCCATCTTGAGAAAATATCACCCTCTTTACGTCAACACGCACTTCAATCACCCACGCGAGGTGAACGAGGTGACCAAGAAGCACGTGGGTATGCTTGTTGATGCAGGAATTCCGGTCGGATGTCAGACAGTCCTCCTGAAGGGCGTAAACGACGACGTTTCGGTCATGAAGGACTTGATGCGCAAGCTCCTTACCATTCGGGTTCGACCGTATTACATCTACCAAGCCGATTTGACCAAGGGCACAAACTACTTCCGAACGCGGGTCGAGAAAGGTCTGGAGATCATTCAGGGCCTTCGCGGCCACACGTCAGGACTGGCAGTGCCCCACTACGTCATTGACGCCCCCGGAGGCGGGGGCAAGATTCCGCTTCTTCCCGAGTACGTGACCGAGGTCAACGACAGCGAGGTGGTGCTTCGGAACTACGCCGGGAAGACGTACCGGTACCCGCAGGTCGGGGCTCGCGACGCGACAGCCGTCACGGTCGGAACCGATGGCTCGGTGGGTTCGGATCGGGGCGGTGGCGATGTGGGTCGCAGTCGAGGGGCACCCGAACCGGTTGCCTACCTACAGCAACTGTCATCCTGAGTGATGCCTGCCGGGGGCTTCGTTGCCGGCTTGCGGTTGGGCTGCAAGAGGAAGCTCGGGTGTCACGTTTGCCGCGAGAATCGCAGTCGCTTTAAGATTGCCGTGCCGCCAACTGCCTGCGAACAGCCGCGGGACTCGCCTCAGACTTGCAAAGGTGCGGCCGAAGGGCATTGCAGCGGTCGTCTGCGCTTCGTAGCCTTCCCCAAATGCCGCGTACATTCGGTCAACGAGCGAGTGTCAACGCACAGCTTGGTACCGTCCGGGGTACCGACGTTGCTTTGCGAGTTGCACGCCCGTTTGGTGCCGTGCTGTGACTGGGGTCGGAGATCGAACGCCATGCGTCCCTTTTGGAGCTGAACCCAAGTCGGAACACGGCAGACCGTCGGCTTTGGATCGCAACTCGCAGGCGGTCAACCCGTTTCACGGCAAGAAGGAGTCCCTTGGCATGGTGGGCACGATTGACGGGGCTGCCGCTACTGGAGCGGCGAACATCCCTGACGCCGCGCTCATCGCACGCGCTCAAGCAGGGGAACACGCCGCGTTCGAGCAACTTTTCAATCAGTATCAGTCGCAAATCTACAACTATATCTATCGCCTCATGGGGAGTTCAGAAGATGCGAACGACCTCACGCAAGACACATTCCTCAAGGCCTACCTAGCGCTTTCCCGCACGTCGCACGACCTGCGCGTCGGAGCTTGGCTCTATCGGATTGCCACCAACGTCTGCCTTGACCAGCTTCGCCACCGAAAGCTCATCAAGTGGCAAGCATGGGAATCGTTCGTGGCGGTCTTTCATCCCACACAGGTTGCGAAGGATAGCCCCGAACGCGACTGCATCACTCGCGAAAATGCCGAGGAGGTGCAATTGATCCTCGCACAGATGCATCCAAAATACCGGATGTGCCTTATACTGCGCGAGTACCACGACCTTTCGTACGACGAAATCGCGGAAGTGCTGAACACGACGAGGGCTGCGGTGAAGTCCCTGCTATTCCGCGCACGTGAGGAGTTCCGACAGGTCTATGCGAAGGTCGAGCGCCAGCCGACCCGTGCCGAACGATAGTGTCGTGATTGAACCCTTGGCGAAGCCCAGCGTAACCAGACGGCGCGTGTAGTCACAGCCGTCCCAACCCGGACGAACAGACTTGCCTACTCGTTCGCCGTGGACCAGCAGCCACCCGTCTGGCGAACTCCTGTCGAGTTACCTAGACGGAGAGGTCGATTCTCAAGCCCGAACGGCCCTCGTCAGTCATGTCGAAGCGTGCGCCGATTGCGGTCGACAGGTTGAGGCGTTCCGTACGCTCCGCTCGACCCTGCGCAGCGCGCCAACTCAGCGCGCGCCGATGTCGCTGAACCGCGAGGTCTGGCAACGCATCGAACAGCACGACGCGACTGCACGCCGCGGGTTCCGACTACCGACGACCTCGCGGTTGGTCAGCTTCGGCACGAACGCGCTAGCGTTGGCCGCGATTGTGGTGCTCATGGCGATCATCGCTCCTGGTGCTGATGCCCTGATCCGCCAGCTTGCCTTCCCGATCACACCGGACGCGTCCACCACGGCCGCCCAGCCGACCGTCCAGTCCGTTGCTGCGGCACCAACGAGTACCGCTTGGCCGACCGAGACTGCGATGCCGTTGACCGCAACCTCGGCACTCGCAAACCAAGTGCCGACGAGTACCCCAGGAGCGGCTCGTTCAGTCAACACTGATGCTGGCTCTCAGCCACCGCAAGCCGCTTCGAGGCAGGACCAACTCACACCGAGACCCATTCAGGCGACCACTGTGCGCCCCGAGACGACGCGAGCGCCTGCTCCCAATGCCGCCCCCGCTTCACAGGTCACGGCAGTGAGGTCGCCCACGGCGGTCGTGGCCAGCGCACCGACGCTTCGAGCGGTCTCGGGAACGGTCAGCTTCGTCGATCGCAAGGCTCGGACGATCACCGTGACCGCGAACGGGCCAGCAGGCGAGCGCCCGGTCTCGGTCATCGTTTCGGATGGCACCCAGTACAGCCGGGCCGATGGCCGTCGCACTGCCTTCGAGGACGTGGGGATTGCAGATCAGGTCGAAGTGTCCGGTTTTGAGGGTGGATCGCAGTCCGGCGGGATTCTGGCATCCACGCTTCGTATCAGCGTGAGTGCGGTGTCTTCGGCGCCTCAGACGCGGTCTCCGCGGGTCATCTTCGTCGTTGACGGCGCGGAGTCGATCCGGGCGGGGCAATACGCCCAGACCGGCGACTGGGCCCGGCGCCTGGCGACAACGGGATATGAGGTAACGACTGCGGATCCGTCGCGGGTCGCATGGACAGCCACGACCCTGACGGGGTTTGACTTGGTCGCAATCGGCGCGCCGGCCACGCTCAGTGACGCCGCCATTGCAGTCGTGCGGGCAAGCCGCCTGCCCATCTTGAACGGCGACCCGCGCCTCGTGCAGACGCTTGGACTTGGCGTGAATGTCGACCCTGCGAACCCTCTGCGGCAAGCTCCCGCCGGCCGCACCATAGACATCGTGCAGTCCGGGTCGCCGGTTACACGCGGTCTATCAACCGGCGAGACCGTTGTCGCTCGCGAGTCCCTGTATCGCACGCCAATCGTCTCGAACGGCACGGTGTTGGCAACGGTGCTCGACGCCGGCCAACGTCGCGCTATCTGGACACAGACCGGGACGTCGGTATACCTCGGTGCGTGGAACAGCTCAAATGGCGCCAATCACACTGACGCTTACTGGTCCATGTTCGACCGCAGCGTGGTCGCACTGCTTGGTCGCGACCCGGGTGCCCGCGTCGGTGTGATCGAACCAGTTCCGACCGCGACGCGCGTCGCCCGCTAGCTGCTCAAGGCGCGCAGTCGGCCCCACGCCTTGATGTGTCTCGCGCGCGTGGCAATTTCGGTCGCGTCTTGGCCGTCATCCGTCGGTGGTTTCAAATCGGGCCCGCGCGCGGGTAACGTTGCCAATTGCAAGTCCGCGCCATGCTCCGCTGCCCCGGACGAGGGTGTGAAACCCCGGTGCTGAATGGCATTGGCGTCAGCGCGAGTCTCAAGGGGGCGCGCCACCACGTCATCACGTCCACCAGCGATTGGCGCGTGAAGGGGTTGGTTCCGGGGCGAGTTCGTGGACCACGCGCTCACGTCGGCACCAACGGAGAGAAGCGATCAGCAAGCCTCGGCATTGCCAAAGTGCGCTGCGAAGTGCGGTGCAGTCCATCCGCTTGCGCTGGGCCGGACACCCTGCCATCGTTGGCCCGAATTGCGCCTGCCACGTGCCGAGCGTCTCCGGGAGCAGCTGCAGCCCAGAGGTCAGGGACCGCACGTTCCTTGAACAGAATCGCCACAAACGGCGCAACGCGAATGTAGAGCGCCATCTGCAGCACCCCGACACCGGCACTGTCCCGTGCTTCCAATGCGCCAAGACTATTCGTGAAGATACGCTGCGTCATGTCCGTGGTTCGGGCCTGAAGTGCCGAAAAGACTTGCCCAGATATCAGTGTATTATCCATTGACATTACTTGTAAGTGCTGGCATGTCAGCATCGCCTGCAATAGCCTCAAGCAGTCCCTGAAGGTAGCCGATGGCATGTGCCCGCCCGCGGTGACCATAATCACTGTCATCCACGAGGCCTGGAGCGTGGTCATCGAGGATGAATCCAGTGAATCCGCTGTCGCGCAGTGCGCGCATCACCCGCAGCGGTCGGATATTGCCCTCGCCGAGGAAGCACTCTTCAAACACGGGTACAATGCCTTTTACATCGCGAAAGTGCACGTAGCAGATCTTTCCGCGCGGGCCAAGTGAATGAATGGCCTGAAGTACGGCAGGTTCACCACCCATCTCCGAGACCGTGCCGAGGCAGAGGTCGACGGCGGAACGTTCGCTGGGCACCACGTCGAGCGCCTCTTCCAGAGCTCCAACCGATCGGAACAAGCGCGCGACGCCACCCAACGTTGGCACGGGCGGGTCATCCGGGTGGAGTGCGAGGGTTACACCCGAAACCTCGGCTGCCGGCACGATCCGACGCATGAACCACCGGTAGTTTTCCCACAACGTCGCCTCGTTCAGGTCAAGCGTTGGCAGCAGGTGCGCGCCGCGGACCCATGGATCGGCAAGTCGCCGGTCTCGCCTTGCGATGATCACCTCTCCGGCGCGTGCGGGGTCATCAGTGACGGCTTGGTCAAAGCCATTGACAAGCGCACCGCCCCGGCCGTCGCGCCGCATCCAAGTGCGCCACACGGATCCTGGCATGAAGTTGTAGCCAAGCACCGGTATCCCCGCCTCGCCGAGGTTGCGGATGGTCGCGACAACGTGCTCAACCTCCGCCTCTCGGTTGGGCCCGCCGGTCATGCAGTGCTCATAGAAGTGGTTAGGCAGGTTTTCAATCGCTTCGAGGCGCAGTCCTGACGCCTCGCATGTCTCGCGCAACTGTCGGAGGTCACGTGCCTCCCAGCGGTGATCACCCGGCAGGTCCGGGGTGTTGAGCTGGATGCCGGAGACACCCAACTGGCGCGCGAATGCAAGTGATGCATCCGACAGTCGTGGAAGCTGTCCGAGTGCGACGCGCATGCCCAGTCCTGTCGTCATCGGCCCCTCCTGCCAATGTCAGAGTGGTCTGGAGTGACCCACTCAGTTCGGCGGGTGGAAGTCTAAGAAACCACGTTGGCAGCCGTACTATCGCCTGCGCGCCGCTCAGCCCGCATGCCTTGGAAGGAGCTAGTTCATGCCCCAGAATGAAGCGAACACCCGACGAGTGCTCGTTACTGGTTCGACCGGTGCGATTGGCGTGCCCCTGACTGCCCATCTTTCGGCACGGGGCCATCATGTGCGAGGCTTTGCCCGGCGCCCGTCTCCGGGTCTTTCCGATTTCGTTGAAGGCGACCTCAATGATCGCGACGCCGTGTTTCGCGCGGCGCAAGGAATTGAAACCATCGTCCACCTTGGTGCGTATCCAAACCCTGCCGATTTCATCGATGTGCTTCTTCAGCCAAACGTCGTAGGGCTCTACTACATTCTTGAAGCAGCGGTGACACACGGCGTGAAGCGCGTCGTCCTTGCAAGCACCGTCCAAGTGATTTCAGGCCACGCATTCCGGGACCGCCCAGTGCACGTGAGCGACGGCCCTGCGCCAACGAACCACTACGCATTGTCGAAAGTGTGGGCTGAGGAAGCGGGTGCGATGTATGCGCGCGTCCACGGACTTTCGGTAATCAGTGCCCGCATCGGTTGGTTCCCGAGAAACACCGGCGAGTGCATCCGCCTCGCGTCGATGGATGGAGGGCCGGACCTCTACTTCAGTCATAGCGACGCCAATCGCTTCTTCGAGCGTTGTGTTGAGTCGCTCACACCGGGACTAGGGGTGTCAGTGATCCTGCACGCCCAAAGCCGGCCAACGAACGTCGCGCGGATGGATGTTGCTGAAGCGCGGGAGGTCATCGGGTACGAGCCACAGGACACGTGGCCGGCGGGCCTGCCATTTCCGCACGCGTAGCTGTTCGGTTCGTGCGCCATGCCCGGTACTGCAAACCGACCTTCCTGCGGTGGCCATGGGTGCGAGCCGGGCGGCGGTCAGCTGAGCGGATCCCGCACGCCAATCGTGAGGAGGATGTTGGCGTAGACCCGCTGTTCTCCAGTGACAATCGCCAACGCAACGTCTTGCGCGCGCGCCGCGTCGTAGAAGTCCCAGCGGTTTCGGACTGTCAGGGGAATGGGGCCTTCTTGCAGGGGCATCGCCGTAGTCGAACCCGATAGCAGGCGCCGGAATTCACCGAAGATGCTTGGTTCGCTGCCGTCATCGGGGGTCATTACCTCGGCGGCCTCAATGGGCGTACACGAGACGATCGCCTCGAGCACGTCGGGCACCGAGACCTTGCCCGGTGCAAGGTTCAGGTAGACGCGCGTCGCCGTCAGGGCTGACCGCGTTGCCAACGGGTAGTTCCCGTCGGCGATCAGTACCTTGGCACCATGACCGGCAGTGCCCAGGCCCTGCAGGATGTCGGGATGAAGGATCGCACCGAGAAGCATGCTGGCACCCCCAGGACACCCGAGTAGCGGGCGTCCATTGGGCCGGACTACATGTCCGGCAGGTCGATCACCACCTCGCGCCCGGACGCCGCCGACCGCAGGATCCCGTCGATGATC
>Ga0233424_10003143_pt1 | contig 10915 bp, 10 predicted proteins | sample Watercolumn_Towu_FD_181011 | JGI IMG/M metagenome (GOLD analysis project Ga0233424, IMG submission 181011) | Freshwater microbial communities from Lake Towuti, South Sulawesi, Indonesia - Watercolumn_Towuti2014_125_MG | ecosystem: Environmental > Aquatic > Freshwater > Lake | place: Indonesia... | reverse complement strand
TGGGAGATGCCACGGTAGCGGTACTCGGTGACGGCACCGATGTTGAACGACAGCGGGTCCGGCGCCGGCTCATCGGCCAACGCCGGCAGAGCCAGCATCAGGCACAGGGTGCAAAGCGATGTTTTCATGACAGGTTCCAGGAAATTCAGGCCAGGCCCAGGGCCACGAGCAGGAGGTCGATGGCCTTGATGCCGATGAAGGGAACGATGACGCCGCCGAGGCCGTACACCAGCAGGTTGCGGCGCAGCAGCGCGGCCGCACCGATGGCGCGGTAGCGCACGCCCTGGAGCGCCAGCGGGATGAGCACGACGATGATCAGCGCGTTGAAGATGACCGCACTCAAGATGGCCGAGTTGGGGCTGGCCAGGTGCATGATGTTCAGCGCGCCGAGCTGCGGGTAAGTCGACACGAAGGCGGCGGGCAGCACCGCGAAGTACTTGGCCAGGTCGTTGGCGATGCTGAAGGTCGTCAGCGACCCGCGCGTCATCAGCATCTGCTTGCCTGTCTCCACCACCTCGATCAGCTTGGTGGGGTTGCTGTCGAGGTCGACCATATTGCCGGCCTCCTTGGCGGCCTGGGTGCCGCTGTTCATGGCCACGGCCACGTCGGCCTGGGCCAGGGCCGGCGCGTCGTTGGTGCCGTCGCCGGTCATGGCCACGAGCCGGCCCTGCGCCTGGTGCTCGCGGATCAGCGCCAGCTTGGCTTCGGGCGTGGCCTCGGCCAGGAAGTCGTCCACGCCGGCCTCGGCGGCGATGGCCGCAGCGGTCAGGCGGTTGTCGCCCGTGACCATGACCGTCTTGATGCCCATGCGGCGCAGCTGGGCGAAGCGGGCCTTGATGCCGGGCTTGACGATGTCCTTGAGCTCGACCACGCCGAGCACCTGCGCGCCTTCTGCCACCACGAGCGGCGTGCTGCCGCGCCGCGCGGCCTCGTCGACGCTGGCCTGCACCGCCGCGGGCCAGCGGCCGCCCAGCGCTTCGACATGGCGGCGCACGGCACTGCCCGCGCCCTTGCGGATGGAGCGCCCGGGCAGGTCGACACCGCTCATGCGCGTCTGCGCCGTGAAGGGCACGAACTCACCCCGCTCGGTGATGGAGGCGGGGCCGAACTTGCGGTCGGCCAGGGCCACGATGCTGCGGCCCTCGGGCGTTTCGTCGGCCAGCGATGCGAGCCGGGCGGCCTCAGCCAGTTGAACCGGGCTCACGCCGTCCAGCGGCCAGAAGGCATCGGCCTGGCGGTTGCCGAGGGTGATGGTGCCGGTCTTGTCGAGCAGCAGCACATCCACATCACCGGCGGCCTCCACGGCGCGGCCCGAGGTGGCGATGACGTTGGCCTGCAGCATGCGGCTCATGCCGGCCACGCCCACGGCCGACAGCAGGCCGGCGATGGTGGTGGGGATCAGGCACACCAGCAACGCCACCAGCACCACCAGGCTCACGGGTTCACCGCCGCCCGCCACCGCCACGCTGAACTGCGAGAAGGGCAGCAGCGTGGCGCACACGCCCAGGAACACGAGCGTCAGCGCCACCAGCAGGATGGTCAGCGCGATCTCGTTGGGCGTCTTCTTGCGCTTGGCGTTCTCGACCATCGCGATCATGCGGTCGACGAAGGTCTCGCCCGGGTTGACCGCCACGCGGGCGATGACCCAGTCCGACAGCACCCGCGTGCCGCCGGTGAGCGCGGAGAAGTCGCCACCGCTTTCGCGGATGACGGGCGCCGACTCGCCGGTGATGGCGCTCTCGTCCACCGAGGCCACGCCGTCGACGACCTCCGCATCGGCCGGCACCACGTCGCCAGCCTCGATCAGCACGACCTCGCCCTTGCGCAAGGTGCCCGCCTCGCGCGGGTGCCAGGTGACGCGCTCGCGCGGCAGGCCCGGCTGCCAGCCCTCGGCCACCTTGGCCCAGGTTTCCTTCTTGAGGCCGCGCAGGGACGCGGCCTGCGCCTTGCTGCGCCCCTCGGCCAATGCCTCCGCGAAGTTGGCGAAGAGCACGGTGAACCACAGCCACACGGTCACGGCGATGACGAAGCCGGTAGGCTGCGCGAAGGCCAAGGCCGTGGTCAGCGCACTGCCGAGGTAGACCACCGCCATGACCGGGTTGCGCCACTGCACGCGCGGGTCCAGCTTGGTGAAGGCCTCGACCAGCGCCGTGCGCGCCAGGGCCGGGTCGAACAGGGAGAAACCGGCGTTCATGACGCGCTCCACAGGATGAGGTGCTCGACGACCGGGCCCAGGGCCAGGGCCGGCACGTAGTTCAGCAGGCCGACCAGCACCACGCTGCCGATCAGCAACACGACGAAGAGCGGCCCGTGCGTGGGCAGCGTGCCCTCGCCCGCCACCAGGCGCTTCTTGGCGGCCAGCGACCCGGCCAGGGCCAGCACCGGCAGGATGACGCCGAAGCGGCCGATCCACATCACCAGGGCCAGCAGGCCGTTGTAGAAGGGCGTGTTGGCCGACAGGCCGGCAAAGGCGCTGCCGTTGTTGTTGCCGGCGGAGGACAGCGCGTACAGCACCTCACTGAAGCCATGCGCGCCGGGCGCCGCGATGCCCGCCCGGCCGGGCGCCAGCGTCACGGCCACGGCCGTGCCCACCAGCACCGCCAGCGGCGTCAGCAGGATGGCCAGCGAGACCATCTTCATGTCGAAGGCCTCGATCTTCTTGCCCATGTACTCGGGCGTGCGGCCGATCATCAGGCCCGCGACGAACACGGCCAGGATGGCGAACACCAACATGCCGTACAGGCCCGCGCCGACACCGCCGAACACGACCTCGCCGAGCTGCATCAGCACCATCGGCACCGCACCGCCCAGTGGGGTGAAGCTGTCATGCATGGCATTGACCGCGCCGCAGCTGGCGGCCGTGGTGATCACGGCGAACAGCGCGGAGGCCTGGATGCCGAAGCGGGCTTCCTTGCCTTCCATATTGCCGCCGGGCTGCGTGGCGCTGGCCGTGGCGTCCACGCCGAGTGCCGCCAGGCGCGGGTTGCCGGCTTGCTCGGCGCCGGTGGCGATGAGCACGGCCGCCACGAAGAGCACCGTCATGGCGGCGAGCAGCGCCCAGGCCTGGCGCATGTCGCCCACCTCGTGGCCGAGGACGAAGCACAAGGCCGCAGGGATCAGGAAGATGGCCAGCATCTGCAGCGCGTTCGTGGCCGCCGTCGGGTTCTCGAAGGGGTGGGCGGAGTTGGCGTTGAAGAAGCCGCCACCGTTGGTGCCCAGCATCTTGATGGCCAGTTGGGAAGCCACCGGGCCGACGGCGAGCGTCTGCGTCGGGCCCGACTTGTCCTCCACGACGGGCTGGCCCGCCGCGTCGAGCACCGGCTGCCCGCCAGCGTCCAGGCGCGGTTCCTGCCAGCGCTGCACCTCGACAGTGCTGACCTCCTGGTAGGGCTTGAAGGTCTGCACCACCCCCATGCCGGCGAGCACGATGGCGAACACCAGGGACAGCGGCAGCAGCACCCAGAGCGTGGCCCGCGTCAGGTCGGCCCAGACGTTGCCGATGGCCTGCGCGCCGTGGCGCGCGAAACCTCGCACCAGGGCGACGACCACGGCGATGCCGGTCGCGGCGGACAGGAAGTTCTGCACCGTCAAGGCCAGCATTTGCGTGAGGTAGCTCATCGTCGTCTCGCCGCCGTAGCCCTGCCAGTTCGTGTTCGTCACGAAACTGATGGCGGTGTTGAAGGCCGAGTCCGGCGCGACGGCGGGCAGGCCCTGCGGGTTCAGCGGCAGCAGGTGCTGCAGGCGCTGCAGGGCATAGACGGCCAGCACGCCCAGCGCGTTGAAGAGCAGCAGGCCGAGGGTGTAGGCGAGCCAGCCCTGCTCGGCCTCGACCCGCACGCCGGCCAGGCGCAGCAGGCGCGAGTCGATGCGCTGCAAGGCAGCGACCCGCCCCGCCATGACGGCATGGATCCAACGGCCGAGCGGCCAGGACAGGGCCAGCAGCACGAGCAGGAAGGCCCCCAGTTGAAGCCAGGCGGCGGCGCTCATGACAGGTCCTCCGGAAACAGCAGCGCCCAGAAGAGATAGACGGCCAGCACGACGACGAGCGCGGCCGCGGTGAGTTCGAAGCCGGTCATGGCTTCCTCGCGGCGAGCACGTGGCAGCCCCAGGCCGCCAGGCCCGTCAGGGCCGCGAGTGCCGCGGCCAGACCCAGAAAAACGATGTCCATGACACCTCCATTGCGATGGAGGCCATTCTGGAAATCGCGCCGTCAAGCCGCCGACAAGATCGCGGCGGGCGGCATCAAGAAAGCATCAAGACCGGGGCAGCGTCAGCTGGGTGAGCTCGATCCCGCGCTCGCGGGCGATGGCCTCCAGCACGGGCAGCAGCGGGCCGAGCTTTTCGTCCAGCGCGTCGCGCACGGTGTCGACGACAACCTGCGTGCTGCGCTCGATTTCGAGATGCACGGCGTCGCCCACGACCTTGTCGCCGAAGGTGGTCATGCGCAGGGTCTCGGGGATGAGCCAGACCTCGAACCAGCCCGAGCCGTCGCGCTCGCGCTGGGCTTCGGCCACGGTCAGGCTGCAGCCGTTGACGCCGATATAGCCCTTGGCGAAGACGTAGCGCATCCAGGGCGCGGGCAGCGCGAAGCGGATGACGTGGTTGTTGTCCGGCCGGCGGATCTCGGCGATGCGCGCCGACACGTCCACATGGCCCGACAGCGGGTGGCCGCCGATCTCGACGCCCTCCCTGGCCGCGCGCTCCACGTTCAGGCCCGAGCCCACGCCCAGGCCGCCGAGCGTGGTCAGGTTCAGGGTCTGCGCCATCACGTCGAAGCTCGCCACGCCGGGTGCCGGGCGCTCGGTCACGGTCAGGCACACGCCGTCACACGACACGCTCGCGCCGATGGCGAGGTCCTGGTCGAAGCCTTCGGGGAACTTCAGGTGCAGGGTGTGCAGGCCCTCGCGGGCTTCGATGGATTCAACGCGGGCGACGCCCTGGACGATGCCTGTGAACATGATGAAAAAAGGCCCCGGGTGGGGCCGATTTGTCGAGTTGCAGCCAGCTTACCAGCTGACCTCGCGATCCGGGGTCGCGCCAATCTTGTGGATGGACAGGTCGGCACCTTCGAACTCCTGCTCGGCATCCAGCCGCAGGCCCACCAGGCGGCGGATCACGCCGTACACGACGAAACCGCCGAGCAGCGCCCAGGCCACGCCGCCCAGCGTGCCCAGCAGCTGCGCGCCGAAGCTGACGCCACCGAGGCCGCCCAGCGCCTGCTGACCGAAGATGCCGCAGGCGATGCCGCCCCAGGCGCCACACAGGCCGTGCAGGGGCCAGACGCCGAGCACGTCGTCGATCTTCCAGCGGTTCTGCGTGAGGGTGAAGAACTGGACGAAGAGCCAGCCGGCCACACCGCCCGTGACGAGCGCGCCGATCGGGTGCATCACGTCTGAGCCCGCGCACACCGCCACCAGGCCCGCGAGCGGCCCGTTGTAGGCGAAGCCCGGGTCATTGCGCCCCAGCAGCACGGCCACCAGCGTGCCACCCGCCATCGCCATCAGGGAGTTGACGGCGACCAGGCCGGAGAGCTTGTCCAGCGTCTGCGCGCTCATCACGTTGAAGCCGAACCAGCCCACCGTCAGCACCCAGGCGCCCAGGGCCAGGAAGGGGATGCTCGACGGCGGGTGGGCGCTCATCGCGCCGTCCTTGCGGTAGCGGTTCAGGCGCGGGCCGAGCAGCAGCACGGCCGCCAGGCCGATCCAGCCGCCCACGGCGTGCACGACGACGCTGCCGGCGAAGTCGTGGAACTCCGCCCCGGTCGCGGCCTTCAGCCAGGCCTGGATGCCGAAGGCCTGGTTCCAGACGATGCCCTCGAAGAACGGATAGACGTAGCCGACGATCACGCAGGTGGCCGCGAGCTGGGGGCCGAAGCGCGCCCGCTCGGCAATGCCGCCGGACACGATGGCGGGGATGGCGGCCGCGAAGGTCAGCAGGAAGAAGAACTTGACCAGCTCATAGCCATTCTTCTGCGCCAGCTGCTCGGCGCCCACGAAGAAGTGCAGGCCGTAGGCCACGCCATAGCCCACCAGGAAGTAGGCCAGCGTGGAGACCGCAAAGTCCACGAGGATCTTGACCAGGGCATTGACCTGGTTCTTCTTGCGCACCGTGCCCAGTTCCAGAAAGGCGAATCCGGCGTGCATCGCCAGCACCATGATGGCGCCGAGCAGGATGAAGAGCGCATCCGCGCCCTGCTTGATCGAGGTCTCCAACGTTGTCTCCGGCCGCCGGCTCCAGGCCTGGGCACCATGCACCAAGCCGAGTCGGGTTGCACCGGAATTGCAAATTCAATGCCCGCTTTTGAGGCGTTCATCGGCGCCGAGTCGGCACCGGGATGAAGCAATCAGCCCGCTTTTGGTGCGGGCGATGCACTCTTCTCGAACGCCTCCGCACTGAATCCGAGCGTCCATGCGCCGCTGGGCCAGTGCACGACCGGGCGCTTGATGACGCTGGGCTCGGCCCGCATCAGTGCGATCGCGGATGCATCGTCCGTGACGGCGGCCTTGGCGGCGCCGTCGAGCTTGCGCCAGGTGGTGCCGGCGCGGTTGATGAGGCGCTCACGACCGAAGGCGGCCAGCCAGGCCGGCAGCAGCTCGGCCGGGACGCCCTGCTTCTTGAAGTCGTGGAAGGCGACCGTGTAGCCCTGGTCGGTCAGCCAGGTGCGCGCTTTTTTCACGGTGTCGCAGTTGGGAATGCCGTAGACGGTGATCATGCGCGCCACCGTACCATGCCGCCATGATCGACTGGCTCGACGAGGACACGCTCGACTTCCCGCCCAGCAGCCGCGCCCTGGGTGACGACACCGACGCACCCGGCCTGCTCGCCGCCGGCGGCAGCTTGAACCCGCAGCGCCTGGAAGCCGCCTACCGGCGCGGCATCTTCCCTTGGTACAGCCCCGGCCAGCCCGTCCTGTGGTGGGCACCCGACCCGCGGATGGTGCTGCAGACCGCCCACTTCAAGCTCTCCCGATCGCTGCGCAAGACGGTGCAACGCTTTGCCGACACGCCGGGCTGCGAGATCCGCGTCGACCACGACCGCGCGGCCGTGCTGAAGGCCTGTGCCGGCGCGCCCCGCGAAGGCCAGAGCGGCACCTGGATCGTGCCCGAGTTGCAGCGCGCCTACCTGGCCTGGCCGGCCATGCACAGCATCGAGACCTGGATGGACGGCGAACTCGTCGGCGGGCTGTACGGCGTGAACCTGGGGCGCATGTTCTACGGCGAGTCGATGTTCATGCAGCGCACCGACGCGTCCAAGATCGCGCTGTGCGCCCTGGTGTGCCTGTGCCGCAGCCTCGGCATCCCATGGATCGACTGCCAGCAGAACACCCGGCACCTGGCGTCCCTCGGGGCAGCGGAAGTGCCCCGAAACGTGTTCGAAGCCCATGTCGCCACCCATGTGGGCGAGGCCGCCCCCGGGCCTTGGACCTATCATCCAGACCACTGGCAGCGCCTTTTCGAGCCCACGTGACCCACCCCAAAGAACTGCCCCTCGCGCAGATCCAGTTCTACGCCACAGCCGCCTACCCGTGCAGCTATGTGCCGGGCCGCCAGGCGCGCTCCCAGGTCGCCACGCCCAGCCACCTCATCCACGCGGACGCCTATTCCAATCTCGTGGCCGCGGGCTTCCGGCGCAGCGGGCTCTTCACCTACCGCCCCTATTGCGACCAATGCCGCGCCTGCGTGGCCCTGCGCATCCCCGTGGAGCGCTTCGAGCCCAGCCGCTCGCAGCGCCGCGCCTGGAAGGCGCACCGCCACCTGCAGGCCCAGGTGATGCGCCTGAGCTATTCGCCGGAGCATTACGCGCTCTACCTGCGCTACCAGGCCGGCCGCCACAGCGGCGGCGGCATGGACCACGACAGCGTCGACCAGTACACCCAGTTCCTGCTGCAAAGCCGCATCAACTCGCGCCTCGTGGAGTTCCGCGAGCCCATGCCCGACGGCAGCACGCCGCTGCGCATGGTGTCCATCCTCGACATCCTGAGCGACGGCCTGTCGGCGGTCTACACCTTCTACGACCCGGACATCGACGCGAGCTTCGGCACCTACGGCGTCATGTGGCAGGTGCAGCAGGCACGCGAGCTGAAGCTGCCGCACCTCTACCTCGGCTACTGGATCGAGGAGAGCCCGAAGATGGCCTACAAATCAGGCTTCCGGCCGCACCAGATCCTGCAGAACGGCGCCTGGACCGACGTCGCCTGACGCCGGATCAGACCAGCACTTCCACGCAGGCCGGGTGGCCGAGAAAGCCGTCGGGGCTGGCGCTGCGGCCGTAGGCACCGCTCTGGAAAATGACCGCCAGGTCACCCACCTCGCCGCGCGGCATCTCCATGCGGTCGGCCAGCAGGTCCAGCGGCGTGCACAGGGGGCCGACGACGCTCGCCGCCTCCATGGCCGTCTCGACGCGGCCCTGCGGCTGGATGGTCGCCGGGTAGTTCTTGCGCAGCACCTGGCCGAAATTGCCCGAGGCCGACAGGTGGTGGTGCAGGCCGCCATCGGCCACCAGGAAGACCTGGCCGCGCGACACCTTGCGGTCGACGATGCGGCTCACGTAGATGCCCGCTTCACCGACGAAATAACGGCCCAGCTCGATGACGAGCTTGGCTTGCGGAAGGTCCGCCTTGGCGCGGGCCTGGAGCGTGGCGAGGTTGTCGGCGATCGGGGCCAGATCCAGGTGCGCTTCACCGGGGAAGTACGGGATGCCGAAGCCGCCGCCCAGGTTCAGGAACCTGACCGGCGACGGCGCGGCCTCGGCCAGGCGCAGCGCCAGCTCGTAGCTCTTCTGCTGTGCCTCGCAGATGGCCTCGGCCTTGAGGTTCTGGGAACCCGCGAAGAGGTGAAAGCCCTCGAAGGCCACGCCCTCGCCCGCCAGGCGACCGACTTCGGCCAGCACCTCGGGCACCGTCTCGGCGTCGATGCCGAACTGCTTCGGGCCGCCGCTCATGCGCATGCCCGAGCCCTTGAGCTCGAAGTCGGGGTTCACGCGCAGGGCCACGCGCGCGGGCAGGCCCAGGCGCTGCGACGCCGCCGCCAGCACCTTCAGCTCCCGGGCTGACTCCACGTTCACGAGCACACCCGCAGCCACGGCCTGGCCCAGCTCGATGTCGCGCTTGCCGGGGCCGGCGAAGCTGATCTCGCGCGGGTCGGCACCGGCATTCAGCGCCACCTGCAACTCACCGGCCGAGGCCACGTCGATGCCGTCCACCAAGCCGGCCATCAGGCCGACCACGGCCGGCATGGGGTTGGCCTTCATCGCGTAGTGCAGCTCGATGCCCCGGGGCAGCGCCGCACGCAACTCGGCCACGCGGGCCTTCAGCAGGCCGCGGTCATAGGCATAGAAAGGCGTCTGCCCGACCCGCTCGGCCAGCACTGACAGGCGCTGGCCGCCCACCAGCAACTCGCCGTTGTCGGCGACGGGGAACTGCGACATGGCCACGTGGGCCGGCGGACGTTTGGCTTCGGTCATGAGGTGTGTCGGGCGACCCAGTCGGTGGACAGGGTCTTGCGGTCGATCTTGCCGTTGGGGTTGCGCGGCAGCGGGCCGCGCTGGGCCTCCACGCCGTGCGGCACCATGTAGGCGGGCATGCGGGCCTTGCAGGCGGCGATCAGCGCGGGCACGTCCAGCTCGGCCGCACCTTCAGGCGGGGTGGCGATGACCTGGATGGCCTGGCCGAGGGTGTCGTGGTCCACCCCGAAGGCGACGCATTCGCCCACGAGGCCGGTGGCGTACAGCACCTCCTCGACCTCCGTGGGACTGACCCGGTAGCCCGAGGTCTTCATCATCTCGTCGCGGCGGCCGACGAAGTACAGGAAGCCTTCGGCATCGCGCCGCACCGTGTCGCCCGAGAACACGGCGAACTCGGGCAGCTGCAGGCCCGGCTCGCGCCCGCCCACGCCCGCGGGCAGCGGCTTGTAGCGCTCGGCCGTTTTCTCGGCGTCGTTCCAGTAGCCCAGGCCCACCAGGGCGCCGCGGTGCACCAGCTCGCCCGGCTCATCGGGCGCGCATTCGCTGCCGTCCTCGCGCAGCACGAGGATCTCGGCGTTCGGAATGGCCTTGCCGATGGAATCGGGCCGGCGGTCGACCTCCTCCGGCGGCAGGAAGGTCGAGCGGAAGGCCTCGGTCAGGCCGTACATCAGGAAGGGCTTGGCCGAGGGCGCCTTGGCGCGCAGCAGGTCCAGCGTGGCGCGCGGCATGCGCCCACCGGTGTTGGCGAAGTAGCGCAGGTGCTGATCGATGGCGGCCGGCCACTCCAGCTGCGTGAGCTGGATGTAGAGCGGCGGCACGGCAGTCAGGCCCGTGACCTTCTCGCGCTCCATGGCCTTGAGCACGTCCTTGGGCAGCAGGTAGTTCAGCAGCACGACGCGCGCGCCGCTGTGGAAGGCCGTGGTGAGCTGGCTGAAGCCGGCGTCGAAGGACAGCGGCAGCGCGGCCAGCAGCGTGTCGCTGGCACGGTTTTCAAGGTAGCTCGCCACACTCTTGCCGCCGGCCACCATGTTGCGGTGGGACAGCACCACCCCCTTGGGCCGGCCTGTGGAACCGGAGGTGTAGAGGATGGCCGTCATGTCCGTGTCGATGACGCGGTGGCCGGCGCGCGCGGGCGCGGCGAGCAGGGCCGCCCAGTCGTGGAGGGGCACCGGGGCGGCACCCGTGCCGCTGGTGAGCACCACATGCTTGAGCGACGGGCATTGCGTCAGCACCTCGCCGAGTTGCGCCAGGCGCTCGGGTGACGTGACCAGCACACGCACGTCACAGTCGCGCAGGATGAAACCCACCTGCTCAGGCTTGAGCAGCGGGTTCAGCGGCACGAAAACGCCACCAGCCGCCGGCGCGCCGAAGCTGGCGATGACCGTCTCGAAGCGCTTTTCCAGGTAGATCGCCACCCGCTCGCCGCGGGCCAGACCCAGGTGCATCAGGCCGC
>Ga0233424_10003141_pt1 | contig 10919 bp, 8 predicted proteins | sample Watercolumn_Towu_FD_181011 | JGI IMG/M metagenome (GOLD analysis project Ga0233424, IMG submission 181011) | Freshwater microbial communities from Lake Towuti, South Sulawesi, Indonesia - Watercolumn_Towuti2014_125_MG | ecosystem: Environmental > Aquatic > Freshwater > Lake | place: Indonesia... | reverse complement strand
ACATCTACAGCCTCGTAGGCAAGGTCGACATCCGCAAGCTCGAAACCTTTGCGCAGGACGACCCCGATGCCTACAGCTACTCCGGCGGCCTGTGCCTCGCGAACCAGGGGCTGCTGGAGTTCGTGGAGATGTTCAAGGCGCCCATCAAGGTGCTGCACCCGCTGCTGACCGCCACACAGGAAGGCAACTACAAGGGCACCGAAGGCTTCGGCGCCATCCCCTTCGACGGCATCGTGCTCGCACACAGCAACGAGAGCGAGTGGAAGACCTTCCGCAACAACAAGAACAACGAGGCCTTCCTCGACCGCGTCTACATCGTCAAGGTGCCCTACTGCCTGCGCGTCAGTGAAGAGGTCAAGATCTACGAGAAGCTCATCCGCGGCTCGTCGCTGGCCGAAGCCAAGTGCGCACCCGGCACGCTGAGAATGATGAGCCAGTTCGCCGTGCTCACGCGGCTGAAGGAGCCCGAGAACTCGTCGCTGTATTCCAAGATGCAGATCTACGACGGCGAGAACCTGAAGGACACCGACCCGCGCGCCAAGAGCTACCAGGAGTACCGCGACTACGCGGGCGTGGACGAGGGCATGAGCGGCATCAGCACGCGCTTCGCGTACAAGATCCTGTCCAAGGTCTTCAACTTCGACCCCGCCGAGGTGGCCGCCAACCCGGTGCACCTGATGTATGTGCTGGAGCAGCAGATCGAGCGCGAGCAGTTCCCGAAGGACCTGGAGGAGAAGTACGTCGGCTTCATCAAGGAGCAGCTCTCGCCGCGCTATGCCGAGTTCATCGGCAAGGAGATCCAGACCGCTTACCTGGAAAGTTATTCCGAGTACGGCCAGAACATCTTCGACCGCTACGTGACCTATGCCGACTACTGGATCCAGGACCAGGAGTACCGCGACACCGACACCGGCGAGGTGTTCGACCGCGCGGCGCTGAACGCCGAGCTGGAGAAGATCGAGAAGCCCGCGGGCATCTCCAACCCCAAGGACTTCCGCAACGAGATCGTCAACTTCGTGCTGCGCGCACGCGCCAACAACGCAGGCAAGAACCCGCTGTGGACGAGCTACGAGAAGCTGCGCACCGTCATCGAGAAGAAGATGTTCTCCAACACCGAGGAGCTGCTGCCCGTCATCAGCTTCAACGCCAAGGCCAGCGCCGAGGACGCCAAGAAGCACGAGAACTTCGTGCAGCGCATGGTGGACAAGGGCTACACGGCCAAGCAGGTGCGGCTCTTGTGCGAGTGGTACCTGAGGGTGCGCAAGAGCAGCTGACGCCCGATTGAAAGGCAGCGAATGTCGCTCCAGCAAATCATCGACCGGCGCCTCTCGGGCAAGAACAAGTCCATCGGCAACCGAGAGCGCTTCCTGCGCCGGCACAAGGAGCAGATCCGCGAGGCCGTGAAGCGCGCGGTGGACGGCCGCGGCATCCGCGACATGGAGCGCGGCGAAGACGTCCACATCCCGAAGAAAGACCTCTCCGAGCCCGTCTTCGGCCATGGCGAGGGCGGCGTGCGCGAGGTGGTGCGGCCCGGCAACCAGGAGTACGTGAAGGGCGACCGTATCGCCAAGCCCAAAGGGGGCCAGGGCGGTGGTGGCGGCAGCGGGCAGGCGAGCGACCAGGGCGAGGGGGACGACGACTTCGTCTTCCACCTCAGCAAGGAAGAGTTCATGCAGGTCTTCTTCGACGACCTGGCCCTGCCCAACCTCGCCCGCACCACGCTCGCCGACACGCCCGAGTGGAAGAGCCACCGCGCCGGCTTCGTCTCCGACGGCACGCCCACCAACCTGCACGTGGTGCGCTCCATGCGCGGCGCCCTGGGCCGGCGCATCGCGCTGGGCATGGACAAGCGCCGCGAGCTGCACGAGCTCGAAGCGCGCGAGCAGGAGCTGCTGAAAGAGGACCGACCCGAAACGCCGCGCCTGCTCGCCGAGACGCGCGAGCGCATCGCCACACTGCGCGCGCGGCTCGACGCCATCCCCTTCCTCGACCCCATCGACCTGCGCTTTCGTGCCCGCGTGCGCGTGCCGGTGCCCACGACGCGCGCCGTCATGTTCTGCCTGATGGACGTGTCCGGCTCCATGGACGAAGGCCGCAAGGAGCTGGCCAAGCGATTCTTCATCCTGCTCTACCTGTTCCTGACGCGGCACTACGAGAAGATCGACGTCGTCTTCATCCGCCACCACACGCAGGCGCAGGAGGTGGACGAGCAGAACTTCTTCCACGCGACCGAGACCGGCGGCACCGTGGTGTCGAGCGCGCTGGTGCTGATGGAGCAGATCATCAAGGCGCGCTACTCGCCGACCGAATGGAACATCTACGGCGCGCAGGCCAGCGACGGTGACAACTGGCACCACGACAGCGGCCGCTGCCGCGAGCTGCTGGCCGACAAGATCCTGCCGCTGTGCCGCTACTTCGCCTATGTGCAGGTGGCCGAGCCCGAGCAGAACCTGTGGGAGGAGTACGAGAAGCTGTCGGAGGACGTGCCGCACTTCGCGATGCGCAAGGCGGTGGAGGCCTCGCAGATCTACCCGGTGTTCCGCGACCTGTTCAAGAAGGAGGGGGCTGCCGCATGAGCACCTTGGAAGACCGCCGCCACCCGGAGCGCGTGGCCCGGCCACCTTCGGGCCTGCCCGAGCGCCGCCAGCGCGACCCGCTGCGCCAGATGCTGCCGCTGGCGCAACGCCCGAGCCAGCCCCTGCCCTCGCCCAATGACTGGACCTTCGAGCTGATCGAGGACTACCACGCCGTCATCAAGCAGACCGCCGAGCGCTTCGGCCTGGACACCTATGCCAACCAGCTGGAGGTCATCACCGCCGAGCAGATGATGGACGCCTACGCCTCGGTCGGCATGCCGGTGAACTACCGGCACTTGATCTACGGCAAGGAGTTCATCGCCACCGAGCGCAGCTACAAGCGCGGCCAGATGGGCCTGGCCTACGAGATCGTCATCAACTCCGACCCCTGCATCGCCTACCTGATGGAGGAGAACACGCTGGCCATGCAGGCGCTGGTCATCGCGCATGCGTGCTACGGGCATAACTCCTTTTTCAAGGGCAACTACCTGTTCCGCATGTGGACGGATGCCTCGTCCATCATCGACTACCTCGTCTACGCCAAGAACTATGTGGCGGACTGCGAGGAACGCCACGGCCTGGATGCCGTCGAGACCCTGCTGGACAGCTGCCACGCGCTGATGAACCACGGCGTGGACCGTTACCGCCGGCCGGCCAAGCTCTCGCTCGCCGAGGAGCGCGCGCGGCTCAAGGACCGCGAGCACCACGCGCAGATGCAGGTCAACGACCTGTGGCGCACGCTGCCCAGGAAGCCCGACCGGCCCGACGAAGCCGCCGAGAGCCGGCGCTTCCCCGAGGAGCCGCAGGAGAACCTGCTGTACTTCATCGAGAAGAACGCGCCGCTGCTGGAGCCCTGGCAGCGCGAGATCGTGCGCATCGTGCGCAAGATCGCGCAGTACTTCTACCCGCAGCGCCAGACCCAGGTCATGAACGAGGGCTGGGCCACCTTCTGGCACCACCGCCTGCTCAACCAGATGTACGACGACGGCTATCTGTCGGACGGCATGATGATCGAGTGGCTCAAGTCCCACACCAATGTCGTCTACCAGCACCCCGGCGCCAACCTCAACCCCTACGCGCTGGGCTTTGCGATGTACACCGACATCAAGCGCATCTGCGAGTCACCCACCGACGAAGACCGCGCCTGGTTCCCCGACATCGCCGGCAGCGACTGGCTCCCGACGCTCGACCATGCCATGCGCAACTTCAAGGACGAGAGCTTCATCGGCCAGTACCTGAGCCCCAAGGTCATGCGCGACTTCCGGCTCTTCGCCATCCTCGACGACGAGGCCAAGGCCGAGTACGAGATCTCCGCCATCCACGACGAGACCGGCTACCGCCACCTGCGCCAGGCCCTGTCCCGCCAGTACGACCTCTCCACGCGCGAGCCCAACATCCAGGTCTGGAACGTCAACCTGCGCGGCGACCGCTCGCTCACGCTGCGGCATGTGCAGCACCTCAACCGTCCGCTGCACGACAGCGCGCAGGACGTGCTCAAGCACGTGGGCCGGCTGTGGGGCTTTGCGGTGAACCTGGAAAGCGTCAACGGCCGTGGCGACGTCACGCGTCGCTGGAACGTGCCGGCCCAGGTGCTCTGAGCCGGGGGGCGGGCGCCTTCAGGACGCCAGCTTCAAGCCCACGATGCCGGCCACGATCAGCCCCAGGCTGACCAGGCGGCCCACCGTCGCCGGTTCGTTGAACAGCACCATGCCCAGCGCCGCCGTGCCCACCGCGCCCACGCCCACCCAGACCGCGTAAGCCGTGCCCACCGGCAGGGTCTTCATGGCCACGCCGAGCAGCGCGACGCTCGCGACCATCGCCGCGATCGTGGCCACCGTGGGCACCGGGCGGGTGAAGCCCTCGGTGTACTTCAGGCCGATGGCCCAGCCGACCTCCAAGAGGCCGGCGATGACGAGCAGCAGCCAGGCCATGCGGTCAGCGGCTCCTGATCACGCGCTGGAACTTGTCCTGCCGAAAGTCCTCCGGCGCGGCATCGAGCGTGTTCAGGCGCATCACCAGCCGGTACTCCGACTCGATGGGCTTGCCGTCCACCTCCTGCGGCTCGAACTCCCAGCTGTCGAACGCGACCTTGGCGTAGCGGCGCACGCTCTCCGGCATGCCGGCGTTCACGACGATGTCGACCTTGCGGCAGCGCCCGTTCGTGCCCACGGTGCAGACGCCGGTGATCTCGCCCTCCCAGCCGCCCGTGGCCGCGATATCGGCCGGATACGCCGGCAAGGAGCGTTTCACAGGCAAGGCCGTCATGGACATGCCGTCCACCCGCACGGCGGCACCGCCCTCCGGCTTGGGCGTGATCACGAAGCGCATCTCCACCCCCGAGCGCAGCGTCGCCGGCTTGCCCTCGACCAGCGGCGGCTGGATGCTGGCCTGGGCCACGCGCTGCTTCACATTGGCGACGAAGCCTGCGGGGTACTGGTCGGCATCGACCACCTCCAGCGACTGCGGCTTGCCGTCGGTGCCGAAGAGCACGCGGCTCCAGACCGAGACCGGGTAGGGCGCCAGCGGGTCGGCGGCCCAGGCAGGCATCGACGACAGGGCGGCGAGGACGAGGGCGGCGGTGCAGCGGAGGTGTTTCATGGCGCCCATTCTGCCGCCACGCGCACCGGGGGCCCGTGCCGTTAGCTCACCGCGCAGGACAGCCCTCATGCCCAGGCCGCCACCAGCTGCCGCATCGCCTCGGCGATCACGGCCGACAGGGCGTCGGTGCTGGCCGTCGAGTCCGACTGCAGCGCCACGACGACCCAGGGCGCCCGGCCCCCCGGCGGGAACACGAGGCCCACATCGTTCACAGCGCCCCGGTAGCCCGTGCCCGTCTTGTCGATGACCCGCCAGCCCGCATCGGGCAGGCCCGCCCGCAGGCGCTTCAGGCCGGTCTGCGAGCTGTGCATGTCGGCGCGCAGCCGAGCCTGGCTGGCGCGGCCGAGGCCGGCGCCGAGCAGCAGATGCTGCAAGCTGTGCGCAAAAGCGCGCGGCGTGCTGGTGTCCTGCGGGTCGCCGGGGCGGTTCTCGTTGAGGGCCAGTTCCCAGCGGTCCAGGCGTGTGACGCTGTCGCCCTGTTCGCGCAGCCATTGCGTCATGCCGGCGGGTGAGCCGCAGCAATGGCGCATCAGCAGGTTGGCGCAGGGGTTGTCACTCTCCACCACGATGCCCTGGACCATCGCCGAGAGCGTCGCGCGGCCGCGGGGCAGCAGGCGGTCGAAGGCCGGGGCATGCGCCACGCGGTCGGTCTCGTGCAGGGGCAGCTCGTCGTCCCAGCGCCAGCGCCCGCGCTCCACGCCGTGTGCCACGCAGGCCGCCAGCAGGATCTTGAAGGTCGAGGCCGTCGAGAAGCGCTCATCGGCCCGGTGGGCCAGGGTGCGGCCCTGGCCGGTGTCCAGCGCGAAGAAGCCCAGGCGGCCTTGCACGCGACGCTCCAGGGCGGAGAAGTCCGGCCCTCGGGCCGTGGTGCCCGCCGATGCGAAAGCCGCCGGGCTGAAGGGGGCCAGGCCGAGGGCGGCGAGGTGGGTCAGGTGCTGTCGTCGCTGCATCCGGGAATTCTCAGCCAGCCCCGTGCTGCCCCGTCGGCGTGCACGAGCAACCCATCCTGGTGCGCCGCGAACCCTCAGCCCTGACGCGGCCGTCCCAAAACTGACCAACCCGTCAGACTCGCGCAACACCCGCGCACCCGACGCCCGACTTTTCATGTTGCGGTGCACACAATCGCCGCCGGCCCCGCAGTTGGGGCCCCCTTTTTTTGGAGTCGCCCTCGATGTACGCCCCCCGTTTGACCCTGCTGACCCTGGCCCTCGGCGCTGCGCTGCCGGCCCTGGCCCAGGACGCCGCCAAGGACCGCAGCCAGCTCGAAACCGTCGTGATCACGGCCGAGCGCCGTGCCGAGAACATCCAGGACGTGCCCAACGCCGTCAGCAAGATCAGCGGCGAGAAGCTGGACGTGCTGGCCTCCGGTGGCCAGGACCTGCGCTTCCTGTCGGGCCGCGTGCCCAGCCTGAACATCGAGTCGAGCTTCGGCCGCGCCTTCCCACGCTTTTACCTGCGCGGCTACGGCAACACCGACTTCCGCCTGAACGCCTCGCAACCGGTCAGCGTGATCATGGATGACGTGATCCAGGAGAACCCCATCCTGAAGGGCTTCCCGATCTTCGACACCGCCGCGGTGGAAGTCGTCGCCGGCCCGCAGGGCACGCTGTTCGGCCGCAACACGCCGGCCGGCGTCGTCAAGTTCGACTCGGTCAAGCCCAGCCAGAAGCAGGACGGCTACGCCAGCGTGACCGTCGGCAACGACGGCGTGCTCAACCTGGAAGGCGCCGCCAACCTGCCGCTGTCGGGTGACTGGGCCGCGCGCATCTCGGCCCAGAGCCAGCGCCGCAGCGACTGGGTCGACAACACCGCCCCGGGTGCGGCCACGCCCAAGACCGAGGGCTACCGCGACACCGCCGTGCGCGCCCAGGTGCTGTACGAACCGCACAAGCAGTTCAGCGCGCTGGCCAATCTGCATGCCCGCGACCTGGACGGCAGCCCGCGCCTCTTCCGCGCCAATGCCATCAAGCGCGGCAGCAACGACCTGGCGGACGGCTTCAGCACCGACACCGTCGCCTTCAACGGCGTCAATGCGCAGACCCTGAAGCAGACCGGCGGCAGCCTGCGCCTGAAGTGGTCCCTGCCCGAGCTGAACATCTACTCGATCACCGGCGGCGAGCATGTGAAGCCGCTGTCGCGCGGCGACATCGACGGCGGCGTGCCGGGCCAGGCGGGCGTGCCCTTCCAGTCCGAGACCGGCAGCGCCATGACCGGCCACCGCCAGCTGACGCAGGAAGTGCGCCTGGAGTCCAACACCAGCGGCCCGCTCGCCTGGCAGGCCGGCGTGTACCTCTTCGACGAGAAGTACACGATCGACAACATCACCTACAACACGACGACCCACGCCGACATCGACCACATCTACACGGCGCAGACCAACAAGGCCTGGGCGGTGTTCGGTTCGGTGAACTACGCCGTCAGCAAGGAGCTCAAGGTGCGCGCCGGCCTGCGCTACACCAAGGACAAGAAGGACCTGTCGACGACCCACGCCGGCTCGGGCCTCTTCAACACCTCCGCCGGCACCACCGCGAGCACCGATGACGGCAAGTGGAGCGGCGACCTGTCGGCCACCTACAAGCTCGACAGCACCACCAACCTGTACGCCCGCTACGCCAACGGCTTCCGCGCGTCGTCGATGCAGAACGCCTCGGCCTTCGCCGGCCAGTCGCAGGCCGGCCCGGAGAGCGTGAACTCCTACGAGGTGGGCTTCAAGAGCGAACTGCTCAAGCGCACGCTGCGCCTGTCGGGCTCGCTGTTCACCTACACCGTGAAGGACCTGCAGCTCACCGCGGTCGGCGGCAGCAACAACGCCACGCGCCTGCTCAACGCCCGGAAGGCCACCGGCAGCGGTGCCGAGCTGAACCTGGAAGCCCTGATCACGCCGGACTTCCTCGTCACCTTCGGCGGCTCGCTGAACAACACCAAGATCAAGGACGCCGGCCTGGGCGTGCCGCCGGGCGGCTCCCTGCGCGTGGCCGGTGCCTTCCCGACGGTGAAGGACCCGATCGTCAACGGCAATGCGCTGATCGACGGCAACCCGCTGCCCAATGCGCCGAAGTGGACGGCCAACCTGACCGCCCGCTACAGCATCCCGCTGGCCAGCGGCGACGAGGTCTATGTCTACACCGACTGGGCCTACCGCTCCAAGGTCAACTTCTTCCTGTACGAGGCCACCGAGTTCACCGGCAAGGCCCTCACGGAAGGCGGCCTGCGCGTGGGCTACCTCTGGGGCAATGGCAAGTACGAAGCCGCCGGCTTCGTCCGCAACATCACCAACCAGGTCCGCGTGACGGGTGCCATCGACTTCAACAACCTGACCGGCTTCATCAACGAGCCGCGCAGCTACGGCCTGCAGTTCAAAGCCATGTTCTGAGGCCCCTCGCCCGGCCAGCCCTGCTGAACGCGGGCTCGGCCGGTCGGTCCCCCGAGGGGACGGCGATCCTTGCCGGTTCGACCGGCAAGGACACCGCCCGTGCGGGCCTGCTTGGGAGCGGCCCGGCGCTAGGCCCACGAACGCCGCCTCCGGGCGGCGTTTTTCATGGGCGGCCGGCACTCATTCGCGGGGGTGCATGGCCCTTTTGCCGTCAAAAGGCGGCGTTCCCTGAAGAGCACCCACTTCAAGGAGCCCTGCCATGCGCACTGAATCACCCTCGCCCCTCCACCCCCAGCGCACGCACTGGCTGCGAGGGCTGGCGCCGCTGGCCGCAGCCGCCGCGCTGTGCCTGGCCCTGCCGGCTCAGGCGGCCCCGGTCACGCTGCACCTCCAGGGCAGCTTCACCGCCACCAACAGCGCCGCGAGCCTCAACAGTGCCGCCGCCAAGGCCCTTGCTGGCAGCGTGAATGGCACGTCCAGCTGGAATACGCTGTCCAACATCGCACTGAGCTTCGAGATCGACCTCGACGACACCCTCACCCGCACCCAGCTCGCCACCAACACCTGGAACTGGTTCCTGGACGACATCACCGAGATCCGCATCCAGCTCGGCAACGCGCACTTCGCCACCCGGGGGTCCGGCGGCAACTCGCTGGGGTCCATCCTGGTCGGCGCCACCGACACCGAGGCCGCGCCGGCACCCGCACTGAGCACTGGCATGCTGCTGCGCATGAGCCAGCCCTGGAGCCGCGACACGACCGTGTCCCCCGTGCGCTACAGCTTCGCGGGCGCCACGCCCCAGGTCTCGGGCGGCGGCGTGTACGAGCACTTCTTCCGAACCGCCTATGACGCCAGCGAGGGCAATCGCGTGCTCGACTTCTGGGGCACGCTGGCCAGCAACGACAGCCTCACCAGCAGCCTGCCGACGGGCCGCTGGCGGCTGACCGACTTCGGGGTCACACCCCAGGCTGTCGACCCGGCCGGCAGCGTGCCGGAGCCGAGCACGCTGAGCCTGCTGGTGCTCGCGCTCGCCGCGCTGATGGCGCTGCGGCGGCGCTGAGCGGCACGCGGCCTCAGGCCTTGGGCACGCGCCACACGGCACAGAGCTTGTTGCCGTCGGGGTCGCGCACATAGCTCAGGTGCATGGCACCGAGCGCGCCTTCACGCAGGCCCGGCGGCTCTTCGATGGACGTGCCGCCGTGGGCCACGGCCACGTCATGGAAGGCCTTGACCTGCTCGGCCGACTCGCACTTGAAGCCGATGGTGCCGCCATTGGCGTGGCAGGCCGGCTCGCCATTGATCGGCTGGCTGATACCGAAACTGTTGCCCGCATGGCGGTAGAACACGCGCTGGTGGCCGGACGGGGCTGCATTGAGCACGCCGGCCGGGGCGCCAAGCACGGCCAGCACCGCGTCGTAGAAGCGCTTGCTGCGCTCGATGTCGTTGCTGCCGACCATGATGTGGTTGAACATCGTCTGTCTCCTGATGGTGGATGGGAACGGGCGCGATTGTGGGCAAGCGCGCGAGGCGCAGCGCGGCGCTCGGGCTTCGAGGCCGCCGCTCAGCGGAAGATCTTGCCCGGGTTCAGGATGCCGAGCGGGTCCATCGCCGACTTCACGGCGCGCATCATCGCCACGGCCTCTTCGCCGGTTTCGTCCAGCAGGAAGCCCTGCTTGTGCAGGCCGATACCGTGCTCGCCGGTGCAGGTGCCTTCCAGCGCAATGGCCCGCGCCACCATCTGCGCGCTCAGACGCTCGGCGGTGGCCAGTTCCTCGGGCTGGTTCGGGTCCAGCAGGTAGGCGAGGTGGAAGTTGCCGTCGCCCACATGCCCGACGATGAAATAGGGCAGGCCGGCCGCCTCGACCTCGGCGATGGACGCATTGATGTTCTCCGCCAGGCGCGAGATGGGCACGCAGGTGTCGGTCGTGACGGCCCGGCAGCCCGGGCGCATCTGCAGACCCGAGAGGTAGGCGTGGTGGCGCGCCGTCCACAGGCGCGTGCGCGCCTCGGGCGTGGTGGCCCACTCGAAGGCCTCGCCGCCGAAGTCGGCCGCCACGTCCTGCACCACCGCCGCCTGCTCGGCCACGCCGGCCTCGCTGCCGTGGAACTCCATCAGCAGCATGGGCGCTTCCTTGAGGCCCAGCTTGTCGTGCGCATTGACGGCCTTGATGGCGTTGGCATCCAGCAGCTCGCAGCGCGCGATCGGCACGCCGATCTGGATGACCTGCATGGCCGTGCGCACTGCGGCATCGATGCTCGGGAAGAAGCACACCGCCGCCGACACGGCCTCCGGCAGCGGGTGCACCTTCACCGTGAGCTCGGTGATGACGCCGAGCGTGCCTTCGCTGCCGATCAGCAAACGCGTCAGGTCA
>Ga0233424_10003140_pt1 | contig 10920 bp, 7 predicted proteins | sample Watercolumn_Towu_FD_181011 | JGI IMG/M metagenome (GOLD analysis project Ga0233424, IMG submission 181011) | Freshwater microbial communities from Lake Towuti, South Sulawesi, Indonesia - Watercolumn_Towuti2014_125_MG | ecosystem: Environmental > Aquatic > Freshwater > Lake | place: Indonesia... | reverse complement strand
CCGGAGCTTCAGCTGAACAAGTGGATCGTGTCCGGCGCGTTCCTTGTGCGTCCGGACGGCAGTCGCTGGTTCCTCAGCATCGGCAGTGACATACCCGGGCGTAGGACGGTGGGCCTTGCTGGGATCCCTCACCGCGGGCGGCTCGCGTCCTTCTATCGCAACTGGTTCGGCCCCCCTCGTTTGGGTGGTGACTGGTTCCTGGCCGTCCCGGAGTAGGGACACGCACCGCACCAACTCCACCGGCTGACGCCGTACTCGGAGGGGTGCGGTTTCAGTTTTTGCAAACAAAAAGCAGGGTCTTGGACCCCGCTTTTTGGTTACACCTCGATGATCACCGGAAGGATCATTGGGCGGCGTTCGGTTTTCTTGAACAGGAACGCGCCGATTTCGTCGCGCACTTTGTTGCGCACGTTCTCCGGGTCGATTGGAGAGGACGGATCCTTGTCGACGAGCAGTTCGGAAACCTTCTTGCGTGTCGTGTCAATCAGCTCACGGTGGTCCTTCATGAAGATGAACCCGCGGCTGATAATGTCCGGGCTGCCGACCAGTTTTCCGGTCTTGCTTTCGATCTGGCAGATGACGACCACCATGCCGTCTTCGGAGAGCACGCGCCGGTCGCGCAGCACCACCTGGCTGACGTCGCCCACACCCAGGCCGTCCACGAACACGTGATCCGTAGGAACCTTGTCGTCGGTGAGGCGTCCGCCGCCCTGCCAGAATTCCATGATCTGGCCGTTGTCGACGACGAACACGTTGTCTTCCTTCCAGCCCATCGAGTAGGCCACCTCCGCGTTTTCGCGCAGCATGAAATGGTTGCCTTCGATCGGGACGTAGTATTTGGGCTTGAACAGCGCCAGCATCAGCTTGATGTCTTCCTTCTGGGCGTGGCCGCCGGCGTGGACGTCCATGATGTCCTTGTGAATCACCCGCGCGCGTTTGCGGTAGAACGTGTCTTTCAGCCGCTGCACGGCGTTTTCGTTTCCCGGAATGACCGAGGAGGAAAAGACGACCGTGTCCGTCGGGGTGATGCGGACGATGCGATGCTCATTGGAAGCGATGCGATTGAGGGCCGCATTTTTTTCGCCTTGCGCGCCCGTGCACACGATGACCACCTTGCTCGCCGGATAGTTGTCGATCTGTTCGATCGGGATCAGCGACGACGCGTTGATTTTGATGAACCCGAGTTCCTTGGCGATTTCGACGTTGGTTTTCATCGAATAGCCGTCAAGCGCGACTTTTTTACCGTGCTTTTCCGCGGATTCAAGGATTTGCTTCACGCGCGAAAGCAGGGAAGCGAACGTGCCGAAAATGACGCGCCCCGGCGCTTTCTCGATGATGCGGTCCAGCTCTTCGCCGATCACTTTTTCCGAAACCTGGTGTCCGGGAATGGACGAATTCGTCGAGTCGCCCATGAGGCACAACACGCCCTTCTTGCCGATCTCGGCGATCTGCTGGAAGTCGGCGTGGCGCGTGCCGGAGGGGTGGAAGTCGAACTTCCAGTCGCCCGTGTGGCACACGACCCCGGCTGGCGTTTCAACGACGATGCCTACGGCGTCGGGGATGCTGTGATTGATGTGGAAGAATGAGACCTTGAACGAGCCCAGCTGCAGCGTGTCTTCGATCTTCGTCACTTTGACGTTGAGTTGGCGCGTGTGAAAGTCCTGCTGCCTGCGCTTGATGATCGCGGCCGAGGTGGGAAGAGCGAAGATCGGCGGATTACCGATGTTCGGAACCGTGTGCGGGATGGCGCCGATGTGGTCGTAGTGTCCGTGCGTGATGATGACACCGCGGACGTTCTTCTCCTTGCCCTTGAGGTAGCTCATGTTGGGGATGATGTAGTCGACCCCCGGCATGTCCTCGTTGGGGAACTCGAGCCCCATGTCGATGAGGATAATGTCGTTTTTGTATTCAAGCAGGGTGCAGTTGCGGCCGACTTCCTCGCAGCCGCCCAGCACGATGACACGCAGCTTGTCGCCGGCGGGCGCTGGAACCTCGCGCGTCTTGGGCGCGGCGTCCCGGGCCGTGAATACGCGGCCTCGGAACCGGTCAAACGGCCGGCCGCCTTGCGGGCGGGGACCGCGGCTGCCCGGGCGGCGGGGATTCCCGCCCTGCCGTGGCAGCTGTTTTTTATTTTGATCAACCATAAGATCAGATCTGATACGCGGAAAAAATAATGAATGAATTAATTGATGATTTCTCGGCCGACACGAGCCGGGAAAAAACTCCACGTGATCTTTGCTCGACTCACCAGCGACTGATGAGCCGTTCAAAATCCATGTGGTGCGCGCGGAGAGACTCGAACTCTCAAGCCCGTAAGGGCATAGGCTTCTGAGACCTACGCGTATACCAATTCCGCCACGCGCGCAGATATGGAACCGTATAAAATCGCGATCTGTCGGTTTGCCGGTTCGGTCCTCCCGGCGCTCCGGCATCTCATCGATTTTATTCGGTTCCCCTTCGTTCTACTTCAGGGTTTTCTTCGTTTTAATGTACCACGACACCACGTCCGCGAACCGATCCGAGGGAGTCGCGACGTGCTCGATGTTCACATCGTTGACCTTGTTCGAGACCGCGTAGCTGTAGGTCGACTGGTAGAGAAACACGGCCGGTAGGTCTTGTGCAAGCAGATCCTGGAATTCGCGATATTTGCCCGCGCGATCGTCCGCATTGATCGCGATACGCGCTTCTTCAAGCAGGTCGTCGGATTTCCGGTTCGCGTAGCCTGCGAGGTTCAAACCCCCGACCTTCGCCTGAGAAGAATGCCAGAACGGATACGGATCCGGATCAATACCGATGAGTTCTCCGGTAAGTAGCAGCTCATAGGAGCGTGGTTCGAGCACGCTCGCATAGAAGACGTCTGAACCGACGGTCGAAACCGTGACGCGGATGCCGATTGCCGCCAGTTGACCCGCGATCGTCTGGGCGGCCTTCACGAACTCCGTATTCTGTACCGTGGTCAGTGTAAATTGAAGATCGTTTGATGTCGAGTCTTCGCCTTCCGCGAACGTCTTTTTGGGATCGATCACGCGGTAGGTCGCGCCGTCGGGCAGGGTATAGCCCGCGTCGGTCAGGAGCTGGTTCGCAGCTGCCACGTCCTGGGTGACTTTGGCGACATCCGCATGGTAGCCAAGCATGCCAGGGAGGATCGGGGCATCGATGATGCTGCCGTGTCCGCCGAGCGCTTGGTCGATGACTGCCTGTTTGTTGATCGCCATGGCAATCGCTTTTCGCACCTCCGCCTGTTTGAAGATCGCCTGCTTGTCCTGGTTGAAAAAGAGGACGGTCTCGCGCTGGATGCTTGGGCGCGTGAGAACAACCGAATGATTTTTTTCGACCTCGGATTCTAGGTCCGGCGGAACGAAACCCACGCCTTCGACGTTGCGGTTCTCAAGGGCTTGAACGGCTTCCTGGGCGTCTGCGTAGAACTTAAACGTCAGGGTTTGGATGTACGGCTCGTCGCCGTAGTAGTCCCCGTTGCGCTCGAGCGTATAAGAAAGGATGGTACCCTTCTTGTCCTTGGAGAATTTGGAGAAGCGGTACGGCCCGCTGCCGATAGGCTCGAGGTTCCGAGAGGCGAGCACGGCGTTGCGCGGCGTGATGTCGGCCCAGGCGTTCGACGGCAGAATGCCCACGGTCAGCGTTGAGAGGAACGGTGCGAACGGCTCCTGCAAGGTGAAGGCAACCGTCTTGTCGTCCACTTCGCTCACGGTCACGCCGTAGAAGCTGACAGCCAGGGGGCTGCGATACTGGGGATTCTGGATCGCATCGATCGTGAAGATGACGTCCGCGGCGCGCACGGCGTCGCCGTTGTGAAATTTCGCGTCATCGCGGATCTTGATCGTGTAGGTTTTGCCGTCTTCGGACACCTGGGCGTCGGTCGCCAGGTCGTTCACGAGGCCAAGTTCCGGATCCCACTTCATGAGACCTGAAAAAACGAGTCGTGACAGGTCGCTGTCGACATCGCTTCCACTCGCGTACAACGGATTGATGAGCTGCGGCTCTCCGACGAGAGCTTCCGTGTAATCACCTCCGATCGACGGAGTTTCAACGCGATGCGTGATGACGTACCACGCTCCCAATGCCACGATCGAAAGGACGCACAGACTCAACGCGCTGTTCATCATTCGGCGTTCGCCCGTCGTAAGCACGCGCGGAAGCTGTTTCCACTGCTTCCAGCTCGGCAGCAACCGTTTCTTGGAGAGCGAAAACACCTGGCGCATGGTCAGGTCCTTGTGCGACGTCTTATCGTTGTCGAAGAACTTGCCGAAAGCCATGAAATGAGGAGACTGCTGAAAAATTGATGGATGTTCGTTGAATGGGCTGCCAAGCCCCACGAACCCTACTGAAACGTAGGGAGAGCGGGGTCGGCGGGTGCCCATGAAACGAACAGACGCAATCTTGCACCGGTCACATTAGACCAGTACGTTGGCCAGAGATACGCCGAAGAAGAGAATGGTCAGCACGATGGTCACCTGGAACAGGCGCTTTTCGACGCCGCGCTTGGTGCGGTAGACGTTGCCTTCGCCGCCGAAGGTAGAACCCAGTCCGGTGCCCCGGGCCTGGAGGAGGATGCAGATGATGACCAGAGCTGCCAGAGCGGCCTGGGCCGCGTTGAGAATCGTTTCGGTCATAGATGATGTGCCGAAAGACTATCAGAAAACGCCTTTTTCGTCAACGCTTGGGCTTCCCGAACCGTTTCATGCCCCGTCCGGACACTTTCATCTTCGGCCGGAGCTTCTTGTCGCGCCTCTGCGTCCGTTTCATGGCCGCTCTTTCCTCATGGTCCTCCATAGTCCCAGGATTCATCACAATCTATGATATCATGAAGCTATGTCACAGACGCTGGCAAGCCGAAAACACAACGTTCTGGCCGTCGTCGCGACCGTCGCCGTCCTGGCCCTGCTTGCCGGTCTCACCTGGCGGACGGTGTACTACGCGCGCCTCATCCAGACCGGACAGCTGACGCGGGGCGACCTTGCGTTTCTGGACGCGTATTCGCCGTCCACTGCTGCCGCTGCGACGCCGCTCCCGCAGGGAGAGATCGACGTCACGAGTCCGGACGACCCCTCGATCGGCTCGCCGGACGCGAAGGTCACGATCGTCGAGTTCGCGGATTTCGGGTGTCCGTATTCGCGCGAGTCGAGTTTCGTCGTGCGCTCGCTTGCGCAAAAATACGGCGACGACGTTCATTTCATTTATCGGGATTTTCCGATCGTTGAATTGCATACCGATGCGGAAATCGCCGCCGAAGCGGGTGAGTGCGCGGACGAGCAGGGGAAGTTTTGGGAATACCACGACAAGCTGTACCTCAACCAGACCGATTTGAGCGAAGATCATCTGATCGACCTGGCGCGCGAAACGAACCTCGACGTCGCGGCGTTCACGTATTGCCTCAAGTCCGGACGCTACGAGAAAGAGGTGGAAGAGGACATGACCGCGGGTGTGGCGGCCGGCGTGCACGGCACCCCGACGTTTTTCATCAACGGCAACCGGATTCCCGGCGCCATTCCCGAAAACATTCTGGACGCGCTCATTCAACGCGCGCTTTGATCCTAAGATATGTTCCGACGCACCTGCACCGCCATCACGGCCCTGACACTGCTCATGCTCCCCCTGTTCGCGTTCGCCGCCGAAGCGACGTGCACGTGCTTTTGCGGCGTTGGTGGGAAAAACGCCGCCGGCGCGCAAAGTGTCGGTGATTACACACCTACTGACTGCCAAGCCTTGTGCACGAGCTCAAACAAAGTGTTCGTGTCGTGTGCGACAGATGTCGAACAATATCCTGACAAAAACGCCCGGTGCTTCGACAAGACGACCTGTGAAAATCAAAATGGCACTCTCGACATAAACTACCAGCCCGCCGAATGCCCGAAGAATTACGGGTTTTGTTATAAAAATGCAACGAAACCCTTGGCACTGTCTGTTGCTATCGGCACCACGACATCCGTGACTGACTACAGTCAGTACATGACTGCCGTCTATACGTACGGTCTTGGCATCGCGACGACGATTGCAATCGTGTTCGTGATGATCGGCGGACTCCAGTACGTGCTGGCAGCGGGAACCGGAGACACCGCAAAGGCCAAGGCGCGCATCCGCAATGCCGTGATCGGACTGCTGCTTCTTCTTTTCGCTTACACCATCCTTTATACGGTCAATCCGCGCTTGGTGAGACTGCAGGTTCCCTCATTGCCTATGGTGAAACGGGTCGAGATCATCAGCGGGGCCCAAAGTTGTGAATATTTGTACGGCGAATATAAGGCCGGAGTGCTCGCGGGCCATCAGTATAATGTGGCAAGCGGCGCACCGAAGGATTCTCCCTATGTCGGAAAGCCGTACACGATTGACGATACGGACTCGGACGCGATCGTCGGCATTGGTGCCCAAAAATGCGGCTCGATTTCCGTCGTCAAGTCGGACTCTTCTGGTACCGCCGTAGCCGAAGGGACAACATGCCAGTACGAGGCGTGCGATGAACAAGGCATGCTGTGCGTCGGGTCTGGGAAATCGGCCGAATGCATGACTTGCCAGGACGTGACAGGCACAAGCTCGATTTCCCCCTCAACGGCGGTATGTGCCGCGCTTACTCAACCCGATCTTCTTTCCAACAATCCGGAAGATCCGGCGACGTACCAGAAAAAAAATTACTGCTTCTACACGATTGATCCTGCGCTGACGATCAGCACATCGACCTTGGCAGCCGCGGCACTTATCCCGGTTACAGGCGGGTTATCTCTTACTGCGTATACGGCGCTCGGTTACACGGAGGATCAGGCCAAGACCGCTCTCAAAGGTGCGTGCGCGGAAGTCAGCTTAGACTGTTCAAAGATCAACAAGTGCTCGGATTATGATCAGCAGCAAGCCACCACAAATGGCGGCGCCGATGATAATGAACTGGAAGACATCAGATACGAAGGAATTTTTGCGAATTCCGTAAACCTTCTGACGGTTTGCGGCGAAGATCCGTGCGGTGCCGGTGAGAAAGAGGGGGGAGAAGGAGGAAGTTGCGTGTTTGGAACGAAGACGGTCACTGCCTTTGGCTACGACATCGCGCAGTCCTATGATTGCGTGGCCGTGGATTCATCCGGCAAACTGATCAGTGGCGGTGGTACGTTGTCCACGCTATTCGAATATTTCATTGATTAGGCTGGCGTCTTGCCAGGAAGAACAAAGCGTGATAGCATCGACACGCTTTGTTTTTTGTCTTCGATGCGAGAGCTATGCAGGAGTTCATTTCCGTTCGCGGAGCTCGGGTACACAACCTCAAGAACATGAGCGTCGATATTCCCAAGAACAAGCTGGTCGTCGTGACCGGCCTCTCGGGATCGGGGAAGTCTTCGCTCGCCTTCGACACGATTTACGCCGAAGGCCAGCGGCGCTACATGGAGTCGCTGTCGAGCTACGCGCGGCAATTCCTGGAGCTGCAAGACAAACCCGACGTCGACGAGATCCTGGGGCTTTCCCCGACGATCGCGATCGACCAGAAATCCTCCTCGCACAATCCGCGTTCGACCGTCGGAACGGTCACCGAGATTTACGATTTCCTGCGCGTCCTGTTCGCGCGCGCCGGGAGGCCGCACTGTCCGAAGTGTGGACAGATCGTCGTGGAGCGCAAACTGGATCAGATCGTTTCCGAAGTGGACGCGCTTGCGAAAACTGCAACGGTCCAGCTGTTCGCGCCAGTCGTGCAGAACCAGAAAGGGGAGCACCGCGCGGTTCTCTCGGCCGCGATGAACGCCGGGTTTTCCCGCGTGCGCTTTGACGGATTTTTGATGGATGTCGAAGAGGCCGTCGCGATGCGCCGCGACAAAAAACAGCCGCACTCGATCGACGTGCTCGTCGCCGAGCTTCAGAAGGGCACGGTCTATCAGCCGCCTCAGCTCAAGGATCTCGTGCGCAAGGCGCTCGACTACGGCAACGGACTGATTTTGCTCGTCAACGACGATAATGGCGACGAAACCCTGCTCTCGCAAAGTTTTTCCTGTGCGAATTGCGGACTGAATTTGCCCAAACCCGAGCCGCGCCTCTTTTCGTTCAACTCGCCGTACGGCGCCTGCCCCGAATGCACGGGTCTTGGCATGAAACTCGTGTTAGAGCCGGAACTCGTGATTCCCAACAAACGCCTCACGATCGCCGAGGGCGCGGTGCGGCCGTGGACGCGCATCGCCGGAAACCAGACGAGCTACGTGCGGATGCTCGAACTCGTCGGCAAGAAGCACAAGTTTTCGATCAACGTGCCCGTGGAAAAAATCACCAAGGATAAATTGGAGCTGATTTTGAACGGAACGGGCGACACCACGTATAGCTTCGACGGCCAGGAAGTGACGTTCCCGGGCATCCTGATGCAGCTCGAGCAAAAATATAAAGAAACGGATTCCGAATACGTCCGCCACGAGCTGGAGACCTACATGCGCACCATGGAATGCCCGTCGTGTCTTGGAAAACGTCTGCGGCCGGAAGTGCTCGCGATCACGCTCCTGGACAAATCCATTTCGGACGTCGTGAACTGGCCGATCGACGAAGTGTTCGCGTTCTTCAGGGAATTTGCGGGAGCGAAAGGCAAGAAAAACGGATCTTCCGAAGCGCTCAAGGGGCTGGAAGCGGCCGAGCGTTTGGTCATTGAGCGCGTTGCGAAGGAAGTCGTACTGCGGCTGGAGCATCTGCTGGACGTCGGTGTTGGGTATCTGACGCTCGACCGCTCCGCGATGACGCTCTCGGGCGGCGAAGCCCAGCGCGTGCGCCTGGCGACCCAGCTTGGCGCCGGGCTCTCGGGCGTCATCTACATTCTGGACGAACCGTCGATCGGCCTGCATCCGCGCGACAATGACAAACTCATTGAAACCATCAAACGCCTGCGCGACCTCGGGAACTCCGTGATCGTCGTCGAACACGACGAGGCGATGATCCGCAGCGCGGATTACGTGTTCGATATCGGTCCGGGCGCGGGCGAATACGGCGGGGAAGTCGTCGCCGAAGGCACGGCCGCGCAGGTCATCAAAAAAGCCGATTCGCTGACCGGCCAGTACCTTTCTGGGAAGAAAGCCATCCCGATGCCTAAGGCCTTACGCAAAGGAAATGGCAAGAACATCGAGATCGTTGGCGCCACGGCGTTCAACCTGCAGGACGTGGACGCGAAAATCCCGCTCGGGAAACTCGTGTGCGTGACCGGCGTTTCGGGCTCCGGAAAATCAACGCTCATTTTGGACATCTTGGGCAAAGCGCTCTCGCGTCATTTCTATCGCGCGAAGGTGTATCCGGGAGCGCACAAGACGATCAAAGGCTTGGAGCACATCGACAAGGTTGTTGCCGTCGACCAGTCGCCCATTGGGCGCACGCCGCGCTCCAACCCCGCGACCTACACCGGCGTGTTCACCGCCATCCGCGATATTTTCACGCAGGTTCCGGAAGCCAAGATGCGCAATTTCGACGCGGGCAAATTCAGTTTCAACGTCAAAGGCGGGGGACGGTGCGAAGCATGCGCGGGTGAAGGGTTGCGCCGCATTGAAATGCAGTTTTTGCCGGACGTGTACGTGGAATGTCCGGAATGCCACGGCACGCGCTACAACCATGAAGTGCTCGAAATCCACTACAAGGGCAAAACCATTTCCGGTGTGCTCGACATGACCGTCGAAGAGGCACGGCGCTTTTTCGCCGACCAGCCGCCGGTGTTTGAGAAGCTCAACATCCTTCATGAAGTCGGTTTGGGATATCTCAAACTTGGCCAGCCGGCAACCACGCTCTCGGGCGGTGAAGCCCAGCGCGTAAAACTCGCGACCGAGCTCTCACGCCGCGCCACGGGCCGTACGCTCTACATTCTGGACGAGCCGACGACCGGTCTGCATTTCGATGACATCAAGCGATTGCTCGGCGTCCTGCATCAGCTGGTCGACAAAGGCAACACAGTTGTCATCATCGAGCACAATTTGGACGTGATTAAGGGGGCAGATTGGATCATGGATCTGGGCCCCGAAGGCGGGATCAAAGGGGGCAAAATCGTCGCGGAAGGCACCCCCCGGGAAGTGGCCAAAAATAAGGCGAGTTTGACTGGTTCGTACCTGAAATCGGCCTTGTAGGCTTGACATTTCCGCGATTTTCTGGTATTCTCGCGGGTCATTATTAAATGACTCTAACCTTGCCTATGTTGAAGAAAATCACCCTGGCGGTCATGGGGTTTTCCATGGCGGCCCTCCCCATGCTGTCCGCGGTGCACGCGTCCGCGGGCGGTTGGGAGTCTATCCAGGCCGAAGCGGCTTGGGATTACGGTTCGTATCGTGTGGAACGCCTGGCGTTTTCGGACAACGCCGTTGGTCCGTTTTCGTTGGGTGACAGCGTGTTCGTGGCTGAACCCACGGACATCTGCACGCTGACGCATTGCGACCGCTACGAGCTTTCGAAGCTCGAAAACGGCGCGAGGCTCAGTTTCGAGAACGTTCCGGACGAAGCGCTCGATGCGTTTCGTTACGAACTCAACGACGGACGTCTCGCGTACGTGAACCCGCTTGAGGACGACAACCACTTTTCGGTGGTTGAGCGCGACCTTGAAACCGGCGACACGACGGTTCTCATTGAGGACGTGTTCCTGACCGGCGTTGAGGACATCGACGCCCTCGTCGATGGCGACGACGTCTACCTTGAAGCCAAGTTGAACTTCAATAATTCTTCGGTGAACCAGTCGGCGATTTATGTCTGGAACCCGGCGAAGTCCGTTGCCGAGATTCTGGGCACGCACTGGGAACTGCGTCAGGAAAATCTCCTGGATGCGGAAGACGGCGTTGCGCTCGAAATGCTCGAGTTTGACGAGGGGTACAAGCAGCTGTGGTTCGGCGACACGCATAACGTCGACTACTTCGGTATGACCCGCACGGCAATCTCGGGCACGTGGACCGAACCGCACGGCGATATAATCGCCGCGCACTTCCT
>Ga0233424_10003137_pt1 | contig 10927 bp, 6 predicted proteins | sample Watercolumn_Towu_FD_181011 | JGI IMG/M metagenome (GOLD analysis project Ga0233424, IMG submission 181011) | Freshwater microbial communities from Lake Towuti, South Sulawesi, Indonesia - Watercolumn_Towuti2014_125_MG | ecosystem: Environmental > Aquatic > Freshwater > Lake | place: Indonesia... | reverse complement strand
GTCGACTACTCCGTGAGCACCAAGGCTCAGGCCATCACGGCGACTGTGACGACCGCGGGCGGCGAGAAACTGCGAATGCAAGGGACATGGCTGGTGCTTACACTGAGCCGCCGCGACATTCCGTGTCATAGCGCCACGACGGTCTTCATTGCTGAAGTGGTGCAGGAAGAGCCAGGGAACGAGGGTCTCTTGTATCCGAGCGAGGATCTCGACACATACCTCCACCGGGTCGATTGCGAGGCGTTGTTGCTGGATCCGCTGGGTTGCGCAGCAATGCAAGCATGTTGGACAGAGCATGCCACCTGCATGGTCAATGCGGCGACCACTTACAACAATGCGATCGCTGAGTGCAACTCTTGGTCTACGCTGATTGTGGGTGTCGGCGGCGGTGCCTGCGTGGGACTTGGGGCTGGCTGCGCGATTGGCACGATTGTCCCTGGAATTGGTAACTGCGTAGGCGGCGCCTTCGGCCTCATCACAGGAGGTCTTCTGGCGGCCTCGGTGCCTACTGGTTGTGTGTCCGCAACGCGCGGCTGGCCTACGAGAACTCGGTGGATGTCTGCTACAACGAACTTGAGGGATGCTTAGAGCAGTGGGTCATGACGCGCTGACAGGCCTAAACCATGAGCAACTAATGCACTATTCACGTTCGGCTAGCGCCTGATGGTCTGAGCGACGCGCGCACCGCTCTTATGAAGTTTCCTAACGCTACTTGGTCAGTTCGTAGGTGTCTTCGCGCGATTGCGGTGTTTTTGGCGTGCGCTGTGGTGTGGATGGCAATGGTTGTCTGGTTCATGTTCAGTCGGCGGACCTTCACTTGGCGGCAGGAGTGGCTCGGAGAGGTAACGAGTCTCCTCATACTGCTCGCGGGGTGGGTGCCGTGCTTCGTCGGAGTGTGTGCACTGATAGGAGTCTGGCGGGTCCGACACCGCGAGGTCGCGCCTAGGGTGTGTCGCAATTGCGGCTACGACTTGCATGGATTGTCCAGCGAATCCTGCCCCGAGTGCGGAAAGGAGTTGTCTACGTAGCGACGCCTAGTGAGCATGGCCGTGACCGGGTCGCTCTCATCGGTCCACCCCTTATGAGAGACTTTCGCGGCCAAAGGTCCGGAGGGGGTTCGATGAAGCGTTCGTACTGTTCGCGTCACCGTCCCGAGGATGTCTTCGTGGAGCTGAGGCAGGCTCGCCTCCAGCGCGACACGACATCGCTCACTCCGACTCATCACCCGAGACTTCCGCCTTCCGCGACCTCCGCGCATGCAACTGCTTGTCGCAAAACGCCGTACGCACGCCGCCAAACGCGAACGCCCCGACCGCGAGGCCAGGGCGTTCACTCTGATTCTGCGTTCAGTGCCGCCGAAGGGCGGGCACCTCGAATGCTGTCCGTGCCGCCGAAGGGCGGCACCTCGAATGCTGTCCGTGCCGCCGAAGGGCGGCACCTCGAATAGCGGGGGCTGGATTTGAACCAACGACCTCCGGGTTATGAGCCCGACGAGCTACCAGGCTGCTCTACCCCGCAATCTGGGAGGGGCAGTGTAGTCACTTGCCAACTAGCGTCAACCTTCATGCAATCTGCGCATGGACTCGCGCCGACGCACGACCACGGCACTCCTAAGTTGCGTCGCGCTCTGCGCCAGCGCACTCGCGTGCGCGTACGGCGTCATCGCGTCGTTCGAACCATCGCCGAACGCGCTCGTGTTCCGAGTTGCGTACGCGGCCGGAGTGTTCGCGTGCATCTGGGGCGTGCTGCGCGTTGTTCGCACTCGTCTGAAATGAGACCTCAAGTCCCGACGGGCGTTCGTGGGACAATGTCGCGCTATGAGTCTCCTCGCGGCAATTGCGGCAATTGCGACACTCACGGCACTCGCGACGGCACATTCTGGTAGCGGCGATGCGTCGACTATCTCGCCCGGCCCAAGCGCAATGCTTGCGCTCGTAGAGCGCGTCTGCCTGCGCTGTCACTTTGAGGGAGGCAATGTTCCGTACGAGTTTCGAGATGGCGCGATGCTGCGCCGCGTATCGGCGACGGCCGCCGAGGCTCTCCGCCAGCGCACGATGCCGCCGTGGCTTCCGACGCAGGACGCGGAGGAGTTTCTCGACGCGCCGATGCTCACGGAGTCGGAGCGCGCGGCGATGATCCAGTGGTTCGAGCTCGAGGCAGAGGGAAGCGAAGCGTGGCGCGCCCCTGCGGCTGCACGCGTTCGGGGTGGGGGCATCGATAACGCCAATGATGACGACGCTTCGTTCACATTGCGCTTTGGCGAAGGGTGGCAAACACCAGCCGAGCCGGACCTGCTCTTCGCACGCACTTTCATCGACCGCGCACCTTCTGGGTTTCCTCGTCGCATCGATGCGCTGCGCTATAGGCCACTCGTCGCGGGATCGATCGAGTCAGTGATGTTCAACAGCGATGCCACCGGCATGGGCCGCGAACTCGATGCGCGTGATGGCGCGATCGGCGCAGCGTTTCATGCCGACCTTGGCGCGGTGCCCGCGGGGGCGCTCGGCGCGGCGGGGGTGCTGCCAGAGATGCACCTGCCTGCTGGCTTCGCCATTGCGATCGAGCCCGGCCACGACATCCTCGCGGAAGCGCATGCTCGCGCGCTCGGTCGCAGCGTGTCCGGCGCGTTCGAGGTGACATTCACGCGGGCTGCGGAGGAGGACACTCGACTCGTCCAGGCATACGCGGTGGGTCCCGCGTCGACGGGGGGCGCGGCGCGGCGCGTGGGCACAACCATCGAATACCTCTGCGACACCCTCGACGCTCCGATGGACATCGTGAGCATCCTCCCCAACACAGGCATGCGCTGCACGAGCTATGACCTCAATATCGTGCGACGCGACGGCCGCGTCGAAGGAGTGGTGAACATCCCCGTCTACCGCGCCTGGGCGGATCGGCCATACATCCGCAAGACGCCGTTGCGCGTGAATCCTGGCGATCGATTCACGCTTCGCGTCTCGCACGCGGATCCCTTCGCGTTCGCGCATACGCACGCGAGCGCGGTGATGTTGGTCGCGCCGTCCGTCGAAGCGATCACCGAGCCCGAGCGCGAAGTCGTGTGTCTGGCGCAATCGCCAAAGGAGCCAGTGGAGATGATCGCGGTTCCCGCTGGTCGCGTGATGGTGACGACCTTGCATGGCGAAATCGGCGTCGATGTGCGGGGCTTCCGTATCGCTCGCACGGAGACGACTCTGGGCGAGTTCGTGCGCGCGCTCGCTCGAGCGCCGCGACCGCTCGACGACTTCGACACTCGCGACACGCGAGTGCCCGAGGGTGCAGCGGATGGCTCCGCACCACTCGACGCCGCACTAGGGGTCGAAGCGGACGCGCCTGTGGTAGGCATCGCCTACTACGACGCGGTCGAGTATTGCAACGCGCTTTCGCGCGCGTCGGGATGGCCGCCCTTCTACGACCTCGCCGATGTGCAGCGGCGCGAGGATGGTTCGATTTCATCGGCGGTGGTGCGCGCACTCGGCGGCAACGGGTTCAGGTTGCCGACAGAAGTGGAGTGGGAGTTGGCCGCGGCGGATCGGGGTTCGGCTGACACATGGTGCGCGGCGAGCGCGCAGCCACCGAGTGCCGCGCGGGGAGCGGCGCAGGGGACTCCCAATGCGCGCGGGCTCCTCAACATGGCTGGGAATGTCTGGGAATGGTGTGACGATGGGTACACGATTACGCGCGTCGCTCCTGACGCGGACACGCTGCGAGTTGCGCCGACGAATCGGGGTCGCGTGGTCAAGGGAGGGTCGTTTGCTGATTCGACCGTCGCCTGTACCCCCAGTTACCACGCGGGGGTGATGCCATCGACGCGATCAGCGCTGTTTGGAATGCGCGCCGTGCGGTCGACTCCGTGAAATGTGGCGCGGGGCTGTTCAGGCAAACACGGTGGTCGCCACGCGCCACTGTTACTGGGTCAAGACGGCTGATCGGAGGCTGGCGGCGGCGCATCCTTGGGCGCCGACTTCAGCATCGACTTGCGAGCAGGTGGCTGTTTGCGGGCGTTCTTCTGAGCCTCGGCCATTGCATCGGCGATGCGCTTCTCTTCAGCCGCCTTCTCTGCCGCGATCTTGGCTTCGGCGGCGCGTCGGATCTCCTCTTTGTTGACAACCTTATTGAGCTCGTCGCTAACTCGCTGGTGCACGCCGACGATAGGAAGGGTCTGCATGACGAATGACTTCACATCCTCCTGCTTCGCGTTGTCGTACTGCCACCGGTACGCGAGATAGTTCTGCGTCTGATCCTCTGCGAGCCACATGATGTAGGCCTTGTCGAGCGCGAGTCCACGGAGATCCTTGAGGCGATCGTGGACGGCGTGACCTGCATCATCCATCCCGTCGACGACTTCAAGCGATGCCTTCTTGCCGACCTTGCGAATGATCACCTCGATCGCTGTGCAGTTCGTCGCCATCCGATGCGCGAACTTGCCAACGCTCGGCTCCTCGCCATGCTGCTTGACGAGACCCGCGAGCGCGATCTGAAGCGCGTCGGCGCGCGCAACATGGTTGAGGAACTGCTGCGGCTCCATCGCTGGCTCTTGCGGAACCGCAGGCGCGGTGGGCGTGGCGCCTTCGGTCGCTGCGGGAGGTGTGGCTTCTTGCGGGCCGGCCCCGGCACCGCAAGCGATCACTAGCACCCCAACGATCATGGATGGCGAAGAAATGAGTGATGTGAACATGGATTAGAAGGCGATCTGGTAGGAGAGAGAGAATGACAACGAAATGCCAGCGGAGTACACAGAGTTCAGTCCGGTGAAACCATCGGGAGTGCGGTACTGAGTTTCGATGTTCGGATTCGTCAGGTTCTTTGCGTTGAACGAAAGGCGCAGTCCCTTCGCGATCTCCTGGCTAGCGGTGACGTTCAGTGTGCCGTACCCCTCTTGGTAGATCGCGGGAGTAAGTAATGTCGTGTAGGGGTTGGCGCCACTCACGAGGGAGTCGCCGACGAGGTTGTAGAACAGGCCGACCTGCGTCTTGGTGGCTTCGAAGTCGTAGGTGACGCTGGCATTGAACAGGAAGTCTGGTGTCGCGGTCATCGGCTGCGTGTTGTCATTGAAGCCGTAGAGCGCCAATGCCGCCGCGTCGACCGGATCGAGTGTGACCTGCGATTGCATCCATGTGAAGTTGGAACCAATCGCCAGACCCTTCCACTCTTCGCCGAGCAGCGGATCCAAGGTGATTCTGCCTTCGAGTTCGAGGCCGGTCAGGTTGCCATCAGGGAAGTTGAGCGCCGTGGTGTAGACATAACCCTCGGTGAAGCGCTGCACATATTGAATGGGGTCGGTGATGGTCTTGTAGAAGACCGATCCAGAGATGAGCCAGTCCGGGTATGGAATCCAATCCAGACGAACGTCGTAGTTGTTCAGAGAACTCATCTGGAGCGACGGGTTGCCGATGAAGATCGGTCCGCCGATGTAGTCGTACTGAATGACGGGGACGAGTTCTTGGAAGTTCGGCCTCGCCAGCGTCTGCGCAAAGGCCGTGCGCAGGATCAGGTCATCACGCAGATTCCAGTTCCATCCGATCATCGGGAGCCAACTGTCAACGGTGAAGTTCGCATTCCAGTCGTCGGGCCCTTCGAAGAGGCGCGGCTGCTGTGTGACTGTGTCGATCCAGAGCGCGTCGACATCTGGGATGACAGTGGTTGACATTTGCGTGGTCTCGTACCGCACGCCACCCACAATGTTCATTGTGTCGTTGAATGGCAGATCAGCCATGAGGTAGCCGGCGGTGATTCGTTGCGATCCGTCGTACGAGATGTCTCGCGTGGACTGACTCATGGGGTGATTCTGCGTCGGAAAGACTGCGCTCCATGGGTCGTCCCATCCGGCGTCATAAGAGGAGTCAGGATCACCGGGATTGGAGAAGGTGTCTTGGCGGTACTCGCGCGACACTAGATCAAAGAACCCTCCAGTCTTGATGTAGCCGTCGCGATCATTCCACTGTGTGAAGGGGAGCTTCGCATTGAATGCGCCCTGAGTGCTGGTCTCCTCGTTGTAGTAATTAATGTGCTGCACGAATCCAGCGTTCTGATCCTGCGCGGGCGGCAGTCCAATCCACTGGGCAGGGAGAGAGAACCCAGGAAAGATGGGGAACTCCGGTACCCAGTACGCCGCGAACTGCGTCTGATCCGGCTGATCCTCTGAGGCCGTGCTCATGGAGAGTCTCCAGTCAATCACGGGTGTGCCGAAGGCGAACTCGCCTTGCGCGAAGGTCTCATCTTCCTTCGGGCCGAAGGGGACGAGGTTGTGCTCGCCGCCGATGATTAGCGAGTTGGTGTTGAGATTGCTGTAGTCGAGTGTTTCGAAGCGCTGCCAAGGCGCCGCGCTTGGCAAGTCGAAGCCGGGGCTCGTCTGATCGTTGGGGTTGTAGCCAGGGAAGAAGAACTCCTTCCCACGCTGATCGATGAGCCTGACGGCCTGACTCTCATCGAGTTCGGTGTAGAGAAACTTCATGCCGATGCGATGATTCTCCGACTCGAGCCCGAGCGTGCCGAGGCCGCCCCACTGCACCGACTGTGTTCCCTGCGTTACATCCCAGAGCTCGGTCTCAAAGTCGTCGCCGACACCGAACTGTTCGGGCACCAACGGAGTGCCGGGACCAGCCTGCTCGAGCGAGTTCAACTGCCCGTTGTTGAATGCCGACGCATCCTGCTCGAAGAAGAAGTTGCCAAAGGCTCCGAAGCGCATGCCGTCGCCGATGTCCCATGAGTCACCGCCAGCCGCGTTCCATTTGTAGATGAGCGGGGCGTACTCCGACATCTCGGTGCCGGTTGGGTTGTTCGGCCACGACTGACCGGCCAGGTTGTAGGGAATCTTCAGGACATCATTGCCGCCGAAGGTGGTGAGTGCTCCGCCGGGGTAAGAGAGAAACTCGCCATTCTTGACTTGGCTGTTCCATCCAACACCGGCAGAAATGCGCAGGAATCCCTCATCAGGGATGTCCTTCAGCACGACATTGACGGCGCCGCCCGAGGCCTCGCCTTGTTGGTCGGGAGTGAAGTTCTTGCTGACTTGAATGCTCTCGATGACGGCCGCCGGGAACTGATCCAGTTTGACTGCTCGCTTATCGGGGTCCGCCGTCGGCAGGCGCACTCCGTCAAGCAGAGTGGATACATATCGATCTGGAAGTCCTCGAACGACTGCGTACTTGCCATCCTGGAGCGACGCGCCCGGCACCAAGAGAAGCGCCGCCGCCGCATCACCGGCACCAGAGCGAGTGATCGCTTCGACACCAAGCACATTGAGTAACTGCGGAGACTCCAGCCGAAGCTGGAAGTCAACGGGCGGGAGCACAAGCACCGGCTCAAAGCTCTGCGGGACGAATAGGAGCCTTTGCGGCTCAAGTGGCTCTGCACCGACCTCCACATCCGCGACCACAAACTCTTCCATGTCTTCGAACTCGCCTGCCATGGTGAGGTCAACATCAGCAAGCTGACCTTGTGAAAGCCTGACATTCGGCTTTACTTCGCGGATATAGCCATCCTTCATGACGGCGAGCGTGTAGTTGCCTGCGGGGAGGTCTGGGAGCAGGAAGGTGCCGTTGTCGCGTGTCGTCGTCTTAACCGTGGTGCCGACAATCGATACAGTGGCATTCGCCAACGGTGTCTTGAACTCTCGATCCTCGACGCTTCCGCGGATCGCACCCGTTGTAGGGACCTGCGCAACAGCACCGCTAGTCGTGCAGAGAAGCGCGAGTCCCATCACCATCCCAGTGCAGGCTCGTTGAGTCACCAAGGAGCCCCGAGTCGCGCGCCCGTGGCGTCAAGCGTCGCGCAGAGCCGAGCGTCCGGCTCGACCCCCGCCGTTGCCATGGAGCAGACGACCATGCAAATGTCGTCGGCACGGGGACGCGAGTTCGGATTGAGGAGAGCGGCGTCGAGTGCACGCGCGTACAGCGCACGGGCTGCGTCGGTCTCGCCGAGAGTGGCGCGCAATTCAGCGAGGGCCCTCAGACTCGTGGCGCGCTTCATGTCGACGATGTTCGATTCGAGTGAGTCGTATGTGCGTGTGAGGGAGTCGGATTGCGAGCGAGCTTCCTCTCGAAGCCCCAATCGCCATTGAGCGATGGCGACTCGCACCCCGACGGGAATGACATCTTCGGGAAGGAATTGGGTCGATTCGGCCAAGTATGCGCCGCGCGATAGAGCGGCTAGGGCATCCTTCCCGCGACCCAACGAGTCGAGGAGCAGAGCCAAGTCGCACTCGTAGCGGACCTGTAGATCGATGGGAAGTCCCTTGATGGCGCTCGCGGTGGCTGCGAGCACGCGCTCTAGGTCGGCGGGCTGATCCTTCCAACGACGCAAGAGTGCAAACTGCCCGTCGATGCCAGTCTTCGCCAGGTCGAAGTTTTTTGTCGCGATGGCGCGCTCAAACATGCGTTCCTGATCGACCAAGTGTTCTGGCGGCAACACCGCGGTTCGTGCGACCTGAACTCCGCCGGCGAGGGCGGCGTCCGGACCACGGAGCAGTTCCATCGCGAGGCCGTCATCACCCTTGGCAATGCGATAGGCAGCGCATGCAGCCTGCACGCGCGCACGCGCCCAGTCGGGCCATTGTGTCGAGTCGAGTGTCATGGTCTCTGCCACGAGGCCATCAGCTTCCTGCGATCGCCCGGCAGCGTCGAGGGCCGTAGCGACGGCGACTTGCGCCTCGCCACGGCGCCAGCCTTGGGTGCCACGCGCTGCGTCGCGTGCAGCATCGAGCCATCCCCGCGCGAGAGCTGCCTCGACGATTGCTTCGCGCATACGCGCCCTATCGCGGTCGAATGAGGGAGATGGGATCCGCTCCGCAATCGAGATTGCCCACTCGAGTCGCGCGCGAAGCGCTGCACTAGTGGTCGTGCCATTGCTCGATGCACCCTGTGCTGGTGTGAGCGGAGCCGGCATCGCATTCAATGGCCCCTGCGTGCTAGAACGCGTGTTCGTCTCGTTGCAGCCAACCACCATCATGAGGATGATCAGGGCAGTCGCGCACCAGTTGGGTAGATCGTGATAGCGAATCATGTTGTGAGTCCTGTAGGGCGAAACAATCCGGCGGCGGTGGTTGGCCGCCGCCGGATCACAAACCGGACGGAACTTGGGACACACCCGCTGCCGCGCTCAGCCATCCATTCTGAGCGCGGCAGCGAGGACATCAGCCCCAAGCGCTGAACATGAACGAAAGGTCAAGGCCGTCGCATACCCCGTCACCGGTGAGGTCTCCCGCACCAGTGGTCGAGCCCCAGTTGCTGAGAATCTCACTGAGGTCAACGGCGTCAACAACGCCGTCGCCGTTGAAGTCTGCTGGGTTGGGCAGGACGCACCCGCCGGGAGGCGCCACATTCATGCCGTAGGCATGAGCAGCGGTCCAACCACAGAGCCAATTCTCGTTCGGACCGAAGGCTCCACGATAGTCCGCTGGTGTCCAGAAGCCGTTGTCGGGTGCCGTGGCCACAGCGTCTGTCGCCGCGTTGGTCGCGCGTGGGTCAAGTGCGATGACTGGCTGGACAACTAGCGTGCCGCTGATCACGTTTGCACCGCGAGTGATCGAGGCGATTGGTGACTGGCCGGCAGCAGCTAGCACATTGTTGTTGGCGGCATCAAAGACGCCCCGAGAGTTTGCCTCGGTGTAGGCCGTGGAGTTCGCGTTGTTGTAGAACACATTGTCAGAGAACTCGATGAGCTTCCCTGACGTCTGCGCCTGATAGGCCTGCCCGGGGTTCGTGAAGCCGTTGACCGGCGAATAGACGTCGTAGTTCGTCGTCCATGTCTGAGCCCAGGTAAGCGTGCCGTTGTAGCCATAGCCCGTCTGGCCGTCGGTGGCCTCACCGTCGGTATTGTCGTTCTTGATCACGGCTGCAGGGCAGTCCATGATGATCGAGTTGCGAAGTTGTACGCGAGCATTGTCGCGGAACTTGATGGCGTTGCGGCCGGTCGCGAATGGCTGACCAATCAGCGTGAAGTTGTAAAGCGTGGAGGTCGTGACCGGCTGCGCATCCGACTTGGCGGCGCCGTCCAACTCCAACATCGCGTCGGGGAAGCCCGAACCAGACGCCGCGCCTGGGATTGAGTATCCCGAGACGATGAGTCCGAACTGCGCACGACCGCGCCATCCGTGATCGACATCGAGCGAGTCGTCGCCGACATTCCAGATGCTCACATACTTGAGGTCGACCGTGCCGCCCCAAATCTCAATGCCGTCGTCGACATTGTTCATGATTTCGATGTGATCGATTTCGGTCTCGCGGCCGATGCCACCGAGCGAGAGCCCGTTGAGCTCGTTGCCAAGACCGACAACCTTTCCGCCGTAGCGCAGCGAGGTGTAGCGGAGCGTGCCGCTGTCATCGAGATCGTTGCCGCCACCGTAGAAGGTGCGGGTGTCGCCGGCGCCGCCGGAGACGAGTCCCTCCATGTTGGCATAGTTGCCGGCGTTTGGAGCGGCGGTGTTCGTCGCTACAGCGCCTTGGCCATACTTGCCGATGTAGGCGTTGCCGCAGATGGTCAGGTTGCCCCACTCATTCGCACTCGCGCGCCAGGTTCCGGTCTTCGGATTGCCGTTGGTCCATGTGGCGACATCCTGCTTCGAGGTGAAGATCACCGGCTGGCTCTGGGTTCCGAAGCAGATGAGGCGTGCGTTCCGTGTGATCGCGAGTCCTCCCCCGAGATCACTGGCGACTACCGTTCCTGCCTCGATGGTGAGCGTTGCGCCCGGGAGAACGTAGATCTGACCTTGGAGGTTGTAGACATTGTTCTTCGTCCAGAGAGTGGACGTTGAGATGTCGCCGCTCACGAGGACTTCGGCCGCGCTGGCATTGCCAGCGAGACCAGCCACAAGGCTGACGGCTAACACAGAGGGAGTGCACGACTTCATGTTGGGGATCCTCTTCAAGTTGGTAGGAGACTCATCGACAGCCACCGCGCCGACCGTCGGACGCCAGTGATGGCGGTACTA
>Ga0233424_10003136_pt1 | contig 10929 bp, 9 predicted proteins | sample Watercolumn_Towu_FD_181011 | JGI IMG/M metagenome (GOLD analysis project Ga0233424, IMG submission 181011) | Freshwater microbial communities from Lake Towuti, South Sulawesi, Indonesia - Watercolumn_Towuti2014_125_MG | ecosystem: Environmental > Aquatic > Freshwater > Lake | place: Indonesia... | reverse complement strand
GCCTGAAAGACACGCGTGGCTGGATGAATGTTGTGCCCCTTCGACCGCGGCACGCACGATTTCACCAGGTCCGCGAGTTGCGCCGTCGTCACGATCGGCGCCTTTTGCCGAACCTCCACAATCTTCCTGGCCACCCGCCGGCTGAAGCGCTCCTCGCCAAACTGCCAGAAGATATCGGCAAGGTCCTTCTCGGACATTCGGCGAAGCAACGCGCTGGCCGGTTCACCTCGCGTCGGGTCGAGTCGCATGTCGAGCGGGCCGTCGGCTTGAAAGCTGAACCCGCGCGCCGGATCGCTCATCTGCGCAGAGCAAAAGCCCAGGTCCTCAAGGATCGCATCGACACGCGGGATCTTGAGTTCATCAAGCACGCGCGGCAAATCCTCGAAGTTCGCATGCCTCCAGATGACCCGCGGATCGTCCAGACGGCTTCGCGCCATGGCGATCATGGCCGGGTCCTGGTCCAGCGCGATGAGCGTGCCGCCCGACTGGATACGCGTCCAGATCGCGGAGGCGTGTCCGCCAAGCCCGGCGGTCGCGTCAACGACGATCTGCCCCGGCCTGGGATCGAGCCAGTGCAGGACTTCCGCCAGCAATACCGGAAGGTGATCCATGTTGATTCGAGGCAAAAAAAAGAGCGCGAGAGGTAGGAGGGCTTCCTTCCTCTCGCGCTCATTCTAACGGGCATCAACTGGCGACGCCGCGGGTTACGGTCAAAGGGGCTGTCGGAAGACTTTCACGGATTGGGGGATCGTGCAAAGCTGCAGGAATGCCATGTCTACTCGCACAGCAAACCCTCCGACAGCCCCAGGTCGTTGGTAGGACGGATTTGCAATCCGTCCCACAGCGATTCGGTTCTGCCGCGTGCGGCTTAGCGTTCGTGCGAATGCGACGAGGTACTTGGCGCATTTCGGCGAACGCTAAGCCGCAAGCGGCAAATGCCACTCACTTGCGAAACGCTTGCTCGGCGATCTTGTCGAACCTCGGTCCATGCTCGTCCAGGAACGGCTGCCAGCGCGCCGCTGGCCAGATCTCGAGATGATCCCGCACGCCCAACAACACGACGTCGTGCTGCAAGCCGGCCAACTCGATCAAGCGATCGGGCATCAGGATTCGCCCCGCTTTGTCGAGATCGATTTCTTCCATTTGTGCGAAGAAGAGCCGCCGAAAGACGCGTGCATCGCCGTCGGTTGCGGGGGTTTCATCGAGCTTCGCCGACAAACGTTCGAGTTCGTCGCGGGTGAAGAGCCACAGGGTCTGGTCCGGCCCCGGTGCAACGAAAAGCTGTGCCACTTCACCAAGCTGCTCGCGAACCCGCTTCGGCAACGTTAGCCGCTTCTTCTCGTCAAGCGTTCGCGGGTGGGTGCCAGTAAGAAGCATGGTTATCCACTTTCACCCACTCAATTCCACTTTCCTCCACAATCATACCGGGCAGGTGAGGGATTTCAAGGATTTCGTCAACAAAAACTGAAGTTTTCAGACGTGCTTCGACCGAATATTCAGGACCTTAAAGACTTCCGGACGATGGGTTGCCAAAAGAAAATGCGCCGATATATTCTCCTTTCTGTCGATTCGAGGAGCTGTTCCATGACCATGCAATGTGCGCTCACTGGGGCGAAACCGTCGGGCGGAAACAAGTATGCTCGCCGCGGCAAGGCGAAGTACTTGGGCGGCGTTGGCCGCAAGGTAACCGGCAAGACGAAGCGGCGCTTCAAGCCGAACCTGCAGCGCGTCAAGGCCGTCATTGACGGTAAGGTGCAGACGGTGCGTGTGACGGTGAAAGCGATTCGCGGCGGCCTCGTCAAACGCCCCGTGAAGCGCAAGCCCTTCCAGATGCCGAATCTCTGATCCGAAGAAATTCATGTCCCTGAGCGCCGACGATGTTCGCAAGGTGGCAGAGCTGGCTCGCCTGGAATTGGGCGAGGCAGAGCTTGCCACCATGGCGCCGCAGCTCAATGCCATCGTCGATTACGTCAATCAACTGCAGGCCGTCAACACCGACAACGTGGAACCGCTCGCGCATGCCGTGGAGTTTCACGACGTCTTCCGCGCCGACGTTCCGAGCGTCTCGCTCGAACCCGCCGCTGCCCTCGCCAATGCGCCGGCGCGGGATGGCGACTTCTATCGCGTGCCGGCGGTGTTCGGCGACTGAGGGCGGCCATGATCGACCTCACCGCGACGGAACTCTTGAAGCGCCAATCCGACGGCGACCTCACTGCCGAAGCGATCGCGTCCTCCTGTCTTACACGTATCCGCGACCATGACCCGCACATCCGCGCCTTCCTTGCTGTGGACGAGGCTCACGTGATGGAACAGGCTCGAGCCATCGACGCGAAGCGCAAGCGCGGCGATGTGCTCGGCAAGCTCGCTGGCATCCCGATCGCGCTCAAGGACGTCTTGTGCGTGAAGGGCCAGACGACGACAGCGGGCAGCAAGATTCTGCGCAACTTCGTCCCGCCCTACGATGCGCATGTGATCTCGCGCCTGCGCGAAGCCGATGCGATCCTTCTGGGCAAGACGAACATGGACGAGTTCGCCATGGGCTCATCCACCGAGAACAGCGCCTTTCAGGTCACGCGAAACCCGTGGGACCTCGAGCGCACGCCGGGCGGGTCGAGCGGCGGATCGGCGGCAGCGGTCGCGGCATCCTTCGCGCCGCTCGCGCTCGGCACCGACACTGGCGGTTCCGTTCGACAACCCGCAAGCCTGTGCGGCGTCGTCGGACTCAAGCCCAGCTATGGACGCGTCTCACGCTACGGCCTGATCGCCTACGGCAGCTCGCTGGATCAAATCGGCCCGTTTACCCGCGACGTTCGCGATGTGGCGATCTTGCTCGCCGTCATCGCCGGGCACGACGCCCGCGACAGCACCTGCGTCAACGCGCCTGTTCCTGATTACGCCGGCGAACTCGATAAGCCGCTCAAGCCGTTGACGATCGGCGTGCCGCGCGAGTTTTTCTCCGAAGGCCTGGATCGCGAAGTCGAAACGGCTGTGAAAGAGGCGTTGAAGGCCTATGCCGGCCTCGGCGCGACGATCAAGGAAATATCGCTGCCGCACAGTCCGCACGCGGTTGCCGTGTATTATCTGGTCGCCACTGCGGAGGCGTCGAGCAACCTGGCTCGCTACGACGGCGTTCACTTCGGCCATCGAGCGGCCTCGTTTCGCGGCTTAATCGACATGGTCAAGAAGTCGCGCGGCGAAGGCTTCGGGGCCGAGGTCAAGCGCCGCATCATGCTCGGCACCTACGCACTTTCATCGGGCTACATCGACGCCTACTATCTCAAGGCGCTCAAGGTTCGGCGCCTGATCCGCGCGGACTTCGATCGCGCTTTCGCAGAGTGCGACGCGATCATCGGTCCAACAACGCCGACCGCGGCATTCAAGATCGGCGAAAAGACATCCGACCCGCTGTCGATGTATCTGTCGGACATTTACACGATCAGCGCCAATTTGGCGGGCATTCCTGGGATCAGTATCCCGTGTGGCTTCACGAAGGCAGGATTGCCAATTGGGCTGCAGATCATGGCGGCGCCGTTTGCGGAGGAGAGGCTGCTGCGTATCGCGCGCATGTTCGAGAATGAGACCGATTGGCACATGCGCCGGCCGAAAATGTAATGGAGCGCGGGATGCATCCCGCGCCCCACCGCGTGTCGTGGCTTCACTGCGCTGCGACGTTACTTCTTCGCGGACATCACGATCGCCATGCAGAAGCAGGGCAGGTTGTCGCGCGAGCTGTAAAGGCGGATTCGGACCAGATGCTTGCCGGTCGTCTTGGCGGTGTAGGTGACGGACGCTCGGGATCGCTGAGGGCGTCAACGGCGACTTGCTTGCCGGCCGCGTCCTGAACTTCCAGATCGACGTCCTTGGCATCGTTATCGCCGGCCGCGAGGAAGCGGTATTTCTTCCCGGCCTGCAGATTCACGTAGAAGAGGGGCACCCAGTCCGTGGTGCTCTGTTTGAGCCAACCGCCGCCCGCCGAGAACGTGTTGTTCTGCAGCGTGTACCCGTCCTTGTTGCCGGCGTCGATGAGCTTGGTGAGCCGCGCCGTGGACTGCGTGACATACGCGCCCTGGCCGTCCTGAGCAGATGCGATGTTATCGCTCGCCACAAGTGACAACAGTCCCAGCAAGCCGGCGAAAAGCAAGATCATGACGCCGAGAAAACGCAGAGTGCTCTTCATGGATGCCTCCTGAGGAATAGCGAAACGTGAGATGACCTCCATCCCGACGTGCATGGAGTAGCATCGAATTTTGCCATGCGACCGTCAATAGACCGAGGGAATTATTTCGCGCTGGCGATCACAGTGCGCCGTAGGGCGGATTTGCAATCCGTCCTCACAGTATCCATACGGACGGATTGCAAATCCGTCCTACGGCGCACTGTGGTCAATTGAAAAACTCCACCGCATTGCGAAACAGGCGCAGTCCGTCGCCTTCGGACGCAAGTCCGAGGCGCGTCCACTGCGGATGCTGAGTCGGCAGGACATGGCGCTCCGGATGGGGCATGAGGCCGAGCACGCGACCGGTTGGATCGCAAACGCCCGCGATATCGTCCTGCGACCCGTTGGGATTGATAGGAAAGCCGCCTCGGCTGCCGTTGGCATCGACATAGCGCAGCACGACCTGCCCCGCCTGAGACAGACCCTTCAAGATCCAGCCTTGAGAGCAGATGAAGTTGCCTTCGCCATGCGCGATCGGCAAGTGCAGCATCTCGTAGCCCTTGAGGAAAGGACATTTTCCCGGTGCGGCTGATAAGTGAATCCACCTATCTTCGAATTTGCCATGGGAATTGTGGGCCAGGGTGGCCACCGGTCCTTCGTCGAGATCTGGCGGGACGATCAGGCCTGCTTTTAGGAGGGCCTGGAATCCATTGCAGATGCCGAGGATCAAGCGCTCCTTGTCGCGGAAGGATCGCAAAGCGTCGGCAAGAAAATGCTGCAGCTGCACGGCGAGAACTTTTCCGGCGGCAACGTCGTCGCCATAGGTGAAGCCGCCGGGAATCGTCATAACCTGGTATTGCAGCAGGAGCTTTGGATTTTCGCGCAGTCGGTTGATGTGGATGCGCTCCGCGACGGCGCCGGCCTTTTCAAAGGCGAACTGCGTTTCCGCGTCGCAATTGGCCCCTGGCGCTCGCAAAATCAGTACACGTGGAGATGCCATCGTCACAAATCTCCGAAAGTGACATCCCCATCTTAGGGAACCTGCCATGCTCCTTCCAAAGGGGAATTCCATCGCGCCGACTACGGAAACTTGCGCGAATCCTCAATAATCTCGCTGACCATGCCGAAATATTCGGATAATCCCTTGTTTCTTGTTCGTTCGCGGGCTCGCCATGAAATCAATGTTGAAGTCGATTCTTCAAAAAATTCCTCTCATTGGCCAGTATTACCAAATTGAGGAACTGACGGCCAAATACGGCCCAAAAGCGATCCGGACGCAGCAGGAGCTATTCCTGCAGCAGCTGCGCCGCGAGGCGCGATACGCTGATCCAAGGCACCTGATTCATTTTGAACATCAGACCTATTCACAAAATGGCGAAGATGGGATCGTTGAGGAAATTCTCCGCAGGATCGGCGTTAGGAATCGTACTTTCCTGGAAATTGGCACGGGTAGCGGCCTACAGTGCAACACTGCAATGAGACTGGCCCAGGGGTGGTCAGGGTGGTGGGTCGAGGGAAATCCACGAGCACCGCGCAAGATGCGCCGACATTTCGCCAACGCCCTTGATTCCGGGCAGCTGCAGGTGATTAACGCGCTTGTGACTGCGGAGAATATCGGTGCCCTCTTGGCGGAGCATGGGGTGCCGGACGAAGTCGATCTTTTCTCGCTGGATGTGGACCGGAACACCTACTGGATCTGGAATGCCCTGACCCAGTTTCGACCTCGAGCCATCGTCATCGAGTACAACGCCAGCTATCCCGCAGGGGTGGACTGGAAAGTCGAATACGACGCCGCCAAATGGTGGAACGGCACGCATTACTATGGCGCGAGCCTCAAGGCCTTGGAACTTCTGGGGAAATCGTTCGGCTACTCGCTCGTCGGCTGTGAATCCACAGGAGTCAATTGCTTTTTCGTTCGCGATGACCTTGTCGGTGATCGTTTCCTCGGTCCTTTCAATTCCGAGACGCATTTTGAGCCGCCCAGATATTTCCTTACGCGCCTCGAGGGGCATCCGCGCGGATTTGCTGATTGAACAGGGAGATGGAGACTCATGCCACCAGAAAAGCGATTGCGTGTCGTTGCGTTGACATCGACCAATACCGAGCACACGTTGACCTGGCACCTGCGGGTCGAATGCATGTTGCCTCAGCTGACGCGCATGGGGATTGATGTTGACACCGTTCATCTTTCCAAGAATCGAGATTGGCGTCAGCTGCGCGGGTACGACATTGGCTGGCTGCATCGCCACACCATGTGCGGAGCGGATCTAAAGAACCTGCGACAGATCGCGCATTCGCTGGTCCTGGATATCGATGATCCCGTTCACCTGAGTTCCAGCAATTTCCTCAATTTCTCGCTGGGACGGTGGTGGCGATTCCGGTCCACGGCACAGGCATGCGCCGCCATTCTCGCTGCGAGTTCCGGCTTAGTCACAGAGGCGCGGGCTTTCAATCCCAACGTCCACTTCGTGCCCCTTTGTGCCGATCCCGATGCCTATGCCATGGCCGCTCGGCCGCGCCAGGCGGGATCGCCGCTGCGCTTGCTCTGGATCGGATCCAAATCGACTTTCAAGTACCTGCAAGGCGTCCGCACCCATCTGGAGGCGATCGGCAAGGCCTGCGCCAACGTGGAGCTGACGGTGGTCGGCCATTCTCAGCTTCAGCTGAAAAACATGGTCGTGCACAATGTTGCATGGAGCGCGGAGGCAGACCGGGCGGCATTGGATGCGTGTCACGTTGGTTTGGTGCCTTTGTGGAACGATCGATGGACGCGATCGAAGGCGGCGCTCAAACCGCTGCAATACTTGGCCAGTGGAATTCCCTTTTTGGGTAGTCCCGTCGGCGTCCTCAAGGATATTGCCGAGGGTGGCCGCAATGCAATCTTGGCGGACCAGCCCGAGCAATGGGCGGAGGCGGTTCGCTTGCTGGAATTCGATGAAGCACTACGGCAGCGCATGGGAGAGTCCGGCGTGGAATTCGTAAAGCAAAAGCACAGTGCGGAAGTGCTGGCGCAGAAGATCGGCGATGTATTTCACGGCATTTCCAAGACAGGGAGTGCGCGAATGGCAGCCTGAGGAAACTCCATTCTTGGCGAAAGTTGGCAATTTGCAAGAGATCGCAACTGGTTACCTGGTTGGTGGTTATATTGTAAAACGCCGATGATCGGAAAAAAAATATCATGGACCGTTGACACAACGCCGATCGGGTCTCTATACTTCACTGTGTGCCGACCAGTTCGGATCAGCGACAAGTCGCTTTAACGAGCGACTTTTTTTCGTCGTTCTTTGACAACTCGGTGAGCATCTTTTATAAGCCAATGCGAGGGTGTGTCGCGTCTTAGGGCATGACACAAACTCGCAATGACGAAGTGGTGGTATCCGCAAGGATATCAAGACTCGTCATTCATTTGAGTCGTGACCTGAGATAGACCAGAAACAATCAAGCCGATGCAATCGCCTCTCGCCGATCGTTTAGCCACCTTCGGATGATGTGATTGCGAAAGCTTCGTTCATCAAGCAGCTGCAAGGCTGCATTGAAAGCGAATAACTTTTGAAGGGTTTGATCCTGGCTCAGAACGAACGTTGGCGGCGTGGATTAGGCATGCAAGTCGAACGAATGTTAGTCGGGTAGCAATACTTGGCTAGCGGAAGTGGCGAAAGGGGCAGTAATGCATGGGTAACCTACCTTGGGGTTGGGCATAGCCGTTCTAACGAGCGGGTAATTCCCAGAGATTCAGCGGGGCGGCATCGTTCTGCTGGGAAAGAATTTCGCCTCGAGAGGGGCCCATGTGCTATTAGCTAGTTGGTGGGGTAACGGCCCACCAAGGCTAAGATGGCTAGCGGGTGTGAGAGCACGACCCGCGCCACTGGCACTGAGACACTGGCCAGACACCTACGGGTGGCTGCAGTCGAGGATCTTCGTCAATGGGCGCAAGCCTGAACGAGCGACGCCGCGTGAGCGATGAAGGCCTTCGGGTTGTAAAGCTCGAAAGTGGGGATAAAGCCGCAAGGTTGATAGATCCACAGTAAGGACGGGCTAAGTTCGTGCCAGCAGCCGCGGTAAGACGAACTGTCCTAACGTTGTTCGGAATCACTGGGCTTAAAGGGCGCGTAGGCGGTCCGACAAGTCAGGGGTGAAATCCTGCAGCTTAACTGCAGAAGTGCCTTTGATACTGTCGGTCTTGAGGGAAATAGGGGTGTGCGGAACTTCCAGTGGAGCGGTGAAATGCGTTGATATTGGAAGGAACGCCGGAGGCGAAAGCGGCGCACTGGATTTCTTCTGACGCTGAGGCGCGAAAGCTAGGGGAGCAAACGGGATTAGATACCCCGGTAGTCCTAGCCCTAAACGTTGAGTACTAGATTGTAGACTTTCATGGGTTTACAGTCGAAGCAAAAGTGTTAAGTACTCCGCCTGGGGAGTATGGTCGCAAGGCTGAAACTCAAAGGAATTGACGGGGGCTCACACAAGCGGTGGAGCATGTGGCTCAATTCGAGGCTACGCGAAGAACCTTATCCTGGGCTTGACATGTGCGAAAGCGTCTGGTGGTAGCTTCCCGGAAACGGGAAGTGAAGGTATCCAATCCTGAACCAGATACAGGTGCTGCATGGCTGTCGTCAGCTCGTGTCGTGAGATGTCGGGTTAAGTCCCATAACGAGCGAAACCCTTGTTTCCAGTTGCCAGCGGGTCATGCCGGGGACTCTGGAAAGACTGCCGGTGTTAAACCGGAGGAAGGCGGGGATGACGTCAAGTCCTCATGGCCTTTATGCCCAGGGCTGCACACGTGCTACAATGGCGTGAACAAAGGGAAGCCAACCCGCGAGGGGGAGCAAATCCCAAAAAACACGCCCCAGTTCAGATCGAAGGCTGCAACTCGCCTTCGTGAAGTTGGAATCGCTAGTAATCGTAGGTCAGCAACACTACGGTGAATGTGTTCCTGAGCCTTGTACACACCGCCCGTCAAGCCACGAAAGATCGGAGCGCCCGAAGTCGCGTCAAAGTGCCGAAGGCGAAACGGTCGATTGGGACTAAGTCGTAACAAGGTAACCGTAGGGGAACCTGCGGTTGGATCACCTCCTTTCTAAGGATGTATCCACTTCCATCCCGGCGACGGGGTGGAAAGAATCATGAAACATCACTCGCATTGGCTGCCCTGTTTGTCCTCTCACGGGCCAACCAGGGCACGGATGCTCGCCAGTTGCAAAGATATTAGACCCCGCTAGCCGCAAGGTTGGCGGGGTTTATTTTTTCAGGTCGCCGCTTCACCGTCAGCATCGGATTTCCTAGGTATTCACCCCGCTGCGCAGGAATACGTCGCGCAATTCTTCTGCCTGACGGGATTCAAACGCGGCCATAACCCGACCACGAAGGAAGTTCGGCCTCGCACCTGCGTCTGCACTCTTCCAAGGCGTCAAAGGAGCGAAACTTGGCGTCGTCCAGCACCGGCTCGTACGTCATGATTAAGGCAAAGCGGAGGCGCAGCGCCAGCGACCTGCGGGAGGCAGCTTCGAATTCCGCGTTCCAGGCGAGGCGATCGGATTCGGTTGGTTGCATGGTCTCTGGCATGACACCGCGATCATACTCTGAGGCTGGGTCAGCTATAAGGCTCCAGGCGTCCAAAATCTAAGGGGAATTTCCGGAACGAGATCTCGCCGGGTGCAAAGTTACAAGCCCCCCGTTTATCGCAAACCTGGCGGCTTTTTTCTGGCGTTGCAAAGACGATATCTACAAACGAATGCCTTTGCACGCTGCATTCATTTTCTGCCAATCTCCGATGTACGTGCAAATGCCCCAATCACTGCGCCCAAAGGAAAACCTACCAAGACGCCAAGACTACACGAACTTCCACACAGGAAAAAAGACATCGTCCAAAACCGTTGTGCCGGCAGGTTTTTTGGAAGCCATCCTTCAAAGGACGAGATCGCAAAGAATGCCGAAGTAAACAAGGGCAAAAGAGTTAGGACTATTAGAATTGTCGTTCCGATCGCCACCAGGGTCGAATTTCGCCGGCACCAACGCCACGCATGCTCGAGTGCAGCAATTGGTCGCGCCAGGATTGCCTCCCCCGCCAGCCATCGCCGCAAATCCTCCCCCATCTCCTTCGCGCTGCCATACCTTCGCCCCGGCTCCTTCGCCATCGCCTTGAGGGCGATCGTCTCCAGGTCGCGCGGGACCTTGTCGTTCAGGCTGCGCGGTGCGGCAGGCTCGTCGTGCAACACCTGATGCAACAGCATCGCCTTGTTGCCGCGGAACGGGAGTTCGCCTGTCAGCAGTTGGTACAGCATCACGCCGAGACTGTAGACGTCGCTGCGGCCATCGACGCTATGCCCCTCGCCGCGCGCCTGCTCAGGGCTCATGTACGCGGGTGTGCCGAGGATTTGGCCGTCGATGGTCATGGTGATCTCGCCCGCATCTCGCTTGGCGAGGCCGAAGTCCATCACGCAGGGCGACCCATCGGGGCGGATCATGATGTTGCTTGGCTTGACGTCGCGATGCACCACGCCCATCGAGTGGGCGTATTGCAGGGCGTCGGCGATGTCAGCAATCAGCTTGGCCGATTCCTGGAACGTGAAGCCGCGGCCCGTCAGGTGATCGGCGAGCGTGATGCCTTCGACGAAATCGCTGACCAGGTACGGCAATCCGTTTTCGGCGCCGACCTCATGGATGGCGACGATGGACGGAAAGCGGAGCTGAGCGACGGCGCGGGCTTCGCGCAGAAAGCGATCGACATCCTCGGGGCCGGTGCCGACATTGCCGGCGCGCGACACCTTGATGGC
>Ga0233424_10003134_pt1 | contig 10940 bp, 8 predicted proteins | sample Watercolumn_Towu_FD_181011 | JGI IMG/M metagenome (GOLD analysis project Ga0233424, IMG submission 181011) | Freshwater microbial communities from Lake Towuti, South Sulawesi, Indonesia - Watercolumn_Towuti2014_125_MG | ecosystem: Environmental > Aquatic > Freshwater > Lake | place: Indonesia... | reverse complement strand
ACTTGCGGCGGAACGCGCGTGGCTTGAAGCGCACTGGCTCAACTGACCAAGGAATAGTCGCCTGTCATTTCGTTCTGGGCTGTCGGCTTTCATCGGCCGGCAGCCCATTTCTATTGGAGGATCCAGATGAATCAGAACCAACTCAATCGTGAAGTGGCCCAAGCGACCGGCGAGACGGTGGAACTCATCCGCCAGCGCGGGTTCAGCATCATCATTGTTCCGCGCCCGCATTTCCGACCTCGACGGCGCGGTGGACAGGCGTTCGCCAAGCAAGCCAAACCCGTAAACCCAGACCTTCAACCCGTGTGCAAGGCGGCGTAGCCCGCCGGCATTGCACCATCGGGGACGTAGCCGACCAGCTCGTCCGCGTAGCCCACGACGATGGTGTCGCGGAAAGGTGAATCGCGCCGAATCGCCAGGCTATAGTAGCTGTACAACTCGCCCGGATGAAACGCGACGGCCACGTCGCCCAGGCTCAGCACCGAGAGTTGAACGGGATACGTCGTCTGTTTCGCGTCCCATCTCTTGGCCCAGGTGTGCCAGTCCTTGGCAAATGCCATATTCTTGAACCAGCCACGTTCCTGGATCGCCTTCTCGGGATCGGCCTCGAAGCTCGCGACGTCCTTGCGCATCCGTTCCAGGTCGAGAGGCAACCCAAAAGTCTCCGACTTGAAGCGCAGTTCGTTGACCGGCACGCGTCGCGCATCCTTCACCGCTTTTTCGATGGCGGCGAACACGCGCTGGGCGACCTGCGCCGGATCGCCAAGAAACGTCTTGCCGTCGCCAGGATTCACGTCGCCGCAGTGTCCTTGCAGGTACGAGGGGACGGCCTTAAACTTGGCCTGCGCCATACGATTGACGAGCCCAGGCCAATCGGGCCCGGCACCCGGGTCGTCGCGATAGACCACCGGATGAGCCGAGAAGTGGTACCACAAGAGGTCCGGCTTCTTGTCGCCGGGCCGCCGAATGTGCAGCACGTGGACCATCGTATCAAGCCAGCGCTCAGCATCCGTAGATTCCTTGGTGAAGTCGGCGTCGGTTTTCCAGCTCTTGGAGGTGCGATTGAAATTGGCTCCCTCGGCTCGCGCCCGACCGACGTGCAGTTCGGCGGGGCTCAAGTCCGCCTGGGCCTTTTCCACCGCTTCCACTAGTTGCCTTTCCACTTTGGCCATGTAGTCCGCGGGCAGCTCGCCGTGGAAGCGCAGCCACTTCAACGTGGGCATCGAATGCGTGTGCGTCGCGCAGATGCGGACATGGCTCGCGGAGATCTTGGTGCGCTGGGCGATTTTTTTCTGCACGGCGGCCGTGAACTCCTTGCCGACCGCCAGTAGATCGAGCGAGACGATGACCGCGGAGGTGTCCTTCACGCGCAGCACGAGGACGCGCGCTTCCGCCGTTTGCCGTACTCCCTGATACTTGCGAGGCTTGTCGGGCAAGGCAAAGACGCCGCCCGGCTGGACATCCAGCGGCGGAGTAATGTCCACGACGGCCTGCCCCGCGAGCAGACCGGGCTCCTGGGCACGTCCGGGTGCGACGGCCAACAGACAAACCGCCAGGGACAGCCAGAGAACCCCGGCAATGGATCGTCTTCTCGACATGAGCAACCTCGTACTATTTCTTGCTGCCCAGATGCTTCTCGAACCATTCCAGCATCGCAGCCTGCATCTCGGGCAAGTATTCATGCGCCGTGTTCGCGTAGACGATGCTGCGAAAGCTGTCTCTCGCGTCGTGAAGGTGGTAAACCGAAGCAAGCTTCTTCTCCAGCACTTCGATGCCGGTCACTGGCAAGCCGCCGTCCCGATCACCCGACAGAGCCAGGAACGGCCGAGGCGCGATAAGGCTATAGATCGCTTCGGTATCGAAGTGGCGAAGAACGTCCGGAACCCAGTAGTAGATGCCGTGCAGGCGAAAGTTGCCATGCGCGAACAGCTCGCGGTAGCGTGTGAAGCCGGCGACGCAGACCGCCGCTTGCACACGATCATCGATGGCCGTCAGCCACCACGTACCGGTGCCCCCCATGCTCGTGCCGCTGACGCCGATGCGTTTGGCGTCCACCTCGGGGCGCGTTTCCAGGTAGTCGAGCAAGATCTGCTGGTCGCGCAGCATCATGCCCCAGAGCGATCGGCCTTGAAGGTGATACAGCTTGAACAGCGTTCCTTCATCCAGGCCGCGATGTTTCGTATTGCTCTTGGGCGCGCGAGCGCCGCAGAAATAGCTGTCGATGGCGGCAACCACGAATCCCTTGCGTGCCAGCATGGGGCCGACGCACTGCGGATTCTTCTCGTCTAGATCGTCTCGCTCGATCCGCCATGTCCGTGCAGCCCCACGATCGTGGGAAGCGGCCCGGATCGCTTCTTCGGCATGAGGATTACTCCCGGCACCAGCGCATCGACGCCGTTGTGGAACTCGATGCGTTCGAGCAGGTAATCGCCGCGATCCTCCCTGGCGAGTACAGTGACTTTGGGGCTCGCCGGTCGCGCGGGAAGTTCGCCCAGACAACGCAGCACCAGATCGCGCACGGCTTTTCGATCTTGCTTCTGCCACGATTTCAGATCGGTGGGCAACTTCCATTCGGGAAACTTCAGGCCGCGAAATTCCTCGGGGACGTCAGCCCAGAGTTCCTGAAGCGGCTTACCGCCGCGCGATTCCTTCGGCGTGGCCCGCTCCTGGGCGACGCCGGTCAGGGGCAACGACAGCGCCACGAAAAGTGCAGGCAACGTCGTGAACGGACCAATCGAGCAGAACGTATGCATGGTTGGAACTCGTCAGTTCAATGAACGAAACCATGATATAATCTGCATGCAGAGAGTTCAACCTTGAGTTTTCCTGGTTTTCAAGGAAGTTCCCGGATCTATTACCTTGAGGGGAAATGCTCTATGAAGAAGTCGTGCTTTCTCGTGGCTCTCGGCCTCTTTGCAACGATTGCGCTCCATGTGCCGGCCAAGGCACAACCCGACGGCAAGAAGCCGCTGCATCTGGTCATCTGTGTCACGGAGGGCAAGGGGCAGCTGCTCAAGTACAAGAGCTACCTCGAAACGAACTTCCACGTCCGCTGCAGCGTCGTCGGGCCGGAGGAGCGCAAGGACAAGGACAAAAAAGACAAGAAGGTCGAGACACCGTTCGTCGGCCTGGAAGCGCTGGCCGATGCCGACGTGATCCTGTCGAATCTATATCGCACCTCGCCGACGCCGGAGCATCTGGCGATTCTGAAAAAGGCGTTTCTCTCCAAGCCGGTCGTCGGCATGCGCAAGGCGCACCACGGTTTTCAAAACTGGCTCGACGTCAGCAAGGAAGTTTTCGGCGTCAACTATCGCGGCCACTATTTCGGCAAGGATGTCACGATCGAGATCGTCGCCAAGCAGAAAGGCAATCCCCTCCTCGCGGGCGTCACGCCATTCTTGCCTGGCGGCGGGCTGTATCAGCACACCGAAATCGCGTCCGACGTTGAAGCGCTGATGGTCGGCGGCCCCGCCGGCAAGGAAAAGATGCCACAGATGTGGCAACGCATCATCAAGGACCGCGGCAATCAACGGGCTCTCTACACGCGCTACGATCCCAACGACCTCGACAAGAACCCTCCGATCCGCGACATGGTGACGCGGGCCATTTTTTGGGCCGTCGAGCGTGATGGAAAATCGCTGCAGAAGTAACCGTGTTCCAAACAGCTCGCTTCAAACCGGTCGTGAATGGCTACCTTATTTGATCTCGTAGCCTTGATTCCCCTCGACCCTGGCGTTCGCCTTGTTGGTCAGCTTTCCCTTGTCACCCTTGTGCTTGTTATTGCGGATGATATTGTTCTCGGCGGGCTCCCCACGCAACATGATACCAGTCCCCGAGGTCGTGTTATTCTCGATGATCACGTTCTTGCACTCGTACTTGAGCGTGTCGCGCGACTTGTGCGAAACCACGTAAATGGCCTCGATCCCGCCGGGCGTGCTGATGTCGTTGCCCCGAATGATCAAGCCGTCGATGCTGCCCGTGTGAAAGATGGAAAGGTAAGCGTTCCCCTTGTTGTTGATCAGTTTGCTGTCGCGAATTCCCGAATTGACGTGTCCTTCGTGCATGAGCCCTTCACCATCGTTGATCCGGTACTTGCCGTCAAACGCCAGGTTGCTGTGGATCTCGTAGTCATTTCCCTCGACGGTCCAACGGTAGCCGCGCATCTGTACGGCCCGATTGTCATTGGTCGAAGACCCGAAGGTCATGCCAATGCCGGTAGCGGTTGGCCGCACGATCCCCTTGGGAATGCGAATGACGTTGAACGAGCAGATCGTGCCGTCGCCGGTGAAGGAGATCGGGCATCGGCCCGTGGCGAAAATATAGTTGTCGCGAATGACCAGGCCTTTACGAAACCCATGCGGGTGGCTCTCTGGCGTGCCGGCGGGATCCTTTCCGCCCGGGGCGCCGATGCCGTAACTGTTGATGTAGAAACCCGGACGATTGTCGTAATCGAAGAGGACCCCCTCTTTCACGACGACTTTCTCCTTGTTCTTGCCGGTGATGATGTAACCCTTCTGTAAGAAATCGTCGTCGCCCGACTTCGGCAGGCGATTATTGGCCGCGAGGGCGTTTTCCATGACGTGCACGGTCACAGCGGCAAAGTGGCGATCGGTGAACCGTTGCCAGGCATGCTGGCCCATCTTCTGATCGGGTACGGTCGAGCCAATCACGGCTGCATTGCGGAGCACACAACCGTAGACCAGGCGATTCTTGCCGCTCTTGTGTCCCTCGCCTTCTTGAAAAGCGATGTGCCCGCGATTGATGGCGATGTTGACGATGCCGCAGTTGCTGTCGCTTTCGGGCTTTTCAAGGTAGATGCCCTTGAAGGCGGTGTTGTTGGGCGTTCCTTCCCCGTCGAACTTGGGAACATACTTCGGAAACTCGAACCTGGTGGTCGGAGCGTAGTTTTCGTCCTTAGCCGACCGAACGGCCGGGTTCTCACCACGCCAGAGGATGCCGTTGCGGATCTTGATGTGATCCTTGAAGGTGTAGGTGCCTGCGGGGAAGAAGAGCACGCCCCCGCCTTTGGCCTCCAGGGATTTCTGGGCTGCGTCGATTCGCTTCACCAGATCGTCGCCGGGAAAATCGGCAAGGCTCACGACGTTCTTCCAGGGCAATTCCTCGACCCATGTCAGCTTGTAGTTGGCTGCGGGATTGCCGGTGGGAGCACTGGTCGCGAATGGCGCAGTGAGAAAAAGTCCGAGAATGGACCAACGCATGGAAGACCAGCGCATGGAAATCCCCTCTGAGAATCTGGGGCACGCCAAAGTAGGTCAGGGTGCGCCCAGACAGACAACCGTTCCATCCTCACACGAAACGAACATCCTTCCCCCGGCGACCGCCAACCCGCATTCGCTGACACGCGCCGGCAAAGGGATCTCGCCGAGCAGCTTGCCGTCGGCTGCGGAGATGATTTGCACGAAGCCGTTCGTGCTGTCGCGTTTGCCGCCGCCAAGGTAGAGTCGATCCCCGGCCTTGACGAGGGCGCTGTAACTTTCCTTGCGGCCCAGGTGTTCCGCCGTGGTCTTCCAGAAATCCTCGCGGTCCTTCCAGGTGCTGCCCTTGATGGCGCTCAGCACAACGGCGTTCGGCGCCTGCACCGGATGATTCTGATTCATGGTCGGATCGATCAAGGAATACGAAACATCCTTGTCGAAAACGACGCGCTGGCCGCGCGCGGTAGCCGTGGACATGGGGCGCGTCCAGCCATGGGTCGAGCCGCCGCGTTGATCGTGCGGGAAACGAACGAAGGCGGCGTTGCGATCCAGAATCATGGTCGGCAACTGGCCTTCGACAATCGGTTGGCCAAGCTTGGTCTTGCGGCCGCGTGGCTTGCCATCGACGCCGAGGCCGACATCAAGGGCCAGCCAGCCTTGCTGGTTGTCGGGGCTGGCGCACAGGATGTCGTTGACAGCAGGGCGCGGCATGTCGGGGCCGCCACGCAGCTCGCTCTTCGCGAGCAGCTTGCCCGACGCTGGATCGAGCACCGAGCCGTGGATGCCGCCGAGATAATTGTGGAAGCCGGCGGTGACGAGCAGTTTTCCGTCCAGAACCAGCAAGCTGCCATGCACCGGAAACGCGGAGCTGAGGTGTCCGTGAATCATCGCCTTGCGCTCCACGGGGGCCGCGAGGAATCGCCACGCAAGTTCGCCGTCACTCAGTCGCACCGCGTACACCCAGCCGTCGTGACAGCCAAAGAGCGCCAGGCCCTGATGCAACGTCGGAGGTGAATCGACCTTGGCGCCGACCGGGAAGGACCACTTCCTGCCGCCCGACTTGGCATCCAGCGCGACAACTTCTCCGCTTTCGGGACACGCAACCACAACGATATCATCCGCGACGGTCGCCGCGCTGAGAGCGCCCAGCCAGTATTCACTGTGCCGACGATCGTCGGCGATATTCCCTTTCGGGAGTTCGGTTACCTTCGTCTGCCAGAGCGAACGAAGTTTGTCGGGCAAAGCCCTGGGCGTTGCGCCGGTTCGTTGTGGATTGCCCAAGAAGATGGGCCAGTTGTCGGCAGTCGAAGCGTCCGGCCTGGGAAGTTTTCCGGCGGCTGGACCGAGGACGAGTCGATCCGCATCCACAACCGGAAGCGGCATTGGCGTACAGGACAGACCGAGGTATCCACGGCTGTAGCTGGCGCAATCGCACCCGGTTGGCAGAGCGTAGATCATGCCGTTGGCGGGAATGACGCCGGTGCCACAGGCGCTGCGGGCGGCCCAGGTCTCTTTGAGTTCGAGGTCTTTGTCCCAGTAACAGAGCGCGTTGGAGATAAGCCAGTTCGCCGTGGCCCGCGAGCCGCTGCACTCCCCGTAACCATTGAAGGCGTACTTGGGACGTTTCAGGAAGTCCGTGTTCGGCTTGCCGGTTTTGGCGTCGTAGGCACGGATGCCCTTGCCGCCGAGGTAGAACAAGGTGCTGTCGCGAACCACGAGCCGGCTCGATTCGACGGTGTTGGTCCAATCCTTCTCGACAAACGTGTGCCGCCACAGTTCCTTGCCGTCCTTGGCGGAGACGCCGGCGAAGAAGGCCCCGGGAGCACGCGATTGATAGCTGCCCCCATGAAGGAACACAATTCCCTCACCCCCAACCCCTCTCCCAGTGGGCGAGGGGGGAACAGTGGCGCCGATCAAGGGGGACAGGCTTGGACGCTGCGTGACCTTCATGCCGCGAATGTCCTCGGTCACCCACGGCGGCAGGACTTTCTCGGTCCGCCAGCGCTGCTTGCCGCCGGCAAGGTCGAAGGCAACCAGGGCGCGGGCGCTGTTGCTGTTATCCAGCCGGGCACGCTTCACCGGCTCGTCGCACTCGGCCACGATCACCTGGCCGTCCAGCAGGATCGGGGCGAAGTAGAATCCGTTCTTGAGCGTATGCAGCCAGCGGCGTTTACCGGTCTTGGCGTCGAGCACGCTCAGGTCCGGCCCGACCGCTTGCACGATGCTGCCGTCATGCACGATGGTCTGGGCGATGCTGTGCTTGTCCTGCCCTTTGGGAGCACGATTCTTGATGCTTTCTTCGAAAACGTGCAGCCGTTTGCCGGTCGCCAGATCGAGAACGTGGAGCGGCCCGGCTTCGCCGCGGTTGCGTGTTTTCGCATCCGCGCCCTCATCAACGTGAACGTAGACTTTGCCGTTCGTGACGACGAAGTCGGCCTGATCCGACAGCTTCAAATCCGCACGCCAGAGCGGTAGACCCGTACTGGCATCGCGAGCGAACAAGGAACCATCGACGCTATCGACGCACACGAATACACCCTCGGCGATGCGCGGGATCTTGCCGCCGACGGCGCGGTCGGCGAACGCGGGACCATGCACCCACTGCACAGCGGTCGGCGGGCCCGCGATGCTGTCGCTAGACACCGGGTTGCCGGTCGGGTCGTACCACTTGTGCGTCCACGCACCAACCGGCCCGGCATCGTTACGTTTGACCGTGCGCCACGCGCCGTTCCGGCGAAGCCTGGCGGTGCCGCCCACTGCCAACACACGTTCGATTTCTTGAAGGCCTGGGCCGCTTCCGAGGGTATCGAGGTCGGCCATGAGATGCTGCACGAATCGATCCGGATACGGGAGTGTTTTCCAGGACCGGGCAAGCTCCACCGAAACGAGGCTCGCGACTTTCCGCTTGGTGAAGAGGAGACGCAAATCGCTGACTACCTTCGGATCGTTTGTCAGGGCATGAATCAAGGTCGTACCGGACCTCGCCAGATCGAGTTCGAGCGTCCCGTCGGTTGCGCCGAGATGGACGACTAGCCCGCCGGGACGAATCGGTGGTGCTTCCTGTGCGGCCGTTCGCGCGGACGCGATCATTGCCACAGCCAAACACGCGGCGGCCAAGACTCGGCTCATGGATCATCCTTCACTTTCGAATGCGAACCTGTTGCGAGACCGGTGCAGCCGTTTTCACCTTCGGCTCAAGGGCACTGCCAAACTGGTAAGCAACGATTTCTATTTCGAGGGGATAGGTGGCACGAAAAGGAATCTCCGCAAGTCTGAGTTTGCCGTCCTCGATGATCGCGGGGCCACGCGCTACGTAGTATTCCACCGGTTGTCCTGAGTCGCTCGTCGCTCTTAACGGAACGGGAGCGGCGTCAGCCTTGAGGTCGCCGATCGGTGGGAAAGTAATCTTCTGGTCCTTGCCCGTGGTTAGCGTCGCGAAGCCCTTAGGCATCATGCCGACCTGCTCGGTGTAGCGGTATTCGGCGTCGCCTTCGCTGAAGGCGAGGAAGGTGCCGCGGCCCGTACCTGTTGCAGGGGCCAGGGCATCGAAACGCATGCGAAAGGTATGGGGGCCGACGGCAACGAAAGGCCCTCCGACCGTGCGTACGTGGATTGGCGCCTGCGAATGTCCGACCGGCTTGCCCGCCAGGGCCCAGCGTGGTCCCTTGCCGTCCTTCTGCGTTTTCGGGTAGGTTTCCGCGTAGACGGGATGCACGGTAAAGGTTTGTCCGTCCTTCACCCATTTGATCTCGTTGAAGAAGAACCGGGCGCCGGCATCGACCGAATACGTATCGGTCCAGCGAATGAACTGGTCCTTCTTGCCGATGCCCTTGTGATACGACGACGTTGCCAGAGCCGTCTCGCGATCGAAATGCCAGGCGGCGCGGCCCTTGTCTCCCCGGTAGTCGTTGAACGCCGCGGGCGCGTGCTCCCCTGGCGTCTTGATCGACAGGTCGGCCAGCCAGCCGGTCGCGGGGTCGATGCGCTTGCATGCCACGGGAGATTTGGCGTCGATCGGCCAATCGGGAATCCTTGCCTGAGCCGCCTTGCGCAGAAAAATCGCGAAGTAGCGGGCGCTGCGATCCGACCAGGCGAAGTGCCCTGCGCCCGGCTCGATGACGATGCTGCCGAGATTGGCCGAATCCAGCGAGCGGAACTTGATCATCTCGTCGCGGCCGTTTTCCCAGTTCTCGCGCCCCTTGTCGTCGCGCATCATGGCTTTGCCGAATTCGTCGAATTGGCCGAGCATCATGAGCGCGGGAATGCCAGGCGGCAGCGGCGGCTCCCAGCTCGGCGCCCCGCCGCGATATTGCATCACCCCGAAGCAGCGATCCGCGAACTTCGCCGCGGCGGCCTTGGCTTGCGGCCCCCCCGCGGAATGACCCACGAAGAATAGCGGCGCGACGGACAGCTCGCGGTAGCCGGAGACCTTCGCGAATTCGTCGAGCACTTGTGGAATGTCCACCGAGCCGAGACCGGTGGTCAGGAACACGATGGCCAGTTGCTCCGCCTCGCACGCCTTGCGAATGTGCGGATCCTTGACGAGTTCGCGCTCCGCCAGCGTCATGCCGGCCATGAGTATGCCGCGAACTTGCTTGGCTTGCGCGGGAACCCAGAGGAAGGCAGTTGCGTTTCCTTTTTTGAGCGGTACGGAAATGGCGTACTGAAAAACGACGTCGCCTGCGGTGGCTGTGCAAGCAAGTCCAGCCCAACCAGCCACGGCAATCATGATCGAAGCGCTGATCCGACCCATGCTGCTTTATTCCTTCGTGCCGATGACCTTGATACACGCCGCTCAGGGATCAAGCGAACATGGCGCCCTGAAAAGCTAATCCAGGGGTTTCACGCGAATACTGCGAAAATACACGATGCTCCCCGGGTCGTGGCTCTGGATCGCAAAAGTGCCGCTCGAAAGGGAGAGACCGCTCTTCGCGTTGACGGGCAGCTCCACGTCGTGCGTGATCGCGCCGTTTACCTTCAATACGACCTTGTTCCCGCGAACCGAAAGGTGGCACTCGAACCACTCATCGTCCTTGGCGAGAACCTTCTCCAGCGGCTTGGTGGGGTAGATGGCTCCGGTCCGGTACTTCTTGTCGCTCCCCGTGTTGTTGATCTGAAACTCGAACCCCTTGGCGGGAATCCCCCTCGCCTGATATGCCGTGTGAAAGAAGATACCGGAGTTGCCCTTCGGACGCGTCTTCACCTCGGCCTTCAGTTCAAAGTTCTTGAAGTTCGCCTTCTGAACCGGACCGGCGTAGTACAGGTGAGTCAGCTTCGACGGACCCGCCACGATCAGGCCGTCTTCTACCTTGAAAGCTTTCGGGTCTTCGGCGGCTTTCCAGTCATCAAGGGATTTTCCATCGAACAGACTGTACCAGCCGTCCTTGTCCGGCTTCGGGTCCTGAGCCTGGCCGGAAACAGAGCAGGCGGCGAATGCGACGGTAACTGCAAGCAAGTATCGGATCATTTTTTCTCCTTGGTTTCACTGCAAAAAGGTAGCGGCCCCTGGCTGACGAGTGCCGACGCCGGCTTACGCAATCAGGTCGTGGATGACGCTGCCATGCACGTCGGTCAAACGATGGTCGCGGCCGCTGTAGCGGTAGGTCAGTCGCTCGTGATCGAGGCCCATCAGATGCAGCATCGTCGCATGGAGGTCGTGAACGTGGACGCGCTTCTCGACGGCGCGGAAGCCGAACTCGTCCGTCGCCCCGTAGGCGAATCCGC
>Ga0233424_10003133_pt1 | contig 10942 bp, 6 predicted proteins | sample Watercolumn_Towu_FD_181011 | JGI IMG/M metagenome (GOLD analysis project Ga0233424, IMG submission 181011) | Freshwater microbial communities from Lake Towuti, South Sulawesi, Indonesia - Watercolumn_Towuti2014_125_MG | ecosystem: Environmental > Aquatic > Freshwater > Lake | place: Indonesia... | reverse complement strand
GTTCGAACTTGTGGGGATCGCGCTGCACCGTTTGAAGGATTTCTTGCAGCCTCTCGGTGACGGTGCCGAGCGTCAGCTTGACTTCGTGCAGCATGCGCTTGCCGTCCTCCGGGTTCGGATGCTCCTCGATGCAGCGGCGCAAGAGGTCATTGGGGCGAACGAGCAGGTTTTTGATGTTGTGGGCGTACGACTTCGCCATGACGCCGATGTTGTGGAACATCTGCGACTTGAGCTCCAAGGCCTGGCGCTCGGCCTCGCGCTTCTCGCGCTCGGCTTGTTGCCGGAGAAGCTCCTCCTCGAGATGGCGGCGCTCGGCTTCCTCCTGCTTTCGCTCGGCTTCCTGACGCCGCAACTCCTCTTCCAGGTGTTTCTGCTTTGACTCTTGAACCTGCTGATCGGCCAGGAGCCTTTGCCGTTCGCGATCGGCCTCGCGGAACTGCATGATGAGCATCCACAGCAAGGCGAGGAACGCGAAGAATAGCACCCACAGGTTGATGAGCCGGCTCTTGGCGTCGTCCTCGCGCTCGCTGTACTGCTTCTGCACGTACGCGTGCAGGTGGTATTGCACGTGAATCTTGACCCCTTGTTCGGTGAGGAATTGATATTCCTCGATCTCGGTGTACTGATTGGGATGGCGCGGATTCTCGGAGTCCCAGACGAGCGGACCAAAGTTGAGCTTGTCGTGGAATTTTTTCTTGAAGTCATCGTCGAAGCGGACTTCGAGCCGATATATGACGGGAAATAGCGGAAGTTGTCCCGGATAGATCTTGGTTGGCGTGCACAGGGCCTGCAACATCTCGCGCGTTTCGTCTCGTTTCTTGCTCTGGTCGTCGATGATCAGTTCCGCCGGCTCACCTGAGCCGTCATTGAGTCGGCGCGTGCATTCGGCCGATGTCTTGAGCAGCGCCTCGACCATCTCCGGCAAGCTGCGCGAGCCGATGCGGGCCTCGCGAATCCACTCTTTCATCGCCTGCTGATCGTGAAGCTCCTCCCCCTGCCGCCAATATTTCAGCGGCTCGCGCATGAAATAGAAAGCGATCCCGCTCAAGAGCAACGGAGTCAAGATTGGCCAGGCGTGATGCAGCCAGGTTCGCCAGGTGGACAATTGCAGCACGATAGACCTCCTCCGCCTCCAAGCCCGGTAGCACAGACATTTCTGTCTGTGCATTGTCCCCAATGCTCAGACATTTCTGTCTGTGCATTGTCCCCAATGCCCAGACATTCCTGTCTCCTCAATGCACAGACAGGAATGTCTGTGCTACCGATTCTGGTTGTAGGCGACGTTGTGGGGCGCCTCGACCAGTTGCCAGGCGCCGGCCATCTCGTTGGGCCTGACCGTCCAGACGCTGATGGTGCTGGTTTGCTCGACGCGATCGTCGGCGAAATTGGGTTTGACCCAGACGATGTGTTCCCCGGTAAAGGGGCTGCGATTGCCGTGCTCGTCGAAGAACGGACGCTTGCCCACCTGATCGGCATGAGGGCGCGGCTGGCGCACGACTGCGGCGTCCTTCGTTCCCGGCAGCGGCTCTTGCCAGGTCGTCGCGCGCAGCTTCTCGGGTAGCGCGGTGAAATCCGTTGTCAGACGGCCATCGTCATGTGCCGCATAGAGCAGCGATGCGACGAGGTCGGTGTAGAGCAGGACGTCGTTGGTTCCGGTCGTGGACTTCTGCGTATAGCTCGGCTTGCCTTCCACGGCGTCTTCCTTGATCCAGGTGAATCCGGCTGCGCGCTCGATCGGATTGCGATGGCAGAAGAAAACGACTGAGAAAGGCAGATCGAGAATGTTCCAGACGACGTCGCGATCGCGGTAGACGGAATTGAACGACAGCGCGTCGCCATTGAGGATGACGAGGTTGCGCGTGTCCTGCGGATCGCGCTGGCGGAGGTTCATGAGGAAGCGCCGCATGCGCGTCGTCTGCGTGGGCAAAACGAGCAGCGAGTGGGGAGCGATGGGCGCATGGTCGGCAAGGAAGGTATCCACGGCCGCCTGTTCGAGGGGAGAAGGATGGAAAAAGTCTCCAACGCTGTAACGGATGCGGCCAACCTCGAAGTGGCGCCCTTCCGGGTAGAACTTGCGGAACTCCGCGCGGAACAGTTCGGCGAGGTCTTGCGAATAGCGCTCGTCCTGCCAGACGACTGTGTGCATGGTGTGCCCGGCCTTGTCGGGCTCGGCAGGCTGGCGCGTCCACACGTTGGGGTTCTGCTTGACGAAGCGGAGGAGAGCTTCCACCATCGCATGGTTGGTGAAGGAATAACGAAACGTCCGCTTCGCATAGAGTTCCACAAGCGGCTCGTCCTTGCCGGTCCTATCCGCCGTGGCCGTCGTGATGAGGAAAACAGGAGACGGCTGAGCGGGATCGGGATAGGCGGCCTGCAATGCGCGGCCGAGTTTGACCGCACGGTCGCTGGTGGCGCCGCCGATGATCGCCAACGGCGGCCGGCCACGCTTCTGCAGTTTGCCGACCCAGGAATCAGACGAATGTTCGCCCGTGATCTTGTACCAGCGCAGTCGTAGTCGGCCGTTCGGCGCTGGGCCCAACCAGAGCGTGATCTCGGGAACGTCGGACGTCAAGGCCGGGAATGCGTCATCGGCGACATGCAAGCGCGGCAAGGCCGGATTGAGCAACGGCCAATCGGTCTCCAGCAACTTGATCGCCGTGTAGAGCCTCGCCCAGTCGTCCGTGCTCGTCGCCGGTTCGATGAGTGCGATTTCCTGATCGCCCTCGTCTAGCGAGCGGACCTGCGACTCGGTGAGATTGCCCCAGACGCCGAAATATTGCAGGGTCTGAAAGGACGCCGCGATGAGAACGACGACGAGGATTGCCCCGAGCAGCCAGCGGAAAAATCGCATAGGGTCGTCGTGTTTTGGTTTCCGCTTGCGGCCCAACGTTCGCGTTTATGCCTCGCGCCGCCGAATCGATACTGCGAGCGCTAAGCCGCAAGCGGCAGTTGCCTAGTCTACATAGATGAATTCATTGAGGCACATGAGCACCTGACAGAAGTCCGCCAGCGCCGACTCGCGGCGCGATGCCTCGGGATACGTGCGCATCTGCTCTTGCACAAACGCCACGCCGTCCGTCAACTCGTCCCGCGTCGGCTGGCGCGCCAGCGCCGCGACGTAGGCGCGGCGCACGGCCGTCTCGATCGTCGTCTGGGCGTCCGGTGCGATCCGTTTCGCCATGGAGCGGGCGGCCTGGCGCACTTGCGGGTTGTTCATCAGGTGCAGGGCTTGCGGCGCGATCGTCGTTGTCGGCCTTTCGCCCATGCTGCTGAGCGCCTCCGGGGCGTCGAAGATCACCATCATCGGGACCAGCTTGCTGCGCTTGACGGTGAAATAGATGCTGCGGCGTTTGCTCTTCTCGTCGAGCGTGCCGGGGCCGAACAACTTGGGATCGAGTTCGCCGCCGACCGCGAGAATGGCGTCGCGAATGATCTCGGCTTCGAGACGGCGCGACGGATGCCGCCACCAGAGATTGTTGTCTCGATCGACCTTGGCCTTGGCGGCGTCAACCTGGCTGCTCTGCTGATAGACGGCACTTGCCATGATAAGCTTGTGGATCGGTTTGAGCCGCCAGCCGTTGGCGATCAGTTCATTCGCCAGGTAATCGAGCAATTCAGGGTGCGTCGGCGTTTCGCCGCGAACGCCGAAATCGCTGGGGGTAGCAACGATGCCGCGGCCCATGTGATGCTGCCAAAGCCGATTGACGATGACGCGGGCAAACAATCGCCCCGCGCCGTGTTCGACGTCGGTGAGCCATTCCGCAAAAGCACGGCGTTGATACGACGTGCGCCATCCCTTGGGCGGCGGCGTGTACCACCGGCTCTGCGCGTCGTGCGAGGGGAGCAGCACCTGGAGAAATCCTTGCGTGGCGACGCCTTCCTTGTTGGCTGGATCCCCTCGGCGCAAGAAGTATGTCTCGGGGAAGAAATCCTCCCCTTGCGTGTGCAGGCGGACTGCGCTTAGGCCTTCGGTCGCGACGAGAGCCTTGACGCGCGTCGGCTGCGGCGCCTTGGCGAGGTGCTGCAAGCGCTTCTCATTGAGCGCCCGCCACGAAGCATCGCGCGTCCTGGCCCATGCGAAGACGGTATTCGACTCTTCAGGCGTTCTCTTTTCGACGGGCCTGGCCAGCGCTTGGCGCACGGCGCTGGATATTCCCCCTGAGGTCAAGTCCACGCTGGCATCGTCGCCGAGCGACAGGCGGATGCGGCCGAGATTGTGGCCGTCGTTGTTGTTGAACTTCAGCGTGATCGTGAAGATCGATCCGCTCAGGTACCCAGCAGGGCCGTCGAACTCGAACACGGCCGCGTGGTCCTTGCCGAACTGCGGATCGACCGCCCACGCGGATTTGGGATCCGCGTCAATCGCCGCTCGGACCGGCAGCCCCTTCTGCTCGAAGGTGGCACGGGCCGATTTGAATTTCACGCCGATCGGCTTTGCGTCTTTGTCGGCCAGCGGCGCGATCGTCACGCTGAAGTCGGACAAAGCGAAGTTGCCGTTGCCCGCGCGTCCCGGGCCGCCTTTGACCATGGACGGATGCGCCAGCGCTTCCAGGCGCACTGCCTTGTTCGCGGCGAGGCGCGTGTGAACGACGATCGTGTAGACGTCGAACTTCGGATTCTTGCCTGTGACGAGGATCGAGCCGTCGTCTTGCAGCGCCATCGTCGCGCCGTCCTTTGATTTCATCTCTTTCACGTCCGCGTATTCCCACGGCAATTCATCGGCGCCCTTGGTCAGCGAATCGAGGATCGGCAACAACTCCTTCTCGCGCTTGACGAGCGCCTCGGCGAACGGCGCGTGCTCCTTGTCGAACGCTGCTTTCGCGCTGGCATACGCCTCGGAATTGAGCGTTAGGTCCATCTCGCTGCGCACCGTCGTTGTGAAGGTCGCCAGCATGCGATAGTAGTCGCGCTGCGGGATCGGGTCGTACTTGTGATCGTGGCACCTCGCACAACCCACCGTGAGGCCGAGCATCGCGTTGGTGATTGTCGAGAGCTTGTCGTCCATCTCGTCGTAGCGATGCTTCTCGACCTCGCTCTTCGTGATCTGCGTCGAGTGGACGCCGGCTGCGAGGAAGCCGGTCAGCTTGACGGCCAGCGGATTGTCGGGCCCATACTCGTCGCCGGCGATCTGCCATTTCGCGAACGTGTTGTACGGCATGTCCTGGTTCAACGCCTCGATCACGGCGTCGCGATAGTGATACGCGGTCGGCCGATCGTAGTCGTGCTCGAAGCCATGGCTCTCGGCGAACCGCGCCAGGTCGAGCCAATGCCGGCCCCAGCGTTCGCCATAGTGCGGACTCGCCAGCAACGTGTCGATGAGCTTTCCGTATTCGCCATCCTTCACGAATGCGTCTACCTCGTCCGGCGTCGGCGGCAAGCCGATGAGATCGAAATAGGCGCGGCGAATCAACTGCTCGCGCGTCGCAGGCTGATTCGGCGCGATCTTCGCGCCTTCGAGCTTGGCCAGGATGAAGCGATCGATCGGCGTCTTGCACCAGTCGCCGTTCTTGACGCCTGGCGCAACAGACTTGGCAAGCGGCGCAAAGGCCCACCATTCCTTCGCGCTGGCCGGCAGCACGCGCTCCGTCCACGACTTGCCTTTGAGCTTCGATGCCACCAGGGGGTTGTCGTACGGCGCGCCGAGGTCGATCCACTCGATGATCTTCGCGATGGCGGCGTCCGGCAACTTCGGATCGCTCATAGGCATGTTCGGTTCCCTGGCGTGCTGAATCAGCCTGACGAGCGAACTCTCTCGGCTCTTGCCCGGGACGACCGCGATGCCGATCTGGCCCCCCTTGAGCAGGCCTTCACGGTCGCTCAGGTCGAAATCCGATTCGATCTTCTTGCCGCCATGACAATTCAAGCACTTCGCCACCAGCACCGGCTTGACATGCTTCGTAAAAACATCGAGCCCCTTGATCATTTTCTCTGCATGATCGGCTCCGATGGGATCGATCTTCTTGGCCTGGGCCTGAGCGTACGCCGGCACGAGAAAAACGGCGAGCGCGAGGAGAATGAGTCGTTTCATACTGTCAAAATAACGGAAAACCGCATCGCCGGTCAAAGGAAAAGAGCGGATTGCGCGGCCCGTGCATTCCAAAGGTCGCGCCGCTGTCCTTTGGCTTGGGAATTTGCGCCGTAGAGCCGCGCGGAATCTGTTCGCAATGTTCACTGCGCCTGGTACGACCACGCCGAAGCAGGCGTGCAACGTCTCGCCTGATTGAGCTGGGCATGGCGCTCGTCATGTGTCATCTCGGCCGGGATTCGATCGTCGCCGTCATCGCGATGCGTTCGACGACTTGCCCCTGCGGGTTGGTCTTTGGAAACACGCATTCGCAGATGCCGCGGACTCGCACCGGATTGTCGCCGTCGTATTCGACGACGACCGACAGCTTGCCGTCGTAACGGATGCGCGACGCATTGTCGAGCGCGAACTGGACGTCTCCTTCGAGGACGGCGCAGCGGACTTCGCCGATGGTCCCGGCCGGGCGCAGCGTCAGTGTCGCATCGATCCGGTCGAATCCCCCTTTGCCGTCCATGATGGCGGGGGGATAGATTTGCTCCAGCCACGGCTTGACCGCGTCGGCACTGACCTTGGTCGCGGTCGCCGGGTAGACCAGCGCGCGGCGCAGTTCTTTCGGCGTCGCAACTGCTTCGACGGTCGGCGTTCGATAGTGGTTGAGCTTGTTGGCCCCGAACGTCAGATAGATGCGCACGCCGGCAAGCGGCTCGGTTCCGGGTACATCGGGCAACGTGATGCGCGGACGCACCGCAATCTTCGCGGCGGGAATCGGCAAGCCTTCCAGGAGTTGATCGATCTGACGCTTGAAGTCCTTGCCCTGTGCTTCCGGATCGAAGTTGAACGCAGGCGGCCGAACGAACGGCGTTGTTTGCCTGACCATCTTGCCGTGCTGATCGAGCACCATCAGGCCGAGATTGATGTTCTTGCGATGCCCTGCTTGCGCGCACAGATCGCGCACGTCGGGCGGAAAATCCTCGACATGGCGAGCGCTCGCATACGTGACGATGAACGGGCGAAGCGACTCGAGCACCGGCGGATAAGCGAGAGAACTCCCCCGCACGTGGTCGGCGTTCGCTCAGGTGTGGCCGGAATAGAAGTCGCATTGGGCGGTGATATTCGTGTTGAGGATCAGCAAGATCGGCCGTTCCTCGGCTTTCGCGCGCTCCTTCGCCTCTTTCAAGGAGCACACCCAATCGAGCGAATAGAACGCCAGGCTCTTTTCGGATGGCTTGGCTTCGTTGAAGCGTTTGAGCGTCATCGCCGCCTGGCGATCCTGTGCCGAAGCGATCGAAGCGCCAACCGTTACCAGGAGCATCGCAGCTGCTACGCGCATGTTCAACCTCCGCCTTGGAAAGGTCCTTCGCCGGGAAACCCAAGCTGATCATAAGACAAAATGTCTGAAGATGCGATGAAGACAGCTGGAAAAAAAGTCATTTTCTTGTGGATTTTTGCTCCAGCTGATCTGTATATTACTTCCAGCTGCAATCATGCCGAGGAACGGCATTCCTCCTCACTGGAAAGGACTCCCCTCATGTTCACCACCAAAGATCCCGTTCGCATTGCTGTTTACGGCTCCGAAATCAAGCTCAAGGGACGCGGCGCAGGTCTCTGGACCACCGGCTATCAGGGCACGCTCATAGCCGCCGGCGCAGAACCGGTTTTTCTCAAACAAGCCACTGGCGACGAGTCGTGGGGCGAAATCCTGCGCGGTTGCAAGGGGGTCGTTGCTTGCGGGTTTGAGCAACCGGCAGGCAAGCACGGCGACATCGAATCGCTCTGCCTCTGGTGCCGGCAGCATCGCTTCCCGCTGCTCGCGATCGATCAGGGCATGCTGGCAATGAACGCGGCGCTCGGCGGGCTCAACTTCACTGACTTGTCCCGCGAGATGCCCGAGGCGTTGCAGCACCGCCATCCGCCAGAGCATGGGCTGCGCCACGCGATCACGGTGGCGCCGGGGTCGCTCATGTGCCGAATCTACGGCGACGGCGAAGTGGTCGTCAACAGCGAACACCGTCAGGGCATCCAGCGCATCGCGCGAGGTTTCACGCAGACCGGCACGGCCCTCGACGGCGTCATCGAGGCGGTCGAGCACCTCGATACGTCCTGGTTCGCTGTCGGCGTGCAATGGCAGCCCGCATCGCCGTCGGCGTCGGGGCTAGACATTCAGGTCTTCCGCGCGTTGATCGACGCGTGCAAGCCCGTTGCGGAACCGGCGCGCAAGCTCGCGATGGCCGGGTAAACTGACAGGCGCCGCGCACGAAGTAAGCGGATGCTTGCAACGGCTTACTACGTGCGCGGCTCTTCATTCTTCACCGAGATTTCAAGCGCTGCAGCGACGCCTTCGCCTCATCGCGCAGCTCTTCCTCGGGACCCCGATCGGCGAGGAGTTGCAGCGCTTCCATGGCATCCGCCCCGCCGATCTGCTCGCACATCAGCATGAATCGCCGCAACCGCAAGCGCTCTTGCACCAGCGATGCCGACTGCTTCTCGTTGAGCTTCTCTTTCAATATCTCCACGCGGCGTTTGTATTCCAGCGACGGCGGATTCGCCAGGGCCGCGTCGTAGCGTCCTTCCATCCAGCGGCCATAGCCTTCCAGCTCCTTCAGCGCTCCGGTGCGAATGACAAAGTTGCCCGAGTCGAGGTCCTTGAAGAGCTTCTTGACGCGATCGGGATCGAGCAGGTAGTAGCGCTTCTCTTTCGTCATGTGGGCGATCGACCCGGGCCCGTTGGCGATGCAGCGCCACATCATTTCGTGCCCGCGCGGCGTCTCTTCCGTGACGAGCACGAACCACGCGTTGTCGAGATCGGGCGCGCCGAAGTTCACCTGCGGCAGCTTGCCCTGTCCCGCCACGTTCGGCACGTCCCACTGCAGCACCGTCGTGTCGGTGCTGGCCGAGTAAACGCTCCGGCCATCCGGAGCAAACGCCACGCCCATGACCGGGCCGACGTGCCCCTTGAGCTGCCCAATCTGTTTGCCGCTGAACGCTTCCCACAGGCGCACTGTCTTGTCGAAGCTGCCGGATACAAGCGTCCGGCCGTCGGTCGAGAAGGCCAGTCCGTAGGGTACGCTCAGATGCCCCTCGCACAGGCGATGCTCTTTCGGATCCGTCGGATTCTTGGCGGCGAGATTGTAAATGCGAATATGTCCATCGAAGCAACCCGCGGCGAGGGTGTTGCGGTCGGCGCCGAAAGCGAGCGTGGCGACCATGGGAAAGGCCGGCGCTGGGCCTTCCTTGACATCGAACGAACGACTCAGCGTGCCGTCGCTGGCGTCGAAGAGCAGTATCTTCGCGGCGCCGGCCGCGGCGATCGTCTTACCGTCAGGCGACCAGGCCAGCGCGTGCAGCGAACCCGTGTATTTGAACGTGACGCCGGTTGCCTTGCGATCCTTGACGTCCCATAGTTCAATCGGCGACTCCTGGCCGGTACTGTAGCCGAGCGCAAGCGTGTTGCCGTCCGGCGAGAACGCAAGAGCAACGGCCTGGCCGAGTTTCAAAGCCACGTTGGCGATTTGCGACCCATCACTCGCATTCCAGATATGGAGCGAATTGCTCGCCGTCACGACGATGTCGCCCTTCGGCGCCAGGCCGAGCAACACGTCGCCGGTCTGCTTGCAATCCCATTGACGTTCAATCTTGCCTTTGTCGCGGTTCCACACGATGACACGGCCGTCCGATGTGATGGAGGCGAGCCGCTTCCTGTCGGCAGACATGGCCAGCGTCGTCAGCCCCGCCTGGGCGGCATCAGCGGCGTGAAAGTCGTTGCCCGTCGCCGCATTGATCACGCGGATCGTGTTGTTGAGCCCGGCCGTTGCGAGCAGCGATCCATCCTTCGACATCGCCAGCGCGTCGCATTCTCCCTGGCCGCGCGGCAACGACTTCTTTTGCTCGGTCGTCTTGGCGTTCCACACGCGGATGGTGCGGTCGAGCGAGCCGGAGATGATTGTGTCGCCGTGCGCGATTAGGGAGACCACGAGTCCCTCGTGTCCCTTGAATTCGCCGGTCTGCTTGCCGCTGGGCACGTCCCAGCGGCGAATGAGGTTGTCGTCGCCGGCGGAATAGAGCGTCCTGCCGTCGGGCGAGAACGCGAGGGCGAGGACGCCGCAACCCGCATCGAACTTGAGCTTCACCTGGTTATTCTCGATGTTCCAGATGCGGATCGTGCGATCGCTGCTGCCGGACGCGAGGACGCTGTTGTCCTTGTCGGGCGAGAAGGCGAGCGAGGTCACTTCATCGGTGTGCCCGGTGAGGTCGATGATCTTGCGCTTGTTGTTCCAGTCCCACAGCGCGACGAGCCCGTCCTGGCTGCCCGACGCGATCGCGCTGGTGTCGTGCGAGACGGCGATGGCCTTGATCGCCGCCTTGTGCCCCTCGAGCCGGCCGATCTCCTTGCCGAGCTTGAAGCTCCACATGCGCACGGTCTTTTGATAGCCGGCGTAGACGAGCGTTTCGCCGCTCTGGGTGAAGACTGCCGACGTGATCCACGGCTCATTGATCTCGCGCACGAGTTCGCCGGTCTTGGGGTTCCACAGCCTCAGCGGATCGTGCCCACCCCCCGCCGCCAGCATCTGTGCATCCGGCGAAAACGCCAGGCACAAGATGCGGCTGCCGTGCCGAAGGTTGGTGGTGCCGATGCGCTGAAAGGCGCGAGCGGGAAACGGCGTATCTTGCGCGGGCGAGTGATTGCTGAGGTTGAACGCGGTCAGGACGAAGAGGAAAACGCTGACGCCTCGTGCGGTTTTCATGGTGCTGTCCCGATTAGTTGACCTGATATGCGCCCTCGATTACACATAGGAAAGACGAGCGAGATGGCCAAGTCGATCCATAGCACGGAAGAAAGTCAGAGCCTGAAGCGTGAGCGAAGAGAAGCGCCCATTGCGATTTGCCATGCACGTTGGAGTAAGACGGAAAGAACCAATC
>Ga0233424_10003132_pt1 | contig 10944 bp, 5 predicted proteins | sample Watercolumn_Towu_FD_181011 | JGI IMG/M metagenome (GOLD analysis project Ga0233424, IMG submission 181011) | Freshwater microbial communities from Lake Towuti, South Sulawesi, Indonesia - Watercolumn_Towuti2014_125_MG | ecosystem: Environmental > Aquatic > Freshwater > Lake | place: Indonesia... | reverse complement strand
CCATGCTCGGCCAGCGAGAAGGACAAGATCGAAGCGGCCGCCAAGGAGCTGGAAGAAGCCATCAAGGGTGACGACAAGGCCGCCATCGACGCCAAGTCCGAAGCCCTGATGACCGCCAGCCAGAAGCTCGGCGAGAAGATCTACGCCGACCAGCAGGCTGCCCAGGCGGCCGCCGGTGCCGCTGCCGGCGCCGAGCAGCCCCAGGCCGCGCCGCAAGGTGAAGGCAAGCGCCCGGCCGACGACAACGTCGTTGACGCCGAGTTCAAGGAAGTCAAGGACGGCAAGTAAGCATCCGATGACTGCGGCCCGGATGCGTCCCCACGCCTCCGGGCCTTTGCTGCTTTAAGAGACGAGCATGGCTTCCAAGCGCGATTACTACGAAATCCTCGGCGTCGCCAAGAACGCGTCCGAGGAGGACATCAAGAAGGCCTACCGCAAGCTGGCCATGAAGTACCACCCTGACCGCAACCAGGGTGACGGCGCCAAGGCGGCCGAAGAGAAGTTCAAGGAGGCCAAGGAGGCCTACGAGATGCTCACGGACGCCCAGAAGCGGGCGGCCTACGACCAGTACGGCCATGCCGGCGTGGACCCCAACATGGGTGCCGGCCGGGGCGGCCCGGGCGCGGAAGGCTTCGGTGGTTTCGCCGAGGCCTTCGGTGACATCTTCGGCGACATCTTCGGCGGCCAGGGCGGCGGGCGCCGCGGCGGCGGCCAGCAGGTCTACCGCGGCAGCGACCTCAGCTACGCGATGGAGATCACGCTGGAGGAAGCCGCGCGCGGCAAGGAAACCCAGATCCGCATCCCGAGCTGGGAGAACTGCGAGACCTGCAATGGCACCGGCGCCAAGCCCGGCACGAGCGCCAAGACCTGCGGCTCCTGCGGCGGCTCGGGCTCGGTGCACATGCGCCAGGGCTTCTTCAGCATCCAGCAGACCTGCCCGCACTGCCACGGCAGCGGCAAGATCATTCCCGACCCCTGCACCAGCTGCAACGGCCAGGGCAAGGTCAAGAAGCAGAAGACGCTGGAGGTCAAGATCCCGGCCGGCATCAACGAAGGCATGCGCATCCGCTCGGCGGGCAATGGCGAGCCCGGCGTGAACGGCGGCCCGGCGGGCGACCTCTACATCGAGATCCGCATCAAGCAGCACGACATCTTCGAGCGGGACGGCGACGACCTGCACTGCACGATGCCGGTGTCGATGATCACGGCAGCACTTGGCGGCAACATCGAGGTGCCCACGCTCGGCGGCAAGGCCGAGATCGAGCTGCCCGAGGGCACGCAGCACGGCAAGACCTTCCGCCTGCGCGGCAAGGGCATCAAGGGCGTGCGCTCCAGCTACCCTGGCGACCTCTACTGCCACATCGCGGTCGAGACGCCGGTCAAGCTCACCGAGCACCAGAAGAAGCTGCTCAAGGAGCTCGACGACTCGCTCAAGAAGGGCGGCGAGAAGCATTCGCCCAACGCCAAGACCTGGACCGACCGCGTCAAGGATCTCTTCAAGTAAGGCAGGCCGGGCGCCACACGAAGCCGCAGCATCCGCCAGGGTCCTGCGGCTTTTTCACGCCCTTGGCAAGCCTGCCGCCAGCCCACCCTGAGGCTTTCGTCACGCCCCCCAGCTTCGCGCGTAAACCATCTCACCCGGCGTGACCGGAACGGCCTAAAGTCAGGCGACTGTCACTCCGACAACTCATAAGTGATCTCATCCCTGCGACTTCCGATTCACAGCCACGGCCCGCGGCCGGGGAAGGAGGTCGCATGTTCCTGATGGACGACACCATCCAGGATGCCTCGGCGCTGATCATCGACAGCAACGCGAACTCGCGCAGCCTGATGTCTGCGCAGTTGCGCGACCTGGGTGTGGGCACGGTGCGGCAGACCCCGCGCGTCAAGGACGCACGCGTGATGCTGGAGCACCAGACCTACGACATCGTCCTGTGCGACTACCACTTCGACACGAGTGACACCTCTGGCCAGGACCTGCTCGACGAACTGCGCCGCGAGGGCCTGCTGCCCTACTCCACCGTCTTCGTGATGGTGACCAGTGAAGCCACCTACGCCAAGGTCGCCGAGGCCGCCGAAGCCGCGCTGGACGCCTACCTGATCAAGCCCTACACCAGCGCCAACCTGGCCGAGCGCCTGGCCAGCGCGCGGCTGCGCAAGCGCATCCTGAAGGACATCTTCGAGGCCATCGAGAACCAGGACTTCGAAACCGCCGCCAACCTGTGCATGGCCCGCTTCGAGGCCAAGGGCAAGTACTGGCTCTATGCCGCGCGGATCGGCGCCGAACTGCTCTTGCGCCTCAAGCGCTACGACGACGCCCGCAAGCTCTACGAAGCCATCATCGCCGCCAAGACCGTGCCCTGGGCGCGCCTGGGCGTGGCCCGCACCGAGGTGGCCGGCGGCAATCTGCAGGCGGCGCGCCGCACGCTCGAGAACCTCATCGGCGAGCTGCCCGACTACGCCGACTCGCACGACCTGATGGGACACGTGCAGATGGAGCAGGGCGACCTGCGCGAAGCCCTCAAGACCTACCAAACGGCCGCCACGCTGACACCCGGCTGCCTGCTGCGCCTGCAGCGCTGCGGCTCGCTGGGCTTCTATGCCGGCGAGCGCACCGAAGCCCTGCGCATGCTGGAGCGCGCCATGTCGCAGGGCCTGCGCTCCAAGCTCTTCGACATGCTCAGCCTGGTCCTCATCGGGCTCATGCGCTTCGACAACAAGGACTTCAAAGGCTTCAAGTACGCCCACGATTCCCTGGCTGCGGCGATGGAGCGCGCGCCGGGCTCCATCCGGCTGCAGCGCTTCGACCTCGTCTTCCGCGGCCTGGCCTTCCTGCTGGAGCGGCGCGTGGGCCAGGCCATGGTGATCGCCCGCGAGTTCACGGAGCACGCCAGCGCGGGCAACTTCGATCTCGAGGCGGCCTCCCTGCTCACGGCGCTCTGGATCCGCCTGTCCAGCCAGGAGGTCGAGCTCGAGGAGATGATGCCCATCCTCCAGGGCCTGGGCATGCGCCACTGCACCACCAAGGCCAGCACCGAGATCCTGGTGTCCATGGCCGAGTCGCACCAAGGGGCGGCCGAGCAGTTCCGGGACTGCCACCAGCAGATCTTCAACGTGGCCGAGACGGCCATGCGCCACTCGCTGCGCGGCAGCGCCAAGATCGCCGTCGAACTGCTCATCCAGCAAGGCGAGCGCACCCGCAACGCCAAGCTCATCGACATGGCCGGCTTGGTGCTCAAGCGCCATGCCGAGAAGATCGACACCGCCACCGCACTGGCGGAGCGCATCGAAGACCTCAGCGCCCGCTACGTCAAGCCGATCAGCGGCGCCCCGTCCAGCAAGGGGCATTCGGCGGGCGGCGTCGTGCTGCGCACGGCCCCGACACCGGTCCCGGCCTGACAGCGTCGCTTCAGGCTGAGCTCAGCCTGGCAGGTGAGAATGCCCGCCGCCTCCGCTCCTGCTCGCCCCGATGTCCCTGATCAAGCGCCTGCTGGCCTGGTTCCAGCCTGACACGACCCGCCCCCTGACGCAGGCCTGGCTGGCCGCCCTCTGGATGGGCCTGCTGGCCAACTGGCCGCTGTGGAAGCACCTGCAGACGCTGCCCGGCATCGGCCTGGGCTTCACGGCGGCCTTCGCCGGCATGGTGATCGCAGCCACCGGCGCGGTGCTCAGCCTGCTGGCCTGGCCCCGGCTGATCAAGGGCGTACTGGCCTTCCTGCTGCTCGCTGCAGGCGCCCTCGCCTACTTCATCGGCGCCTACGGCATCGTGTTCGACCCCACCATGGTCGTGAACATGATCCAGACCGATGTGCGTGAAACCCGGGACCTGCTGAGCTGGCGCCTGGCCGTCAGCATGCTGCTGCTGGGCGCCGTGCCGGCCTGGTGGCTGCTGCGCCGGCCCGCCGCGCCGCGCCAGGGCCTGGGCAAGCGGCTGGCAGGCAACCTGACGTCCTTTGCCCTCGCAGTGCTGGCCATGGTGGTGCTGGCGCTCAGCGTGTTCGCCACGCTGTCCTCGACGATGCGCAACCACAAGAGCGTGCGCTACATGGTCACGCCGCTGAACGCGGTCTATTCGGTCAGCATGGTGGGCGTGCGCAGCCTGTCCGGCCCCAAGGGCCCACCGGCCGTCATCGGCGCCGATGCCCGCCTGCTGCCGCGCGCGGAAGGCGCCAAGCCGCCCTTGCTGCTGCTGGTGGTGGGCGAGACGGCGCGCGCCATGAACTTCAGCCTCAACGGCTATGCCCGGCCCACCAATCCGGAGCTCGCGAAGCTCCCGGCCGACAGCCTGTTCAGCCTGCGCCAGGTGAGCTCCTGCGGCACGGCCACGGCGGCCTCGCTGCCCTGCATGTTCGCCCCGCAAGGCCGGGCCGACTTCGACGCCGACAAGCCGCAGGAGAACCTGCTCGATGTGCTGCACCGCGCCGGCCTGGCCGTGCTGTGGCTGGACAACCAGAGCGGCTGCAAGGGCCTGTGCGACCGGGTGCCCAATGACTTCACGAACAAGCCCCCCGCCGGTGGCGCCCCCTTGCCGGAAGGGCTGTGCAATGGCGGCGAGTGCTTCGACGAAGCACTGCTGCACGAGCTGGACAAGCGCATCGCCGCACTCGACCCGGCGCGCCTGCAACGCGGGCTGGTGCTGGTCATGCATCAGATGGGCAGCCATGGCCCGGCCTACTTCAAGCGCTCGCCCCCGGACCTGAAGCCCTTCCAGCCCGAGTGCCGCAGCAACGAGCTGCAGAAGTGCCCGCGCGAGCAGGTGGTCAATGGCTACGACAACACCATCGCCACCACCGACCGGCTGCTGGCCCGCGCCATCGGCTGGCTGCAAGGCCAGCGGGCGCGTTTCGACACCGGCATGCTGTACGTCTCCGACCACGGCGAATCCCTGGGCGAGAACGGGCTCTACCTGCACGGCATGCCCTACGCGATCGCACCGCGCGAGCAGACGCATGTGCCGATGATCTTCTGGCTGCCGACCGATGGCGCCCTGGCCGGCTCCCTGAAGCCCGGCTGCCTGCAAGGCCTGCTGGACAAGCCCGCCTCGCACGACAACCTCTTCCACACCACGATGGGCTGGGTCGGCGCGCGGGCCGATGTCTACAAGCCCGAATGGGACCTGCTCGCCGCCTGCCGGCGCTAGAACAGACTGCCCTGCGCCGAGGGCTTGCGCGGGGGCGTGAACAAGGCGAGTTGCACCGGGCGCCGCTCGGTGCGCAGGCCGAGCTTGCCGGCGGCACGGCGCAGCCGGGCGCGCAGCAGGTCGGCCCAGAGGCCTTCCCCGGTCATGCGCGTGCCGAAGCGGGCGTCGTTGTCCTTGCCGCCGCGCATGTCGCGAATGCGCGCCATCACGCGGTCGGCGCGGTCCGGGAAATGCCGCTGCAGCCAGTCCTGGAACAGCGGGTTGACCTCCCAGGGCAGGCGCACCGGGATGCTGAAGGCGCTGCTCGCCCCCGCCTCGGCGGCGGCCTCCAGGATGCGCTCCAGCTCCGGCTCGTTGATGAAAGGGATGATCGGCGACACGCTCACCCCGACCGGCACGCCGGCCTCCACCAGCGTGCGGATCGTGCGCAGCCGCCGCGCCGGCGCGGCGGCGCGCGGCTCCAGGATGCGGGACAGCTCGTTGTCCAGCGTCGTCACGGAAAGATAGATGGACACCAGGTCCTGGGCCGCCATCGGCGCGATGAGGTCCAGATCACGCTCGATGCCGGAGGACTTGGTCACCACCGAGAAGGGGTGCCGCGCCTCGGCCAGCACCTCCACCACCCGCCGGGTGAGACCGAGCTTGCGCTCGATGGGCTGGTAAGCATCGGTGGCCGTGCCCAGCACCAGCGACCGGGCCTCGTAGCGGGGGCTCGCCAGGGCCTCGCGCAGGCGCTCGGCGGCATTCATCTTGGCCACGATGCGCGTTTCGAAATCCAGGCCCGGCGACAGGTTCAGGTAGCTGTGAGTCGGCCGGGCGAAGCAGTAGATGCAACCGTGCTCGCAGCCGCGGTAGGGGTTGACCGAGTAATCGAAGGAGATGTCGGGCGACTGGTTGCGGCTGATGATCGACTTGGCCAGTTCCTCGATGACCTGGGTTTCGGGCGAGAGATGCTCCTCAGCCGCCGCCTGGTCCAGCGTGCCCCAGCCGTCGTCGTACTGCTCGCGCTCGCGCTGCTCGAAACGGTGCGGCATGGCGCCAGCACTGCCGCGCCCCTTGATCGAGGCCAGAGGCACCAGGTCGGGCTGGGCAGGGGCGATGGTGAAACGCGCGCGCGACATACTGTCTTTTTATACAGCATTCGCAGCGAGTCCGCGAAGCCCGTATTGAGGGCCCCGCGCTGCGGCCGGCTCAGCCCGGGTCAGCGAAGCGCTGGGCGATGGCCTGGAACTCGGCTTCCAGCGCCAGGAAGGCGTCGGTCACGTCGGGGTCGAAGTGCTGCGCGCGGCCGGCCAGGATGAGATCGCGCGCCTGGGCGTGAGTGAAAGGCGGCTTGTAGACGCGCCGGCTGATCAGCGCGTCGTACACATCAGCCAGGGCCATCAGGCGCGCCGAGATCGGGATCTCTTCACCGCGCAGGCCGCGCGGATAGCCGGAGCCATCCCACTTCTCCTGGTGCGACAGGGTGATCTCCTTGGCGAAGCGCAGGAAGGGCATGTCGTGCCCAAGCGAGGCCTCGGCGCGCTGGATGGCTTCGAAGCCCAGCGTGGTGTGGGTCTTCATGACCTCGAACTCGTCCGGATCCAGCTTGCCCGGCTTGAGCAGGATCGAGTCCGGGATGCCGACCTTGCCGATGTCATGCGTGGGCGCCGACTTGTAGATCATGTCGATGTTCTCGGGCGTCAGCAGCGCCGAGAAGCGCGGATGCGAACAAAGGTGCAAGGCCAGCGCCCGGACGTAGTGCTGGGTGCGCCGCAGGTGGTTGCCGGTCTCGTTGTCGCGGGTCTCGCCGAGCGAGGCCATCGCCAGCACCACGACGTTCTGCAGGTCTTCCACCTCGCGCGTGCGCCGGGCCACCTCGGCCGCCAGGAAGGCACTCTTGTCGCGCAGGAAATCCGACGCGGCCTTGAGCTGCAGGTGTGTGGCGATGCGGGCCAGCACGATGGGCGGGCTGATCGGCTTGGTGATGTAGTCCACAGCACCAAGGGACAGGCCATGCGTCTCGTCCTCCACTTCGCTGCACGCCGTCAGGAAGATGACCGGGATGTCACGCGTGCGCGGCTCGGCCTTGAGCCGCTGGCAGACTTCGTAGCCATCCATGCCCGGCATCATGATGTCCAGCAGGATCAGGTCGGGCGGGCGCTCACCGGCCACCAGCCGCAGCGCCCGGTCACCGGAATGGGCCACCAGCACCCGGTAGCTGTCGCGCAGCAGACCGACCATCAATTCGAGGTTGTCGGGGGTGTCGTCCACCACCAGGATCGTGGGCAGTTCCATGGGCAGGTTCATGGCTCAGGGGGCGGGGAGACAAGGCCACGGGCGAGCGCCGGCTCGACCAAGGCCAGCGCAGCATCGAAGTCGAAGCGGCGGACCGCCTGGGTGAAGGCTGGGTAGCCCTCACCCAGCAGAGCCTGGACCAGCGCGGCGTGCTCGTCCAGCAGCTGCCGCACTTCCGGCTGGCCGTTCTGCAATTGTTCACGCAGCAAGGGCGCCAGGCGGGCCAGTTGCGCCAGGTCGAGCCCCTGCGCTTCATCGCCCTCGGCTACCGGCAAGGCAGCCGAGAGCTGCGACATCAGCAGCGCCAGATCGGCACGCAGCGACGCCAGCACCGAGCGCGCTGCCGGCACATCCCCGGCTTCCAGGTGGCGCTCGATCTGGGCCGCCAGGTCCTGCACGACCACCGCGCCAAGATTGCCCGCCACGCCTTTGAGGGTGTGTGCCACGCGGCGGGCGTCCTCGTGCTGGGCCGTGTCCAGCGCGCGCTGCAACCGGTCCGCGCTGTCGCGGTGCCCGCTGACGAACTGCGCCAGCAGCTTGAGGTAGAGGGCGGCCTTTTGCCCGCTGCGGCGCACGCCGCTGGCCACGTCGAGGCCGGTGATCCCGGTCAGCGAGCCCAGGTCCACGGCCGACGCGGGAGCCGCATGAGCGCTGCGCGGCGGCGGCACCGGCACGCGCACCGAGGCCGGCTGGATCCACTGCACCGCCACGGCTGTGAGCCGGTCCGGGTCGACGGGCTTGCTGATGAAGTCGTTCATGCCGGCCGCGAAGCACCGGGCGCGGTCGGCCGGCAGCACGTTCGCAGTCATCGCAACGATCGGCAGCCCCTGCAGCCCGGGCAGGCTGCGGATGGCCTCGGTCGCCGCGAGGCCGTCCATCACGGGCATGTGCATGTCCATCAGCACCAGGTCATAGGGGCGCGCCTGGACGGCCTGCACCGCCAGTTGCCCGTTCTCCACCGCATCGACGACCAGGCCCAGGTCGCGCAGCAGTTCGGTGGCGATCTGCTGGTTGATGGCGTTGTCTTCCGCCACCAGCACCCGCGCACCGCGAATCGCCACAGCGGCCTCGTGGGGCCGCACGTTCGGCAACTTTGGCGGTGCAGCGCTCACGCCGCCTGGCTTCAGCACGCCGACGAGGTGGTCCAGCAGCATCGAGGCGTTCACCGGCTTCACCAGCACCGCTTCGAAGCGCTGCGCTGCAGCCTGCTGAAGCGCGGCCTCCCGGCCGAAGCCGGTGACGAGCATCAGATGCGGCAGCGCGCTCAAGGGCAAGGCCGCCAGGCGCCGCCCGGTTTCCAGGCCGTCCATGCCGGGCATCTGCCAATCGATGAGCGCCGCGTCGTAGGGGCGCCCCTCGCGGTCGGCGCGCAAGACCGCGTCCAGCGCCGCTTCGCCGCCCTCCACCGCATCGACCTTGAAGCCCAGGCTGTCCACCACATCGGCCATCACCGTGCGCGCCGTGTCGTTGTCGTCGACGATCAGCAGGCGGCGCTGGCTCAGGTCGCCCAGGCTGGCCGGGGTGGCCTTCGCCTGCCCGAGACCCAGCCGGGCCGTGAACCAGAAGGTCGATCCCCGCCCCGCCTCGCTGCTGACGCCGACCGTGCCACCCATCAGCTCGGCCAGCCGCCGCACGATGGCCAGGCCCAGGCCCGTGCCCCCGAACTGCCGGCTGGTGGAGCTGTCGCCTTGCTGGAAGCTCTGGAAGAGCAAGGGCAACTGCTCCTGCCGAACGCCGATGCCGGTGTCCCGCACCTCGAAGCGCAGCACCAGGTCGGTGTCGCCCTTCTCCTGCACACGCACCCGCACGCTGACCTCGCCGGCCTGCGTGAACTTGACGGCGTTGTTGCCGTAGTTGACGAGGATCTGCCCCAGCCGCAGGGGGTCGCCGATCAGGTGGTCGGGCACGTCGCGCCCGACGTCGAAGATGAGTTCCAGCCCCTTCGCCGCCGCCTTCTCGACGATCAAGGTCGCGAAGCCGTCGAGCACGTGCGTGAGCTGGAACTCGATGCGCTCCAGCTCCAGCTTGTTCGCCTCGATCTTGGAGAAGTCCAGGATGTCGTTGATGATGCCCAGCAGGTGCTGGGACGACTGCTGGATCTTGGCGAGGTAGTCGCGCTGCTTGTCGTCCAGGCGGGTCTTCTGGGCCAGGTGGGTGATGCCGATGATCGCGTTCATCGGCGTGCGGATCTCATGGCTCATGTTGGCCAGGAAGTGGCTCTTGGCCTGGTTGGCCTGCTCCGCCAGGTCCTTGGCGACGCGCAGCGCCTCTGCCGCCTCGTGCTCGTGGGTCACGTCCTCGATGGTGGCCAGCAGGCCTTCATCCGGCAGGCCACGGGCGAAAGTCTGCGCGGAGATGCGCGCCCAGAAGCGCTGGCCGTCCAGGCGCAGGAACTGCTGTTCGCGCCGATGCAGCCGCCCCGCGGCGGTCTCGGCATACAGCTCGCGGCCTACTTCTTCATAGCCGGCGTCATCGAGGAACCATCGCCGTGTGGGCATGCCGTCCAGCCCACCCGGTGCTGCCGCAAAGATCTTCTCCGCCTGCGCATTGCAGCGAACGACCCGCCGCTCGCGCAGCAGCAGGATGCCGATCGTGGCGGTCTCGAAGATGGCCGACAGTTCGGCCGTGGCCCGCAGGAGGTTCAAGCGCTCCTCCTCCAGGCGCTGCGTCGTGTCTCGCAGTTTGGCGGTGCGCTCCTCGACCAGCGACTCCAGGCGCGCGTTGAGCGCTTCGCGCTCCGCCTCGGCTCGCACGCGCTCGGTCACATCGCGCAAGATGACGGTGTAGAGGTCTTCGCCGTCCAGTTGCTGGTGGGAGATCGAGGCCTCGACCGGGAACTCCGAACCGTCGCGCCGCAAGGCGCTGATCACGGACTGCCGCCCCATCGCCCGGCTGACCGATGCACTGCGGCCGAACTCGCTGACGAAATCCGGATGCGCGGCCCGGTGACGCTCCGGCATCAAGTCTGTCAGCGGGCGGCCCAGCAGGCCCGCCTCGTCACTGCCGAACATGCGCAGGGCCGCTGCATTCGCCGAGCGGATGGTCTGCTCGGGGCCAGTCGTGATGATGGCGTCCATGGCCGAGGCGAACATGGCCTGCAGGCGGTCCCGGTGGCTTGCCATCTTGCGGCTGGCCTCATCGACGCGCACGGTCATCTGGTTGAAGCTCTGCGCCAGGCGCAGCACTTCATGCGGCCCGACCTCGGGCACGCGGCGCACGGTGGCATCGCCCTGGGCCAGTCGGCGCGCAGCGTCCTCGAGGCGGGCTAGCGGCCGCGTCACCACCTGCCGCAGGATGCCGCCCAGCACCACCATCAGCACCACCGCCAAGCCCAGCTGGGGCAGCATGCGCATGCGCGCGGCATAGGCCACGGCGGCGAGTTCATGGTCGAGATCGAAGTCGATCGCCACAAAGCCCTGCTGCAGATCGCGCAAGCGCCCCTGGTCGCTGCCCATCGGGAAGCTCAGCATCGCGGAGATGCGGCGCCCGTCGGCGTCCTCACGCACGATGGGCTGCAGCGATGCCCG
>Ga0233424_10003130_pt1 | contig 10951 bp, 9 predicted proteins | sample Watercolumn_Towu_FD_181011 | JGI IMG/M metagenome (GOLD analysis project Ga0233424, IMG submission 181011) | Freshwater microbial communities from Lake Towuti, South Sulawesi, Indonesia - Watercolumn_Towuti2014_125_MG | ecosystem: Environmental > Aquatic > Freshwater > Lake | place: Indonesia... | reverse complement strand
AGCTGTTGCGCATCCGCACCCGGGGGCAGGGGCACGAAGCGCTTGGCGTCGGCGGTGAGGTGGGTCGTCCAGGTGCCGCTGCCGGTGGGCAGCAGCACGGTCTGGCCGGGCGCGAGATGGCTCACGCCTTCGCCCACGGCCAGCACGCGGCCCACGCCTTCGCTGCCGCCCACGGCCGGCAGCGGCGGCAGGATGCCGTAGCCGCCGGTCAGCATGAGCACGTCTGAGGGATTGATCGGCGCAGCCAGCACGGCCACCTGCACCTGGGCCGGGCCGGGTGCCACAGGCTCGAAGGCGACAGGCTCGATGAGGTCCTGCGGCACCGGGCCGCGTTGCGCGTACTGCGCCTTGATGCCGCTGAGGGCCATGCCGGTCTCCTGGAGTGGGTATCGGCGCATTCTCAGGCCGACACGGGCCAGTGGGGGCTGAGCGCTGCCTGCAGATCGAGCGGGGCACCGGTGACGGGATGCGTGAACGCCAGCTGCCGCGCATGCAGCCACAGCCGCTGCACGCCGAGGTGGGCGGCGACCGCGCGGTTCAGCGGGCCCTTGCCGTGGGTGGCGTCGCCGAGGATGGGGTGGGCGATGTGCTTGAGGTGGCGCCGGATCTGGTGGCGGCGGCCCTGCAGCGGCTCGGCTTCGAGCAGGGCCACCCGGGTCGTGGCAAAGCGCGGGTCGGTGCTCAGCGGCCAGGCCAGGCGCTGGCACACGCGCCAGCGGGTCTGCGCGGCCAGCATGGGCTGGCCGGCCGAGGGCAGCTCGGGGTCGCGGGCGAGGGGGTGGTCGATGAGGCCTTCATCCTGCGCGGGCCAGCCACGCACCAGGGCGAGGTAGCGCTTGTGCATCCGCCCGCCTTCGAACATCGCGCCCAGCAGGCTGGCCACCTCGGGCGACAGGGCGAACACCAGCACGCCCGAGGTGCCCCGGTCCAGACGGTGCACCGGCCACACCGGCCGGCCGAGCTGGTCGCGCAGCAACTGCAGCGCCGCGGCCTGCTCACCCGCGGCGAGCTGGGTGCGGTGCACCAGCAAGCCCGGCGGCTTGTCGACCGCCACCAGGTGCTCGTCCTCGAAAAGTGGGGTCAGAGTCAATTTTTCAGATCGCCGTCCACGTAGAACCACGCGCCGTTCTCGCGCACGAAGCGGCTGGTTTCGTGCAGGCGCCAGGCCCGGCCGGCGAGCTTGCTGCGGGCGACGAACTCGACGGTGCCGTGGTCGGCGTCCTGCAGCGCCGCGCGCTTCACCTCAAGGCCGAGCCATTTGAGGCCCGGCTCGGGCGGTTCGATGACGGCCGGACGGGTGCTGGCGTGCCAGCTGGCGAGCAGGTAGTCGCGCAGGTCCATGACGAAGGCCGCGTAGCGCGAGCGCATCAGCGCTTCCGGCGTGGCGGCGCTCAGGCCGCGGCCTTCGGCAAAGGCCTGGTGCAGGGCGCCGCAGCAGTGGTCGTAGTCGGCCGGGTGGCCGCAGGGGCAGGGGAGGGCGGCAGGCATGGGCGGCACTCTAGCCGCTCACCCGCGCCGTGCGTCCGTCCGGGAAGTTGTCGACCAGGCCCGCCAGCGGCAGCGGGCGCCCGAGCAGATAGCCCTGGCCATAGCGACAGCCGCAGCCCGCCAGGGCCTCGAGCTGCGCGCTGGTCTCGATGCCTTCGGCAATGACCTCCAGCTGCAGATGCCGCCCGAGGTCGATGATGGTCTGCGTGATGGCGCGGTCCTGGTCGGTGCAGCTCAGGTCGCGCACGAAGCTGCGGTCGATCTTGAGCGAACTGATGGGCAGGCTCTTGAGCAGGGCGAGCGAGGAGTGCCCCATGCCGAAGTCGTCCAGCGAGATCTCGAAGCCAATGTGGCGCAGCTGATGCATGACGCGCATGACCTGCTCGGGCTGGCGCATCAGCATGCCTTCGGTGAGCTCCAGCACCAGCTGTGAGGGTGGCACACCCAGCTCGGTGCTGGCGGCCTGCAGCATCTGCGGCAGGCTGATGCAGGTGAACTCCGACGCGGCCATGTTGACGTGCACCTTCAGCCTCGCGAGCGCGCCGCCCTTGAGCGAGGCCAGGTCGCACAGGGCCTGGCGCAGCACCCAGCGGCCGATGTCGACGATGAGGTCGCTCTGTTCGGCGATCGGGATGAAGACGTCCGGCGGCACGCAGCTGCCGTCAGGCCGCGGCCAGCGGATGAGCGCTTCCACGCCATGCAGCGCGCCGCTGCCGATGTCCACGATGGGCTGGTAGACGAGGCGCAGCTGGCCGCCGTGCAGGGCCTCGCGCAGATCGGTCTCGATCGCCAGGCGCTGGGCGAGCTTGGCGCGCTGCTGGGCCAGCGTGTCGGGGCTGCTGGTCGCGAACACATTGCTGCCGTTGCGGCCGTTCTGCTTGACGCGGTACATGGCCGCGTCGGCACTGCGCAGCAGCTCGGGGCCGGTCTGGCCGTTGTCAGGGAAGCGGCTCACGCCGATGCTGGCGGAGACGGTGAGGGTCGCGCCGTCGTGCACGATGGGGCGGGTGGCGGCAGCCAGGATGGCATCGACCAGCGCCGCCAGGGCCTGTTCGTCGCTGGCCTCGGGCACCAGCACCGCGAACTCGTCGCCGCCCAGCCGCCCGACCCGCGCGGGTGGCGGTGCCAGCGCGCGCAGGCGCCGTGCGAACTCCTGCAGCACCGCATTGCCGGCCTCATGCCCGAAGGCATCGTTGATGGGCTTGAAGCGGTCCAGGTCGATGAAGACCAGCGCGAAGCGCCGCCCCTGGCGGTGGCTCTGCGCGCAATGCCGGTTGAGCTGGGCGTAGAAGAAGGCGCGGTTGTCCAGCTCGGTCATCTCGTCCACCTGCGCGAGGCGGTGGATGACGGCCTCGGTCTCCAGGCGCTGGGCCGTCTGCGCGATGAGCGCGCCGATGGTGGCCGAGACCTTGGGCAGCTGGGCCTCGGGCTGGCGCGTGAGGCTGCTGTAGAACTCCAGCACACCGGGGCGGTGGTGTTCGCCGTTGTCCGAGACGTAAGTGACCGGGAAGACATAACCCGACCACAAGCCGCACACCTGGGCGCTGCCGCGGCGCAGGAAGCGCGGGTCGGTGCTCATGTCCTCCACCCATTCGGCCTCGCCGGTCTGCCAGACCCGGCCCACCAGGCCCTCGCCCGGCGCCATGCTGAGCGCCGCGCTGATGCCGCTGAAGGCTTCGAGGTCGCCATCGGCCGCGTGCCAGGAATGCCGGCAGCGCAGGCGGCCGCTGGCGGCGCCTTCGGTTTCCATGCCCCAGTAGGCGCCCCACTCCCAGCCGAGGTTGCGGCAGATGAGCTGGATGACGTTGGTGATGGCGTCTTCCAGTGTGTGGGTGCCGATCAGATATTCCGTCAGCGCGTAGCCGAGGCGCTCGCGCACGGCGGCATGGGTGCTGGCGGTGATGTCCTGCACCAGGCCGTGGCACCAGCGCGGCCGGGTCGGATCGGGCGCCAGCGGCGTGACCCGCAGCCAGCGCATGCCGCCCGCCGTGCCGATGACGCGCACGTCCAGCGGCCGGGCCGGGGCCTGCCCGGCCCAGAGTTCCATCAGCGGCGGCAGGTCGTCTTCCACGACCTGCGCGAGGCAGGCGTCGAGGTCCAGCGCTGCGCCATCGGCCACGTCGAGCAGCTCGGACGCCATGGGCGACAGCTGGCACTGCCCAGTCTGCGGGCAGGCCCACCATCGGCCGAAGCCGGCGGCGCGCTCCAGGTCGGCCAGCCCGGCGGTCGCGGCTGGCGGGGTGAGGGTGGCGGCAGCTTCGGTGCTGACGCCAGGAATGAAGGTCATGGGCGCGGGTGGCGCAATTCGCGTGCCATCCTGGGGCGGCTGTCCAGGTGAGCAGGGCGTCACGAATCACGGGGCGGCGCCGGGCTGGCGCCCTGTCCGGGTGCGCGGGGCTGCACGCTGCTGGTGCGTGCTGTGCCTCGCCTGCAGGCGCTACGCTTGGCGCTCTGCAAGCAGGAGGCCGGTGTGGGCATCGTCGTGTATTGGCTGGCGGGTGGGGGCGAGGACGCCGCGCCGGTGTGTGAGTGCTTCGAGAGCAGCGAGTTGTCGCAGGCGCTGGCCTGCGCGGAAGCCCAGCGCCGTGCCGGCCACCGGCATGTCAGCATTTCCACGGAGTTGGAAAACCATGTCGGCCGCGCCGGCGTGGCCGCCGTGGAGGGCGGGCGCACGCCGGACGGCGAGGCCTATGAGTGGTCCAAGGCGGGCCGGGCGGGCAAGGTCAGGCGCCGCTGAGGTTCGGCCTCCAGGTCGGGCGTGAAGCCTTGGGTGGCCAGCCAGTCCCAGGCCTCGGTCAGGTCGGCGCTGGTGCGGTGGCGCGCCAATTGACTCGCGCGGACGGCGAGGTCCTTGACCAGCACTTCGTGGAAATGTGAGGGCAGCACATCCGTGACCGCCACCATGCCGTGCTGCACCGCGTCGGCGAAGAACTCCCACCAGCGGGCGAAGGCTTCGGGTGTGGCACCTTCCCACTGCGTGGCGTCCGTGAGCATGGCCCAGGCGCCATCGATGGGCTCCTGCCAGATGAGCCTCGCCTGCGCATGCAGCGCCAGCGCGGCCTGTTCATTCCAGGCGCCTTCATAACGCACCAGCAGGACGGGTGGGTGCCAGAGGATCTCGAATTGTCCGTGGGGCTGGAGCTGCACAGCGGTCGAGGGTCACGCGTTCGGAGGCCGCGCTCGGGCGGGAGTCTAGGCGGCCCGCCGGCGGGGTGGGCCGATACCCCCTACCTACAATGAGGCCATGCATGTCCACGCCCCCGAGGCCGCCTCGAGCCCTCTCCTGAAGCACCTGAATCCCGAGCAGCTGGCGGCCGTCACGGCGCCGGCCGAGCCGGCCCTGATCCTGGCCGGCGCCGGCTCCGGCAAGACCCGCGTGCTGACCACCCGCATCGCCTGGCTGCTGCAGACCGGCCAGGTGAGCCCGGGCGGCGTGATGGCGGTGACCTTCACCAACAAGGCCGCCAAGGAGATGCTCACGCGCCTGTCCACGCTGCTGCCCTTCAATGTGCGCGGCATGTGGATCGGCACCTTCCACGGCCTGTGCAACCGCTTCCTGCGCGCGCACTGGAAGATCGCCCATCTGCCGCAGGCCTTCCAGATCCTGGACGCCAGCGACACCACCTCGGCCGTCAAGCGCGTCATCAAGGCGATGAACCTGGACGAGGAGCGCTTCGTGCCCAAACAGGTGGGCTGGTTCATCGCCGGCTGCAAGGAGGACGGCCTGCGCCCGGGCGATGTGGAGCAGCGCGACGAGCAGACCCGCAAGCTCGTGGAGATCTACGCCAACTACGAGGACCAGTGCCAGCGCGAAGGCGTGGTGGATTTCGCCGAGCTGATGCTGCGCTCCTACGAGATCCTGCGCGACCACCCCGCCGTGCGCGAGCACTACCAGCAGCGTTTCCGCCACATCCTGGTCGACGAGTTCCAGGACACCAACAAGCTGCAGTACGCCTGGCTCAAGATGTTCGCGCCGCCGGGGCTGGCCAGCGGCCAGAGCGTGCTGGCGGTGGGCGACGACGACCAGAGCATCTACGCCTTCCGCGGCGCGCGCGTGGGCAACATGGCCGATTTCGAGCGCGAGTACCGCGTGCGCCAGGTCATCAAGCTGGAGCAGAACTACCGCAGCTTCGGCCACATCCTGGATGCCGCCAACGAGCTGATCAGCCGGAACACCCAGCGCCTGGGCAAGACCCTGCGCACCGACGCCGGCCAGGGCGACCCCATCCGCGTGTCGGAGGCGCCGAGCGACTTCGCCGAGGCGCAGTGGCTCATCGAGGAGATCCAGCAACTGCACCGCGGCGGGCTGGACCGCCAGGAGATCGCGGTGCTCTACCGCAGCAATGCACAGTCGCGGGTGATCGAGTCGGCGCTGTTCAATTCGGGCATCCCCTACCGCGTCTACGGTGGCTTGCGCTTCTTCGAGCGCGCCGAGGTGAAGCATGCGCTGGCCTATCTGCGCCTCTTGGAGAACCCCAACGACGACACCAGCTTCCTGCGGGTCGTGAACTTCCCGACCCGGGGCATCGGCGCCAAGACGCTGGAGAACCTGCAGGACGCCGCCAAGGCCAGCGGCCGCAGCCTCTACCAGAGCGTGAGCGCCATTCCCGGCAAGGGCGGCGCCAACCTGCTGGCCTTCACCAACCTCATCGACTCCACGCGCAACCTCACGCAGGGCATGACCCTGCGCGAGATCATCGAGCAGGTGCTGGAGACCTCCGGCCTGCTGGACTTCTACCGCACCGACAAGGACGGCGCCGAGCGGCTGGAGAACCTCGACGAACTGATCAACGCCGCCGAGGCCTTCGTCATGCAGGAGGGCTTCGGCAAGAACGCCGTGGGCCTGCCGGTGGACGAGGTGGCGCCGGCCCTGCAAGGCGAGGGCGGGCCGGGCGCCGTGCCGGATGCCGAGACGGGCGAGATCATGTCGCCGCTGGTGGCCTTCCTGACGCACGCCTCGCTGGAGGCCGGCGACAACCAGGCCCAGGCCGGGCAGGACGCCGTTCAGCTGATGACCGTGCACTCGGCCAAGGGCCTGGAGTTCGACGCGGTGTTCATCACGGGGCTGGAGGAAGGCCTCTTCCCGCACGAGAACGCGATGTCCGACCACGACGGCCTGGAAGAGGAACGCCGTCTGATGTACGTGGCCATCACGCGGGCGCGCAAGAAGCTCTCCTTGAGCTTCTGCCAGACGCGCATGCTGCACGGGCAGACGCGCTACAACGTCAAGAGCCGCTTCTTCGACGAACTGCCCGAGGAGAGCCTGAAGTGGCTCACGCCGCGCAACCAGGGCTTCGGCTCGGGCTTTGCACGTGAATACCAGCAGGCCTGGCAGCGCGGCACCGGCCTCAAGGGCATGGTGGGCGCCGGCCGGGTGGAGAAGGCGGCCTGGGTGGAGCCGCCCGTGCCGGCGAGCATGAAGCAGAAGGTGTCCGAAGAGCACGGCGGCCTGCGCGTGGGCAAGGGCGTGTTCCACACCAAGTTCGGCGAGGGCGTGCTGCTGACGCTCGAAGGTGCGGGCACGGATGCCCGCGCGCAGGTGAACTTCGGGCGGCATGGCACCAAGTGGCTGGCGCTCTCGGTGGCCAAGCTGACGCCGATCGATTGAGCCGTGCAGCACTGCTGGCCTCGTGAGCCCGGTGGCGTGTCAGCGAAGGCGCCGGTGGCGGTGCTAGGCTGCGCCGCACACCTGCCTTGCCACCCTGCCCATGACTGCCCACCGCCCGACCCAGGCCGAACTGACGGCCTTCCTGCAGGCTGAATTCCCGCAGACCCGCTGCACCATCGAGGAGCTCGACGAAGACGGCAGCGCGGTCGTCGCCCACCCGGTGGGCCATGCCGAGTTGCGCCCGGGCGGCACGGTGTCGGGCCCGGTGATGATGACGCTGGCCGATGTGGCGCTCTACGTGGCCATCCTCGCGCGCATCGGCATCGTGCCGCTGGCGGTGACGACCCACCTGTCCATCAACTTCCTGCGCAAGCCGCGCGCGGACCGCCGTGTGGTGGCGCGCTGCCGCCTGCTCAAGCTGGGCAAGACGCTCGCCGTGGGCGAGGTCTACATCTACTCCGAAGGCGAAGACGAGCCGGTGGCCCATGCCACCGGCACCTACGCCATCCCGAGGCCGGCTTAGTGGGCCTTGCGGCGCGCGGCCGGGTGGTCGCATCGGAGGGCTGCTCCGAGCGACCGCCGGGCCCGGCGGTACATCGTCAGACGCCGATCTCGCCGCCGTCCTTGCGCGTCACGACCACCGTGGCCGACCGCGGGCGCTTTCGTGCCGTGGCGTCGGTCTGGCTGGCCGGCCAGTAGCTGCCAAAGGTCTTGGCCGCAAAGTCCGCAGCGCCGTCCTCGCCGGGGTGCTGGACGTTGAAGAACAAGGTCTTGTGGTCCGGCGTCATGGCAATGCCGGTGATCTCGCATTCCTTGGGGCCCACCAGGAAGCGGCGCAGTGTGTCAGCCGTGGCGTTGGCGCCCTTGATGGTGCTCATGCCACCGGCTGCATTGGCGGCGCCACCGTCGCCGACCTTGCCCGGCACCGCGGCCAGCATCATGCAGTTGGTGATGTCGGTGTAGGCACCGTCATCGGTCTGCACCCACAGCATGCCGCGCTTGTCGAAGTACAGCCCGTCCGGGCTGGAGAAGTCGTTCACGTCCGTCAGGCCTGACAGGTTCACGTCGGACGCCGCATCGGACTGGGCGCCGAAAAGGTAGATGTCCCAGTTGAACTTGGCAACGTTGGTGGCGTCCTCGCGCCAGCGGATGATGTGCCCGTTGGGGTTGCCACGTTGTGTCGTCGTGCCCTTGAGGTCTTCGTAGTAGCGCGGGTTGGCAGCGTCCGGCTTGAGCTGGCTGCCGGTGGGCGTGGCCGATGCCGCGACGCGGTTGCTGTTGTTGGTCAGGGTCATGTAGACCTCGCCATTCAGCGGGTTCACCGCGCCCCATTCAGGGCGGTCCATCTTGGTGGCGCCCAGCTTGTCGGCCGCCAGCCGCGTGTGGATGAGCACGTCGGCCTGGTCTGCGAAGGCATAGGCGGTATTGCTTGCGTCCAGGCCGTTCTTCCCATAGGTCAGTTCCAGCCAGTCCCCGGTGCCGTCGGCATTGAATCGGGCCACGTAGAGCGTGCCCTCGTCCAGGTACTTGGCGCCAGCGCTCAGGCCCTTGCCCGTGTCAGCGACGTCCCAGACAGCCTTGGACACGAACTTGTAGATGTACTCGTTGCGCGCGTCATCGCCCTGGTAGAAGACGACCGGCTTGCCCGCGACCGCGGGTGCCGGCCAGGCGCCTTCGTGGTTGAAGCGGCCCAGGGCCGTGCGCTTGGCAGGCACCGAGTCGGGGGTGAACGGATCGATCTCGACCACCCAGCCGAAGGTGTTGATGGTGTTGCGGTAGTCGTCCGCGGCGCTGGCGCCCACGACCGACGAATCCCAGCGGGCGAACAGGTCGGCCGTGCCGGCGGTCTCCCAGAGGTAGGGGCTCTTGCGGTTTTGCGGCAAGCCGTAGCGGGCAAGGCCGACCACTTCCTTGGCACTGCGCTTCGCGTCGTCACCCGCTGCGCGCGAGATGACGTTGAGGAAGTTCTCTTCGCAGGTCAGGTAGGTGCCCCAGGGCGTGTAGCCGTTGGCACAGTTGTTGTTGGTGCCGCGGGTCTGCGTGCCGCCTGCCGAGAAGCGGGTGGCCAGCAGCGCCGAGCCGCGCGCGGGGCCGGCAAAGTTCATCGTGGTGGCCGACGTGATCCGGCGGTTGAAGCGCGAGCCGCGCACCATCGCCACGCCGGTGCTGTCACGCTTGACTTCGGCGACGCTCACGCCGTGGGCGTAGATTTCCTTCTCGACCTCGGTCGCGTTGCGCACCGAACCTGCGGTACGGCCGCTGGGATGCAGCCCGAACGGAGCCACCACATACTCGTGGTTCACGCAGAGAAGGCCGCGGTCCGAGCGGTCCGCCTGGTAGGCGCCGGCGTCGGACAAGCCGAACCAGTACATGCCGTCATGGCCATCGCCCACGCGGCGCTGGTAGGAGTCGGCGGTCTCGCTGCCGTCGTCCTTCCACGACTCATCGCCCCAGTGCAGGGGGTCGCCCAGTGCGTGCAGGATGCTGACCTGGTAGCCCTCGGGCACGGTGACGAGGTCGTTGCGGTTCTTTGCGACGGCGGCAAAGCCCAGTTTCGGGGCGGCTGCCGGCGCCGGTGCTGGGGCGGGCGCAGGCGTCGGGGCCGGCGTCGGTGCGGGGCTGTCGCTGTCGGAGGAGCAGGCCGTGAGCGTCGATGCGCCGAGCAGGGTCGCGGTCGTGACCGAGATGCCACCGTGAAGCGCCTGACGGCGGTTCAGGCGCGCTGCCATCACATCGGCCATGTGCTTGTTGGCCGAGGTGTTGACGATGGCGTCATCGTCGTATTCGTTCGGAGCGGGAGGGCTGGAGGGGCGGGGCAGGTTCAAGAGGGGCTCCTCATTGCAGAAGCCCATGATTCTTGAAAGCCGCCGTGTCAGGACGATGACGACGCCGCGCGTCTCAGTCGCTGGTGATGTCGCGCGTTTCGCTCAGCAGGTTCTGCGGTGCGCCGAACATGAAGCAGTCGACGAAGCTGAAGTAGAGCGACGCGTAGAACACGGTCGACATCATCAACCCCGTGGCCATCAGCACCACCGGTGCTGCATTGGGCAGGCCGATCAGCGTGAAGCCGAGCGTGACGACGCTGGCCACGCCCATCAGCAGGCCGCCCCACAGCAGCATGTTCAGCAGGAAGGCCGCCTTGTTGCGCCACAGCGCCAGCGTGCTGGAGAAGAGCGCCTGGGCCACCCCCTGGCCGCCCCAGTGCACGAGCGCGGGCGCATGCCAGTAGGGCACTGACAGCAGGCCCATCAGGCCCAGGCGTGTGGCCAGGCCCCAGAACAGGCGCGGGTCGGTCGCGGCATTGGCGATGGCGTCGTTGTCGGCGTTCTCGGCGATCAGGCGCTGCAGGTCGCGCGTGCTGCCGCCGTCCACCCAGTCGGCCAGCAGGCCCACGGCGAGCATCGCGCCGGCATAGCCGAAGCACAGCATCAGCTGGCTGCGGCGCCGCTCGGGCGTGAGCTTGAGCGGCGCGATGAAGACGGCTGCCGTCGGGGTCTTCTTCTGCAGCACGAGGTGCGTGGCCAGCATGAAGCCGAGCGTGAGCAGCGGCAGTGAAGCCATCGTCAGCAGCAGGCCAAGACCCGGGATGAGCATGGCCACGAAGCCGGCGAACAGGAACAGGCCGAAGAGGCCGGCCAGGGCCAGGGGCTGGCGCTGGAAGACCTTGAAGCCATGGCGGATCCAGAGCCGGCCGTTGCGGGCTGGCACGGTCTGCAGGTGCAGCTGCATGTTCATGCCGAGGCCTCCGGGGCGCCGGGCATGGCATGCCAGGGCCGCGCGATGCGGGCGCGCAGCACTCGCTCGAAGTGCTTGGGGTCGTGGGCCTTGAGCAGGCTGGCCTCGCGCGGCAGGTGC
>Ga0233424_10003128_pt1 | contig 10958 bp, 7 predicted proteins | sample Watercolumn_Towu_FD_181011 | JGI IMG/M metagenome (GOLD analysis project Ga0233424, IMG submission 181011) | Freshwater microbial communities from Lake Towuti, South Sulawesi, Indonesia - Watercolumn_Towuti2014_125_MG | ecosystem: Environmental > Aquatic > Freshwater > Lake | place: Indonesia... | reverse complement strand
GCGCGAGAACCCTGGGACACCATTAATGACCACGGTCGTGTGGGTCGGCGCGTCAGGGTCAACATCTTCCCGCGCCGATACCGGCTCATCCGTCGACGCGTCGTCATCTGGGGTGCTCTCGGCGTGTGCCTCGTCGGCGTCGGCCTGAGCCTCAGCCTGCGGCTCCGCGTCGTGGCTTGCTTCGGCCTCGTCCGCCTCGGCGTGGGCGGCGGCTTCGGCTTGGGCCCTGCGTGCGGCCTCGGCGGCCGCGATGAGTTGGGTCTGGGCATCAGCGGCTGCCTGTGCCTGCCGCGCGGCATCAGCCTGGCGAGCTGCCTCCGCTTCCGCAGCAGCCTGGGCGGCGCGAGCCGCCTCCGCTTGGCGAGCTGCCTCGGCTTCCGCAGCAACCTGAGCCTGGGCAGCGCGCGCCGCCTCCGCCGCCTGCGCGGCACGGGCTACCTCGGCCTGGCGGGCAGCCTCCGCCTCGGCAGCAGCCTGGGCGGCGCGCGCCGACTCCGCCGCCTGCGCGGCACGGGCTACCTCGGCCTGGCGGGCGACCTCCGCCTCGGCAGCAGCCTGGGCGGCGCGCGCCGCCTCCGCCTGCCGTGCGGCCTCGGCTTGGGCCGCCACCTGCGAGTCGTCGTGTGCGTCGGACTCCGCTTCCTGGTGCGCCGGCTCCTCGTGAGTCGCAGCGCTGGTCGCGGCGTGCTCAGCGGCCAAAACGGCCGCGCGTGCCGCCTCGGCAGCCAACCGGTCGGCTTCAGCCTTCGCGGCGGCATCGCGCGCCGCCTGGGCCGCCGCTTCCATGCGTGCCGCCTCGGCGATCGCAGCCGCCCGGCGCGACGCCTCCTGCTCGGCCGCGACACGCGCAGACTCGGCACGGGCGGCCTCGGCAACGCGGGCCGCCTCAATCGCCGCCTGCTCCGCCGCCGCACGCTCCCGCGTCAGGCGCTCGATTTCCGGGTCCGGCGTTGCAAGGCGGGGCGCCGGGCGCGACGCCGTGATCGACTGCAAGGTCCCGGTCAGCGACGCGAGCGACCCTTCAGTTGCCGACGGTGCCGCACCGGTCGCCCGAGGCAGCAAGCCGGTCAGGCTCCCACGCAGCGACTGAATCTGGCTGTTCAGGAAGTTGTCGATCATGCCTTGGATGTGGCCGACACGCTCCTCAAGGGTGCGCGCCTCCTCCTCCAACTCGGCCTTCCGGGTCTGCGCCCGGGAGATCATCATCTCGACGGAGGTCGCCGCCTCGGCACGGAACCGCTCGATCTCGGCCACGGTGGTTGCACGCTGCTCCGCAAGCTCCGCGTCGAGGTGCGTCCGGCGCTCGTGGTGCTCGGTTTCGAGTGCCACCGCCTTCCGATGGAGCTCCTCGTCCTGGATGCGCAGGCGCACCGCCAACTCGGTCTCCTGCTCGGTCCGGCGACGGGTGAACTCCTCCTCCTCGTGTTGCCGACGCCGCTGCAGGTCGGTGATCTCCTCGAGCAGGCGCGCCCGGTCAGACTGCAGGCGCCGCATGTAAGCGTCCGCATCCTTCTCGACGTCGCTTCGGATGTCGGCAGCGCTTCGCAGCGCGTAAGAGATCTCGTCGCGGATCGCGCGCTCCATGCGATCGTAGAGCTCAAGCCGGCGGCGCGCCCACTCGTGCGTGATCTGCAACTCCTCCTTCGACGCGTCGGAGCCGCTTGGGGCCGGGTTTTCGAGATCGGGTTGCGTCATGATGTTCGCCTCTTCCCACCGGACGCCAGTCGGCAGCCCGGCACACGTCCTTGCGTCCCAACGCCAAGCGTGGCGAAATCGCCCGCAGTGCTGGACTCACCCTCCGCAAGGCCCCGCCGCAAGGCGCGGGACCCTTCACATGTTGTTTCCATTATGGTGCCGGTGCGCCTCCCCCGAGGACCACGCGCACCCCGTTGATCACCTGGCCCTCGCCGACCAACACTTGCAACGGCGCACCATCCATTCCGGGCGAGGATGCGACGATTGAGTACGTCCCACCCCGAACCTCAGCGACCCGCCAGCGGCCATCGGCGTCGGATTGCGTCTCCAGCGTGCCCGACGGGCCGGATACCACTAGGCGCGCATCCGCGACCGGCGCTCCGCCGTCCCGCAGGACCACGACGCCGCCGAAACCACTCCGTCCCGCGGCGGCACCGCCCATCGGCGTCGCCGCCCTAGGCGCCTCGGGTGCGACCGTAGGGATTGCGAGTGCCTCGACGTCAATCGTCTCCTCGGACTCCTCGACATCCATCGCCTGAGCAGGGCTGTCGTCCGTGACGTCGTACTCCTCGGATGGCGGCGCGAAGATGAGCGATGCGACGATCACCAGGATCGCCGACGCAACCAGGACGCGAACCCACGCCGCTGGCCCCGCTTCGTTCGTCGACCGGGGCCGGGGCATCGCAGGCCCCTCCGGGGGTGCAACGTCATCCGCGAACCCGGAACCGACAGCTTCCGCGTCGACAACCCCGGCGCCCTCCACAAGGCGCCGAAGCGCTTCCGGCGTCGACGCAATGCCCACCCCCGGGATTGCGGATGGGATCGCGCCATGGTCGAGATACGCAACGAGCCGCGCGCCCCCGACCTGCCCGACAAGCACGCGAGCCGCATCGACGTGATCATCGACCACGACGATCACGTCAGGACGAACGCGCGCGATCGTGCTCGACAGACCTTCGGTGTCGAAGTGCACGATCGGGTCGTGACCCCACGACTCCAAGTCACTGGCAACGTCGGCGACAGCGTCCAGGTCGCTCCCGACGACCATGACCAGCGGATCAGACGTGCCTGCACCGTCGACCACGCCGATTCCCGTTTGCAGCGTCACCACGCTCACCGTACCCCCATTTGGATGGGGCCGGCCTGTCCAGACTGTAAAGCAACGGCTAGCATGTAGTCGGCGTCCTGCGTTCGTCGCTTTCGCTTCTGGGGAGGATACCTATTCACTGCGAGGTCGGTGCGCAGTTCCGCCAGTTGCCGTGCATCGCATGCCGACGCTCAGTGCTCTCGACAATATCTGGTCAAGCACTAGCGAGTACGGTACGCTTATCAGGATGGTTTCCCTGGCAGAAATGGCGACACCCGCACGGGCGATTCCGGGAGACGTGGAAACGCCCGAGCGGCGACGTGCCCGGTCCGTCGCTTGGGGCGCACTCGCCATCAATGTGGCGGTGATCCTCTGGGGTGCGGTCGTTCGGGCAACGGGCTCGGGGGCGGGGTGCGGCAACCACTGGCCACTCTGCAATGGCGATGTCTTGCCCCAAGACCCAAGCATCGCCACCCTGATCGAGTTCTCGCACCGCTTGACGAGTGGCGTGGCACTGATCGCCACCGTGGTGCTCGTGCACTCCGCGTGGCGCGCATACCCGCCTGGCCACCGGGTCCGGCTCGGTGCGGTGCTCGCCGGCGCGACGATCATCGTCGAGTCCCTTCTTGGCGCAGGTCTGGTACTGCTCGAGATGGTGGCCCAAAACCGCTCGGTTGCCCGCGGATGGTGGGTTGGCGGCCACCTCGTCAATACGCTCGCCCTGCTTTCGGCCTTCACTGCCACCGCCGTCTGGGCATCGGGCACTCCCCGACCGCAGTTGCTGGTCGACGCGCGCCGTCGTCGCCTGTTCGCGGTGGTGATGCTTGCCATGGGCATCATGGCCATCACTGGTGCCACCGGCGCGATCACCGCGCTCGGCGACACGCTCTTCCCTGCGTCGTCACTGGCGGAAGGCCTGGCCCAGAAGGAGATGGCCGACGCGCACCCGTTCGTCAGGATGCGCAACTGGCACCCGGCCGTAGCCGTCATCGCGGCGATGGCGCTCGGCCTTGGCGGCCGGGCCTTTGCCGAAGCCTCCTCATCATCCAGGCGCGGACGTCGCCTGGCCGACGGCGTTGCGCTGGCATGCGTGGTGCAGCTGGGCGTTGGCGCATTGAACGTCCTCCTGCTCGCGCCGGTCTGGATGCAGCTGGTCCACCTCGCGATGGCCGACGCAATCTGGATAGGTGCGACGTGGATGATCCTGGAGTGTCTCGCAGACGACACCCTGCCCGGGATGTCACACGCCGAAACGTCGACGTGAGGCCCCCGACGGCCCCCTAGCCTTGCGCCTCTCGAGCAAGGTAGTCACGAACCGCCTCGCGCCACGGTCGGGGCGATGGCACGCCGTGACGACGCAACGCGCCGTGCGCCAGGACTGAGTAGCGGGGCCGTGGCGGCCCACCCGCCGGCAAGTCCTTGAGCGACGACGGCGCTAGGTCCGCGCCAATCCCGGCCTCCTCGAAGACCGCCGCCGCCATCTCGAACCACGAGCACCATCCCGAGTTGGTCACGTGCGCAATGCCTCGAGCGCCACGGCGGAGCAGTGCCACGGTTACCGCGGCGGCGTCCGGGGCATAGCTCGGTGAATGCACCTGGTCGTTGACCACGCGCAGCGGCTTCCCGGCGCGGGCGTTCGCGAGCATGGTGGCCACAAAGGACGTGCCACCCTTGGCTCGGCTCCCACCGATGTCGAACAAGCTTGCGACGCGCACGATCAGGTGGTCAGCGGTCGAGGCGCGAACCAGGGCCTCGCCGGTCGCCTTGGAGATGCCGTAGACCGACCGCGGGGCTGGGGTCACCGTCTCGTCGTACGGGCAGGTCGCGTCACCGTCGAACACGTAATCGGTACTGACGGTCACGCACGTCGCCCTGCGTGACGCCGCATGGTCGGCGACGACACGCGCGCCGAGGGCGTTGACCCGCAGGGCCATCACGGGATCTTCCTGGGCGGGGCCGTGCCAGACCGTGGCGTTGACCACAACGTCATAGGGCCCCGCCAGGGCACTCGCGACGCTGGACTGGTCGGCGACGTCAACCGACTCGTGCCCAAGCGGAAGCACCTGCCACGAGGCCTCGCGGCAGGCGGCGACCATCGCGCGCCCGAACTGACCGGTCGCCCCAACCACGACCACGCGCATCCTGGCCCTCCGGGTCTAGTCGACGGGCAGCAGCGCCTCAGCCTTCCGGGCTGCCGCGATCGTGAGTGCGTCCATCGCCGCCTCGGACTGCCCCATCCGCGTGAGGGCACGCCCGAGGATCTCGTACACCATCACTGGCACGTCGTCACAATCCAACATGCTTGACAAGACGCGAACCGCCTCGGCGGGGGCCCCCTCATCATCAAGCAAGTTCGCCAAGGTGATCCGGGCCTCCCGGAAGTCGGGGCGGGCGTTGACCATGCGGTCAAGGTAGTCGTATGCCTCTTGCAGGCGCCCGGTTGTCCGGAGCAACTCGCCGCGCCACGCGCACACCGTGTCGGTCTGGCCATGGGCGGCGATGTGCCGGTCGAGGGTGCGCAGGACGACCGCCGGGTCGTCGCGCATCGCCGAGGCATAGCCGATCAAGGCCTCAGGGTTCTCCGGGGTGCGCGAGAGGATCGTTGAGTAGGTGCGCGCCGCGGCCGAGAGGTCGCCCCGTTGGGCCGCCGCTTCGGCGAGGCGAAGCCAAAGGGGCGTCGCCTCCGGGTAGTGGGCGATCGCGCGCACCACCGCGACCTCGGCCTCGTCAAGCAACGGGCGTGCTGCCTCGCGTGCTGCCTGCTTGCGCGCGTCGTCGATGAGCATCCGTGCGAGGAGGTCCGTCGCGGTAACAACGAAGCGCGCCGGACTGCTCACCGTCGACGCTTCGGCCACCGATCGGCGCAACCACTCTCTAGCCTTGTCGCAGTTCCGATCACTGATCGCATGCTGCGCGAGCTTGTAGGCGTAGTAGCCCCCCGCGCTATCGCGCTCCCTTGCCCGTTCAAGCAGTGCGACGTTTCGTGACGCCTTGCGCGCGAGGACCTCCCTGCCGGCAGCATAGCCATGGTGGACGATTGTCGGGGCATCGGCGTCGGCGTACGACATCGTCTTGCCATCCTCAATGGCAATCGTCTCGTGGACCTCCCCGATCCACACGACACCGGGAAGCCGCCGGAAGACCCGCCCCCCCTTGTGGATGGTCGACGACTCCCCGGGTGTATCCGGGTTGGCCCACTGACTGCGGACCGGCAAGGCGAAGCAAATCGCGCCACCGTGTCCGACGCCGGCGCTCACGACCTCGCGAAGGTAAGGTGCCGTGGCGGGTTCGAGTTCCTCGTCCGCATCAAGGACCAGCACCCAGTCGGCCGTAACCAATCCGAGCGCGGCGTTGCGGGCATCACTGAAGTTGTCGTTCCACGCGAAGTGCCCGACGCGCGCACCGTGCGCCTCGGCGATGGCGATCGTGGCATCCTCTGACCCGGTATCCACCACGACGATCTCGTCGACGAAGTCCCGCACGCTCGAAATGGCGCGCGCGAGCACCGCCTCCTCGTCGCGCACGATCATGCACGCGGCGATCCGATGCCCCTCCGGCGTGGTCTCCCAAGGTGGGAGGTGCCCACGCACCCGCCCCACGTGCGTCGCCGTCATTGGTCACCCTCCCCGTTGACCCCATCGCCCATGACGACACCCTCGCGCAATCGCTGGGCGATCTGGCGCGCATTGTCCGCGTCGGCAGGCTCACCGGACGCGTCCAATGCGAGCGCCAGGTCGTCGTACACGTCGGCCGAGACAGGGTCCCCGTCAAGCAACGGGGCGAGGACCCGGACCGCTTCCGCGGCCTCGTCGGCGCGACGCAACAGCCCGGACAGGGCGCGGCGAAGCTCGACATCCACCGGATGCCGACGGACCGCTGCATCGAGCCGATCGTATGCAGCCTGCAGGTCACCGGCGCGTTCCTCGGCAATCGCAAGGGCACGCGTCACGACCGGATTGCCAGGCACTTCGATGAGCGCCTGCGCGAGCACCGTGCGCGCGTCGATCGCGCGGCCGAGCTCAAGGTACGCCTCACCCATGCCATACAAGGCGCGCCACCCCACGCTCGCCCGGTCAACGGCACCGGTCAGCGGCACCTCACGACGCGCACGGGCCTCGCGAAACGCCTCAAGGGCGCGCGCCGGTTCCTGGCCGGCGAGGAGCGCGAGCCCATGCTGGGTCCGCAGGGGCGCATGGTCCGGGCACGCCTGCACGCCACGGTCTCCCGCGCTGACCGCTCGGGGCGCATCACCCAAGGCAAGGTGCGCGGCGATGAGCGTGCGAAAGGTGTCGGCGACATTCGACTGCCCAAGCGGGCCGCGCGACGCGCTTCCGCTTGCGCTGATCCGCAATGCTGCCTCGCTCTCATGCACCGCGGCGGCATAGTCGCCATCGGTTAGCGCATGCTGCGCCGCCTTGTAGCGCAGGTACGAATCATCCGGGTCGGCCTCGATTGCCGCCGCAAGCATGGTGGAGTTGCGCCGCAGCTTCTGGCGCGACTCCATCACCTCGGGCAGGTAGCCGAGGTGCTCGACCACGACCGAGGTGGACGACACGACCGTGAGGGCCACCTCGGGCGACGCCTCGATCGACTCGTGGATGGCGCCACGGAACCGCACCCCGGGCACACGCTCCCACAGGCGCGATTGCATGTCCTCGGTGGTGCCATGCGCGGTCTCGCTGCGCACCAGCAGGGTGTAGGCGCGCGCACCTCCTTCAGGGCTGCGCCCCTCGGAGACAAGCTCGCGCAGCCTCGGGCCTGACACGGGCGTGATCGCCTCGTCGGCGTCCAGGATCAGGATCCAGTCGCCGGTGGCCAAGTCGACCGATGCGTTGCGGGCCGCGGCGAAGTCGTCGCACCACTGGAAGTGTCCGACGCGCGCACCGCGCGCCTTTGCGATTGAGACCGTGTCGTCGACGCTTCCGGTGTCGACGACGATTACCTCATCCACCCAAGGGATTGCGCTATCAAGGCACCGCGCCAGCATGGATGCCTCGTCGCGCACGATCAGGCACAGCGAAATCCGCTGTCCTTCAGGAGTCGATGTCCAGGCGCTCGAGCGCCCATCCGGACCCGGGCTGGCCTGACCCCCAGCGTTGGCTCCACTCGACACCATCGGTGACGTGCCCCTTGCTTGGCCGTCCCCGGTTGGCCCAGTGGCGGCCGCGCAGTTTACGAGATGGATCCGCACGCAACGTCGCGCGTGCGCCGGGCCGGTGCCAGTCTCTCGGCACGGGTTGAATCCGGCAACCTCTGCACGCCTCCCGTTTACGCGGCCGATAATGACACTGGACGTAGTTGGTGCGGTGGAGGGGCCGGAAGGATCTGGCCCCGGCAGGCGTGCGACGATCGCATGGTTGATCGACGCTTGGCCACCGCTCCCGGCACCATGGAGGATTCGTGCGTCCTCCCGGGGCATGGAGGTCTCGGGAAAGAGATAGGGAGAACCGAGTATGGCGCTCGTCATCAACTACAACCAGTCGTCGCTGTCTGCCCAGCGGCACTTGTCTGGCGCACAGTTCTCGTTCCAAGGTGCCATCGAGCAGCTCTCGAGCGGCCTCCGGATCAATAAGGCGTCAGATGACTCCGCCGGCCTGGCGGTCAGCGAGAAGCTGAAGAACCAGGTGCGCGGGCTCAACCAGGCACAGCGCAACGCCCAGGACGCCATGAGCGTGCTGCAAGTTGCCGAAGGCGCGCTCAATGAGGTGCACAGCCTGCTCGGTCGCGTCCGCGAGTTGAGCGTTCAGGGCGCCAACGATACGTTGACCAACTCTGACCGGACGCACATCCAAGACGAGATCGACGCGCTGCTGTCCGAGATTGACCGGATAAGCACCTCGACACAGTTCAACAAGATCAACCTGCTCGACGGGTCCAAGGCCGGCTTCACGTTCCATGTTGGCGCGAACAGCGACTCCCCCGCTGCTTCAAACGAGATCACGTTCACCATCGGTGCGTCGGCAAACGCCCTCGGCACGCCTGCGAACGGACAGATCAACTCGACAACACTTGGCGTGGACCAATTCTCTTCTGGGGCGATGGGATCGCCTTTTATGCCCCAAGCAACCGCGAACGGTGCACTCTCGCAACTCGACAACGCCATCGAGGACATCAGTACGTTCCGTGGCGCCATCGGTGCGATGCAGAACCGCCTGACGAGCCAGATCAATAGCCTCGGTGTCGCCTCCGAGAACGTTGGGGCCGCGAACAGCCGAATCCGCGACGCCGACATTGCGATGGCCGTTTCCGAGATGGCCCGCACGCAGATCCTGCAGCAGTCGTCGATGGCGGTCTTGGCACAGGCCAACCAGCAGCCGCAGGCCGTCTTGCAGCTTCTCAAGTAACCCCCTCGATGCGCCCCGCACGGCGGTCCTGGGAGGGAGCTGTCGGCGACGGGCGCATCGGTTCCGCGCGACGCCGCTGCCACGGCACGAGCGCCTCGACAGGCCCCGCGAGCAACACGTTCGCGGGGCCTGTCGCCGCGCTGCGCTTCGCACCGGCGTCAGACGCGTTACCCCAACCCTCCCGACCGAACCGACAAGCCACAGGCCCCAGTACTCATTGCACGAACGTGCACGCCCCCAGGTCACGGGTAGGTGCCGGTGGCCGTACCATCCACGCCGATGGGTAGCGGCATGTCCCCGGAGCCAACCGGCGCCAACGCCGACGACACACTGCCGTCGGAGGACGCCCAAGGCACGGAGTGGGCCGCGTCGCCCGTCACCTTCCTTGAGGTTCTTGCCGAGGCGCCTCCAGGCGCCATGATCGTGCTTGGGGCCGGCACCTACCGCGTGCCGGGCACGATTGAAATCCGCAGCCACGTCTTCCTCTCCGGCGCCGGACCGACGCGAACCCGCATCGAGGCATCAGGTGACGGACCAGCGCTGCGGGTAGTCGGTAACGCGGCCCTCGCTCTGCGCGACCTCACGGTCTGCGCCTCAGACAGGTTTGCCACGAACGCCGTCGAGGCAGTCGACGGCGCCCTGATCCTGGAGCGCGTCCGTGTCACCGGCGCGCATGGCCGACGCCATCGCCCCGCAAACGGCGAACCGGACGGGCCAGAACCTGGCTACGGGGTCCTCATTGACGGCGACGTCTGGGCGACGATCACCTCGTGCCAGTTCGACGGCAACGACTCGGGAGGCATCTGCGTGAGGGGCAGATGCGCCCCAACGCTTGCCGATATACAAGTGGAGGGCGGCACCGCGGCGGTTGTCTTCGCCGGCCACTCATCCGGGTCGCTCACACGCTCGCGATGCCTCGGCGCCGCCATCGGGGTCTTGGTCCTTGATCGCGCTCGCCCGGTCCTTGAGGGCAATGTGTGCCGCGCCAACACCCACACGGGGATCGCATACCGCCTGACGGCCTCCGGCCTGGCTCGCGCGAATGATTGCTCCGACAACGGGTCGGCCGGCATCTGGGTCGGCGACGCCGCCACCCCCAACCTTGAGGGCAACCAGTGTCGCGGCAACCGCACCGCGGGCATTGCCTACCGGCGCGCCGCCGGCGGAACTGCGACCGCGAATGCGTGCAGCGGCGGCGCCATCGCCGGAATCTGGATCAGCGAGGGCGCCTGTCCGGACCTCTATGCCAACCGCTGCGAGGGCAATGCCAATGGCCTCGCCTACACCGAGTACGCCGGTGGCACGGCGAACTCCAATGTCTGCGGCGGGAACACGCTCTTTGGCATCAGCGTTGCCGCCCTCGCGTCCCCGACAATCGAGGACAATATCCTCGACGGGAACATTCTGGGTGCCATCGTGGACCAGCGGTCTTCGGAAACCGGCCTGCTCGTGATCCCCAACTGACCAAGGGCGCGACGCGCGGTTCCCGTGGTGCCCATGGCACGCTAGAGTCGCAACCGTAGCCACCGTCCACGAACGCCTCTTGATCGTGCCCGGAGCCACAGGCCACAACTGATGACGACGCCCGCACTCGCCACGGCGAGGCTCTCCACGATTCGACTCCGCCATCCGGTGCGGAATGAGGCCGCCCACGTCGTCGATCTGGACGCGTGGGCCGACGCTGCGCGACTTGTCGCGCAGCAACGGCGCCGCGTCGAGGTCATCCACCACGTCGCGTCGACCGTTCCGACCCCGCCGGACGACGTTGCCGCCCATGTCGCGCGCGTCGCCGACGGGTTCAGGGGCGAGGCACGGCGTGCCCACGGTGCCGC
>Ga0233424_10003127_pt1 | contig 10964 bp, 9 predicted proteins | sample Watercolumn_Towu_FD_181011 | JGI IMG/M metagenome (GOLD analysis project Ga0233424, IMG submission 181011) | Freshwater microbial communities from Lake Towuti, South Sulawesi, Indonesia - Watercolumn_Towuti2014_125_MG | ecosystem: Environmental > Aquatic > Freshwater > Lake | place: Indonesia... | reverse complement strand
CATCAGCGGCAACACGCTGACGCTCGTATCTTCCAGGGGCGTGATCCGCTTCGAGCGATAGGCTAGCTGCCGGCGATCAACGGCTTCACGTGATTCGCGATCTGCTCGTGCGTCGCGATCCACACGCCCGGCTTCCTGTTGATGTACTGCATCAATCGCTCGAGCATTGCCGCGCGCGAGCGATGCCCGATCATGTGCGGATGCATGGTCAGGAGGAACAGTCCACCTTCGTCGTAGGCCACATCGAACTCGGACTTCCAGATCTCGAAGACGTCGCCGTCTGACGGGTTCGAGCCGTCGGCGTTGCTGCCGTAGTAAGGTGCATCGTCGAGAATGCGCTCGATCGGCAGCTCCACGACGCCGGTCGGCTTGCCATCGAGGAGGATCTCGTAGGCGTCGTCACTGGCCATCAGGCTGCTGTCGTAGAGAAACCCGGCGGCTTTCACCTGAGCCATCGTCCACTGGCTGAACTTCCATGACGGCGCGCGATAGCCGACTGGCCGCTTGCCCGTCATCCTGGTAAGCGTCTCGATCGACAGGTCGAGCAGGCGCTGTTCCTCCTTCTCGTCGTTGAGCAAGGGTAGCCGCTCGTGGATCCACCCGTGGATGCCGATCTCGTGCGGCTGTTTGCTGCCCTGGATGTGTTTGATCATCGCGGGATGAAGCACGGCGCTAGCGGCAGGGATGAAGAAGGACGCGGGAACCTGCTGGCGATCGAGCATGCGGAGAATGCGTGGCAGTCCGTCCACGGCGCCGTACTCACCGCGCGAGAGGATCTCGTAGTCGATGGTGCCGGTCGAAAGCGCCGCAGTGGCATTGTCGACGTCGAAGGAAAAGCCCACCGCAACCCGAGCGCCGTTGGGCCACGCAGCTTTCAGCCGCTTCCCGGCGCTGACGTGGAACATCTGTGCCTTGAGTTGCTCGACCGACAGCTTCGTGCCGGGCAGCTGATCCGGCCGGGTCTCCTGGGCGGCGGCTGGTATCGCGGGCCCTTGCGAGCAGGCGCTGAAGGTGAGGACGGCGGCGACTGCGAGGACAGGACGAATCATCCGCGGAGTCTACTCGCGAACTATTTCGTGAGCCAGACCTCTTCCAGAAAGTCGCTCAGCCGTTCGGCGGTCAGCTGGTTGCCGAGGACGTTGAAGTGGCCATCGGCGGGATAGTAGACATCGCGGCCCTCGGACTGCTGGCGCAGCCACGGCAACAGGTCCAAATACCTCATGCCGCGCTCATCGAAAAACGCCGCCAGCTCCTTCTGGGGTCGTTCGATATCGGCCGGCAGGTTTGGAAAGGCCTCGGTCGACATCTGCAGCTGTTGCGGGATGACCATGAAGTAGATCGGGATGCCCTGCCGGCTGGCGAGTTCCTGCATGCCGGCCAGCAAGGAGCGCACCCGCGCGAAGACTTTCTGAGTCCGGTCGGCATAGCGCAGCCGATAGTTGAACGGCACCTGTTCTTCGGCACCCGGCGGCTGTGAACCGGCGTCGCCGGTCGTGGCCACGCTGTCCGGCAGCCACGACTTGATGCGTGGCGCGATCTCCCACCAGATATCGAAGAGTCCTTGATAGAGATGCAGGCGGCTGAGCACCGGTGTACGGTAACGCACGGGAATGTGACGCGGTATCAGGAAGTGATCGACGACGTGCGAATCGAGGTTTCGAATCCGGAGCGGCAGCCCGTTTCGATCCGTCTCCGGCCACTCGTTCTCAAAGGCCTTGTCGGAATCGAGGTCGTTGCCCACGTAAAGCCCGACGACGATGGCATCTGGTCTGAGGGTCAGCCCCTCGTTCTTTTGATAGAGGTAATAGGTATCGGGCGAGTAGCCCGCCGCAAAACCCGCATTGATCACTTCGATGGGTTCCGACGGCACTCGGGCAGCGAGCCGCCTCTGTAGCAGCGCCGGATACGTCTCGTCGTCGTTGACGCCCCATCCGAACGTAAACGAGTCGCCGATGACCAGTAGTCGCCTCGCGGCACCCTTATCAAGCGCGAACGCACTGCCGCGGTAGCCAAGCGAGTTGACGTTGATCCGGGTGTCGTACTCCGTGGACTTCAGCGGGCCGCTATAGCTGGGACGCAGCCGGTACGGCATCACGTCGCTGTCGTCGAACATCGCCGGGTAGATGCCGGCGAGCGCCTCGGCGGTTCGCCGTGGGAAGAACCCGCGCAGCACGACTTCGGCAGTCACGACCGACAGCACGGTGCTCAGAATGACAACGTAAGTCCTGGCTCGCCGGCGCATCCGGCTAGTTTATCGGAACCAGCCAGGGAACTTCTTTACATCCATCGCGTCTATAGGCATAGTTAGTCGATGCCTAAAGGCAACGGCATTCCTCCCGGGACGTTGATTCTGTTGATCTTGCGGGTCGTCAGGCCCGCTCCGTTGCACGGTTATGCAATCGCACAGCGGATCCGTCATCTTTCAAGCGATCAACTGACGGTCGAGGAGGGGTCGCTCTACCCGGCGCTGCAGAAGGCTTTGGCCAACGGCTGGCTCAGGGCCGAGTGGACCACGTCGGAAACCGGCCGCGAGGTCCGCAGCTATCGGATCACCGCCAAAGGGCAGAAGCAGCTCGAGGCCGAGCGGGACGACTACCAGCGGATTGCCGACGCCATCGCCACCATCCTGGAGTCCGCGTGATGAACACGTGGTTCCGGCGTGTCTGGCATCTGCTGAACCGCCGGCGTCACGAGCGCGAGCTCGAGCGCGAGATGCGCGAACATCGGGCCGCGATGCACGATCCGTCGACGTTCGGCGACACCCATCGACTGATCGAGCAATCGCGTGACGCGTGGGGATGGAACTGGCTCGACGATGCCCTGCAGGACCTGATCGTGGGCGTCCGCACGCTCCTCAAGTCGCCGTCGTTCGCGATCACCGCGACGCTGATGTTGACGTTCGGCATTGGCCTCAACGTCACGCTGTTCCAGATGGCGCGGGTTGGCATCCTGCGCCCACCGGCGATCAAGAACGCCGATAGCTGGGTGCGTCTTTTGCGGGCTGCTCCCAACAGCACGACATCGACCGTGCCGTACCCGCTGACGTAATTCGTCAACGAGAACAGTCAGGGCGTGCTCGCGGCCGTGATTGTCGAATATCAGGGCGGCATTGCATGGGGGCGGGACGCCGACGATCAGATCAATACGTCGTTTGTGTCCAGCAACTGGTTCGATGAGACTGGCTACGGCGCCCTTCACGGCCGGGTGCTGAGCGAGACGCTCGACACGCGCGCCGGCGCGCCGGTGGTGGTGCTCAGCCATACCTTCTGGACCAACCGGCTGGGCGCCGATCCGAACATCGTCGGCCGGGTTGCGTATGTCGACCGCAAGCCTGTCACCGTCGCCGGCGTCGCGGCAGCGGCTCTGCCAGGATTGGACTTCAACGTGCCCGATGTGTTTCTTCCCATATCGCAGCGCGAGTATTTCTATCCGCAGAGCACATTGCTGACGTCGTGGGAAGACGGGGTCGATATGTATGCGCGGTTGGCGCCGGGGTTGTCCGGCGCCGCCGCGCGCGAGGCGCTGCGTTCAACCATGCAGGCGGCGGCGTCCACCCGTGCAGAGGTCAAGGCGGACGAATGGCTCGAGCCGCTGCTGGCGACCAACAACTTCATGCGTGACAGCGAGCGGATCGCGGTGGTCGCGGTCGTGTCGCTGCTCGGCGCGCTGACCACACTGGTGCTGGTCGTGGCCGCCGCCAATCTCGGCAACCTGGTGATGTCGCGGGCGACTGGACGCGTTCGCGAGCTTGGCGTCCGGATGGCCCTGGGCGCCCGTCGCACGAGGATTGTCCGCCAGCTCGTCATCGAATCGCTGCCGCTGCCAGCCATGGGCGCGATTGGCAGTCTCGGATTCACCTGGGCCGCCGTCACGGCAATCGCGGCGCTCGGCGGTTTTCCCGCCTACATGGACTTCAGCATCCAGTGGCGGACGGTGTTGGTTGCTGTCCCCCTGGCGCTGGTGTCTTTGGTCGTGGTCGGTCTGCTTCCGGCATGGAAGATCGCACAGCAGCAGTTGATCGATGCACTGAAGGACGGCGGCCAGAATGTGTCGCGCACACTCGATCGCACGCTGCTGCGCCGGGTGATGGTGGCCGCTCAGGTCGCCGGCAGCTGTCTGCTGTTGATTGTCGCGGGCATGATGGTGCGCAGCGTTCAACGCGCCGTGACCTCGAGCGCGGGCTTCGACTATCAGTGCGCCGCTGTGCTCTCGATGCCTCTGGGCCGATATGGCATGCCGGTCGAGGCGCGTCGCGCGTACTGGCAGCAGGTAAGAGACCGCGTGCTCGCGAATCCGGAGGTCGAGGACGCGGCGATCGTCACGGCGGCCCCGCTTGGCGGCCGCGTCAACGAGACCAACTACAACGCCACGCCCGGCTTGCGGACGCTGTCTCAGGCCGTCGATCCCGAATACTTCGCGGTGATGCAGATCCCGCTCATCGCAGGCCGCGTGTTCGGCCCCGCCGACGCGAAAACGGCCATCGTCAGCCGCCGCCTGGCGCTCGAAATGTACAGGACGCTCGACGTGCTCGGCGAGCGTTTCCCCAAGGGTGGGAAATCGTCGGCGGCTGAGGCCACCATTATCGGCGTCGCAGACGATGCGCACAGCATCAAGGTCGAGGCGAACGACGTCGCCGAGCTGTATGTGCCGCTGAAGCTGGACGACTATGCCTACGTCGAACTGGTCGCGCGGGCGAGGACGGATGCGGACCGCTTGCCGCCGATTCTGCGGGAGGCCGCGTTGCTGGATTCACGAGTGATTCCCAGCGCGCGGGCGATGCACGAAGACTTCGATCGGCGCATGCAGGGGCCGCGAATGGCCGGCGCCATCGCCGGCGGCATTGGGTTGTTGACGCTGGCGCTGGCGTGCCTGGGGATTTTCGGCGTGGTGTCGTATGGCGTAGTGCTACGCACGAAGGAGATCGGCATCCGGGTGGCGCTTGGTGCCAGACACCCGGCGCTGCTGCGATCGATCGTGCGCCAGGTGCTGACACCGGTCGGAGTTGGTGTAGCGATTGGCCTTGCCCTGGCGATTCCCGCGGGTTTCGCGTTGGCGTCGGAGCCGTTCTACCTCGAGAACACCGACCCGGTTGCGTTTGCGGCGGCGCTTGTGGTGTTCGCCGGCGCGGGCGCAATCGCCGCGCTCTGGCCGGCTTACCGGGTGCTGCAGCGCAACCCGGTTGACGCACTTCGGCATTCGTAAAGCTGGGTCCTGGGCCGTGGGGTCCTGTGACTCACGGCAACGTGCCGGCGACGACATTGCCGCCGACGATGGTGGTGAGGACCTTTGCATCTCGCAGGCGCGGCTCTGGGCAGGTAAGCGGATCCTCGTTCAGGATCACCAAGTCCGCGAACTTGCCCGGTTCGATCGATCCCTTCGTCCGCTCTTCCATGGTCAGGAACGCGTTGTTGATGGTCGCCATCCGTAACGCTTGCTGGCGCGTCACGCGCTGATCGGGACCAAGCACGCCGCCCGTGATGGTGTCACGCGTGATGAAGTGATAGATGGTCCAGAGCGGCCGATAAGGGACCACGGGCGCGTCGGTTCCTGACGACACCGGCAGTTGCGCGTCCAGGTAGAGCTTGACCGGCGTGGTGATCCCGGCACGCGCCGCGCCCCAGTACTTCACGAGACTCGGACCGGCGAGATAGAGGTGGTTTTGCGCTGAGATTGCCAGGCCGAGCGCGGCCATGCGCGGCAGCTGGTCGGCCCGTCCGATGAACGCATGCTCGATCGACCATCGGCGCCCGACGATCGACTGTTCCGAGCTGGCTTTCTCGTAAGCGCTGAGCACCAGATCGATGGCCGCATCGCCGACGGCATGGGTCGCGACACGCCAGTCCTGCTGATTCAACTGGCGCACCGCGTTGATGAATCGCTCGGTGTCGACGGTCTGGAGGCCCTTGAACGTTCCGTTCTCGTCCCAGGGTCTTTCGTACACGTCGCGCATCAGGCCGCCCTCGAAGCCGCCATCGACCGCGAGCTTGATGCCGCCAACGCGAAGCCACTCATCGCCTTCGCCCTGGCGAAGGCCGAAAGATGCCAGCGCCGCATCAACGCCGTTGGCGTTGATGCCGGGCCGAAGCAGCGCGTTGACCCGCATGGTCAGGGCGCCTTGCTTCCGCATCGCCTGCAACAAACGGTACTCGGCAACGGAAATCCCGGGATGCCGGACCCCGGTAAGTCCTGCGTCATGCAGCTTCTGGTAGTCGGCGATGCGCGCGGCAATCAGCTCTGCCGGCGATCGCGGCGGCGCGGGCGGCAGCCGCACGAAGCTCTTCGCGGCATCAACCAGCTCGCCGTTAAGGCGGCCGTCCGGGTACCTGGTGATGCGGCCGCCTTCCGGCTCCGCCGTGCGCTCGTCGATCTTCCAGTAGGTGAGGGCGGCCGAGTTCAGGATGTATTCGTGGCCGCCGCGCACCAGGACCACCGGATTCTGCGGCGCCAGGCGATCGAGGTCGTCGCGCAGAGGCAGCCGCTGCTCCTTCAGCTGTGCTTCGTGCCAGTCGCTATTGGAGACGATGACATCTCCGGACTTCGCTGACTGGATGCGTGCGCGCAATGCTGCGTCCACGTCAGCTAGCGAGCGCGCCCGAGACAGATCGACACCGGGTCCACCGCCCGCGCCATGGAGATGGTTGTCCATCAGGCCGGGGATTACCGCGTGGCCCTTGAGATCGACCATGCGCGTGGCCGCTCCGGCCAGGGTGCGCATCTGGTCGTTGTTGCCCGCGGTCAGGATGCGCTCGCCGGCAATCGCCACCGCCTCGTGAGTCGTGAAGCCGCGATCGACCGTGATGACCTTGCCGTTGAAGAGGATCAGGTCCGGCGCCGGTGGCCGAGGAAGGATCTGTGCGGTCGCAACGACGGACGCCAGGGCACAGGCGAGCAGGGACAGTCGAAGCACGGTGGAAGAATACATGTCCTAGACCCTCAGTTCGTCCCAGCAATAATGGCGGGTTGCATCCCTGCCGCGCGCGCGTTCGTAGGAGCCAGCCGCTGTTCGGCACTGGCCGGCAGCTACCGCTACTTCCTGATGACGGGCGCTCAGCGGCTCGTGCCGCTTGCCGACGAGCTCGCCTTGCTCGATCAGTTCCTGTCGCTGGTGACCATCCGCTACGCCGATCGTCTGACGGTGGACGTGCACGTCGATGCACGGTCCGCGGCGAGCTGGCGGATTCCGCCCGCGGTCTTGCCGGAACTGCTCGAAAATGCAGTCAAGCACAACGAGTTCTCGTCCGATAATCCGTTGCAGATAGAAATACGTCTGGAGAGGGATCGGCTGACGATCGCCCATGAGAAGCGTCCGCGGACGGCGACGCTTCCGTCGGCGGGCGTGGGACTCGAAACCTAGCTCAACGGTTCCGGCTAACTACAGGAGTTGCCGCACGTTGGGCGGAATCCGGCGGGCGTCTTGTGGTCACGTTGCCTTTGGTGGCAACCGACGGCTCAAACATTGCACAATAGATCTTTCATGCGGCGCATCCTGTCCTCGATCGGCTTCACCGTGACACTGCTGTGCCCGTGGGCGGCATTTGCGCAGAACCCGCCCTCGAGCTGCACCACGACCTCGCAGAACCTGTGGGTGCGGGATCAACTCAACACTTTCTACTACTGGTATCAGCAACTGCCGTCGAACGTGAATCCGGCGAGCTACAACTCTCCAGAGGCCTATCTCGAGGCGGTCCGCTATCGTCCGGTCGACAATTCGTTCAGCTACATCTCCTCTGCGGCTGCGAGCGACGCGTTCTACAGCGACAGCCAGGTGATCAAGTACGGATTTACGCAGCAGATTGGCGCCAACGACATCCTCGTTTTGCAGGTGTGGCCCGACAGCGCCGCGTCCTCGGCGGGGCTGTCGCGCGGCGATCGCATCGTGTCGGTCAACGGCACCAGCGTCGCGAGTCATGTGGCCAGCGGCACGTTGAGCGCCGCGTTCGGACCAGACGTCGTCGGGCAGCAGGCCACGATCGTGTTCGACAAGCCGTCCGGCGAGCGCCGCACGTCGCAAATGACCAAGCGCATCGTCACCATCCCCACGGTGTCACTGACGCGAGTGATCGACGTGGACGGGCGCCGCGTCGGCTACATTTTTTTCAGCAACTTCGTTCAGCCTTCGACGGCGGCGTTGAACGAGGCGTTTGCGGCGCTGAAGGCGGCCGAGGCCACCGAGCTGGTGCTGGATCTGCGCTACAACGGCGGCGGCCTTGTCGACGTGGCGCTTCACCTGGCCGGGTTGATCGGCGGGGCACGCACCAACGGTCAGGTCGCGTTCAACTACGTCCACAACGACAAGATTGGTCCGATCTACAACAAGGTCACGCGGTATACGAATCCTGAGAACACGCTGAACCTGCAGCGCCTGATCGCCATCACGACGCGCGGCTCGGCGTCGGCCAGCGAGCTGGTGCTGAACGCGCTGCGTCCCTTCATTCCCGTGACCATTGTCGGCGACGACACCTACGGCAAGCCGGTCGGCTCGTACGGGCTGCGATTCTGCGACAAGATCCTCTTTCCGATCGCGTTCTCCATCAAGAACGCGAATCTGGAAGGCGACTATTTCAACGGGCTGCCGGCCGACTGCGTGGCACCGGACGATTCCACCCATCAGCTCGGCGATCCGGCGGAGGGGTCGCTGGCCGAGGCGCTGACCTTTATCCAGACCGGGTCGTGCACGCCTCGCTCCGCCGCACAGATGCGGACGCTTCGCCTGCGGCCGTCGATGCCGCGGCTGAGCGGTTGGGACGCACTGATCCTCGCCCAATAGTGACCATCGATTGACGCCGACGAGGCGTCGACAGATTCGTGCCTGAGCTGCCCGATCTCGAGTTGTACCTCCATGCGCTGCGATCGCGCATTGTGGGGAAGCGGCTCGAGCGCATTCGCCTCGCCAGTCCCTTTGTCGTCCGGTCCGTCGATCCGCCGATCGACCATGCTCACGGCAGGACGGTCACGGGTGTTCGCAGGCTCGGTAAGCGGCTGGTGTGGGCGCTGGATAGTGATCTGTTCCTGGTCATTCACCTGATGATCGCGGGCCGTTTCAGGTTCCAGGAGCCCGGCGCGAAAATCCCCGCGAAGGTCGGACTGGCGGCGTTTGATTTCGAGTCCGGATCGCTGATCCTCACCGAGGCAGGCACGAAGCGGCGCGCGTCGATGTATTTGGTACGCGGGGAAGCCGAACTGGCATCACACGATCCGGGTGGGTTGGAAGTGCTGACGGCGTCTGTTGATGCATTCGGAAAGGCGTTGACTCGCGAGAACCACACGCTCAAGCGCGCCCTCACCGATCCGCATCTGTTGAGCGGCATCGGCAATGCCTACTCAGACGAGATCCTGCACGCGGCGCGGCTGTCGCCGATGACACTGACCAGTAAGCTCACGCCGGCCGACGTCGAGCATCTGCATGCGCACTGCATTGCCGTGCTGTCGAAATGGCGCGACGATCTGATCGCGATAGCCGGCGGGAGGTTTCCCGACAAGGTTACGGCGTTTCGGGAGGGCATGGCCGCGCACGGCCGGTTCGGCAAACCATGCCCGGCGTGCGGCACACCGATTCAGCGCATCCAGTACGCCACCAACGAAGCGAATTACTGCCCGACCTGCCAGACCGGCGGAAGGCTGCTTGCCGATCGCGGATTGTCGAGGCTCCTCAAGGATGACTGGCCGAAGACGCTGGAAGAGCTCGAGAACCGCAGGAAGGCCAATCGGCCGCGAAGCCAGTAGGCCAATGGGCTGCTGTGTGAATGGGGTGTCAGCCTTCGGCTTCGACGAACTCAGGATCGTCGCTGATTGCCGCGGCCGCAACACCGTGTACATCAATCTCGCGTTCGAAGGTCAGGCAATCCGCGAGGTAGTCGTGCGCCGCCTCGTCGGTGCGCGCGAGAAACGCGTCGAGCGGCGTGTGGAAGCGGCGTTGGCTCTCGCGGACCTGGATGTTCGGGAACGAACCGTCGACGTGGCGCGGCGCATAGCGATGCCAGAAGTCGATGTGCCAGCGCGTGAACTGCCGGACGCGCTCGAGGCCGTGTGCATCGGCGCCCAGTGTTCGCGGGCCAGCGCGACATAGCGGCGGTAGATCGACAGGCGCTCGTCGGCGGACAAATCACGGTAGCCGTTGTGCATCTCGCGAAACAGCCATGGCTTGATCAGCACGCCGCGGGCGCTCATCACGCCTGCTGCGCCGGACCGCGCCAGTGCACGTTCGACGTCGGCCGGGAAGAGGATGTCGCCGTTGCCGACCACCGGCACCGGCACGGCGGCGACGACCGAGCCAATGGCCTCCCAGTCGGCGGCAAATCGATATCGCGCATTGCGCGTGCGGCCATGCACGAACAGCGCGTCGGCGCCGCCGTCGACGGCAGCCTGCGCCTGCTCGATGACGTTGCGCATTTCGTTGTTCCATCCGAGCCGCAGCTTGACCGTGACGGGAATCTTCCCGACGGCCTTCTTCATCGCTTCGACAATGCGCCGGATGCGCTGGGGCTGACGCCCCAGCGCAGCGCCGATCCCGTTGTGGGTGAAGTGATCGATCGGACAGCCGCAATTCAGATCGACCAGGTCGGCGCCGCGCGACTCGACCAGCGCCGCAGCCCAGGCCATCTCTTCCGGGTTCGTGCCGGCGAGCTGCACGCCGAAGAACGGCTCGCCGTCGAACCTGCGAATCAAGGCGAATTCGGCTTTGCGGTGCTGTTTCAGCCGCCGCGCGACCGTCATCTCGCTGATCGTCACGCGCGCGCCCAGCTCGACGCACAGGCGGCGGTACGGCAGGTTGGAACCCTTGGTCATCGGCGCCATCATGACTGCGCCGGTCAAGGTGTCCCGGAGGCTCATCCAGCCATCGTAGCCCGCCACGGGCCTGGCTGTTAGGCTAGGAACATGCTGAAGCGACTTGGGGCGGCCGTGGTCGTCCTGTTCGTCCTCGCGTCGCCGCTGGCGGGCCAGACCGGCAAGAGTTCTCTCTGGAA
>Ga0233424_10003124_pt1 | contig 10966 bp, 11 predicted proteins | sample Watercolumn_Towu_FD_181011 | JGI IMG/M metagenome (GOLD analysis project Ga0233424, IMG submission 181011) | Freshwater microbial communities from Lake Towuti, South Sulawesi, Indonesia - Watercolumn_Towuti2014_125_MG | ecosystem: Environmental > Aquatic > Freshwater > Lake | place: Indonesia... | reverse complement strand
TTCCTCCTCCAGAGCGGGACTTCCTGTCCCTTTTGCTCCGGATGTTGGTGTCTTTGCCATTTCTGCTGCGAATTTCTCCTCCGCTTCGCGACGCGCTTTCTCGCGAATAATTTCCTTCTCCACTTCGGAGGCTTCTACTGTCTTCTGCTTCTCCTCGAGAAGTCGCGCTCTCTCTTCTGCAAGACTTTTACGCTCTTCTTCAAGAATCTTCTTTTCTTCGGCAAGACGCTTTTCTTCAGCCTGAGTAGCATTTGAGGTGCCTCCGGTCGGTGCGGGAGTTCCCGCTTGTGGAGTTTGGAGGGTGCTTCCTGCAGGGGCCTGTAAGGTTGCAACTGGCATTCCGGTCGCGGATCCCCCTGCAACCACTCCTCCAATCTGCATAACGACTCCCGCAGGTTCGCCAAGTTCTTCTTTGATTTTTCTCTTCTCCTGCTCAATCATCACCTGCTTTCGTGCCTCTTTGCGTGCTTCCTCTGTCAGACGTGCTTCTTCCTTTCCTTCATCACTTTCCTTCTTTACTTCCTTTTTCCTCCAGGTAAATTTTGCGAGGAATGCTTCTCGCTTTGCTTTCTTCTCGGCGATGCGCGCTTCATGGGCAAGGTGCTTTTGCTCAACTGCCTGCTCTCGCGCAAGACGTTTCTGCTCTTGCAGAGCAGCTTTCTGTGCAATTCTCTCCTCTTTGAGAATTCTCTGCTTCTCCTGCCATGCACGGAAAGCGACTGAGGGTCTCTTGAGGAAGGCTTTCATTGCCTCGCGTTGTGCTCTCGCACCCTCTTTTCGCGCCGCTGCTTTTTCAGCTTTGATGCGTGCCTGTTCGGCTTTTGCCTGTTCTTTTGCTGCAACCTTTGCCTCCTCTTCCTTTTGCTTCAGAGCTGCTTGCTCCTCTTTCCTGCGAGCTTTTTCCAAAGCAACCTTCGCCTGGATTTCTTTTCGGTTTTTCATCCATGTTTGGATGCTTTGGAGCGGAGAAATCTTCGTGCGGGCCTTCTTCTCTGCCAGAAGAATGGACTCGAAAGATTTCGATTCTTTTGCATTCTTTTTTGCCTGTGAGCGATGTTTGCGCGCTTCTTTCTCCTCTGCGATTTTTGCCTCGAGGAGTGCCTGCTTTTGGAGAACTTTTCTGTGGCGTCTCTCTGCCCGGCAGGAAAGTTTGAATGCACAGAAGTTTGCTTTCTTTTCTCCGAAGAGCATCCTGAGAACAGGTTTCACCATGCGCGCGAAACCATCGGCGGTAAAAATAGACAGGGAAAATTGCTCTTCCGTTGGCACGCGGTAGTGATCCGCAATCGCGCGCTGGAGCATCTCCTCCGTGACCATCTTCTCCTCATGCAGAATTTCCTCGACGCACTTATCACGCTCATCAGCGAGCGCCTTGGCGCGCTCCAGATCTGTTTTGGAGAGAGCCTCTTCCTCAACGAGGATGTCCCCAACGGACCGTGCCTGTGCAATTTCCCGTTGCCATGTGGTCATGATCGGAGGAGGGCATTCACCACTTCGACGATCCGCGAGATCGGCGTATTGGACTTGACCATGTAATCAAGCACTCCAAGTTGTTTTGCTTTCTCAATGTCCTCCTGCTGACCTAAGTTTGAGAGGACGATAATGGCGGACTTATTCCCTTTGCTCTTGAGTGCGCTTAACGCAGCAAAACCATCCATCTTTGGCATGATGATATCGATGAGGATGAGATCAAATTTCGTGCCACTTGCCATTTGCACACCCTCTTCCCCATCTCCCGCGACTTCCACATCGTATCCTTCATGCGTGAGCTTCAGTTTCAATGCGTGTGAGAGCGGCCTCTCGTCCTCAATGATGAGAATGCGTTTCTTGCCTGAGGGTGTGTTTGTGTCTGGCATGGGTGTGTTTGAAATCTCACTAGTATAGCATATTTTTGAGAGTCTCACAATGAGCCGTATAAACCCTCTTGAAGGTGGGAATGGAATATTGACATATTGTAAAAATCACATATTATGCTTCTGCCAACGATAGGCTCCCTCTTGCAGGTTTGGGGTTTCCGGTGCACACAAAGAATCTCCGAACCTGTGAGAGAGGCGAGAGGTTTTCCTCCTCGCAAAAAAGCCGACGACAGTTGGCACTCACGGGGTTACGTCTGTAACCCCTTGTTTTTGTCGTGGGGGAAATTAGAAAGCGACGTTTGTGTACCATAATAGAAATCTCTCTCCGAAGAAGAGCGCAAGGAGCGCTCCTCCTGAGAGGAATGGCGCGAAGGCGAGAGCGCCTTTCGCTTTGACGATGTGCAGCAGAATGAGGAGTGAGGCAATGAGGGCGCCTCCGACATACGCGAAGAACAGTGCGAGGAGTGTGAGCTTCACGCCAAGCAGAAGTCCGATCATTGTTCCCAGAAGGATATCTCCACTCCCGATCCACTCTTCGTGGCTCATGATGCAGAGTGCGCCAAAGAAGAGCAGGGGGAGAGAAGCCCCCAGGAATGCATCACGCATTTCCGTTTCTCCTCCCGTCGGTGCATGGAATACGCGAAAGAGCAGTGCACTGAGGAAAGCAATCGTAATAAAGAGGTCCGGAATTTTCTGCGTTTCAAAATCCTCGAAGGCAATGAGAATGAGCATGTAGGTTGCAACGGCGAGAAAGAGAAGAGCAAAGATCGACATGGGTGGAAGCGCGAGTGCGAGAAAGAGAAAGAGCAGCGCTGTTGTGATTTCGATGAGCGGGTACTTCCAGGAGATGCGTTTCTTGCATGCTCTGCATCGACCACGGAGCGCAAGAAAACTCATAAGGGGGACGAGGTCGTACCAATGCAGCGACGTCTGGCAATGGGTGCAGTGTGACCTTCCTCCAAGAGTTTCTCCACGTGGAATGCGGTAGAGCAGCATCGATCCAAAACTCCCGAGCGAGAGCCCCAGGAGAATGATGAAGAGGAGAGACAGAAGAAGCAGCATCTTTTTTCATTCTATACCAATGACCCTCTCCACCTTCCCTTGAACTTGCCAACCTTCATATGGAGTCCATTTAGTCTTCGAATGGAGCTTTGCCCCTTCAATCTTCCACTTTGCCAGGGGGTTTACCAGCGTGAGAGTTGTGGCTTTGCTAGGGGTGATTCCCGGTTTGCCCAGGGAGAAAATCTTGTTTGGATTTGTAAAGAGGAGGCGGAGGAGGTCGCTTGGTTGTAGGGGTGGCCCTTTGGGCTGCCCTAATGAAGATTCTCCCTCATCTGGGCGCCCCGAAGGGGCGCCCCTACACACACCTTGTATATCTCTGGGACCTCCATTCATGCACGAGAGCAGCAGTGGCACCATTGTCTCGACCCCCGGTACTCCGCTTGGAGCTTCAAGGGGTGCTTCGACTCCGCTTAATTTACTTTCAAGTGTGTGAGGCGCATGATCGGTTGCAAGGCAATCGACGGTGCCATCGAGGATTCCTTGCCAGAGTGCTTCGCAGTGGTCAGGGGTGCGTAGTGGAGGGTTCATCTTTGCAAGCGTGCCGAGAGTTTTATAATCGTCGATACTCAGAAAAAGATGATGCGGTGCGACTTCGCAGGTGATGGGAAGTCCTGCACTCTTTGCGCGCCTCACGAGATCGAGTTCGTCTTTTGTGGAGAGGTGAGCAATGTGCAGGTGTGTGCCGTGTTTTTGGGCGAGGGCGAGGGCGAGGGCGGTTGAAGCAACCGCTGCTTCGACGGAGCGAATTTTTGAATGCGCTTCAATTCCGAACCCTAACCCTAACCCTCTATTTTTTTGAATAATCCCCTCATCCTCACAATGACACACAACGGGAATCCCCCGCTCTCTGCAGATCCTGAAGACATCTTCCTCGATCCCCTCCTCTATTTTCTGATTTCCCGTCGAGTGCCCGAGATAGAGCTTCACTCCACACATGTTTTCTCTCTTCACCTTCTTCAACTCTTCAAGATGTTCTTTTTTCGTCACTCCAAAGAAGAAGCGAATATCCACATTCCTGATCGCTGATCTCTCATCTCTGATCTCTTTTGCCCTCGCAATTTTATCTTCCAAAGCTTTGACTGTGCATGTAGGCGGATCGGTATTCGGCATCTCACACACCGTCGTGATGCCGCCTGCGATTGCTGCAGCTGCACCAGTTTGCATATCTTCTGCATCGGTCTTTCCGGGTTCGCGGAAGTGGACGTGGCAATCGATGAGGCCGGGGAAGATGAGGAGGTTTGTGGCATCGAAGGTTTCTAGGCCTGTAGGCGAGTAGGCCTGTAGGCGAGTAGGTCGAATCTCTCTTATCGTTCCTTCTTCAATCAGAATGTCTCTTCGTTCGAGTCCTTCCTCAGTGACGAGCTGGCCGTTTTGGATGAGGAGGGTTGCCATTTTCTGCATCCTAGCAGAGGAGGTGAGAAGACTTGCAATTATGATAAAAAAGTGTTTTAGTATTCGCCATATGGCGATCGGCTGTTTGCCCTCCGATGACTTTGAACTCACAGATGCGGTTACCCCGGTGTCCCGCGACACAACATTCACGCCGGTACAGGGATACTGTCATGCTGTTTACCGCAACAAGGAGACTGCTGCCGAAACGCCGGTCATCATAATCAGTCTCACACGGGAGAAGATTATGGAGGTATTCCTCGCGCTGCTTGATGCATTGGGAGACACCGTCGACGTTGCTCTGGATTCGAGCCATGACCATGTGCACGGAGGTGATGTGCCTGACAGGGAATTCCGCCGGGAAGATATCGATCTGCCTGTTCTCAAGAGCTTCGCGGGAGAGTACGGGGATCTCCTTGTCCATGACGGGTGCACGAGTATTGGCGTGTTCAATCCAGATCTTTGTCGCGAGGTGCAAATCGACGCGCATAAGCTTCTCTTCGTATATGGTGGCGATTGCATGGAGTGGGAAACCATTCTCCGGAAACATGCCATCCTCCCCCGCGAGAACATGACTTTCATCAACGCAGTGGATCACATGCACAGTTCCTCCGACTGTCATGCCGAGCAATTCGAAGAGCTTCGCTGCCGCTTGGGGGCAGAGGAAGACGGTGATGATGACCGGGAGGAGTCGAACAGAGCAGCGAATTGCTGATCACGCTTTCCCAAGCATCATTGCCATCAAAGCCATGCGGATAGGCACACCGTTTGCAGCCTGCCTGAAGTAGAGCGCATTCGGGAGCGTATCCACACTCGGATCAATTTCATCAATGCGCGGAAGCGGATCCATGATGAGCGTCTTCTTCCCTTGCAACATTGGTGCACTCAGGACGAAGCTTTTCCGATATTTTTCAAATTCACTTTTATCTTCAAAGCGCTCTTCCTGGAGGCGGTTCATGTAGAGGATGTCGGCATCCACTCCGGATCGAAGGTCACTTGTCTCGGTATAGGGCACTCCCCTCTTCTCTAATTTTGCGAGGAAATCTTTTGAGGCCTTGAGACTGGGCGGGGAAATGAAGGTGAGTTTTATTCCTTCGTACTGACTCAACGTGAGTGCGAGCGAGCGGATGGTGCGGGAGTGGAGAGGATCGCAGGCGAAAGCAACGTGGAGATTTTTGAGAGTCCCCTTCTCCTTCCTGATCGTATAGAGATCAAGCAGCGCCTGGGTCGGATGCTCATTGCCACCGTCTCCCGCATTGATGAAAGGAACCGTGCTCACGGAGGCTCCTTTTGCGGCAGACCCTGCTTCAGGGTGACGCATGACGATGAGATCGGCATAACTCATGACCATCCGGATCGTGTCTTCGATGCTCTCGCCTTTCTTCATGGAACTCATTTCTCTTCCCTGTGCCAGAATCACTCCGGACCCGATCCTTGTCGCAGCCGATTGAAAACTCAGCATTGTGCGGGAACTCGGTTCGTAGAAGAGGAGAGCGATGACTTTGTCTTTGAGGAGACCTGTCCTTCCCTTTTTGTCTCGCACCTTCTCCATTTTTTCTGTGACCGTAAACACTGCCTCGATCGCCTCTTTTGTGAGTTGCTCTGAGGAGAGGAGATGCGTGAAGGGCAGCATCGAGGTCCAGTATAGCAGCTTCCTACTCCGAGATTTTCCTGATCCAGTCGGCGTGCACCCGGTCGACCAGACCCAGTGCGGCAGCAATTTCCTCTTCCCCCACGAGACCGCGCGCTTCCTCGATAAATGTCCTGAGCACATCGAATTCCTCTATGAGAAGATCCGGGGAAATGGAGGGCGCGCCCTCGAGCCACCGAGTGATCGTTTCCCGCACGGAAGCTTCATTCTGACACCATACTCTCACGACCTCCGCTTTCTCAGCGGCAGAATTCTCGGGGAAAATGTCTCCCCCATTCTGGATGAAATCCAGTTTCTTCTGGATATCCCCGGATTGCATGAGAATATCCCTCGCCGCGTTTGCAGGTCCGATGCATAAGTCATGTTCTCCCCACGCTTCCCCTTCCTTCCGTGTGCGTGGAGACGGCAAGGCATCCTCGCGCGGAGAGTCGGAAGATGGTGGCGACGGGAGACGGTTCATGACAGACGGAACGCTTTCTGCGCGAAGAACCAAATGAGGAAGATGAAGCCTGTCGCGAAGGCTGTAACGACGACAGCTTCCACAAGCCACATGAGGAGCTGGGATTTTGCGTTTTGTGTTTTGCCCTCGGGAAGCAGCCGATCGAAACGCTCTTCCGCTTTCTGGAGGAGCGTTTGGAGAAGCGTGACTTGCGAGCGAAGAAGGGTATTTTCGCGTTCCAGTGCAGCGCGAAGTCCATCACTTTGAATATCCATCTTCTCGATCACGAGCGGCTCTGTCGTTTTTCCCTCTTTACCCTCCTGCACACTCCCCTCTTCTGCTTCGCGAGGCAGCGCCGCAAGCTCCTCTCTGATCTGCTGGAGGGTTCGACCGCGACTACGCAGGTCTCGGGTACGCTTGAGAATCTCGATCATGCCTTCGTCGAAGAGGAGCGCATTCGATGGTCCCCTCTCCGTGTGCTTTTCGAAGAGACTGGGCAAAGCCTCTTTCATCCTCCGGATGAATTTGACGGATAGTCCGCTTGCGGATGCAGTTTGCTCAATGGTGTACGGGGCTGGCATAGGGGTCTGGCAAAGCGGGGTAAACTACGGGCATTCTAGGGGTAAAGCGGGAAAAAGGGAAGAGTTGCTCTCCTCGACCGACGAGGTGGGCTTTGCCCACCGAGGAGTGGAGAGGCCTCTCGATTCCCTCTCCAGTCGGCCTCGCACCGCTCGGCCTCAGTCGAGGAAAGCGAAAGGCTCTATACTTCAGCGTAATGTCCACCCATAAAATCGCCACCTCAACTCTCTGGCAGCTTGGGAGCCAGGGAATCACGATGCTCCTTGGGATTTTGAGCATCAAATTCACCGTCCTTGCTTTAAGCCAATCGCTCGTTGGGAACTATCAGACGGTGTATGCGTACCTTCAGATTTTTGGCATTCTTGCGGATTTCGGACTCTACGCCGTCTCCGTCCGCGAACTTGCACGAAGTAAAAACAAAGCTCTGACATTTCAGACACTCTTTCTTTTACGGGCATTCATCACGTTCATCGCCCTCGCCCTCGCCCTCACCCTCGCCTTCCTCCTCCCCTCTTTTCGCGGGACTCCCCTCCCCTTGGGGATTCTCCTTGCATCCCTCACGCCCTTTTTCATTCTGCTTGGTGGAATGTTTCGAAGCTACTTTCAGGTTCTTTATAAGATGCATCTCATCTTCATTGCAGAAATTCTCTCCAAAGCTCTCCCTGTTCTTCTCATGGGAGGAGCTCTTCTCCTTGGATTTGAGCATGAAGAAAGTAGTCCCCTCTACTTTGCCTTCCTTGGCTTTGGAGGAATCGGTGCCCTCCTCTTCTTTGGCTTGTGTCTTTGGTTTGCCCGAGGTTTGCCCGAGGTTTGCCTAGGTTTGCCAGGGTGGTTTACCCCTCAAATGCGAGCAGAATTTCGCCGAATATTCCTTCTTGCGATGCCTTATGGCCTCGCATTTCTCATGACGACGATCTATCGGCAATCCGATGTGACCCTCATCGCGCTCCTGCGCTTCGATTACGATTTGCAGAATGCGTACTATGGTACAGCTCTTCGCATTGCCGAGATTGGCTTCCTGGTTCCGACGTTTCTCTTAAACTCCACTCTTCCCATTTTAAGTGAGAAAGGAGAGAGCGACGAACGAGCGCTTTTCTTAGGACGCCTCCTCCTCGCACTTCTTACATTGGCTTCCATAAGCGCTCTCTTTTCCTTCTTCTGGGCGAGGCCACTCATGCATCTTCTTACCGACGATTCTTATTTGAGCGTTTCTACTCATGCCGGAGCGGATACCGCTCTTCAACTTCTCAGCTTTCCAATCTTCTTAGGGTTCCTCATCACCTTTTCCTTTTACCTTCTCCTCCTCATTCACTCCTGGAAGCTTCTTCTTCTCTCTACGAGCATTGCCGCAGCATTTTCCATACTTTTCAATACCATTCTCATTCCCCAGTTTGGATTTTTGGGAGCGGGAATGACCTCTATCGCTGTCCATACCCTGCTTGCTTTCGGTTTGACCGGTTTGACCATAAGAAAGATAGCGGTTTACCTACCGTTTGCCCGGTTTGCCAGGTGGTTTGCCTTTAGTATTTTTCTTGGATTTTTCTTGTGGTTAACTGCTCCCCTCCTCTCCTCCATCACTTTAACGCTTATTGGAGGCATTTTTGGGCTAAGTATCACCCTTCTCCTCCTCATGGCTCTCAAAATCCTCCCGAGCTCATTTTTGGCCTTTAAAAGGTAAAATCTTGATATTTGACTAAATTAATAATTATTACTTGATAATATATTTGGAGTAAGTATAATGGCCTGCGGTTCCGACGAACCTACGCCAATCCCGTATTACGGCGTAGGGGGCCCTGCGGAATCAGGCGCAATAAAGAAAGGAGTGCGCCATGTTGGTCCTCTCTCGAAAGAGGAACGAGTCCATCGTGATTGACGACAACATCGTCATCACGGTCGTTGAGATCCGAGGCGACAAGGTTCGTCTCGGAATCGAGGCACCCAAGGAGGTGCCCGTGCACCGCGGAGAGGTGCACGAAAGACTGGTCGCGAATGGGGAAATTACCCCGAGCGACCAAGGCGGCCCAACGGCCCAACCGTCCTCGTAAGAGGACATGGAGAGCGACTGATGCTCTCCAAAGACGAGTAAGAAGACTCGTCTCCCCCGGCAGGGATGCTGTAAAGCAGGATGCTTGCCGGGGATTTTTTGTGCTTTCATGAGAGGAAAACCTATAGGTTTTCCTCTCATGAGCCCACCTTTCCACAAAGTGGCGCTTCAGACGAGCTTTGCTAGTCTTCGCGCACTCCTTTTGTAGACTAGTTTGCCAGGGGTTTGCCTAGGTTTGCCAACCTCTCCCTAACCCTCTCCGTACTGCCGTACGGAGAGGGGATGTATGTGTTTTTTGAAAAATACACACACATTCCCCCTCCGCATGGTAACCCGCCTGACCGGACGGGCAGGTGCGGAGGGGGTTAGGGGGAGGTCGCGGGGAGGGGTAGGGAGAGGTATGCTTAAGGGCGTGCCCGAAAGTTCCTCCCTCCACCTTTATAATACCTTCGCAAAGAAGAAGGAGAAATTTCTACCGCGGGAGAAGGGGAGAGTGAGCATGTATACGTGTGGACCAACTGTGTACGGCAGGCCGCACATTGGAAATTATTCGTCCTTCCTCATGGCCGATCTTCTCTGTCGATGGCTTACGGTAGAGGGATATGAGGTACGGCAGGTCAAAAATATCACCGATGTTGGTCACTTGGTTGCTGATCAAGATGAAGGTGAAGATAAAATTGAAGCTCAGGCGAAGAAAGAGAAACTCGACCCCTTGGAGATCGCTCGCAAGTACACGGAGCAATATTTGGAGGATGAAAAGCTCCTCAATATGCTCGAACCCTTTGCGCGGCCGAGAGCATCCGAAACTATTCCCGAGATGATTGCGATCATTTCTCAGCTTCAAGAGAAGGGGATGGCGTATGAGACAGATGATGGAGTGTATTTCTCTGTTTCCAGTTTCCCAGGGTATGGCAAACTCTCGGGAAACACCCTGGCAAACCTGGGCAAACTAGATACAGGGGTCAGAATTGAGCTTAAGGAAAGTAAAATTCATCCTGCGGACTTTGCGCTCTGGAAGAAGCGGGTAGGGGAGCATGAAGGGCACATTCTCCACTGGGATTCGCCGTGGGGGGATGGTTTTCCCGGTTGGCATATTGAATGCTCTGCCATGAGCAGCAAATTTTTAGGAGAGCAGATCGATATTCACACGGGTGGCGAAGACAATATCTTCCCGCATCATGAATGCGAGATTGCGCAGTCTGAAGGTGCAAATGAAAAACAGTTTGTCCGCTACTGGGTACATAAGAGGAGAGTGAACTTTGCAGACGTAAAGATGAGTAAGTCTCTCGGGAACGTTCTTCTTCTCCCCGACATTCTCGAAAAGGGATTTTCCCCACTCGATTTACGCTATTTCCTCCTCTCCGGTCACTACAGGTCCCACACGCAATTTACGTGGAAAGGGCTTGAGGATGCCAGAAAGTCCCGGTTAAAGCTTCTTGAGTGGATGGAGGACGTGCGGGAACGAGGTAGTAAGGCAGGTAAGGAAGGTAGCACGGGTTTTGAGGAGAGATTTCGGGATGCGATGAACGATGATTTGAATACACCGGAGGCAATAGCAGTTATCTTTGAGGCGATGACGTGGTCGAGAAATAATCACCAGGCACTGCAGAGGTTTACTGAGATGGTTCGAGAAACCTTCGGTTGCTTCGAAGGAGGAGAAGTGGCAGTTCCAGAAGAGATTAAAAAATTGGCTTCAGAAAGAGAAAAAGCGCGCAAGGCAGGGGAGTATGAGCGATCGGATTCGCTCCGACGCGAGATTCTGCAAAAAGGTTTTGTGCTCGAGGATGGTAAAGATGGACCGAAGATCGTCCCAAAAGAGAGAAGAGCATGAGCAGTGCTCTCTTCGAGCGATCGCCGGAGGCGAACATCGAGAAACCTCTCGATTCGGGCGCGCTCTCCTCGACTGAGCCTCGAGCGTTAGCGAGAGGCGAATGGAGAGGGAGCCG
>Ga0233424_10003119_pt1 | contig 10975 bp, 7 predicted proteins | sample Watercolumn_Towu_FD_181011 | JGI IMG/M metagenome (GOLD analysis project Ga0233424, IMG submission 181011) | Freshwater microbial communities from Lake Towuti, South Sulawesi, Indonesia - Watercolumn_Towuti2014_125_MG | ecosystem: Environmental > Aquatic > Freshwater > Lake | place: Indonesia... | reverse complement strand
TCTGAGTATTTCCGTTTCGGTACATGACGGGCCGCGAGGCACCGCCCGGATAGCGGATGCCGTTTTCGGTTCCTTCACCAATCAGCAGGGTTTGTCCCCGCTCATCCGCCAGCAGATGCTTCGGCCGAGCAAACTGTTTGCCGTCTTTCTTCACATAGGTGCTGCCCGCAAACACGGGCAAACCGTGCTTTGCGCCGACATGTGGCAAAAACCACAACTCGCCGCCCCAATCACCAATGATCAAGTCCGACGACTTCGAGTCGGCCGCGCGATAAACGGTTGGATAGGTGTAATTGAAATCATCCGGCCATAACGACTCCGGCTTGTCCGACAGTCGATACTTCGGATTGACGAACGGGATATTAAACGGAACGCCCTCCGCAGTTTGCAACGGTCTTTGAGCAACTTCCAGCCGAAGATTGGGAAACTCGCCGACACGCTTCAGGCACGAGATATTCCCCTGTCGATCCGTGCCGATGGCCTCTTCCTGTCCGTCTCCGTCCCAGTCGACAGGCTCAATCATCAGTACCACATGACCGAGCTGATCGCACAAACGAATCGGCTCTCCAATCGTCTGCAGGTCTTGCGAGGGATACAGATACACGCCATCCCACAACCGGGCAATCAAGAGGTCTTGCGCATCGGGCGCCGACCAGCTGACGACATCGGCACTGACGATGGTGCCGAAGGATAATCGGCCTTCGTCAGTCCGCAATTCCGCGAGTGGTCCGAACTCAACCTTCGGCTGAGCGAGACACATGCTTCTACCATTGATGATCGCAGAGACGACCAGCAGGCCCACCAACCAGCACAGGAAACGCACAGGAAACTCCCGAAACAGGAAGTGCATCGTCAATCCTGAAATCCTATGTGATCAAGACATCTGACGACAGTCTGCGTTTTTGTCAATTGGATTCACTCGCTGGCACGTCGGACTTGTATAGGGAAAATTCTCGCTTGTCGTTCGCCCAGCCATTGGCCGATCACGGCTTGTCCGGTGACTTGGAATTGTCGGCTGTTCCGTAGAACCAGGACTTGTCGATCACGGCGACGCGGATGTCGATGACATCTTGCATCGCCCAGTTGGGGAGATACTCGCAGGTCCAATAATTGAGGATCGCTTTACCGTCTCGTGTGAAGCGGCAGCCGGGGTTGGAGAAGGCTCGCTTGGGATCGGTTTCGATGTCGCGAATGTGTCTCCAGGTCCGCCCGTGATCTTGCGAGACGGCGGCGGTCAGCGGGCTGCGTTTGCCGAAGTGCGATTGGAATTTCGGGTCGTAAGTGTTGTTCCAGATCATCAGCAAGTCGTTCGTGCCGGGGATGCGAGTCAGTTCCGGTGGATCCCACTTAATTCGGTGACTCTTCGTCGTACGCGTACTTAGTCCAGTTTTGAAGCGAACAGTTTAACGGCATTGTCTCGCAGGATCAGTCGCTTGTCGGCGTCCGTCAGGTCGGCGTGGTTGATGCGAGCGCGCTGCATGGCGGTGCTATAGAGCGGGGTGTCGGTGCCGAACAGGACACGCTCCGCCCCGACCTCCTGGACGGCCCACTCGATCAGGCCCGGAATGATCGAGTTGGCACTTGAAGTGTCGGCGAAAACGTTGCCATGTTGGGTCTGCTGAATCGCACGCACCTGGTGAGTGACGTCGCCGTCCCAGCCGCAGCCAATATGGGCGAGAATCAACCGGACCTCGGGAAACCGATTTGCCCACGGGACGAAGTCGGCGCACAGACTGTTCTGCTCACTGGTGTGCGTGAGCACGATGGCCTTCCTCGCGGCGGCGAACTCGAAGAGCGGAGCGGCGTGGTCGCGAATCGGGTAGCCGTGTTCCTCGGGGTGCAGTTTGATCCCCACACACTGAGGCTGCTTGAGCATTTCATCGGCCTGGGTGTACGTTTCCGGTCGGTGGGGATCGATCACAACGTACTGTTTCAGGCCCGGTGTCCGAGCCACGATCCGAGCGGCCTCATCATTCCCCACGGCGGCGTTGGCCTGGAACCGGGGCAGCAGGGCCAGCAACGGCGAAACGATCGTCAGTCCAACGTTGACCGCCGCGGCTCGCCGGACGACTTCGGCGGCATCCCCCGACATCAAGCGATTGTACAGTTCGGTCTTGTTGAGTTGAGCGTAGACACCGTAGTGCCCGTGAACATCGATCGCGGAAATCGAAGCGATGGAATTCATGACGCGAGCCTTTCAATTCAAGTTCAGGTCGAATGAACCCTAAGAGGGGTAGAAGCGGTTTCAAAACCCGATTCGTAGCTGAATTCGCCAAGAATTCAGCGGTGTTTCTGAAGTCTGGCGACTTCAGCTACGGGTTTTGAAACCGCTTTTAGGCTGGAAGCGCTGGCAGCCTATCGCACGCTCAGCTCGGAGAGGCTTGAGGTACCCATTCCGGCAGTCGTTGCTTCAGCAGACGCACAAAGTTGTGATACTCCTCGTCACTCGTACCGATATAGGGAGGCAGCAGTCGCAGCGGCATGTCGGGTTGGTACATCTTCTCGAAAAGCTTGTCGTAGCTGCCGTCGATGCGATCATTCGGAATCGCCTCGAACAGGGTTTGAATGACGATGTCCACTTCACGCTGAATCGAGACCATCGTGGCCACGTCACGGCGCTGGCCCGCTTCGAACAGAGCCTTCAGCTTGGGCCAGTTCATAATGAACGAAGCCAGAATCCCGCACTCTCCGAACAGCGATGCGTAGACATAGCCGGCTTCCGAAAGGAAGTGCTGCAACTGGGGCGCATCCTCGATCAGGCTCCGCAGGTGTGATTGCGAGTCGCCGCAGTTCTTGGTCGCAACCAGGTTTGGATTTTCCGCCGCGAGCCGTCCATACTCTTTGCCGGTCACCATGCGCTTGGTTCGCGGCAGGTTGTAGTGCATGAACTGGCAGTCGGGAAATCCGCCGCAGACATGCTGGAAGAAGCTGAACAGTTCCGGCTCGCTGAGCGCCGCCCAACTGGGGAGCGAGATTTGGAATCGATGCACGCCGAGGTCCCGTCCGCGCTGGATGCGCTCCATGATTGTCCCGAGGGACAGATCGATGACGCCGACCATCGGCTCGGCATTTCCCCGGCGCATTTCGTCGGCGAAGGCGGTCACGATTTCCTGGTACTGGCGATCCGTGACAGCGTAGCCTTCTCCAGCAGTGCCAAAGACATACAGGAGCTTCGTCCCGTGCAGAGCGTCTTGCACATTGAGACGAAATATGCGTTCGGCAAAGCGACCGCTCTCGTCCCACGGAATGCAGCAGGTGCTCATGATGCCGCTGGGAAAGCGTCTGTTCGACATGGGGTTGGTCCTTGTGAGCGTGAGTTGTTATCGGTCAGTGTCTAGGTTGCCGGAAGGCTGCGGGAACCAGCATCCCGGTCGAGAGTCTCAGGCGGAGGTCGCGTCAGCAATCGTCGGCTGCTTCGGCAGGCGTGACTGAACCAGGATCAGTGCCAGGACCAGTACGGCAATCGCGGCAACGAAACTCGCTCGCAGGCCGAATCGATCAGACATCAGACCAAAAACAATCGGCATCATGCCAATCGTGACAGTAATCAAGTTGGTGTAGGCCGTGTTCTCGCGCATCCGTTCCGGCTGCGAGCAGCTGACTATGTAGTTCATGTAGTAGACATAGAACAGTTCGCCCCCGCCGAGCAATCCAAAGCTGAGCAGATACCACTTGCCCGGGACGAACAGAGCCCAGGTGATCCCCGCGATACAAATCGACGTCGTGGCCGTCAGCGAGGCCCTGGCATGCATCCTCGTCACCAGCCAACCCAATGCGAAGCCCATCAGACACTTGAATCCGAATCGCAACGCGAGCTGTATTCCCGCGTATTTTTCCGGCGCTTCACCCAACGTTTCGCGGGCATACAGTGACATGTTGTTCATGATCATGGTGCCGCCATATGTCAGCAGGAAACCGCTGGCCGCTATAACGATCAGAGGATTCAGGAAGTAAGACCGCATTCCACGCAAGATCCCTTTCCATTGTGCCCCGGATGCCGATGCGCGTTCGGACTCCGATGCCGGAGGCGTCTGAACGATCTGGACCAGGACCGCAGTCAACCACATCGCAGGACACGACACACCAAACAAGATCGCATAACTCCACGGCGGCGAGATCGGTGTCACCTTCAGCATCCCGAGGAAATCGCCCTTCAGCATCAACTGCGAAGCACACGACCCCAGTACAGCAAAGATCGGCCCGATGCCAAAGGTCCAGCCGAGCGTGCGTCCGCGCATTTCCGGAGTCATGCCACGGCCGATCAACTCCCAGAGACACATCGTCTGGACTCCCCCCGTAATTCCGATGATCCCGGGATGGATGATCATGACTGGAATCCAGAATGATTCAGGAGCAAACGCGAACACCAGCGCCGCCAGCGCTCCCGCCCCCCCACTCACAATCAGCGCCCAGGTCAACATCGGTCGCAATAGGTGCGGCGAAGGCCAGAACCAGGCGATCAGCAACGGCAACGGAGTCACCCACAGATACACCGATTCCGGCAGGTTCGCCACCGTGTCACTGGCCTTGAGCGAGTCGAGGATCGTGGCGTGCAATACACCCACATAGGTCACCGGGGCAATCAGATAGATCAGTGACGTGTAAGTCATGAACACCAGCCCGTTGCGGATCTGGGCCGATTCCGGCAGGGTAGATCCAATCGGGGCGCTCATGTTCTGCTCTCTGTTGTGGTCGAGTTGCTCGGTCAATCGACTCTCATTTGACGAGCGACTCGGCCACGTCGTGGTTCGGCTGATAGGACGAAGTTAACCGGATCAAAGTACACGATTGATAGCACTGGCCACACACCACCGCCCCCGCGCGTCACACGCGGCGTAGTACATGCGATACCGACCTGGTGCGGTCTGAATGAGAGACATATCCTCGGCGTGAACGGCGTCCAGCCCAGCGCCACCATACCCGTCCCCTTCCAAAACCAGTTTGCGAGGCCCCCATGTCAGGCCATCCCTGGAGTACGTCACGAAGATTCGCGACCGAAACCCCGACATGTCCGCGGCAATCGAGGCGGCCGCGAAGTCGGCACTGCGTCCGTTCGCAATAGCCTCGACATCGTGGCTGGGGTGGACCGGGACTGCGGACCCTGGAGCGGGAACCTGCCAGGCGGAAAGGAACATCGTCCAGGCACCGCCCACCTCCGTGGGAGCAATCACCTCTCCGGTCGTGATCCCGGCGGAGTCGTACTTGGATTGCCGGTCGAGTACGCGTTCGCCGGGTTCCTTCTCGAAATGGAGTCCGTCCGAGGAGATGGCGCTCACGATGCGTTGAGAGATCCGGGGTCCCCGGGAGGGGCCTCCCGAACCATACAGCGACTCGAAGCAATACATTCGACCGCGTCCAGCGGGCAATGCCAGGTACCGCACGCCGCCTACCCCGCCCGGTGCCTGCAACCGAATCCCGTCCTCCAGCTCCCAGTGCAGCATGTCCGACGAAATCGCACTGCAAATGACTGTCGGAATATCTGCCGGCCCGCGCGACTCGAAGTACATTCGCCAACGCCCGTCGGAACTCGCGGTGACCGACGGGGAAATCACTCGCAGCGACATGTGCGGGATCTTCGGCTGAGGCGCCAGCCGAATCCCAGGTTCCTTGTGAAAAGTCAGCCCATCCTCGGAAACCGCACTGACAATATATCCCTGGCAGTCGGGATACGGTTTCGCAGGTCCGATCGCTGTATAGAACAGCCGATATCCCCCCGAGGGAAGTCGCACGATGCACGGCGACTGCAGTTTGGAACTGTCGAGGTCGCGCGATCCCTGTAATCGCGGGCCATCTTCCTTGATCCAGGATTGGAACAGTTCTTGACTCATGTTGAAGTCGCTAATTGATTGACCGTTTATCACCCAACCGCAGGCTCTGGCTTTCCTCTGGAAGAAGCCGGATAGACCGTCCAATCATTGGCAATTGGTGGTGCGGCTGGAACAGGATGGCGAAATGAGTCGGTTCCTGCGGTGGGTCACGGCGACGATTTCGGAAACTGAAACGCATACAGTTTGCAGTCCCGCATGACCATTCGCATCCGCACGGGTTTGCCAGCAAGTTCCGACAGGTTGGATTGCCCTTTCCAGGTGACGACCTTGCGGATGTTGTTGTGGTAGATTCGATCACACTCGGTCAGCGAGAATCCCGGCAAGGGCTTGCCTTCCGAGGTTTGCAATTCGACGTTCAGATGGCCACCGGCACTGCAGTCGACATTCAACTCCAGATGGTCTCCGGAAAACACCAGGGGCTTGGTCACGAGCTCGGCGCCAGAGTGCCCCGCCGTGGCTGAAACAAAACCATCCAGACGCAGTGTTGCGCGCGTGATCGTGCCCAGGTACTTGGAGAACGGATCTTTTCCATCGAGCGATTCGACGTGTGTGCAGTTATAGGCCGAGTAGTACAGCCAGATCTCCGAACCGACGACGGCATAGCCGACGCCCGGATACAGCGATCGGCTGTCGAACTGGCCGTCCAGCCCTAGACCAAGAAACGGCACATGGTCACCCCGCCGCTGCCAGTGAATTGAGTCATTGCTGGTGAACAAGTGAATGTCGAGCGTGTCGGGCGCAACCACCGTGATCGGATTCTTCACGTAGGTGAACGTCAGCGGGGGATTGCCGTCCGTGGGATTTCCCCGCTCGTCTCCAGGATGAAAGAAGATCGGCACAAGGCCGAAATAGGCGTTCGCCGCTTCCTCGTACTTGGTGACACCGGCCTGGTAGTAGTCGGCCTTCACGGGCTCCTCGGGCCGCATGACGTTCTTGGGCGCGGGAAACGCGAACGGATCGCGCGACTCGGAACGCCCGACCTGACGCCACGGACCCATTCGCGTGAACAACACATACGATTTTCGGTCGCGATCCCAGAAGGCCTGGCTTTGAGTGTCCAGCGCGAAGTCCCCTTCGCGGACAACATTGCTTTCGGGCTTTGACCAAGTTAGCCCATCCGGCGAACTGAGCAGCGTGAGATATCGCTTGGGGTCTGTGTCCTTGGTCGGGAAAATCGCGGCGAGCATTTTGTACTTCTCGCCAACCTTGGCGTGCGGGTCGACGAACACCTGGCCGATCACGCTGCTGTAGCCGACGACCAAGTTGTTCTTCTTGGAGCCAGCGTAGTCGACCAGTCCCAGTTCGGGTTTCGTCCAGCGAATCCCGTCATCGGACTCCGCATAGGCGACGGCATACTCTTCACCATGTCGAATGCCATGACTCACGCCGTACCAAAGTCGAAACTTGCCGTTTTCGTGCAGCAAGCTCGACATGCCGCCTATCTGCCACGACTCCCAGGGTTTGTCGCCGACCAGATTCCGTTCGCCGGTCCGACGCGGTTGATGCATCTCGAACCGGATGCCCTCCGCCTTGTCCAGCAGCGCGTCGTCCCAAGTGAGCCGCTTTGCAGCCCCAATGTTGATCGCCGACGCGACATCGTCACCGACGGCCCACCCCGTGACGAGTGTCGGCATCACGATCAAGAAGAGTTGTGTAGCTGTCGTTACGATCCGCATGGTTGTGGTTCCTTGGAATTCTGAGAGTGAGGCATCGGTACCAAATTCCTTACTCGAACCAGTATGAATACAATTTCGCGTTCCGCAGAGTGATGCGGAGCTGGATCGACGACTGGCCCGCGACTTTCCCAAGGTGAGCGATGTCGTCGATTTTCATGCGGCGGTGGTCACCGGCGACGGGCTGGGACTTGGCGAGCACCGCGCCGCTGGAGTCCAAGGCTTCGACTTGACAGTCTCCGCCTCGCGCATCGACGTTGAGAAACAGCTTGCCCGGCGGCGAAGTGAATAATTTCGTGGTGAGTTGGCCTGGGTCGGGGCCGGCATTGAGCGAGACGAAGCCGTCGCGGCGCAGCGTGACGAGGCCGATCGCGCCGGGGAATTTCCTTTCGACCTTGGGAAACTGCGGACTGCGATGGGGGCCGTTCACCATGGAGTAGTGCAGGTAGATCGTGTCCCCCACGACGTTGATGCCTCGGCCAGCGCGGGACATGCCGTCGTCCCATGCGCCTTCCGGAGCGTTCGCGAGAAACGTCTGACGTTTCGCCACGCGCCGCCAGCGACGACCGTCGCGGCTGACGGCGAGTTGCGTGTCGATCTTCGCATCGGTCCCTTCGCGGTACATCCAGAACATGCCGAGGAACAGACCTTCGTAGAGGTCCGTCGGCATGCCATAGATCTGGCCGCCGGGCCCGTCGGCCACGTCGCAGGCCAGCACACGACGGGGTTCTGACCAGTGCAGTGCGTCAGCACTTTCTGTGAGGGCCACGGTGCGGCCGAAGCCCATGCGACCGTAACCAAGATACATCTTGCGGCGCAGGTCGAAGAGGATCGTATGCGTCGTGTCGCTTCCTTGCGGCAAGACCGGGCCGTGAGTCGTCCAGCGCAGACCATCGGGTGAAAAGGCAACCCACATGCCGCCCGCTCGCCGCGCGTCGGTCAAGCCCGGCGGATCGACCGGCACCTTCGCCTGCGTCTCGTCCACCCCCGTTGCATCGTCCGGGGGAGCGAGTCGCCGGTCCCAGAAGAACGCCTTGTAACGCCGAGCCGCATCGTCGTCGTGCGGATCGAACAGCACACCGACTCCTTCCGGATTATCGATGCCGATGTCGATCAAGTTGTTTTGCCGAGAGCCTTCGAAGCTGAGTTGCCCGAGTTCCGGCTTCGTCCAATGAATCGCATCTGCGGATTCAGCGTAGGCCAGCAAGGTGACATTGGTCACTCGCCGATATCCGCCGACTTCCAGCCACTTGCGGCCCGACTTCGGCGGCTCGGGCGAGCAGAGATACCACAGCCGGAATTTCTTCGATGCCGCATCGTATAGCATCGTGCCGTACACCGAAGCGGAACTTTTCTCCCACGGGTGCTCGCCGCGCAGCACCGGATTGCCGGGATGCCGTTGCGGTTGATGCAGTTCGCGAGTCAGACCGGTCAGGCGTTCGATGCCGAAGTCGTCGAGAAACAATTGTCGCACGCCGCGCTCGACGACAAACTGCTGGCTCGGCTTGGCTCGGCCGCCGTTGATGTTCCACGCCACCGAATCGAGCAACCCGGTCCCGGTGCCATTCTCGAAACTGATTTCCAGGGTAGGATCAAACGGCGCCGCGCGATGATGCCCGCGAAACGTCTTGATCAACTTGCCGTCGATCAGCAAGCGACATGGCAGATCGTGCGGCTTGCCCGTCGGCGTCCATTCGAGCGTGTAACTGTGCAAGGCATCGGCTCGCCAATCGGCAAGTGTTTGGCGGACGAGCGCCGTTTCGTTGATACGTTGGTCGGTGTCGCCAACTCGCTGCCAAAGCGTGCAATTGCCGCCACCCAGGTCGAGCAGCGCTCCTCCGCCGGGAATCGAAACGCCCACAAACGCGGAACCCGAATATTGTGCCGCCATTCGTACCGTTACCGAATGAGTCGTGCCCACCTCAGTCGGCTCCCAATCGTGCGTGCTGCCGCGCAGCGTGATGGTGTAACGTCCGGCCTGCGACGCATCCGGGCGGCCGATGCGCAGTCCCCGGTTGTTGTCGCCGAGCGACTCGATGGTGATCGCCTCGGCCGGATACTCCAGATTGTCGAGGTTCCATCCCGGCGAGACCAAATGCGGAAGCCGATCGAACTCGAATCGCCCGGTGTTTCCTACATCGGTCGCCGGTTCATCCGCAAGGGCCGGCCCCGCCACTCCGCACATCATCAACACCATCACGAAATTTCGCATTTGACCGTGCTCCTGGTGGTATTCATGCTGCGCGAATCATCAACGCTGCAAGAGTTCGTCCAGCATAAACTTCTCGAACACCAGGTGCGACTGGCTGCCTTCGTAGACAATGCCAACGTGCCTATTGTCGATGCGGGTCAAGCTCGGGTATCCGGCACCGCGGCCTTCGTCGAGCAGCAGGTGGTGCGACTTCGGCCACGTCAGCCCGTCGTCGAAGCTGACCTGGATCGTGTGATGTGTTCGGCCCTTCTGTGAGTGCGGGTTGGCGAACAGCAGGACGTGCTTCTTCTCGCCAGCCGCTTCGTAGTCGACTCGCAACAGGCTGCCGTTGCAGTTTGGTTCGATCAGAGTGGTGCGATTGGTTGCGTGCGGCTGCCAGGTTTGGCCCAGATCTTTCGTGACGAACACGGCGCGGAAACGTTCGTGATCATTGCGCATGTTGAGCATGATCGAGCCGTCGCCAAGTTGAGCCGCCTGGCATTCGTTCCCGCCGCTGAAGGCGGGCCTGCCGACCGACCAGGTCGTCCCGTGATCGCGGCTGATCATGATGGTTGCGAACGTGGCCAGCGCGTCGCGGCCGGTGCGACCCTCGACCGGCATCACCAACGTCCCGTCCGGCAGGTTGATCCCTTGCTGCGGCGACGGCGCGAGCAACCACCACGCTTCTTGTTTGAGCTTGCGAGTCCAGTTCTCCGGCTTCGACCAACTGAGACCGTCGTCCTTCGAGCGGACCACCAGGAACTGAGCACTCTTGCCGATTTCGAAGCCCGGTTCCGAGCCGTCGTCGTTCCACTGATGTTTGCCCGGCTTGCCATTCATCCACACGGCGAAACAGAATATCTCGCCCGTCTGCCGATCGACAATAAGTCCCGGATCACTGCACCCATTCTGCTCCTGCGGCAGCCCGCCGTACTCGCCCATGTCCATGATGACCCGCAACGGTTCCCAAGTTCGTCCGCCGTTGGTGCTGCGGCTGAGTCCGATGTCGATGTCTTCCTGCAAGTCGCGACCCATCCGCCGCCGCATGTCGTATACGCATAGCAACGTCCCTTTCGCCGACGAGGCCAGCGCCGGAATGCGATAGGTGTGGACGCCGTCGTCGTTGTGCTTTCGCAGGGCGACTCCGATGCGATGTCGCGCACCCGACGAGTCATCGCGCGGCGTCAATTCACCGGCTGTCGTGTCAATCGAACGGCAAGTCGCCCCGACTCGATGCGCGAGGTCCGCCGTCGGTTTCAAGCGGCACGACAGCCAGAAGACGT
>Ga0233424_10003118_pt1 | contig 10977 bp, 12 predicted proteins | sample Watercolumn_Towu_FD_181011 | JGI IMG/M metagenome (GOLD analysis project Ga0233424, IMG submission 181011) | Freshwater microbial communities from Lake Towuti, South Sulawesi, Indonesia - Watercolumn_Towuti2014_125_MG | ecosystem: Environmental > Aquatic > Freshwater > Lake | place: Indonesia... | reverse complement strand
CAATTCAAGCCGCGGCGTTGGAGCGATGATCCTGCTGCGAGGTACTCTCAAGCTGGGGACAACCTGTGGCAGCTGGTTGAATTGGGCTTGCTAGCGAGCGTGAGTTGGTACCCGGGCGGTTCAGCCCTTGCTTGCGCGCAACCCTAAGTCCAGGCGCTCAGCGATGCCCTGCGGGCCGATGTCTCCAGCGCGATTGACAAGCACTACGACGGTTCGCCGCAGCGAACGAACGTGTCGGATGTATCCCGTAAAGCCTGCCGTCCCGCCGCCATGCCCCACCACGTCGCCGTCCTCAGCCAACTCCCAGCCAGCGCCCCAGCTGGCTGTGGTACCGTCGGCAAGGCGTGTGCCGCGCCACATCTCACGCAGCAATGTATGGGGCAGCAGATCGCCCCGGTCCAGCGCTACGGCGAAACGTGCCATGTCGTCGATGCTGGCGAGCAGCCCTCCAGCAGCCCAGGCGGAGCCCGGTGCGGTGAGGGGCGGATCGAGCCAATGTCCATCCTGGTAGAGGTGTCCTTGGGCAATGCTGCGGCGGTCGCCGGTGCGACGGGGCCCGGCATCGCGCATGTCCAGCGGCCCCAGGATTTCGTCCTGCAGAAACTGCCAGTAGTCCATGCCCGTCACCCGCTCAATGGCAAGGCCGAGAAGTATGTAGTTCGTATTCGAATAAGCGAATCGTGTTCCTGGGGCGAACTCGAGGGGCGCTTTCCCGACCATTGCCAATAGTTCTCTAGGCGCAGGATCCATCGGCATCAATTCGAGAAAGTTGCGCTCGTTCAGGTAGTTCGGAATGCCGGATGTATGGCTCAGCAGGCGCGACAGTGCAATGGGCTCCCATGCCACTGGTAGTGCATCCAAGTAGCGTCCTATAGGGGCGTCCGTATCAAGCCAGCCCCACTGCCGGAGCCGGAACACCAGCAGGGCAGTGAATACTTTGGTGATAGAGCCGATTTCGAACACGGTATGCCGATCGACCCGCGCGGCGCTGGCATCCCTGCGCAGTCCCGCAGTGCCTGTTTCGGCGACCCGTCCTCGCTCCACGACGACTGCAGCCATTCCCGGCTGGTGCTCAGCCTCAAGCAGGGCCGTCAACGACTGGCGGCTCCCAGACAGTCGCCTGCTTGCTCGGACGCCAGGCACAATCAGCCCAGCACCTGCGGTGAGCAGGGCGGTACAGAGGCGGCGTCGTGTCGGGGCGTTCGGCATCGGCGATGAGTTGTTGGCTCCGTAGGTGGCGATGATATAGGGACAATGACAGCCACGACTATTGACGGACCCTTTCCAACGCGCCGACTTTCCCCGTCTCTACGGATGGCATTCGCTGTGCACGCGATGAGGCGGTCCCACGTCGTCGGGCCGGCTGGGAGCTCAAGATCGGGAGCTTAGCCGCGAGGCCAACCAACCTTGAAAACGCGGATGCAGCTCGACAGTCTCGGATACCGCCACGTCTTCGCGCTTCTGCCGGAATACCGTAACGGCGCCGGAAAGTCCACGCCCAAGCAGTGACAGCTTCAGGCCCCTTCCACGTTGGTGGACGTTTCAGGCTCCGGCGTTGCAAGACCGATGAAGCCGAACGGTGCACGGAAGGCGGTCGAGTAGCCCGCAAACAGGGCGATGCCGGGAGCGAGATCGTACGTTGCCCCGAAGTGGGGAGACACATGGCTGAGGGTCTTGCCGTTGGCCACGCCGATATTGCTGTTCTCGACGGACTTCAGCGACGTCCAGCGCAGGGCGCCGGTACCAGCTTGAGCCGGTCGATCGGGTATATCACCGCCTGCACGTACGCACCGCGCGTATCCAGATCGAAGTCCCAGTCGCGCAGGGTAGCCTGGCGCTGGCGCTGGCGCTGCACGGTGCGGTAGCGCTGGACGATGTTGTCCTGCCATTGGCCATCCACACCAGCATTCACCACCAGCTCGGCCAGCGCGGTGTCCGGCCGCCAGGTGGCATTGAGGATCGGGCCGCGCTGGGTTTCATCGTTGAACTGCTCCTGCTGCGCGCCGCCCTCGGTGAAGGTGACCCAACGTAGGCCTTGGCGGGGGCTGGCATACATCCGGTCAGCTCACCTTCCACAGCATGTATGCGGCAGTAATGAAGATCAGTACTGCAAATACCGTGTTCAGGGCTCCACGATAGCTGGCAAGCTTCGTCGAAGTTGCTGCTCCTGCAGTACCGCCAGCCATTCCGGCAACGACGAAGACTGCCGCGAGCTTCCAGTTGATCAGACCTGCATGCGCGTAGTTCAATGCGGTGGTCATGCCAAATGCGGCGACGGCGACGAGCGAGCTTCCGACGGCGGCGATGATCGGCATTCCCGTCGCGGCCACCAGTGCGGGCACGATGAGGAACCCTCCGCCAATTCCAAAGAAGCCGGAAAGCCCGCCGGCGGTGGCGCCCAGCCCAATCAGTGCGGCCGCGTTGCGTCTGCCGAGCCGAGCGTCCGCGAAGCCAAGCGTGTTGCGCCTGCGAAGCATGGCGATGCCGACAATGATCATGACCACAGCAAACAGCGCCAACAGCCTCTTGCCGTCGAACGCCTTGCCCAAGCTGGAACCCAGGTAGGCGCCCGCGATCCCCGCCAGGGCGAAGACCGAGGCACAGGGCCAACGAACATTCCCTCTACGGGCATGTATCACCAGATTCGACACCGCATTGACCGCCACTGCCAGGGCGCTGGTGCCGATAGCCACATGCGGATCTTCCACTCCGACCACGTAGAGCATCAGTGGTACCGCCAGGATGGATCCGCCCCCGCCAACCACCCCGAGGACGAAGCCGACCAGGACGCCAGACAGGCCGCCCAGCACCCACTGCAGCAGAGATAGCGTTTCCATATGTCAGCCGCCGGACGCCGGTCCTTGCTGCAGCCGTGTTGCGATGGAGGAAAGGTCATAGCCTGCGTCCGAAGCAACAGACAGGACGTCGGCAAACGCCGCTCCATTGTGAACGACTTCCGACAGCGCCCAAAGCATCGCAGCACGGGTGCCGGTTCTGCAGTAGGCGGCAACAGGGCGCGGCAGCGCGTCGATCAACTTGGCAAAGGTCTTCACCTGATCATCGGTAATGACGCCAGGCACCACCGGGAGATAGGCAAACTGCATGCCCGCCTGGTGGCAGGCAGCCTGCAGCGCATGGTGACTGGGCTGCTCCGGCTGTTCGTCGTCGGGCCGGTTGCAGATCACGCTCGCAATGCCCTGCTCCTTCAGGGCTTCAATATTCCCTGGCAGGAGCTGGCCGGACACCTTGAGGCTGGCAGATAGTGGCTTGAGGTTCATGGTTGTCCCGTAGTTGTAGTGGGGCGATGAATGAGGCCATGCAGGAGCACACCAGCGATCATTGCCGTGGCGAAGATGATCGCGAAGGGCTGGCCGGTTCCCAGCAACGCAATGGCTGGGCCGGGGCACACGCCAGCCAGTCCCCAACCCAGGCCGAATATCGCCGCACCAATGACCAGGCGCCGATCGATGATGCGAAGGGTGGGAATGTGCAGCGATGCGGCAAGCAGTGGTGTTCCTCGGGCGCGTATCCACAGGTAGGCTGCGCCGGAAGGAATCAGTGCGCCCAGCATGACCAGGGCCAGGGAGGGGTCCCAGGCGTCGCTCACATCCAGGAAAGCAAGCACGCGGGCTGGGTTGGCCATATCGGATACGACCAGGCCCAATCCGAAGAGTGCGCCGCACAGGAACGCGGCAGGACGGATCATGCCGGGCCTCCGGTCGCAATCTGTACCAGGGTTGCCGTGGCCATGCCCACGAGCATGAACACGCAGGTCGCCACCACCGAACGCGGCGATGCCCGGCCTAGTCCGCAGACACCGTGCCCACTGGTACAGCCAGCGCCAAGGCGAGTTCCGTAACCCACCAGCAGTCCGGCAATCACCAATACCACTGCTCCGTTTGCGGAGAGCGCCGGCAGGGGTATGGGCCTGGCCACCATTGCCAAGCCTGACGCCAGGGCAAGTCCCGCCAGGAACAGGGCAGCACTGCTGCGTCCGCCGTCACCCGGCATGCCCAGTGTCCTGGCAAGCAGACCCGAGATGCCAGCAACGCGCCCGAGAAGGAGTAGATAGGCTCCGGCCGCTGTTCCGATCATGGCACCGCCAGCGAGCGGCCAATACCAGGCCAGATGAGAGAGCGTCATAGCAGGTCCACCGGCAGCTTGAGGTAGCGCACGCCGTTTTCTTCGGGTTCGGGCAGATGGCCGGCGCACATGTTGACCTGCACTGACGGCAGGATCAGCCGTGGCATCGGAAGCGTGGCATCACGAGCCTCCCGCAGTTCCACGAACATGGCTTCACTCACGCCCTCGTGCACATGCATGTTTGTTGTCCTTTCGGCACCGATGGTTGTTTCCCATGCGAAATGGTCCCGGCCGGTGGCTTTGTAGTCATGGCACAGGAATACGCGGGCGGCGTCGGGCAGGGACAGCAGGCGCTGGATCGAGCGATACAACTGGCGCGCCGAGCCACCTGGAAAGTCGCATCGGGCGGTGCCGTAGTCCGGCATGAACAGCGTGTCTCCAGGAAATACGGCGTCGCCGATCACGTACGCCAGACAAGCGGGGGTATGGCCTGGCACGTGCAGCGACATCGCCTGCAGATTACCGATGCGGAAGGAGGCACCGTCGGCGAACAGGCGATCGAACTGGCTGCCATCCCGCTTGAATGCAGTGCCGGCGTTGAAGACCTTGCCGAAGGTTTCCTGGACTGCGGTGATGTGTTCGCCAATAGCCAGCGCGCCTCCCACCTGCTCCTGCAGCCATGGAGCCGCGGACAGGTGGTCGGCATGCGCGTGGGTTTCCAGCAACCATTGAACCTGCAGGCGCTCGGCACGTACGTAGTCCACCAACGCCGATGCGGAGGACGTGGACGTGCGGCCTGCGGCCATGTCGAAGTCCAGGACACTGTCGATGATGGCGCACGCTGAAGACGTTGGATCGCGTACGACGTGGCTGGCAGTGAACGTAGCAGGATCGAAGAACGTCTTCACGGAAGGCGAGGGAAGCAGGCCGGCACGCGCATCGCTGACTAGGCGCACAGCCTGCTCCAGGGGGGCGTCTGTCTCTACGGATGGGATCATGACTGGCTCCAGGAGGCTTCGTGGCCTGAGAATTACATAGTTACGTAATATGTGCAACTATTGAAACATGCTAGATTGAACGGGTTACCCATGGTGTTCGCATCACCTCAGCCGCCCAAGTTGCCATTGCCTGTGACCAGCCCCCCATTCAGCCCGTCTGACCTAGCCACGATGAAGGAGCGCGTGCCCGAAGTGGCCGAGTTGCTGCGCTTCATGGCCACCCCCTCGCGCCTGTTGCTGCTATGCCAGCTCGCGCAAGGTGAAATGACGGTGGGCGGACTTGAGGACGCAACTGGCATTCGACAGCCGGCGCTCTCCCAGCAACTGGCCGAACTCCGCCAACGAAAGCTTGTAGCGACCCGGCGGGAATCGCGGTCGATCATCTACCGCATGGCAGACCCGCGCGTTGCAGCACTGCTGGGCGCGATGCATGGGATTTTCTGTGCGGACGATGCATCAACTTGAAGTGGCCTAAGGCGTCCTAGAAGGGACGAGCTAGACTCACTGACCTAGGGGAATTTAGGCCATTGGCGTAGTCTGCCCCAAAACCAATTGACCGCAGCAGGCTCGAGGTCTGCTGCGGCCTAGGGATGTTTATCAGGGATGGGGTGGATGTCTGCTTATGGCCGAAAGCAGACACCCCGAGAGGGGGCTGCGCACTGCATCCTGTGCGATTTATTGCACAGCTTTATGTGCGCCAAAGCTTCTTGCTTTGTTGGGACACCTGCTTATCTTCCTCTCTTGCGCGAGGAGCCACTCATGTACTATTCAGTCGCCAAGCGACTTGCCAACCTAAAAGATTAGAACATGACCGTTGCTAAGGACACGATGTCGCGCATGCAGAGCTTGATCGTGGGCGCGGAATTGATCCACACGAATGCTATCGCTCTGTACTCGGAGGCACAGACTCTTGGGAAAAGCGGTGCCTTCGCCCGCGCCGCTACACTCCACCAAATTTCGATGGAGGAGTGTTCTAAAGTGGACATTTTAGGTGGCGCGGTTGTATCGATCCTCACAGGGAACGACTTCAATGAGGCTCAGCTCACGAGGAGCTTTCGCGACCACAAAGTAAAGAACCACGCAAACGCGTACAACGCAGAGCCAACGGACGAAGAACGATCTGCACGCGAGTGTCGCGACTGGGATGCCGCCCGCGCGGAATTCAAAAAGTTCCAGGACAAATTTCACAAGGAAATGAACGAAATAAAAAACACAGGGTTGTACGTAGACTATAAGGACGGCTCTTTCAGCGCTCCAATTAATACTATTAACGAGGAAATTGCCTCTGCATGCATGTACTTAAATGCGGACTTCCTCCGCCGAGGGGAGGGTTTTATTCGCTTACTAAAGCGAATCGAGGCGGATCCAGGGCGATTCGCGATGGTGGCAAGAGCTTTCTTAGACAATACTGAGGCAATGGACTTTAAGGGCCAGTTGAACGATGAGGCCATCATCGAGACCATTGTTGAACAGATGCGCCTGCAGCTTGAAAAACACCCCGAAACTGGGAGCTAGTTCTTAATAGGATGAGTGGCTTCTTTCATCGAGAGGCATGTGCGAAATCGCAACTCACTTCTAGAAGAAGATCATTAGTCTCGCGACGGCATTGCCCGAAACGCATCATCGGCGTCTGCACCTTCGTACTTCCCAAAGCGGATCAAGGCTTCACGCAGCACGTGCCCAGTCAACTGAGAAGCGACACGCCGATCGTCTGCAAATGACTTGAGACGGTCAACATGGTTGCCATGCAGCACTTGAGAGCGTCCATATTCGTAAATGCGCTTGATGAGACCCTCCATAGTCATGCTGAGCGCCCCGGACGTAACGACACTGCCTCGTTCGGCATTGATGAAATTGCATGCCATTTGAATAATGCCTTCCTTCTTACCGACGTACGAGAGGACATCGAGAGCCGTACCGATCTTCGCCAGCGCTACCGCATCGTCAGGCTCTCTGCATCCCTCGGCAAACCAGTTGAGTGCCGTCGCCCATCGTGCAGACAACTTTGGATGCGTTGCAGTGCGTTCGCTCAACAGGCCGTCCACTACCTTTTCAATAGCCCTCCGATGGCTGTTGACCTCCTCTGTCACGAACGAATTTTGGCGTGGTCCCATTTTATGGCGCAGATTCATCTTGCCTGAGATTTCCAGATATCCGTCAACCTCAAACAGCGTACGACTGTCCAATGGACTCAAACGTTCATCGTAAAGACTCTGGCGCTGGAACACCTCGATACTCTGATGCAACAGAGAAACGGCGTCGAGACAGGTCTTGCTGACGATCCTGGCCAACTTGCGGGAGTACTCCATCTCAAAGCCGACCACGGGGACGACGATCACTGCGTCACAGGTGCCGAGCGCCTCCTCGATTTCATGCAATAAATTTGTTGTGCGACTTGCGCTCGGTCGAGGCGCACTACCAAGGAGAGCGTCCTTCCAAGTCGGATCGAGGACTTCATCGTCAATGCCGGAGTATATCTCCACCAACTTCAGCCAGCCTCGAATATCGGTGATGATAAGTGGGCCAAGTGAGAAATACTTATTCGCTACGAAACCCGTCGTCCATGCTGGAAAATAGTGCGTAACGCGTCCTGCTGCAGTTTCGATGCTCGTGTCTAAAATATTCTTCAGTACTCGCTTGCTTGCGCGCAATAACTGCTCGTCGTCGCGACTCAAAAGACCATCAGCGAACGCATTTGCAGTCACGCGCCGCAATTGTTTGGTGAATTCTGGAAGTTCAATTCGTGTGGCCGACGGACTTCTACTTTTATGGAGCAACCTCGCCAACCTGTGCAGGCTTGCGAGCGCTGATCGAGTGAAGTGACACTGCTGACCATTGGTTGTTGTTACAAAGCTCGGGAAGTCGAACTCCTCGCTCCAATCGAAATCGACGCTTCCGCCGTTCGCTCTCTCAAGTTCGGCTAGCAATAGCGCCAGCTCTTCATCAACGGACAATGTACTCATTCGGGAAGCCGCGCACGGTACGGCGCGATCTTAACGAAGCCATCTTGATTCAATCCAACAATCTTGGAAGTCAGCGCGTACTGGTTCAAATAGATCTTAACAGGACGGTCGGTCTCAGCCTTCGCCCATTCGCGGGCGAAACCGTGGGCAACCGCATCCTTTTCCCCATCCGAACGAAATTCAAGGTGGGCATGCCGGTAGTGCAAGCCTAGGACTTCAGCGTCATCGCCCCCCCCGCACGCCAAGATCAGCTCGCGCTCGGCTCCCGTAGTGAGTGATTTGAAGTCTTCCAATGCGAGAGGTGGCAGTTCGTCAAACCACTTGACGCGACGTTGCTCGCGGCTGAGAAGCACCCTATCCGCAACTGCATCCATCACCTGTCGCAACGCGGCGATATCCCTGCCCTGCTGACTTGCCTGATCGCGCAGTTCTCGGATGACCCGCTCCCTGGACGCCACGACATAGAACAGCACCACACTAAGGAGTATAAGAACCAAGATTTCGACTAAGCCAGCCATAGCCCTCCCCTCCATAGACGTGACAAGTCTAGCGGCTTAACCGGCCAACACCACACCACACTGAATTTGACAGGATGCAGTAGACAGGCCCGCCCTCACCGCGTGTCCGCTTCTGGCCGGAAGGGGGCATTTGCCAAAGCTTAGGCTTGGGGAGCAGATATCCAATTCTGGATCTACGGACTCTTATCGGGGGTAACGAAGGCCAGTTTCCGACCCAAAGGGGCATTTAAGCCAACATCTCGCCTAGCCGACGCATCCAACCACGAACTTCGCCATCGGGATCACGCTCTTCCAACATGGCTGCTGTCATGCAAGGGAACGCATGCTGAGCCAACTTTCTCTTGGCGTTGGAGTCTTTAAGCGGACTGCCTACGCCAGCGTGGGCGACAAAAGCCTCCCCGAAGACCTTTGGAACAGCTTTGCCCGCCATGGGGTGATCAGTGACTTCAATCTCAAATCCGAACGCGAGCGCAATTGCGTCCTTGTGCAAGTAGCTCTCAATCTCATGCTTGGTTGTGACGACAGCCCATGACCCGTCCCCACGGTCATTGACCTGCTGCGCGCTTAGGGCATATGCCGGGACATCGCCGTCGTAGATGTGCACCTCCTGCTTGCCTAGGCCCCGCAGGTAGTGGTGATTGACCCAGTGCTCCAGCGTTCCACCGCCTAGGACAACAAATGCAAGTCGTTCATCGGATGAAAGATTTGGCAGGTTGGAGTCGACCTCGTGGAGCGCTTTGGAAAGGGCTTTCAAGGCTAGTACATCGGTTGGACCTTCGACGCACACTAGTACCTGGACCCGGCTGTCAGGCGTTACGCCCAATGCTTCAGCCACCTTACCGAACACGTCGACCCCCGACTCAACCTGCGGCTTCTTCGTGTCGGAGTGGCGAGAGATGTAACGAATGCTCTGCTGGGGTAGCGCCGAGGCAAATCCGGGACTGTGAGTGGTCAATATGACCTGACAGCCGGGGTCTTCTGACAACACCTTGAAGGAGTCGATGAGAATCCGTTGGTTGCTGGGGTGCTGAGCCGTCTCTGGCTCCTCGATCGCGTAGATGATGCTGCGCTTGGTGCTGGTTTTGAGCCGTCGCTCCGCTTCGGCTTTGAAGAAGCTCACCAGCACAAGCCGCCTGACGCCGCTGCCTCGCTTGTTCAACGGTATGCCATCGTCGGTGCTCAAGCCGAGCGAAAACAGTCCCTGCCACTTGGCGGCGGTGGGAGGGCTGAACTCTGGTGTAAGTTCGCTGGCAAGGTTGGGATCGATCGTGGTCAAAGCTCTGTGCGTGTTCTTCGCAATCTCTTCGGCCTTCTCGCGAACCTTTGTTTGGATTCGAGCAATGTCATCTTGGACCTCTGCAATGGCAGCAGCGACGGCTGCCTTCATCGGGCTTTGGACCTCGCTGTCCGAGTCCCGACTGCTCCGATCACTTTGGAAGAGAGCGAACATCGGCAAGTGAGGCTCAATCTGGTCCCAGATACGTTTGACGTCCTCCTTGGACTTGCCGACCGCGATTGCGACCTCTTGAAGCTTGAGGTCGCCAGCGGCCGCCCAAAGTGCGCGGCGCATGCCAGGGTTGCCCTTCAATGCAACCGCCAAGCCAAGATCTTTCACCCTCTTCTGGAGCTCCTTCTCCTTCAATTCCAGCAGGTTGTCGTAATTGGCCGCAGTGGGGTGAAACGCAAGCACCAGCACTTCTGCGGATGGCTTCTTGCTGGTGCAGTCGTAGGTTTTACGAATTTTCAGCCGGCCGTCCAAGGTCAAAAGATACTCATCGGCCAACGTGGTATCTGCCCCCGCGTCTAACGTCAGTGTTGGCGGAAGCTCCGAGAACTCACACGTGATCGAAACGGTCTTGTCTACGCTGTGAACATGAGCATCTCCCTGCTCCATGGCCACCACGTCTGCGTTGAAGAATATTTCTAGCGCTTCCAGAATCGCTGACTTGCCGATGTCATTCCGGCCGACAAAAGTAGTCAAGTCGTCCAGTTCGACCCGGATCTCATCCCCATAGCAACGAAAGTTGGTAATGCTGATTGCTTCCAAGCGCATATCTTCGCTCCCCCTGAGCGCCTTCCATGCAGCCAAGCCAGCCGCCACTAGATAGTGCCTCGAGGCTGCGGAAGCGGCAACCGAGGCAATCTGAGGGCCTGAGCAAGGGCGCTAGCCTTCGGCACCTAAGATGGCCCGCTAGTCTTAACGCTTCATTCTCACGAATGCGTTCTTGGCTGGCCAAACAGGCGTACGCTCTCAGCTGGTTCCGCAGTTCCCTGAACTGTCGAATCTGGGAACCCACCCTGAAACTACAGTTCGGCATAGTTCGTACTCATGCGATTCGCCATAGTTGGTGCCTACAGCACTGACTTTGCCAAAGCGTCCATTCCAGGCGGAAAGGGATCCGACCCCGAACCCCG
>Ga0233424_10003117_pt1 | contig 10979 bp, 12 predicted proteins | sample Watercolumn_Towu_FD_181011 | JGI IMG/M metagenome (GOLD analysis project Ga0233424, IMG submission 181011) | Freshwater microbial communities from Lake Towuti, South Sulawesi, Indonesia - Watercolumn_Towuti2014_125_MG | ecosystem: Environmental > Aquatic > Freshwater > Lake | place: Indonesia... | reverse complement strand
CGAGCCCGCGCGCGAGATCCGCAAGCTGGTGGGCGAGCATCTGCCCGAGCTGATCACCGGCTATCGCAAGATCCCGGCGGGCATGCGCCAGGAAAAGCGCGGCGAACGCACCCCCGACGAGCAGCTAATCCATGGCCTCGGCGTCATCGAGCGCGAAATCGCCAGCGCCACCCGCACGATTGCCGAGGGCGATGCCGACAAGCTCGCGATCCGCGGGCGCTATCTCGAACTCAAATATGATGGTGTTACCGAGAGCCAGTGACTAAAGCATTTTCAAGGTGACCGTTTACGGTCAACGGCTCGGAAAATGCGGCATCAAAGAACAAGAACGTTTTCGCTCAATGTGAAAACGCTCTAGTCTGGCGCGATGCTCGACTTCCTGCTCGCCAGCCAGAACACACCCTTTGCCGCCGCGCTGCTGCTGATGCTGCTGATCGGCGGCGCGCAGGCGGCTGGCCTCGGCGATTTCGATGCGGACCATGATCTGGGCGACGCTGCCAGCGAAGGTCTGCTCTCGCTGCTCGGCTTGGGGCGCGTGCCGCTGCTGCTATGGCTCGCGCTGTTCCTGATGATCTTCGGCGTGATCGGCTATGCCGGCCAGCAATTCTGGCAGGCGCTGACCGGAAGCCTCGCCAGCGCCTGGCTCGCCGGACCCGTCGCCGCCGCCGTCTCGCTGCCCTTCACCGGCGCGGGCGCACGGCTGCTCGCCCGCGTCATGCCGCAGGACGAGACCACGGCAGTGAGTGTCGATTCGCTGATCGGCCGCTTCGCCACCGTCCAGACCGGCACCGCCCGCCCCGGCTCCCCGGCCAGAGCCCGCGTCACCGACATGCACGGCCACCCGCATTTCGTGATGGTCGAACCGGATAACCCTGATCAGGTACTGCACGAGCGCGAAGAGATATTGCTGGTCCGCCGCGAGGGCGAGGTCTTTCGCGCGATCAGCAGGGGTGGGCATTTCCTGCCGGGATTGTGAGACGCAGTGGCAGAAGGCCGGTTCCCTGACCACCCCCGCTCGTCCTGAGCCTGTCGAAGGACCCGCGCTGCCGGTCCCCAGAATTCCAGCGCCTTCCGGTGAACGCCGGAATCCCGAGCGGAGATGAAGCCATGCGGCTTCTGGGTTCCGGCTTTCGCCTGAAAACGGCATGATCCGGGATGCTGGGGCGCGAGGCCTTCGACAAGCTCAGGCTGAGCGGACGGGGGATACAGACACCCAAATCAGCGTCAGAATTGTTCCGATTGTCCTCGCAACCTTCCGGGCCAGCGATTAGCCTCGCGTCCATCGTTCGATTCTGCACCTGCAAGGAGCCCCCATGACCGACATCATCCCCAGCGGGGTCGTTACCATCGCCATGCTCGCGGGCACGGTGTTCGCGTTTCTGCTCATTGTCGGCCTCATCATCACCCGGCTGTACAAGCGCGCGACCAAGGAGATCGCCTTTGTCCGCACCGGCTTTGGCGGCGAGAAGGTGGTGATGAACGGCGGTGCGCTGGTGCTGCCGGTGCTGCACGAGACGATGCCGGTGAACATGAACACCGTGCGGCTGGCGGTGGAGCGCAAGAACACCGATGCGCTGATCACGCTCGACCGGTTGCGGATCGACGTGAAGGCCGAATTCTACGTGCGCGTACGGCCCGATGCGGGGGCGCTCGCCATGGCGGCGCAGACGCTGGGCCTGCGCACGATGCAGCCCGAGGCGCTCAAGGATCTGGTCGAGGGCAAGTTCGTCGATGCGCTGCGCTCGGTCGCCGCCGGCATGACGATGAACCAGCTGCACGAGCAGCGCAGCGATTTCGTGCAGAAGGTGCAGCAGGTCTTCTCCGCCGATCTGGCGATGAACGGGCTGGAGCTCGAATCGGTGTCGCTCACCGGGCTCGACCAGACCAGCATCGAGCATTTCAACGCCAACAACGCGTTCGACGCCGAGGGTCTGACCAAGCTGACCGAGCAGATCGAGCTGCGCAAGAAGGCGCGCAACGATATCGAGCAGGATACCCGCGTCCAGATCGAGACCAAGAATCTCGAGGCCGACAAGCGCTCGCTCGAAATCTCGCGCGACAACGAGTTCGCGCGGCTCGAGCAAGAGCGCGAGATCGAGATGCGCCGCGCCGAACAGGCGGCCGAGGTCGCGCGCGAACAGGCGCTGCGCAACCAGGAGGCCGAAGCGGCACGAATCGAGGCGAAGAAGCTGGTCGACAGCCAGCAGATCGAGGCCGACCGCGCGGTGCAGCAGGCGCGGATCGCGCAGCAACAGGCGATCGAGATCGCCCGGCAGGAGCAGCAGATCGCGATCCAGAACAAGAGCCGCGAGGAAAGCCAGGCCAAGGCCGAGGCCGATGCCGCGCGCGCCACGGCGGTCGCCGCCGAGGAACAGGTAGCCACCGCGCGCGAGACCGAGATTGCCGACCGCTCGAAGCGGATCGAGCTGATCGAGGCGGCCAAGCAGGCCGAGCGCGACGCGATCCGCGTCAAGGTCGAGGCCGAGGCCGAGAAGGCCGCCGCCGCCAACCGCGCCGAGGCGGTGCGGCTCGAGGCCGAGGGCGAATCGGAAGCCGAAAAGCTGCGCGCCGAGGCTGCGCGCGTCCGCTTCGAGGTCGAGGCGGCGGGCCAGCGGGCGGTCAACGAGGCGGCGAACCTGCTCTCGTCCGACCAGATCTCGCTGCAGACCAAGCTCGCGCTGCTGAAAGTGCTGCCCGAGGTGATCCGCGAGGCGTCCAAGCCGCTCGAAGCGATCGATTCGATCAAGATCGTCAAGGTCGACGGGCTGGGCCAATCGGGCGGGTCGGGCGGAGCCGCGAATGTCGGCAGCAGCGGCAATCTCGCCAATGACGCCGTCGCTGCCGCGCTCAGCTATCGCGCGCAGGCGCCGATCATCGACGGGTGGATGAAGGAACTCGGCCTCAATGGCGGCACGCTCGACGGCATGGTGGCGGGCATCGCCAACGATGGTGCGATCGCTCCCCCGGCGAGCAAGCCCGATGCGTCAGGCTGATCCGGCCCGATCGGAATCGCGGGGGCTGGCAAAGGCGTAAAGCACAACCTGCCCGTCGGCATCGCTTTCGTCGGGCTCGCGCACGCCGCCCGCTGCCTCATACAGCGCGCGCGCCGGGCGATTGCCCTGTTCGGTCAGCACCCAGGCGCTGGCGCAGCCGAGCGTGTCGCCATGCGCGAGCAGGCAGGCCATCAGCCTCTTGCCCAGGCCCCGCCCCTGATGGCTCGGCGCCACGCCGACCTCGTTGATCCACAATTCGGGCGGCTTGTCGGGGTGGAGATAGTCGACACCCGAGGCAAAGCCGACCACCTGCCCGGCGTCGATCGCTACCGCGAGATGGTGGCGCGGATCGGCGAGAAAGGCTGCGGTCTGCTGAGGATCGACCGGATTGTCGAAGACATCGGCTGCCACATGGGCGAGCACCGGCGCTTCGTCGCTTCCCAGAATGCGCACCTCGATCATGGCGCGATCGCCAGCCAGTCGCCGCTTGGAATCCGCTCCAGCCCATCGAGCGGCAGGTTCCAGGCATAGACCATCGCTTCCACCGCGCCGCCTGCTGTCATGACACTCGCGATCTCGCGGCGATAGTCGTGCGGGGGCGGGTCATCGGGGCCGCAGCTTTCGAAAGCGTCGAGCCAGGGCAGCGACGCAACAGGATCAGTGAGGCGCAGCAGGTCACCGGTGACGGTGTCCTCGCCGTCCAGTACGAGGGCAGGGTGCCAACTGACGCGGTAGAGCCTTCCGGCGAGCGTGCCCGTACCCAGCCATATGCTCTCGCGCGCCAGCCGATGCGCATTGTCATGGGCGCTGCCCCGGCGCAGCGTGCCGTAGACGAAGAGAAGGTCGGTCTGGATCGCGGACATGATCTGTGGCTATCATGGCGGCGGGAGACAATCGAGATGCAGTGTTACACCAGCTTCGCCGAATTCTGGCCCTTCTATCTGCGCGAGCACAGCCGCCCGCTCACCCGTGCCTGGCATTATGTCGGGACGTCGCTGGTCGTGCTGCTGGCGTTCGTGGCGCTGCTCACCGGCAATTTCCTGCTGTTCGCGATGATGCCGGTCGCGGGCTATTTCTTCGCCTGGATCAGCCATTGGCGGATCGAGCGCAACCGGCCCGCGACCTTCACCTATCCGCTCTGGTCGCTGGCGGCCGATTTCCGCATGTGGGCGCTGTGGCTCACCGGACGTCTGGGACCCGAACTCAAGCGCGCCGGGGTCGCCTGACGGGAACGCTCCCTCGCTGGCGGCGTAACCGTACAGCAAGGAGAGTTCCCCATGACCGAACATGAAAACAGTCAGCCGACCGAGCCCGTCGACTGCACCGAAGAGACCGCGCAGCGCGCAGGCGCCAAGACATCGAGCCTGAACGATCAGGACCAGAGCGATTCCGACAAGCCAACCGAGCCCGATGTCGACAAGGACGATATTACCGAAGACGATCTGGACGAAGCGATCGAGGAATCGATGGACGCCTCGGACCCGCCGTCGTTCACCCAGCCCTGACCGGCTCTCGCCTCCCGAACAGCAGCGGGAACAGGGCCAGCGGCCCCTGTCCCGCAAGGCCGGCGATCCCGGGCATGTGGAAGAGATCGTCATACCATTTCTGGGCACTGATCCCCAGTGCCAGGCCCAGCGGCAGTTCGGCGATCATCAGCACGAGCGATCCGGTGATGCCCATGATGATCAGGTTCGCGGTGCCGGAAAGCTCGGGGGGCCGCCGGACAATCGTCCGTGCTCGCCACGCCATGGCCAGCAGCAGCACGGGGAACTCGATCATCACGGCCGCTGATACCCCGATTGCGGGCGCAACGATCATGGTTCGAATTATGCCCAGGATGAACCCGAGGGCGAAGGCTTCCAGGCCGTACCGCAGTCCTGCAACAAGAGCGGGCCTGCGCATTGCCTCACACCGTGATCAGCAGCCCGGCAAGTGCCGCGCTCATCAGGTTGGCGAGGCTGCCCGCCGCCAGCGCCTTCAGGCCCAGCCGCGCTATCATTGGGCGCTGGCTGGGCGCAAGGCCGCCGGTCACCGCCATCTGGATCGCGATCGACGAGAAATTGGCAAAGCCGCACAGCGCGAAGGTGACGATGGCAATCGTCCGCGCGGACAGCCCCGCATCGGGTCCGCCTAGTTCGATAAACGCGACGAATTCGTTGAGCACGATCTTGGTGCCGAACAGCCCGCCCGCGCGCAGCGCCTCGTCCCAGGGCACGCCGATCAGATACATGATCGGCGCAAAGACATAGCCGACGACCTGTTGGAACGACAGGTCGGCCTGACCGAACCAGCCGCCGATGCCGCCGAGAATGCCATTGGCCAGCGCGACCAGCGCGACAAAGGCCAGCACCATCGCGCCGACCGCAACCGCAAGCTTGACGCCCGTTTGCGCGCCCATCGCAGCGGCCATGATGACATTGGCCGGACGCTCGTCCTCATATTCGACGTCGAGCGGCATCACCGCTTCGTTGTTCCTGTCGGCCGGATCGTCGGGCATGATGATCTTGGCCATCAGGATGCCGCCCGGCGCCGACATGAACGCGGCGGCGAGCAGATAGTCGATGCGGATGCCCATCGCGGCATAGGCGGCGAGGATCGTGCCCGCGACGCCCGCCATGCCGACGCTCATCACCGTGAACAGCTGCGCCGGCTTCAGCGCGGCGAGATAGGGGCGGATCACCAGCGGAGATTCGCTTTGGCCCACGAAGATGTTTGCCGCCGCGCACAGGCTTTCGACCTTGGAAATGCCGATCAGCTTCTCGATCGCCCCGCCCACCCATTGGATGATGCGTTGCATGATGCCGAGAAAATAGAGGATCGAGACGAGCGCCGAAAAGAAGATGATCACCGGCAGCGCGGCGATGGCAAAGCTGTTGCCGCCGACATCGGGGCTGGCCAGCGGGCCGAAGATGAAATTGGTTCCCGCCTGGGCATAGCCGAGCAGGTTGGAAACGCCGCGCGACATCGCCTGGATGGCGGTGCGTCCGGCGGGAACATAGAGCACCAGCACCGCGATGCCGGCCTGCAGCGCGAAGGCCGCGCCGACCACGCGCAGCCGGATGGCGCGGCGATTGTTCGAGAGCAGCAATGCGATCGACAGGATCAGCGCAATGCCTGCCACCCCCAGCAAAATCCGTGTCATGCCCTGCGCCCGTACCCTGTCTGCAATTATGGAAGATCGTCCCCGCTTCTGCCTAGCCTGATGGACGCGGCGGGGAAAGCGCGAACTGCGCGTGGTTGCGGCGGGCCGTCAGCCGGCCTGCCGCCGCGCGACCTGCCAGCAGCCGGTGACGATCAGTGCCGCACCCGCCAGCGTCGTCCATCCGATCGTCTCGTTGAAGATCAGCCAGCCGAACAGCGCGCCCCAGATGAACATCGAATATTCGAGCGGCACCAGCGCCTGCGCCTGGGCGCGCGCATAGGCCCAGGACAGGAGCGAGAGCGACAGGATCGCGAGCAGCGCCGCCAGGGTCAGCAGCCCCCAGCCGATCGGCGCGGCCATGGCGGCATCGCCCGGCATCGCGCCGGCAAAGGGCATGGCGAGCCCGATCCAGAAGCCCATGATGACATTCTGCACCAGCACGATCTCCTGCGGGCTGGCGATCTGCGCCTGCTGCCGCTGCAGGATCAGGTTCCAGGCATAGAGCACCGCGGACGCCATGATCGCGGCGATCCCCTGCCACCCGGCCTCGCCCTGGGCATCGACCGCCTCGCCGCCCAGCCAGCCGAGCCTGCCGGCTGCGATCACCAGCACGCCGCCAAAGCCCAGCACCGAGGCGAGCACCGCGCCGCGCCCGATCCGTTCCTTGAGCAGCACCGCGGCGAGAAACAGCGCGATGATCGGCGCGATGAAGGTGATGGCCACGGTCTCTGCCATCGGCGTGCGCGCGAGGCCCCAGAAGAACAGCACCGCCATGCCTGCGACCACCGTGCCGCGCAGGAGATGCAGCCGCAGCGCCGCGCCGCGCGGCAACCGGCGGTTGCCCTTCCACCAGAACAATGCGCCTGCGAGCACCGAGCCGATCACGCAGCGCCAGAACAAGGCCGCGATCACGCCGATATCGATCGTCACCGCCTTCATCGCGCTGTCCATCGCGCCGAAGAACATCATCCCGCCCGCGCAGGCGACGAAGGCGAGCAGCGGCGCGCGCTGCGAAGTCGTCAACGGGGCGGGTGTGGTGGCCATGGAGCCGCTATCGGGATGCGCGGCCGCTCTGTCCAGTGCTGTCGGGCAAATGACGCGCGCTCAGCGATCCATCTGCGCCAGCGCGGCGCGCGTCGCATCGCGATAGGCGGTGCCGTCATGGCGGTGCGCGCCGACAAAATGCATGAAGCGGCAATCGGCATCCCAGGGTTCGGCCCAGTAATTGCCGTACTGGCGATAGGGCAGCAGCACCGGGTCGGGATCGTTGGCGACGACGAAACTCGAGGTGACCTGCTCGCTGCCCCATTCGGCCATGGCGTCGTGGCCGAGAAGCCGCGCCATCTCGTCATGGAAGAAGCGGGCGGTCGCGCGCCCGTCGCCGCCGCGCGCGAAGCCGGCAAAGCCCGCACAGCCGCGGATATAGCCGCGCTGCTCGGCACCCTCGATCTGCCCGAGCGCGCGCTCCATCCGCGACTGGATATGCCGCGCATCAGCAGGGCCGTTCAGTGGCGGCGGGACGAATTCGCTGCACGCCTTGACGCCGATATCCCATTCGGATCCGCCCAGCAGGGTGAAGCTGCGATTGGCGGCGATGGCATCGGCCACGACATCGGGACGCCCCAGGGTCACCGTGTCGCTGTCGAGCTGGATGACATAATCGTCGGCCCGGCGGTCGAGGATCGACAGGAACCGCTCCCACGCACCGCCCGCTGGAAATCCGGCATGGTCGACATCGGCAATGTCGATGATCTCTGGATCGCCGCAATGCCAGGCGAGCACCGCGCGATCCTCGGTGGTCAGCGTGCCGTCGGACAGGATGACCACGCGACCGCGGCGCAGCTGCCCCCAGAAGGATTTGACCGCGACCAGATAGGGCAGCAGCACCGCCGTGCCCATCATCGAGAAGATGACCAGCCCATCATGCTGCGGGCGGATCGGCGCGGTTTCGAGCACCGGGCGGCACGCGCGATCGTGCCGCCAGTTGTCGAGGCGCGTCTGCAGGCGATAGGGCAGGAAGCGGGAGAGCATCGCAGGCCGGGCTAGCACAGGCCGGTTAACCGGTGGCAAACGTCACCGGCGGATCGCCCGGCTGCCAGGGCGCAGGGCGCAGCATGGCACGATCGAACAGAGCGGAGCCAAGCAGCCCTGCCAGCCAGGCGTGGAGCTGCGGCAATGGCTGCGCATCGAACCAGGCCTGATCGGTCGCGGCGAACTGGCGAACAAAGGGGAAGAGCGCGATATCGCTGAGCGTGCGGCTGGCCCCGCACAGGAACGCGCTGGCTGCAAGACGCTGCTCGATCAACTGTAGATGCTCCAGCCCCGCCGTGCGATGCTCGATCGGGTCGCTGCCATGGCGGTTCGGATATTTGTAGCGGTCGAGATGGTGCTTGAACGGGCCGTCGAACCGTTCGACCAGCTCGGCGTCGTCGCCCCGCAACCAGGCTTCGGGGTCGTGCCGCGCCAGCGCCCAGCGCATGATGGCGAGGCTCTGATCGATCACGCTGCCATCGGCCAGCACCAGCACCGGCACCGTGCCCTTGGGCGAGGCGTCGAGCATCGCCTGCGGCTTGGCCCGCAGCAGGATCTCGCGCAGTTCGACCGTCTGGCTGCTGACCAGCAGCGCCATGCGCGCGCGCATCGCGAACGGGCAGCGGCGGAAGCTGTAGAGGATCGGCAGCGCCGTCATGGCTGCGGCTCAATCGAGCGAGCGGCCCGCGCGGCCCGCCAGCTCGGTGACATAATGCCAGGCGATCCGGCCCGAGCGCGCGCCGCGCTGCCGCGCCCAGAGCAGCGCGTCTTCGGGGTCGAAATCGAGCCCATAGGCTTCGGCATAGCCCGCGACGATCGCGAGATAGGCATTCTGGTCGCAGGCGGGAAAGCCTAGGCTCAGCCCGAACCGGTCGGCCAGCGCCAGCCGGTCGTCGACCGCGTCGCGCGGATTGATCGGGTCGTCCTGTTCGGCCATGTGCCGCTCGACGATCGCGCGACGGTTCGAGGTGACCGCAAGCCGCACATTGGCCGGACGCGCCGTCGCGCCCCCCTCGAGCAGCGACCGCAGCGAGCGTGCGGCGCTGGCGGCCTCGGGGCCATCAAAGCCGATATCGTCGATGAACACGAGGAAGCGGCGGTCCACTGCACCCAGCGCCGCGAACAATGCGGGCAATGCGATCAGCGCATCGGGCTCGCCCCCGGTCTGCACCAGCGCGATCGGCGCGCCGGCACCTTGCGCATCAGCGACCGCTGCCTTGACCAAAGCCGACTTGCCCATGCCGCGCGATCCCCAGAGCAGCACGTCGTGCGCAGGCACGCCTGCGGCATGGCGGCGGACATTTTCGGTGAAGCTTGCCTTTTGCGCATCGATGCCGCGCAGGCGATCGAGTGGGACGGCTTGCAGGTGCGTCACCGCCCCGGCCGCGCGCGCGCTCCACACATAGGCCGGGTGCGCGGTCCAGTCGGCGACCTGCACCGGCGGCGGCGCGAGGCGTTCGAGTGCCTCGGCGATGCGGGCGAGGGGGTCGGCTTGGCTGGTCATCTGGATTCAACCTTCTCCATGCCAGGCCCGTTCTCCAGCGAAAGCCGGAGCCCAGGGGCGGAATGGCACGACCTCACTCTGGGCTCCGGCTTTCGCCGGAGAACGGAATGCTGAGGAACTTGACGAAATCAAGCCGCCAGCGCCTCGGCGTCGAGCGCGTAGAGCAGGTCCGCGCCCGCCATCGCCGCCGCCTTGAGCCCGCTCGCCTCGGGCACCATGCGCTCGAGATAGAAGCGGCTCGTCACGAGCTTGGCCTTGAGGAAATCGGCATTGCCCTCGCCCGCGTCGAGCATCGCCTGCGCCGCGCGCTGCTGCTTGAGCATCAGCCAGCCTGCGGTCATCACCGCCATCATCGTGCAATAGGAATAGCTGCCCGCCAGCCGGTCATCGACATTCGCGCCGACCATATATTCGGTGACCTCAGCGACATCGCCCGCGAGCGCGGCGAGCGCGGGGTGGTTGCCGGCATCGGCCTGCACCTCGGCGATCAGGCCGCGCACGACATCGCCGCCCGCCATGCCGAGCTTGCGCCCGACAAGGTCCGCCGCCTGGATGCCGTTGGTGCCCTCGTAGATCTGCGCAATGCGGATATCGCGATAATATTGCGCCGCGCCGGTCTCCTCGACATAGCCCATGCCGCCATGGACCTGCACGCCGAGCGAGGCGATCTCGCTGCCCAGATCGGTGCCATAGGTCTTGGCGAGCGGGGTCAGCAGATCGACCATCTCGCGCGCGCCGGGCACGCCGAGATTGGCACGATCGACCTGGCCCGAGGCGTAATAGAGCAGCGCCCGGATCGCCTCGGTCCCCGCCTTCATGCGCAGCAGCATGCGGCGGACATCGGGATGCTCGATGATCGCGACCGGATCGCGCCCGGTCCCGGCGCGCGCCGACTGGACGCGTTCGCGCGCGAACCACAAGGCCTTTTGCGTCGCACCCTCGGCAATCTGGACACCCTGCAGCCCGACATTGAGCCGCGCATTGTTCATCATCGTGAACATCGCACGCATGCCGCCGAATTCGGGGCCGATCAGCTCGCCGATGCTCTCGCCTTCCTCGCCGAACTGCAGCACGCAGGTGGGCGAGGCGTTGATGCCCATCTTGTGCTCGATCGACACGGTCTTGATGCCGTTGGCCTCGCCCGGATGGCCATCCGCGTCGAGCCGGTACTTGGGCACCAGGAACAGCGAGATGCCCTTGGTCCCGGCGGGCGCATCGGGGGTGCGCGCGAGCACCAGGTGGATGATGTTGTCGGCCATGTCATGATCGCCGAACGAGATGTAGATCTTCTGCCCGCGGATCGCATAGG
>Ga0233424_10003116_pt1 | contig 10979 bp, 9 predicted proteins | sample Watercolumn_Towu_FD_181011 | JGI IMG/M metagenome (GOLD analysis project Ga0233424, IMG submission 181011) | Freshwater microbial communities from Lake Towuti, South Sulawesi, Indonesia - Watercolumn_Towuti2014_125_MG | ecosystem: Environmental > Aquatic > Freshwater > Lake | place: Indonesia... | reverse complement strand
CTTTCTTCGCAACGCTGATCCTGGTGAGGTGTGCGCGGCGGTGACGACGGCGCGCATCGACTACCTGCTGCTGGCGCTGGTGTTGATGGTGCTGACCTACGTGGTGCGTGCCGAGCGTTGGACGTACCTGCTGGCGCCGCTGGGCCGCGCGCGGTTTAGTGCGGTGTTTCGCACGACGGTGATTGGCTTCGGGGCGTCGGCGGTGCTGCCGGCGCGGGCCGGCGAAGTGATTCGGCCGTATCTGCTGGCGCGCCGTGAGGGGCTCAGTTTCACAGCGGCGCTTGCGACGATCGTGGTCGAACGGATTCTCGATCTGGTCGCGGTGCTGGTGCTGCTGGCGGTGTTCCTGCTGGTGTTCGATCCGGGCCTCGAAGCGAAAGACTCGGCGGTGTTCAGCGCGATTCGATTTGGCGGCCTGTTGACGGCGCCGATCGCCGTGGGCGCACTGCTGGTCATGTTCTTCATGGCGGGGCATCCGGACACCCTGCATGCGTGGTTGCTGAAAGCCGAGACGGTCTTTCCCGCTCGAATCGCGTCGATGATTGCGCGACTGGCGCGGACCTTTGCCGAAGGATTTGCGGTGGTGAGGCATGCCCCTCGCCTGATTGCGGCGATGGCGTGGTCGTGCATCCTCTGGGTGCTGATCGCCGGTAGCATCTGGGTGACCTCGCAGGCTTTCGGCATCGACATGCCGGTGACCGGATCGTGGCTGATGCTGGCGCCGCTGGTGGTGGGTGTCGCAGTGCCGACGCCAGGCGGTGTCGGCGGATTTCACGAGGCCTACCGCATCGGCGCCACCGCGTTTTTCGGCGTCGACAACGACACCGCGGTCGGCGCGGCGATCGTGCTGCATGCCATTTCGGTCGTGCCGGTGACCATCGCCGGCCTGGCGTTCATGGTTCAGGACGGATTGAAGCTCGGCGAATTGACCATCGGCAACAGTGCGATCGAGAAGGTGGAAGACGGAGCGGTCAAGTGAAGTGCCCTTTCTGCGGTGACATCGGCGACAAGGTGGTGGACTCGCGCGAAAGCCGCGAAGGCGATGTCATTCGCCGGCGCCGCCAGTGCCTCAACGAACACTGCAGAAAGCGGTTCACGAGCTACGAGCGCATCGAGGAGATTCCGTACATGGTGGTGAAGAAGGACGGCACCCGCGAGCGCTTCGAGCGCTCGAAGCTGGTCGCCGGACTTCTCAAGGCGTGCGAAAAGCGGCCGATCAAGCCCGCCGACATCGACGAGATCGCCGATCGGGCGGAACAGATTCTGAACGATCGGCCGGAGCGGGAGATTTCGGGGCGCGAGCTCGGCGCGCTGGTCATGTCGGAGTTGAAGAAGCTCGATCAGGTGGCCTACGTGCGGTTTGCCTCGGTCTACCGCGACTTTCGCGACGTTGATGATTTCGCTCAGGAGGTTCGCGCGTTGAAGGGCCACAAGGAATAGGACGTGCCTGCCGCCAAGCCCCTTAGCTCGGCGTCGCGCCAGGGCGCCAGGCCGCCGGTCACTCCCGCGTCCCTCGACGCGGCGCTAGCCAGGCGGCGCCCGTTCCGCGACAACCCGCCGCTGATTCTCGCCGGCATCGTCGTTCTGCTGGTCATGCTGGGCGGCCTCGTCTGGCTGGCGGACCGCACGTCGACACTGTCGCCCGACTTTCTGACCGAGGTGGTGCTGTTCGCGCTGTCGGCGACCAACGTCACCATGCTGATGGCGCTCGCCTTCGTGCTGGCGCGCAACGTCGTCAAGTCGATGATGGAGAGCCGGCGCGGACTGCCGTTCGGCCGGTTCCGCGCCAAGCTGGTGCTCTCGCTGCTCGGCATGACCGTGATTCCAGCCGTGCTGGTGCTGATCGTCGGCAGCCGCGTCGTGCTCACCGCGGTCGATCGCTGGTTCAACGCGCCGATGGAGGAGATTCTTTCGGGCGCCAACCGCATCGCCGGCGATTACTACCAGGAACGCGAACGGCTGATTGCCGATCAGGCGTCGCGCATCGCCCGGTCGCTCAGCCGCATCGACCTGGCCACCGGCGACGTCGCGAACGTGCAGAGCATCATCACGCCTGAAGTCACCGGGCAGCGCGTCGGCATGGTGCAGGTCTACCGCGTGGTGCGGGGCGCCGACCTGCAGGCCAGCGTTGTCTCGGTGGTCGACGTGGCATCGCCCTCCATGCCCCAAGGGTGGGCGAGGGGATCGGCGGATCGGCTGGCGGCGCGGGCCGCGGGCGGCAACGAAGCCGCGCCAAGCGTCGAAGAGCCGATGACCGAAGGCGGCCTGCTGAAGCATGTGGCCACCGCGGTACGAAACGCGTCAGGACAGATTACCGGTGCGGTCGTGGCGAGCGATTACCTGGCCGGCGACCTCGCGGACCGAGCCCGTCGCATGTCGAAGGCCTACGAGGACTACACCCAGTTGCGGGTCCTCAAGCAGCCGCTGGCGGGTGTGTACGTGTCGTTCTTCGTCATGGTGACGCTGCTCATCCTGGTCGGTTCGACGTGGATGGGGCTGTACCTGGCCAAGCGCATCACTCGTCCGGTGCAGATGCTGTCGGAGGCGGCCCGCGAGATCGGCGCCGGTCACTATGACCATCGCATCGAGCATGAAGGCACCGACGAGTTTGGCTCCATGGTGGACGCGTTCAATGCCATGGCCGCCGAGGTGGCACAGAGCCGGCGCCGGCTCGAGCGCGCCAGTATCGACCTCGAACGGAAACATGAAGAAGGGGAAGGGCGGCGCCGTTACATCGAAGCGATTCTGGAGCGCATTGCGACCGGCGTGGTGTCCATCGATCGCGCCGGGCGCATCGGCACCATCAACGCCGCGGCCATGCGGCTGCTCGAGCTGGGCGACGATGCGATTGGCCGGCCGGCGGTGGACGTGTTCGGCCGCGCCGACCTGGCGCCGGTCAACGACGTGCTCGACCAGGCGGCCCGCGCCAAGGTGGATTCCTTCGCGCAGGAAGTGGCGCTGGTGCGCGACGGCCGCGAGCGCCACCTGGTTGCGGCGGCGACGCGCGTCGGGTCGCCGTCGCCAGGAGGCTACGGCGCGGCCAGCGGCGCGGACGGCGGCTTCGACGGCACCGTGCTGGTCGTTGACGATGTGACGCCATTGATCCGGGCGCAGAAGGTGGCCGCCTGGAGGGAAGTGGCGCGGCGGCTGGCCCACGAGATCAAGAACCCGCTCACGCCGATTCAACTGTCGGCGGAGCGGCTGCGCCGCAAGCTCGGTGACGTGTCGGCGCCGCTGCAGGAACTGGTCCAGGAGTGCACCTCCACGATCATCGGCGAGGTCGAGTCGCTCAAGGGCCTGGTTGACGAGTTCTCGCAGTTTGCACGCATGCCGGCGCCCCGCGCCGTGCCGACCGAGCTGCATGCGTTCCTGAGCGACACGCTGGCGCTCTACAACGGGCTGTTCGCGGCGGTCGAGTTCCACCAGCACTACGATCAGGACGTCACCCAGGTGCGTCTCGACCCGGAGCAGATCAAGCGCGTGATGATCAATCTGATCGACAACGCCATCGAAGCGATGGGCCGGCAAGGCACCATCGTCATCAAAACGGCGCGCGACGTGCCGAACAGCCTGGTGCGGATCGTCGTGTCCGATACCGGCCCCGGTATTCCGGTGGCGGAGCGCGACAAGCTGTTCCTGCCGTACTACTCGACCAAGGGGCGAGGCAGCGGACTCGGCCTGGCGATTGTGCGCCGCATTGTCGCCGAGCACGGCGGCAGCATTGACGTGACGGACAACGTGCCGACCGGCACCCGCTTCATCATCGAGTTGCCCGCCTGATGGCGACCATTCTTGTCGTCGACGACGAACCGGGTGTGCGATCGTCGATTAGCGGCGTGCTCAAAGACGAGGGCTTTGATGTCGACACCGCCGAGACCGGCGAGGCCTGTCTCGAAAAGGCCAACGGCGCGGCCTACGACGTCATCGTGCTCGACATCTGGCTGCCCGGGCTCGACGGTCTGACGACGCTGCAGCGCCTGCGCGAGCGTCAGATTGACTCGCAGGTCGTGATCATCTCGGGCCACGGCAACATCGAGTCCGCGGTACGCGCCATCAAGATGGGCGCCTTCGACTTCATCGAAAAGCCGCTGTCGCTCGAGAAGACCGTGCTGGTGGTGCGCAACGCGCTGCGGCAGCGCGACCTCGAAGCCGAGAACCGGATGCTGCGGGCCAAGGTCGATCGCCAGCAGCAGCCCACCATGGTGGGCGAGAGCCCGGTCATGCATCACCTGCGCGAGCAGGTGTTGCAGACGGCGCCGACCAACGGCAGGGTGCTGATTCTCGGCGAGAGCGGCACCGGTAAGGAGCTGGTGGCGCGGACCATCCATGGCAACAGCCGGCGCAAGAGCGGGCCGTTCATCGAAGTGAACTGCGCCTCGATTCCTGATGAATTGATCGAGTCGGAGCTGTTCGGCCACGTGCGCGGCGCCTTCACCGGTGCGGTCGCCGACAAGCCGGGGCGATTCGAACAGGCCAACGGCGGCACGATCTTTCTCGACGAGATCGCCGATATGAGCGTGAAGACGCAAGCCAAAGTGCTGCGCGTCCTGCAGGAGCAGGTGATGGAGCGGGTCGGCGGCACGCAGCGGATCAAGGTCGACGTGCGCGTGCTGGCGGCGACCAACAAGGACCTGCCGGCGGAGATCAAGGCCGGCCGGTTCCGCGAAGATCTCTATTTCCGCCTCAACGTGATCCCGATCTTCGTGCCGCCGTTGCGCGAGCGTCAGGAGGACATTGCGCTGCTGGCCGAGCACTTCATCGCGCTGCTGGCCGCGGAAGAAGGCAAGCGGCCCAAGCGGCTGGCGCCGGAAGCCGCCGCGCGCCTGCAGCAGTACGGCTGGCCGGGCAACGTGCGCGAACTGATCAACGTGATTCAGCGCCTGCTGATCTTCGTCGCCGGCGACACCATCACCGCCCAGGATCTCGGCTTCCTCGGCAGAGATGGGGCCGCGGAGGCGTCCGCACCGCAGAAGCCCATGGTGCCGCTGTCCGATGCCCGCGATCAGTTCGAGAAGGACTACATCTTACGGACGCTGGCCGTGCAACACGGCAACATGTCGCGCACCGCTGAGGTGCTTGGCGTCGAGCGCTCCAATCTCTATAAGAAGCTGCGCGCATTCGGCATCACGCCGCGCGGCACCACTTAGCCCGCGGAGCGGGGCCACCAGATACTGCGCTCGCGAGGCGGAGCCATGGTGGTCGTCACGACGAAGCCTCGCTAGAATGAATCATGCCGAAGCGTCCTCCGATCGTGCGGCGAACGCCGCTGCCGCCGTCGCGCACGTCGTCTCTCGTGCCGCCGATCATGCCGAGCGCCGTCTACATCGCCCGCGACGCCGATCACATGAACGACGTCTACGAAGGGCGCGAGCCCGGCTTCACCTACGCGCGCGAAGGCAGTCCGAATGCCGACCTGCTCGCCGCGAAGATCGCGAAGCTCGAAGGCGCCGAGTACGGACTGGTCACCTCGTCCGGCATGTCCGCGGTTGGCGCCATCCTGCTCGGTGTGCTCAAGGCCGGCGATCACCTCCTGACCGGCAACCAGCTGTACGGCCGTACCTCGCGGCTGGTGACGCAGGAGCTGCCGCGTCTTGGTTTTGCCACCGGTCTCGTCGACGCGTCGGATCCCTCAGCGGTCGAGCGGGCGATCACGCCGAACACGCGTGTGCTGCTGGTGGAAGTCGTGTCGAATCCGCTGCTGCGCGTGGTTGACGTTGCCGTGCTCGCGGTGATTGCCCGGCGTCGCAACGTGCTGCTGGCGGTTGACAACACGTTTCCAACGCCGCTGGCCCTGCAGCCGCTGGCGCTCGGGGCGCACATCGTGTTCCACAGCGTCACCAAAATGCTGGCCGGTCACAGCGACGTGACGCTGGGCGCGGTGTGCGGCGCGCGCGACCTGCTGACGCCGATCCGCGATGCTATCGTCACCTGGGGGCTGAATGGCAGCCCGTTCGACTGCTGGCTGGCCGAACGCGGGATGAACACGCTCGAGGTGCGCGTGGCCCGAGCGAATGCCAATGCCGCGGCGCTCGCCGAACTGCTCGCGCAACATCGCGCGGTGGGTCGCGTGTTCTACCCCGGCCGCGCCGATCATCCCGATCACCACGTCGCGCAGCGTCTGTTTGGCGGGCGGTTCGGCAACATGGTGACCTTCGAGCTGCGGGGCGCTCGCGCCGAAGCGAACCGCTTCATGCGCGCCCTCGAGTCGATTCCCTTTGCGCCGACATTGGGCGACGTCGCGACCATCATCAGTCACCCGGCCGTCACATCGCACCGGGGTCTGACGCCAGAGGCACGCCAGGCCCTCGGCATCCATGAGGGGACCATCCGCGTATCGGTCGGCGTCGAGGAAGTGGAAGGGCTCGCCGCCGAATTTCGCGCGGCGCTGGATGCGGCGGCCGGGTAGCGGGGCGGCGCGCTAGGAGCTGAGCTTGTTCTCGAGGACCTGGGCGGCCGAAAAACCTTCGAGCTGCAGATACCACTCAACCGACTGTCGCAGGGCGGCCGCCGGCACCAGCCCCACGATTTCACTTTCGAGCACGTTGACGCCGTAGCGTTCGGCCTCGCGCTTGACCATCTCGAAGACGCGGAAGATCGGCGTCTTCTCGTAGTTGGTGAGGTTCATCGACACCTGCACAATGCCGCGGTCCTCGAGCGGGATGCCCATGGCCTTCACATACCGCAACCCGCCGCTGCTCATGCGGATCGCGGACGCAATCCTCCTGGCGACGTCCAGACGATCGGTGGCCAGGTTGATGTTGTAGGCGATGAGCGGCATGCGCGCGCCGATCACCGACGCGCCGGCGGTCGGATGCGGCGCGGCAGGGCCGTAGTCCGGCGCCCAACCGGGCGTGGCCATTTTCGCCGCCAGGCCTTCGAACTCGCCGCGGCGAATGTCTTCGAGGTTCTTGCGCTGCGGATTGGTGGACGCGTCCTCGTACAGGTAGATGGGCAACGAGAATCTCGCGGCAACGTCCTGCGCGATGGATTTCGCCAGGACGACGCACTCGTCCATGGTGACGCCGTCGATGGGAATGAACGGCGTTACGTCCACTGCTCCCAGGCGCGGATGCTCACCCTGGTGTGTCGTCAGATCGATCGCGGCGATCGCGCCTTCAAACAGCGTGGGAACGCCGGCCTGCATGGCCGCGGCGTCGCCGGCCAGCGTGAACACGGATCGGTTGTGGGTCGCATCCGACTCGACGTCCAGGACGCGCATGCCGGGCACCGCCCGCAGCGAGTCGGCAAGTCGATCGATGACGTCGCGGCGACGCCCCTCGCTCACGTTCGGCATGCATTCAATAACCGCCATCGGCACCAGACAGCATAATCGAGTTAAGTGCTATAATTTGCCACGACTTACATGACCGACCCGCTCCAGGCGCATCAGGGCGCCGATGATGAGGCGAGGATCGAGCAGCTGCTCGTGACCGGCCTTGATCACTATTTTGCGGGCGAGTACGAACAAGCCATCAACCTCTGGACCCGGGTCTTGTTCGTCGATCGCTCGCACGATCGGGCACGGGCGTACATCGATCGGGCGCGCAGCGCACAAGCGGAGCGGCAGCGGATCTCTGAAGCGCTGGTTCACCAGGGTCTCGAAGCGTTCGACAAGGGCGAGGTGGCCCGCGCCCGTGCGCTGCTGAGCGACGCGCTCGACCAGGGGGCGTCGCACGACGTCGCTTTGGGGGTACTGGGCCGAATCGATCGGCTTGATGCCGGCATGAAGACCAGTCCGCCCGCCGCGCCCGCGGTTCGACGCCGCGCCTTTGCACGGCCGTCGCCGCTGTCGGAGGCCAACGAAAGCCGCCGCCGCATCGCGCTGTGGTGGACGACCGCAGCGGCGATCGTGATGGTTGGCGCCACGGCCTTCGTGGTGGTGGCGCCGAACGGTCTCGGAGACTGGTTCCCCGTGCAGTCGACCACTGGCGCGCCGCCCGCGTTGGTGATGCCGCAGGCCGCGTTGCCGGTGCCGTCGCCGACGGAAGCCTATGTCGCGCAGGCACGCTCATTGTTTGCCGGCGGCAAGCTTCGCGACGCGCTTCGAGCACTCGAACGTGTGCCGGTGGGTGACGCGCTCCGGCCCGAAGCCGAGCGTCTGCGCGCCGACATTCAACGTGAGCTCCTCGCCGTGGCCGGCGCCGAAGCGTCATCGGCGTTGTCAGCCCCACCCAAAGAATGAAGTGTCCGAAATGCGGTTATCTCGGCTTTGAGACGACCGACCGTTGTCGGAACTGCCAGTACGATTTTTCGCTCGCATCTCCCAGTGCCGAACCTGAACTGCCGCTTCATAGCACCGATCGCCAACCGGAGCCTCTCGCGGACTTCGACCTGCCGTCGATGGGACGTTCGGGAGAGTCACTGAGCGCCACCGCGCTCGATCTCGACCGCCTGTTCGGTGAGCCCGAGCCGCCGGCAATCCCCCAGGTTCCACCACCCGTCGATTTGCCGATGCCTGTAGAGGCTGAGCCGCCCGCGGAAGTGGACCCGGAAGCCCACCGGCCTGAAGTCCCGATGGTGATACAGCCGGCTCCGATCGCGCCCGTGCCGGCTGGAGCATCGATGCCGCCCGTGATGGTCGAGGACGCGTCATTGCCGTTCGAAACGATGTCTCTCGACGAAGCGCCACTCGTGCCGCCGCCGGCCGCGAGACCGCCGTTGGCCGTGCGCCGCTCGACTCCCGAGGTGCCTCGCAACCGTCCACGAACGACGCGCCCCGTCCGGACCGAACCGCTGAACCTCGAGCCGCCGGCGATCGCCGGACCCGGCAGTACGGCCGTCGCGGCGGAAGAGACCATCGCCTCGTTGATCGAGCAGCCCTCGCTGCGCTCGCGCCTGGGCGCCGGGCTAATCGATCTGCTGTTGCTGGCGGCCGTCGATGCTGTGGTGTTGTACCTGACGCTGCGCGTCGCCGGATTGCAGAACACGCTCGCCGACCTCCTCGTGCTTCCGCCCGTGCCGTTGCTGGGGTTCCTCGCCCTGCTGGGGTTCGGCTACGTCGCGGCGTTCACCGTTGCCGGAGGCCAGACGATTGGCAAGATGGCGCTGAGTCTGCGCGTCATCGGCGACGATGGCCGGCCGGTTGATGTGGCGGGAGCCATGCTGCGGGCGCTCGGTTGCATGCTCGTGCCGTTGACGCTTGGATTGTCCTACCTCCCGGCGCTCTTCACCAGCGGTCATCGCGCGCTCCACGATCGCCTGGCGGGAACGCGCGTCGTCCAGGAATGAGAGGACTGGCTGTTTTCGTCGCAAGTTTCGGGTACGTCGGCTACTTTCCGTTCGCGCCGGGTACTGCGGGATCGCTGGCGGCGCTGGCGCTGTTTGCGTTTGTCCGATGGATTGGTGAGCCGGCGATTGAACTGGGGGTTATCGCCGTGATCTTTGCGATCGGCGTGTGGGCGGCCAACGGCACCGAAGCGGCGCTGGCCCGCAAGGACCCGGGCATCGTGGTGATAGATGAAGTACTTGGCATGTTGATGACGCTTGCGCTGCTGCCGGTGTCGATTGCCGGGGTGGTGCTGGGATTCCTGATATTCCGCTTCCTGGACGTGATCAAGCCATATCCGGCCGCCCGGCTCGAGGATCTGCATGGCGGGCTCGGCATCATGGCCGACGACGCGGTTGCCGGCCTGTACTCGTACGCCATCCTGCGCCTGCTGATGTGGGGCGTGCCGTCATGGCTGGCGGCCTGACCGCGGCAATCCTGGCTGTCGGCAGCGAGCTGTTGACGGCACACAAGACCGACACCAATTCCTTGTACATCTCTGAAGTCTTGAACGACCTCGGGATTGCGGTGGCGTTCAAGACGATTGTCGGCGATCGCCGCGATGAGTTGGCGGCGCAGGTCGCGCACGCACTGGCGCGGCACGAGGTGTTGATTCTCTGTGGCGGCCTCGGGCCGACCGACGATGACCTGACGCGCGAAGTGGTGGCCGCGCACCTTGGCTTGCCGCTGGACGAGGATCCGGCAATCGTCGAAGCCATGGAGCAGCGGTTTGCCGCGCGCGGGTGGAAGATGCCGGCCATCAATCGGCGGCAGGCTCAGGTGCCGCGTGGCGCCGTCGTGCTTGGGAATCCACACGGCACCGCGCCGGGGCTGTGGCTCGAGAGGGGCGCCCACGCGATTGCACTGCTGCCGGGCCCGCCCCGCGAGATGAAGGCGATGATGGGCGGCGATGTCCGGCGCCTGCTGGCGGGGAGAGCGGGCAGCGTGCGACTTCGCCGGCGGCTGCTGCGCATTGCCGGCAAGGGCGAGTCGATGGTTGACGAACTTGTTGCCCCGGTCTACTCGCAGTGGCTGAAACAGTCGCCGCCGATCGAGACCACGATTCTAGCGGGGCTCGGCCAGGTCGAGTTGCACCTCGTCACGCAGTCGGCCGACGCCGCGAGCGCCGACGCCGCGCTGCACCGCGCCGTCTCGGAGATCGAAGGCGTGCTCGGCCCGGACCTGATCAGCACTGACGGCACGGTCCTCGAAGCCGTGGTTGGTGAGCTGTTGCGCCAACGTGGATGGTGGGTGGCGTTCGCCGAATCGTGTACCGGCGGGTTGGCGACGTCACGAATGACGGACGTGGCCGGCAGCTCCGACTACGTGGAGCGCAGCATCGTGGCCTACAGCAACCGCGCGAAGACCGAATTGCTCGGCGTGTCGCCGGCGTTGCTCGCCGAGCACGGCGCCGTCAGCGAGCCGGTGGCGCTGGCGATGGCCGCGGGCATTCGGCAACGTGCCGGCGTGAACATTGGCATCGGCATCACGGGGATAGCGGGGCCGGGCGGCGGGACGGAACAGAAGCCGGTCGGGACGGTGTGCGTGGCCATCGACGGCGGCGAAGCGACGACAGTACGAACGTTCCGTTTTCCGGGCAGCCGGGACATGGTCAAGCAGATGTCGGCGAACTGGGCGATCGACATGCTGCGGCGCTACCTGCTCAAAGGCTGATGCGTGTGTTTGTGGCGGTCGACGTGGGCGACGCACTGCG
>Ga0233424_10003115_pt1 | contig 10980 bp, 10 predicted proteins | sample Watercolumn_Towu_FD_181011 | JGI IMG/M metagenome (GOLD analysis project Ga0233424, IMG submission 181011) | Freshwater microbial communities from Lake Towuti, South Sulawesi, Indonesia - Watercolumn_Towuti2014_125_MG | ecosystem: Environmental > Aquatic > Freshwater > Lake | place: Indonesia... | reverse complement strand
ATACGTGCTGGCCACCCTACCCGTACCCGACTTCTACGACCAGGCCGACCGTCTGAAGACCGACGGCATCCTGGCCGAGCAGCAACGCGGCGAGCAACCCGGCCTCCTGTGAGCTCCCGGCTTTTCTTGGCCTTGTGGCCCGGGGCGGTGTCGCGCAATGCGGCCGCTGCGGTGCAACGTGTGATCGAGTGGCCGGAGAACACACGCCTGGCGGCGCCGGCAGGACTGCATGTCACCGTGCACTTCATCGGCTCGGTGCCAGTGGACCAGGTTGAACCTCTGGCCAGTGCGCTTGCCGTGCCCACCGGCCGGTACCAGCTCGAACTGGAGCAGATCGAGGTCTGGCGCGGCGGCATCGCCGTCCTCACGCCCGCCCGCGTGCCCCAGTCGTTGGTGGACCTGCATGGACGCCTGGGCCAGGTCCTGGCGCGTGAGGGAATTCCACTCGACGAACGACCGTACCGACCGCATGTCACGCTGGCCCGCCGCGCCGACATCCGGCCGGATCGGCTCACTCGTCCGATCACCTGGCGGTCGTCGGGGTATGTGCTGGTGCTGTCATCGGGCGGCGCCTACACGCCGCTTCGGCGATACAGTCCAGAATCGGCTGCATGAGCAGTGACGGCACGAGCAGCGACGGAATCCGCAGCATGGGCACCAGCGCTCCTGGCACCCGTCGAATGATCGATTGGGCAGAGCACTTCGCCCAGGCCTTCACCCACCTTGCCGACGGCGCTGCCGACCTGCACCATCTGCTCGACTGGGCCTACGAGCTGTACCCGTCGAGGGGTCACGAGGATCCTGCGAAAGTAGCCGAATACGAGTTCCGCACGGCCCGCGAGTAGCGCCAGCGGCTACTCCTGTCTGTTCAATGGATTGAGGCCGTTGAGCCCATCGGTCGGCCATTCAGTTGATGACCGCGGCACTGGCTTGGCGCGCCTCTCGCCGGAAATCCCACGGTGGCACCGGATGCGCGTCCTGCCACAGGCCTCGGCGAGCCTCCCGGGCCCCACCCTCCGCTTCTGCATAACGCCACCGGTCCTCTCCTGCTTGATAGCGCTCGTACTGCCGGTAGTGCCACGCCATGCCACCTGCCACCTGCGCCAACCCCACATCGAGGCCGTCGACGAACACCTGGCACACCTGACGCCCGTAGCGATCGGTCTTGCCGCACACGGCCCGCGCCGGCTTCGAAAACGCCAGGGACGACAGGTGCTGCTTGGCACGTTGCCCAAAGGGCTGCTTCTTTTCCGGCGCATCAATGCCGAGCAGGCGAATGCGATGGAGCACCTTGTCGGCGTCCAGCAAGCTGACGGTGTCGCCATCGGCAACCGCCACGACGACGCCGGCCATCTGGTGCTGCGGCGGCGCTGCTGACGCGGAGGGCCCTCCGATCAAGAACGAGAGGCCGAGCAGCAGCCGCGACAACGCCGACTGCCCGAACGATCGCACCCACCGCTGCACCCACAACTGCACCGACTGCACCAACAACTTCTACTGCCTCAACAACAACGGAACTTCAAATCGCGCCACGCTCACTGCGCAGCAGCCCACGCCGCGTACAGCGTAGAAGGGCCAGCGGCTGGACATCGACCCGGGGTCAGTGTACTGTATAAAAAAACAGCCTCCGCCATGCCGCGCCTTCTTCCGCCATCCCCCGCTCTATCAGCGTCGCTTGTCCGAACACCCGTTCGGCACGCCGCCCAAGTGTCGGTGCAGCACGCCCTTGACCTCGGGCTGGACTTGGAACGGATCGAAGCGCCTCCCAGCAGGACCGGCGACCTCGGGGTCAGCACCGAGCAGCGACAGCCGATCGCGCCGCCTGCGGCAGGGAACACGGAAGCACCGGACGGCGCCCACCGGCACGATGAACCGCCACGCCTGGATGATCTCCATGCAGCGCTTTGGCGCGCCAGTGAACTTGGCAGCCACGTCCACCGCACGGTGTCGACCGGCTGGGCTGCGCTGGACCGCGAACTCCCTGGCGGCGGCTGGCCGATGCAGTCGGTCACGGAGATCCTGAGCCCGCAGCCCAGCGTGCTCGAATGGCGCCTGCTGAGCACTGCGCTGCGAAGCCTCGGGGACGGCCAGATCATCATGATTGGCCCGCCCAAGCAACGTCACCTCCCAGGCCTGCTGCAGTGCGGCCTGGACCAACGCAAACTGGTCTGGATCCAGGCCGAGGGTCCTGCCGAACGGCTGTGGGTCACCGAGCAGGTCATCCGCGCCAACGCGGCGGGCGCGGTGCTCGCTTGGCTGCCGCAGGCCCGCCAGGACCAGCTGCGCCGGCTGCAGGTCAGCGCCCAGACTTGTGACTGCCCCGTGTTCCTGATGCGCCCTCAAGCCGCCCGGCACGAAGCGTCACCCGCCCCGCTGCGCGTGCACGCCGCATTCGCGGTGGATTGGGCGCTGCAAGTCCAGGTCTACAAGCGCCGCGGGCCGACGCACGACGCGCCGCTGCTCCTGCCCTCGGTGCCGGCCGGCGTCGAGCGCCTGCTGACCCCGCGGCTGCTGCGACCGAGCCAACTGATCTCCGCCGCCGGGCCTGCCGCGCCCGACGTCCAGCGCATTCACGACGAGGCGACCCCCGATGTTGTGGGCGGCCCTTCTCCCCTCCCCTCCGCCCGCCAGCGCCAACGAGCCGCCCCCGCCACCCACTGACGTCGCCGATGGTTCTCCACTCGCAGCACTGGCCACCTGGGCGTTGCAGTTCACGCCGCGGGTTGCCGTCGCCGAGGAGGCCGTGGTGCTGGAGGTCGAGGCGAGCGTGCGGCTGTTCGGCGGCAGGCGGGCCCTGCGCGACCGCATCGTGCAGGAGTCAGCCGAGCTGGGTGCGACGCAGGTGGCCTGGGCGACCAACAGCATTGCGGCCATTGCGCTGGCCCGCGCCGGCATCGAGAACGGGTTTCACAGACCGCTGGACGAGCTGCTCGATGGCCTGCCGATCGGCACGCTGAGCGCCACCCTTCCACACGCGACGACGCTCGCCCACCTTGGGTGCCGCTTGCTCGGCGACCTGCGCCGGCTGCCGCGAGGTGGGATCAGCCGACGTTTTGGCAAAGACCTGCTGACGGCCCTCGATCAGGCGTACGGCTTGATTCCCTGCAGCCACGAATGGGTCACGCTGCCCGACTCGTTCGCCGCGCGCGTGGAGCTGCAGCACCGGGTCGAGATCGCCCCGGCGTTGCTCTGGGGCGCACGCCGACTGCTGCTACAGATGTGCGGTTGGCTGGGTGCACGGCACTGTGGCGTCACCGCGTACACGTTGCGCTGGGCTCACGACGCCATGCGGTCGCGGGAGGCCAGCGCGGGTGGGGAGATCACGATCCGCACCGCCGAGCCGACGCGCGAACTCGAGCACCTGTGCCGGCTGCTGGCAGAGCACCTGGCGAAGATCGAGCTGGAGGCCCCGGTGCTGGACCTGGCGCTGCACGCGCTGGACGTGCAGTCGATGGAGCACCGCAGCACCTCGCTGTTGCCGGACCCGCAGGGCAACGCCGAGTCACTGGCCTTGGTGCTCGAACGCATCGCCGCCCGACTGGGACCTGACCGAGTGCTGCGGCCCGTGCTGCAGGAGGATCACCGGCTCGAATGGCTGGTGCACTGGCAGCCCCATCCCGAACCGCAGCCACGCCGGCCGGCGATGATGGCCGACGTACCGCAGCCGACCTTCGTCCTCCCCGTACCGCTGCGCCTGGCCACCAAAGGGCCTCGGCCGATGTACCAGGGAGTGCTGCAGCTCTTGGTCGGCCCGCACCGTGTCGAAGGTGGTTGGTGGGACCGAATGGGAGGCCCCGCCGACGGCAACGAGCAGCGGACCCGACAGGTCACGCGCGACTACTGGCTCGCCCTGAGCGCGCACGCCGGGGTGCTGTGGGTGTTCCAGGCGCGCCTCGCGGACGATGAGACCGCGTGGTTCCTGCACGGCATCTTCGCTTGACGAGACCGCGATGCCCGATCCCTCGCTCCAGGCCCTCAGCAGCAGCCCGCCCTCGACACCGGCGCTGCCGCGCTACGCCGAACTTCGCTGCCTGTCGAACTTCTCGTTCCTCCGGGGTGCGAGCCAGCCTGAGGAGCTGGTGCAGCGGGCGAAGTCACAGCGCTACAGCGCCTTGGCGATCACCGACGAATGCTCGATGGCGGGCGTCGTGCGAGCGCACGTCGCCGCGAAGGAAGCGAAGCTGCCGCTGATCATCGGCAGCCAGTTCCGCGTTCAACCGGACGAGCCCGGCCAGGCGCCACAGGGATCGCCTGACACCGCCTGCGAGTTTGACCTGGTGATCCTTGCCACGAGCCTGAACGGGTACGGCAACCTCTGCCAGTTGATCACCCGGCTCCGGCGGGCGTCTCCCAAGGGCACCTACTCTCTGTGCCGCGAGCAGATCCAGGGCAACGCACTGGACGACTGCCTCGTGATCGCCTGCCCGAGCCGTGAGGCAACCGAGGCCCAGCTGATCGAACTGTCGCGCTGGCTCCTGACGCACTTTATGGGCCGCTGCTGGCTCGGCGTGGAGCTGCTGCGCCAGATCGACGACGAGATGTGGCTGCACCGCCTGCGGCGCACGCACGAGGCCACCGAGATCCCGCTGGTGGCGGTCGGCGACGTGCACATGCACGTGCGCTCGAGGAAGCCGCTGCAGGACGTGATGACCGCGACACGCCTCGGTCGGCCACTGACCGAATGCGGCCTAGCACTCCAGGCGAACGCAGAACGCCACCTGCGCACCCGGCTGCGGTTGTCGCAGACCTACCCTCGCGAGCTGCTCGACGAGACCCTCCGGATCGCCGCGCGGTGCCACTTCTCGCTCGACGAGCTGCGCTACCAGTACCCGCAGGAAGTGGTGCCGGAGGGCGAGACACCCAGCTCATACCTGCGCCAGCTGACCTACGACGGCGCCGGCCGGCGCTGGCCCGACGGCATGCCGGCCCATGTGCAGGAGAAGATCGAATACGAGCTGTCGTTGATCGCCGAGCTGCAGTACGAGCACTACTTTCTCACCGTGGCCGACATCGTCAACTTCGCCCGGTCACAGCACATCCTCTGCCAGGGTCGAGGCTCGGCAGCGAACTCCGTGGTTTGCTACTGCATCGGCGTGACCGAGGTCGACCCGGCTCGCATGAGCGTGCTGTTCGAGCGGTTCATCTCGAAGGAGCGCAACGAGCCGCCGGACATCGACATCGATTTCGAGCACGAACGCCGCGAAGAGGTGATCCAGTACCTGTACCGCAAGTACGGCCGCGACCGCGCGGCACTCACGGCGGCGGTGATCAGCTACCGGCCCAAGAGCGCCATCCGGGATGTGGGCAAGGCCCTCGGCTTCGCTCCCGACGTCATCGACCGCTTGGCCTCGAACCACCAGTGGTGGGACGGTCACATGATGCAGCCCGAACGGCTGGCCGAGGTGGGCCTGTCGCTGGACGACCTCGCCGTGCGCCAGCTGCTGCACCTGACCGGTCAGCTGATCGGGTTCCCGCGCCACCTGTCCCAGCACACCGGCGGCTTCGTGCTGACCAAGGGACCGCTCGAGCGCATCGTGCCGATCGAAGCGGCGGCCATGGAGAACCGTACCGTGATCGAGTGGGACAAGGACGATCTCGATGCCGTCGGGCTCCTGAAGGTCGACGTGCTGGCGCTCGGCATGCTGACCGCGATCCGCAAATCGCTCGACCTGATCGGCCAGCGCAAGGGCTACCTGTTCTCGATGCAGGACATCCCCGCCGAGGACGCCACCACCTACGAGATGATCTCGCGCGCCGACACGGTCGGTGTCTTCCAGATCGAGAGCCGTGCGCAGATGAGCATGCTGCCGCGGCTGCAGCCGCGCTGCTTCTACGACCTCGTGATCGAGGTGGCGCTGGTGCGGCCCGGGCCGATCCAGGGCGGCGCGGTGCACCCCTACCTTGACCGCCGCCAAGGGAAGACGAAGGTCACCTATCCCAGCGAGGAACTGAAGGAGGCCCTGGGCCGCACGCTCGGCGTGCCGATTTTCCAAGAGCAGGTGATGCAGATCTCGATGATCGCCGCCGGCTTCTCTGCCGATGAGGCCGATGGCCTTCGCCGGGCGATGGCCGCCTGGCGCCGCAAGGGCGGCCTCGAGAAGTACCAGCAGCGCCTGATCGACGGCATGACGGCGCGGGGCTACGGGCTGGATTTTGCCGAGGCCATCTGCGAGCAGGTCAAGGGATTCAGCAGCTATGGATTCCCCGAGTCGCACGCGGCCAGCTTCGCGTTGTTGGTCTACGCCTCGTGCTGGATCAAGTGCCACCACCCGGCCGAGTTCCTGGCAGCGATGTTGAACTCACAGCCGCTGGGCTTCTACACCCCATCCCAACTGGTCCAGGACGCGAAGCGTCACGACGTAGCCGTGCGGCCGGTCGACGTGATGACGAGCGACCACGACTGCACGTTGGAGGGCCTGCAGCATCCGCCTGTTGTGCGGCTCGGGCTGCGGATGATCAAGGGACTGTCGACCGAGGCAGCGCAACGCATCGTTCAGGCGCGCCACGAAGCGCCGTTCGAGTCGGCTGAAGACCTGGCCATCCGGGCCGAGCTGGAGCAGCACGAGATGCGGCTCCTCGCCGGCGCAGACGCGCTGCAAAGCCTCTCCGGCCACCGCCGTCAGCAGGTCTGGGACGCAGCCGGCCTGAAGTCAGCACCGAAGCTGCTGCGCGCGGCGCCGGTCAACGAAGACGTGCTGGAACTGCCGCCCGCAGCGGAAGGCGAAGAGATCGTCTTCGACTACCAGACCACCGGCCTGACGTTGCGTCGACATCCGCTCGCCCTGCTCCGCCCGCTGCTGGAGAAGCGTCGCCTCATGACTGCGGCGCAGTGTCATCAGCAGCCTGACCGGCGCCTGGTGCGCCACTGTGGGATCGTCACGCTACGCCAGCAGCCGGACACGGCCAACGGCACGATCTTCCTCACCCTGGAGGACGAGACCGGCGTCGTACAGGTCATCGTCTGGCGAAGCCTGCGCGAGAGGCAGCGGCGGGAGTTGCTGCAGTCGCGGCTGTTGGCCGTCTATGGGACTTGGCAGAGGGAGGGGGAGGTTTGCAACCTCATTGCCGGGCGGCTGGAGGACCTGACGCCGCTGCTGGGGAGGCTGGCGCCTGGGAGTCGAGATTTTCACTAACCCGGTGGCCGCAATGCAGCGATTGCTGCCGCCGGCTGACGCCGACGACGTCACGCTGACTGGCCGTCAGCAGTTATTGGATCTGGTGGAGGCTGCCGGTTCTAACGACCACTGCCAGTCCTTCTGGCAAGCCTAGGAAGCGGCGATTGCCTAACTCTGATTGGGTCTTCACCTTGGCGTTGGGGAATCCGAAGCCAGCAGATTAGCGACCTACCGTCAGGCGCGCACTGTTGCTGGTAACGAAACCCGAAGGTGGTCGACCAGCCGTGCAGGAACATCACTCCCGTCGACCTTTGCCCCTGCTGCATTGGTGAGTACAACCGTGGTCCGGGCTCCCCCGACGACCACCCGCAATTGGAGTTTCTCAAGGAGGTGCTTTCGCCCCTGGACCAGTTCCTTGTACGCGGCTCGAACGTCCCGTTCCCCCTTCAGCAAGACCTTCGCCTTGACCTCATCGGCCACCATGAGCGCTGCTACCTGCAACGAGTCAATCACAGCATCTGCGCCAAGCATCCGTTGGAACTCATCGGCCCACGCCAAGACGTTTACGTCGATGGGCGAAATGGACAATTCGAAGTTGCAGGCCTCAAGCAGGCTACTGACCAAGCTCTGTGTTGACCTCGGTGCATCTAGAAGCTCTAGGCCTGGCCAGCCTTGGTTAGCTCTGAAGGCGGTCTGCCGGAACTCCAAGCGGTCGAACGTCAGTTCCTTGCCGTACGGGTCCGAGACCGTCTCGGTATATTCGTAGCGCTCAACGAACCTGGCCTCAAGCGAGTCATCCCGAACACGGTCAAGGATGAACCCGCTTGCCCGCCCTTCGGTGAACTCCTGTTGGCGCATGCGCCTAGCGAGGGTTCGGGTGGCCATCGGCCACTCGGCTTGCAGCCAGCGGTACCTTGTCATGAACTGGCCTCCTTGGTAGAGCTCGCGGCCTGCACCCGTGCTTTGCGCTGTTCAGACAGGACCTTGCGAGCGGTGGCCTCAAGCAGGCCGTAAAGCCTCTCTCGCTCCACATCATCGGCCGGCCGCGCGGTCTTTGTGTAGAAGCCCTCTTGAAATCGGTAGATACCTTTTACTGAGTACTTGAACCCAGTGCCAGCCTCGCCATCCGCGAACTCGGCATGCAGATGCGGGGCATCGTAGGGAATCGTGGTCTGGTCGGCGCGCCACGTGATAGCTGTGATGTAGAAGCCGCGCTTGCGCAGGGCCTGATACTCCTCGGAGGCCATCAAGTTCTCGCCAGTGAGCGCCATGCTTCTGACGATGACCAGCATCTCCCGACTGGCGGCCTCACGCTCGTCATCGTCGAGGTCTTCCTCGTCGTCCGTTTCGGTGTCGGAGCGTTTACTCGGCGAAATGCGCAGGTTCGTAACACCCTTCAACTTGTATCCAGGCAACTCGGACATCAATCGAGTGAAGAAGGCTGTCCGCTCGTCAGCGCCAAAGTCCGGGTCCAGCTCGATGGTCTCGCGAGGAACCACTGCCTTCCGGCGGCTTTCGATTCGGCTCGTCAGGTTCTCGACGATGCGCTGAGACTTCTCGGAGGCTGGGAGCCGGACCAAGGTCTTGCCGTTCTGCTGCACGAACTGGATGGTGGCGTCATGCCGCTGGCGCTGAATGAGCCGCGTCCTGGAGTAGTCCATCTCGTCGTACTCGACGTTGAGGACCACCTCGTTGGCGCCCTTGAGGTGCGAATCGACCTTCTCAGTTGGGCCAACTTCCTCTTGGTACTCCTTGATGGCCGCCTTGATGTCATCAGCTTCAAGGGTCGCATCCAAGGTGATGGTGGTTGTCTTCTCGTTTCGGCGTGAAGTTTCACGCCTGTCCATCAGGTCGACCAGCTCGTTCAACGTGAAGGGCAGTAGTGACAGCGCGTTTGCCAGATCTTCACGCGAGTCGTTCTGCGAATAGAAGATGCCGCGTTCCCGCGCAATTTCACGGAGAACGTTTTCCGTTAGCTTCTGCTTTGCGGACGCGAGCAAGTCAAATATGTCTTTGTCGGTTGCAAAGAACTGGTTCAGGTACTCACTCATAGTCAATCCCCAGCTCCAAGTCAGAGAACCTCGTCAGGACCTGCGTTATGCGTTTGCAGTCAATCGCGGCCACCCGTTCAGCCAAGGGGGCCTTCGCGTCTCCGTTTGACAATCCGTCGACGTAGGACTGAACCGCCTTCTGAAACATCGCAGGTGCGAGCGGCGATGCATCAAGCAGCTTTATCTCTATGCCGATGTTTTCCTGCAGCAGCTGGAAATGCCGAAGGTAGTCGAACAGGTAGGTAAACTCCTCAGCGAAGACGCCTTTGCCTCTGTAGAAGAGCACAAAGCCCCTGTGGTCGGGCGCGCTAGGACGGCTGTACTCCAGAACGATGAGCCTGGATGTGAGCATCTCCAAGGTAGCGGCCTTGGCGTGGTCCAGTTGCAGGTTCTTCCTTCGAACGAGCTGCGGGTAGAAATACTTGCAATGCTCGGGGTCCGGCAGAGGTGGGGCGCCCGTACGACGGCCGCGCATCTGGCAGAGTTCATATCGGATGTTGTCAAGCCAAAAGATGTCCTCTGGCCCCAGAACGACCAATTTCGAGCCCCGGGGCAGTTCCAGCTTGGCTGCCTGCTGAACAGCCTTCAGGTGCTTCCGAAAATCCTTGTCGTATTCACCGTCGTGGTTGTAGACGAAGAGCAGGCCGCTGACGGCGGGCGTCACGCCACTGTGGATGTACTTCGCACGCCACTCCGAGCTGATTTCAGCGCAAGCAACTTGTTTCGCTAGGCTCTCCACCGCGCCTCTAAGCGCCGGCGTCGTGATTGACGACGTGGCGTAGCTCTTCAGATCACAGTTGACGTAGGTACGCTGCTTCGCGTAAGGCTCGTCGTAGTAGAAGACCACGTCCGAGGGGTGAGTCTTGACCTTGTGATGCTCCGGCTTCTCGCAGGCCCAGTTTTCATTCATGGGGCCCGTGCGCTTCCAGAAAAACTCTGCGAAGAGCTCCCCTGAAAGTCGCTCAGCAATCGCAGCAATGTTCGCTGTCTCTCCCATTCAGCTATTCTCCCTGATGAGCGCCACGCGCTCTGCCATTACGTTCGGTTTGGAACCGAATCCACTGCAGGTGATCTCAAGAGACCCGGTCTTCAGCTTGCTAGCCAGCCCGCGAGTTCACGATGCCGGGTCGATAGCACCGACCAGTGGCTCAAGAATCGGAACTCCGCTCACCTCACAGTGGACTTGTCGTTGCATATTCGACGTCGTCATTGACTACTTTAATTGGCAGCGGTCACTCGTAAATAGCTGGCGACCTTCGCAGTTCAGTCTCTAGCGGACACAACGTCTATCACTCCATGTTGAACTGAGCCCGCGCCGCCTTCAGTCACACGCCGGCGAAGGCATGGGCCTTCATGAAAACCCAGCGGCGGGTGCAGGCCGATCTGCTCCAGCGCCGAGCACAACAGCAGCGCCAGGTCCATGCAGGCGGCCGCACCGCCATCGGCAATCTGAGCCGCGCTGCGGATCCTCTGCCCTGCCACCTCGAAGCTGGCCGGCGGCAGTGCGTAGTCGACGCCCCAAGTCGCCACGGCAGCCCACAGCGCCGAGGCCAGCTCCCAGGCGCGCTTGGTGCCGCCGGCGTAGCCGCTCAACGCGGGCGGCTTGCCGTGGGCGCGCAGCACGTCGGCCACCGGGCTCGTTGGGCTGCACGAAAGCGGCCACCATGTCCGGCGTGGCCGAGATGCCGGCCCAGTGGTGGCGCGGCAGCAGCTCGATGGGTTGCTCCCACCGGGCGAGCGGCTCGACATCGGCCGCGTCCGCGCGGCGCAGCGCCGCCGCGACCCGCGCCAGCTCAGCCTCGGTCAACCGAGCG
>Ga0233424_10003109_pt1 | contig 11000 bp, 9 predicted proteins | sample Watercolumn_Towu_FD_181011 | JGI IMG/M metagenome (GOLD analysis project Ga0233424, IMG submission 181011) | Freshwater microbial communities from Lake Towuti, South Sulawesi, Indonesia - Watercolumn_Towuti2014_125_MG | ecosystem: Environmental > Aquatic > Freshwater > Lake | place: Indonesia... | reverse complement strand
CCGTTCTGCGTGGTCTCGAAGAACTCGGGGCTTTGGCGCAGCACATGGGTGTAGATGGCATTGCGCAGGTCGGCCGTCACGCGCTCGCCTAGCCAGGTCACCATGTAGAAGCGCGACGCCGAGAAGATGCCCAGGGCCGCGCCCACCGCGAACATGGCCAGGAAATGCTCGCGCAGCGCCATCAGCCGCTCGCCGGGGTTGCCGGCCTCGAAGCCGGCATCGATGAGGCCGCGCAGCGCCAGCGGGAAGGCCAGCGTGGCCAGGGCCGCCAGCAACAGGGTCAGCACGGCCAGCGCGATGCGCAGGCGGTAGGGGCGCAGGAAGGGCGCCAGGCCGCTCAGGGAGCGGGCCTGTTTGGACGCGGGGCGGTCGGTGGTGGAACTCATGGATGCGGAGGTTGGGCCGGCAAGCCGCCGGGGGCGGGCCGCGGGCCGGGAATCGGCAAGGGCAGGGAAGGTCGTGCGTTGGCGCTGGATTGTGGGTCAGGCCATGGGTGGTTTGCCGATGTAGCCGGTGAGTTCCAGATAGCCCACGCCGAGTGGCCGGTTTTGCGGGTCGAGCAGCGTGGAGGCGCCCTCCCAGTAGACCAGCCCGCTGCTGCGCCGGGCGTCGATCTCCTGCGCATCGAAGAGCGCGCTGATCTGCATCTCGCCGGCCGGCGAGTGCAGTTGCCAGGCCACGGGCCAGCGCGCGCCGGTGGCGGGGCTGATCCAGTGCCGGGTGGGGGCCATGCGGACCTCGTACGGCGCGAAGCTGTGGTCGGGCTGCCCGGGCGTGCGCAGGCTGCCGCCGGCCCAGTCGCGCTGGCCGTCCTTGCGGCGCAGCTGGAACAGGGTCAGTGCGCGGCCGTCGTGCAGGTTGACGCCCAGCCAGTCCCAGCCCTGGGCGTCGCCGAGGTAGCGGTCGCTCCATTCGTGGTCCAACCAGGCGCGGCCGGCGAGGCTGTGGCGGCGGCCGTCCAGCGTCAGCGCGGCCTGCGTGAGCAGCTGGGGCCGGGAGTAGTAGTTGGAGAACTGCTGAGGCGACGGCCCCTTGCGGGAGATGCCGGCGTCGCCCTGGAGCAGGGGCGCGTCGGGTGAGGCCAGCTCCAGCTCCAACGAGAAGCCGGGCCCGGTGAACTGCGCCCGGTAGCCGTCGCCCTCGCGGCGCAGGGCCCAGTCGCGCAGGCGCACGTCGCAGTCGCCCTCGCGGGCGGCCACGGCGCCGGGCAGGGCGCGGCTCAGGCGCTGGGTGTGGCGCTGCTTGCGGGCGCCCAGGTCCGACAGCGCCACGTGGCCCAGCATCAGCTGCCGGGCGGCCAGCGCGCTGGGGTGGTCGGCCGGCGCCGTGCCGGGCACGCGGAAGAAGGTGAGCTGGTAGCCGTAGCGCGGCGGGGCGCCGTCGCGGTCGCCGAGCAGGCCGGTCAGGTACCACCACTCGATGGCCGACGCCGGGTGGGCGCCGAAATCGGCGGGGAAGCTCATGGCGGCCCGCGCCGTGGCCGGCAGCAGCAGCAGCGGCGCGCCGGCGAGCAGCAGCTGGCGTCTAGAAATCATCAGGTGTCCTCCCGCACGGCGCGCACCGCGTCGGCGCCCAGGGCCTGCCGCCCGGCGAAGGCCGAGGCGCCGACGGCGGCCACGAAGGCCAGCCCCACCAGCACCGCCAGGCGCCCGACCGGCAGGTGCAGGTCCATGCTCCAGTGAAAGCTCTGCGGGTTCACGACGAACACCAGCACCGCGCTCAGCGCCAGGCCCAGGCCCAAGCCGGCCAGCGCCCCGGCTGCGCCGGTGAGGCTGGCCTCCAGCAGCAGGAGCCGCATCAGCTGCCGGCGCGACAGGCCCAGGTGGCGCAGCAGGCCGAACTCCCGCTTGCGCGCCAGCGCCTGGGCCGACTGGCTGGCCACCACGCCGAACAGGCCCACGGCCAGGGCCACGGCCTGCAGCCAGACGGTGATCGCAAAGCTGCGGTCGAAGATGCTCAGCGACAGCTCGCGCAGCTCGCCCGCCGCGGCCATCTCGATGTTGTCGCCCCCCAGGCGCCGCACCGCCGCGCGGGCCTCGTCGAGCGACTGACCCGGCCGCAGCCACAGGGCCATTTCGGTGACGGTCGCGTCGCCGGTGATGCGCTGGTAGGCGGCCAGGTCCATCCAAAGCGCCGTGGCCTGGCGGGAGTAGTCGCGCCAGATGCCCTGCACCTGCAGCGTGACCGGCTGGCCGCTGTCGCGGAACTCGGCGCGGAACACCCGGCCGATGACCAGCCCGTCGCGGTCGCGGGCGGCCTCATTGACCCACACCGGCACGGCGCTGGGCGCCAGCGCGCCGGTCCAGCGCTCCACCAGCGGCAGCCCGCCGGCGTCGATCGGCCGGGTGGTCAGTGCGACTGGATCGGCGCCGGGCCGCAGCCGCAGCCCGGTCGTGCGCTGGGGCGTGGCCCGGGCCACGGCGGGCAGGCGGGCCAGGTCATCGAGCAGAGCGCGGGGCAGGGCGGTCTGCGCGCCACCAGCCTCGCGCAGGGCGCTGCGCACGTAGAGATCGGCGGGCAGGGCGTCGTCCAGCCAGTGCATCAGCGACTGCCGGAAGCTGCCGATCATGACCGTCATCGCCACCGCCAGGGCCAGGGCCACCAGCACGCCGGCGAGCGAGCGGCGGGCCTCGGTGGCCTGGTCGCGGCTGCGCTCGCGCGCCAGCATCAGCAGCGCCCCGGCGGGCAGCCGGGCCAGCAACTGCGTCAGGCCCTGCACCAGCGCCGGCACCAGCGCCATGCCGCCCAGCAGCAGGAAGAGCATCGACACATAGGCGGCCACGGGCGTGTTGCCCCAGAGCGGGGGCAGCCAGGCCAGCGCGGTGCCCAGGGCCATCAGGCCCAGGCCTGCCCAGGCGGGCAGCGTGCGGCTGGCCGGCAGGCCCAGGCCCTTGAGCACCAGCGCAGGGGCGATGCGCCGCACGGTCAGGGCCGGTGCCACGGCCGCCACCAGCGCGGCCGCGAGGCCGAGGGCGCCGTAGACCAGGGCCGGACCGAGCAGGGGCTGGTTGAAGAGCAGGTCGGTGGAGGAGCTGGCGCCGCCGTGCAGGCCCAGGTCACTCCCCAGCAGCTTGAGTGCGCCGGCCGCGAGGCCCACGCCCAGGGCCAGGCCCAGCAGGGTGCCGGCGATGCCGATGACCGCGCCCTCGACCAGGATCAAGCGCCAGCGCATGCGCGCCGACACCCCCAGCACGCCCACCAAAGCCCATTGCGGCAGTCGCTGGGCCGTGGCCAGGGACAGCACGGCGTAGACGAGGAAGCTGCCGGTGAACAGCGCCATCAGCGCCAGCAGCCCCAGGTTCACGCGGTAGGCGCGCGTGAGGTCGGACAGGCGGGCGCCTTCGTCCTGGGGCGGTCGTGCCTGCCAGCGCTGGGGCAACTGCGCGGCCCAGGTGGCGGCATCGGTGCCGGCGTGCAGTTGAAGGTCGATGCGGTCGAGGCTGCCCAGGCGGCCGAACAGGGCCTGGGCGTCGGCGATGTCCAGCACGCCCAGCGGCGCGTTGCCCGCCGCGATGCGCCCGCCGAGCGCGAACTCCACCTCGCGTGGCGGGGCGCCGCCGGGCTGGGGCAGGCGCAGCGTGATCGTGGTGGCACCGGCCGGCAGGCGGCTGCGGGCGGCGGCGTTGAGGTGCAGGGTCACGGCCGCGACCGACTGCAGCGGGCCGTCGTCCAGCTGCGGGGTCAGCTCCGGCGCCAGCGGCCGCCCTTCGGCTGCCGAGGCGTAGAGGGCCAGCGGGTCCAGCCCGATGAGGTGCACCGACACGCCGCGCCCCGCGGGCCCCGGCTGGCCGGGCCAGAGGGCTTCGGCTTCGAGCACCGGGTTGGCATTGGCGACTTCCGGGCGGCTCAGCACCTCGGTCAGGTCGGCGTCGGTCAGCGCGCCCTGGCGGGCCTGCAGCAGCAGGTCGGCCTGGCCGTTCACGCCCCGGGCCGCGCGGGCAAACTCGGCCAGGGCCGCGCCGTTGAGCAGGTGCACGCCGAAGGCCAGCGCCACGCCCAGCATCACCGCCAGGATGGCCAGGGCGATGCGGCTGGGGTGGGCGCGCCAGGCGGGCCAGGAGAAATGGCGCCAGAGGCTCATGGGGCCAGGGTGCCTCGCTGCGGCGGACAGGTGCACAGATCAGGCCGCATGCAGCCCCGTCTCGTCCAGGCGCAGGCGGCGGTCGGCGGCCTGCGCGGCGGCTTCGGAGTGCGTCACCAGCAGGCAGGCCGCGCCGGCCTCGCGGGTGCAGCGGCGCAGCAGCTCCAGCACCTCGCCGGCATGGCGCGGGTCGAGGTTGCCGGTGGGTTCGTCCGCCAGCACCAGCCGGGGCCGGTGCACGAGGGCCCGCGCGATGGCCACGCGCTGGAGCTGCCCGCCCGACAGCTGCCGTGGCATGCGCGCCGACAGCCCGGCGAGGTTCACGGCCGCCAGCATGGCGGCCACGCGGCCTTCGTCGGCCTCGCCGAGCAGGCGCAGCGGCAGGGCCACGTTGTCGGCCACGCTGAGATGGGGCAGCAGGTGAAAGGCCTGGAAGACGAAGCCCAGCGCCCGCCGCCGCAGGGCCGAGCGGCCCTCGTCGTCGAGCGAGCGCAGGTCGGCGCCGTCGAGAGTGATGCTGCCGTCGTCGGCCTCGTCGAGGCCGGCCAGGCAGTTCAGGAGGGTGGATTTGCCGCTGCCCGACTCGCCGAGCAGGGCCACGATCTCGCCCGGCTGGAGGTCGAGGTCGACCCCGGAAAACACCGCGACCTCGCCGTAGGACTTGGCCAGGCCGCGCGCACGCAAAAGACTCATGCCTCGGATTCTGGCCCCTTGCGCAAAGCCCCCGCCCGGCCCTTGGGCGGGTCGAGCTTCACCCCGCGGCGGGTCAGGGCCTCGCGAAGCAGCAGTTCAGCCTGGGCATTGGCGCTGCGCAGTTCGCTTGCGGCCAGGCGTTCGACCTCGGCCCAGAGGGCCGGGTCGACGCGCAGCGGGAAGGCCTTCTTGTCGGGGCTGGCCATTGGCGCATCAGGTGTAGAGCGTGCCTGTGTTGACGACCGGCTGGGTCTCGCGGTCGGAGCACAGCACCACCAGCAGGTTGCTGACCATCGCGGCCTTGCGCTCGTCGTCGAGCACGACGATCTCGCGCTCGCTCAGGCCCTGCAGCGCGGTCTCCACCATCGTGACCGCGCCCTGCACGATCTTGGCGCGGGCGCCGATGATGGCCTCGGCCTGCTGGCGGCGCAGCATGACCTGGGCGATCTCAGGCGCGTAGGCCAGGTGGCTGATCTTGGCGTCGAGCACGTCCACGCCGGCGTCCGAGAAGCGGGCCTGCAGCTCCGCGCGCAGGGCCTGGGCGACGGCGTCCTGGCCGCCGCGCAGGGTCACGGCATCGCTCTCGCCGTTCTCGTTGGCGTGGTCATAGGCGTAGCAGGCGGCGAGGTGGCGGATGGCGGCTTCGGCCTGCACGCGCACATAGGCTTCGTAGTCGTCCACCTGGAACAGGGCCTGCGCCGTGTCACGCACCCGCCAGACGACGACCGCGGCGATCTCGATCGGGTTGCCGCGCTGGTCGTTGACCTTGAGCACCGGGGCGTTGAGGTTGCGGTCGCGCAGCGAGACACGCTTCTTGAGCGCGAAGGGGTTGGCCCAGCGCAGGCCGGCGCCACGGTCGCTGCCGATGTAGGCGCCGAAGAGCGTCAGCGCCGCCGCCTGGTTGGGGTTGAGCATGTAGAGGCCGGCCAGGGTCAGGCCGCCCAGCAAGGCCAGCGGCACGCCGAAGAGCGGCAGGCCGCGTGTCAGCGCCAGGATGCCCGCGGCGCCCAGCGCCAGCCCGATGCCGGCCATCAGGTAGCCATTGCTGGCGAGGGCCGGCTTCTCGGTCACGAGCGGGCGCGACGGGTGGTTGGTCGACATGGTGAACAGACCTCAAAAGTGAATCAAAGTGATATCACTTTAGGCGGCGCAGAAACTTTGCGCAAGCACTTTCTTGAAGGGCGTGGCGCGCCGGCGCCGGGCGGCTCAGCGTTCGCGCCAGGCGCGGCGGAAGCTGTCGCTCAGCGGCTGCATCAGGTAGCCGAGGAAGGTGCGCTGGCCGGTGCGGATGAAGACATCCGTCTGCATGCCCGGTACGACCTTGTTCTGGCTGCCGATCTTGTCCAGCGCCTCAGGCGCCACGTCCAGGCGCACGGTGAACCAGGTCTGCTCGGTGCGCGGGTCGGCTGCGGCGTCGGCGCTGACGTAGCTCACGCGCGCATCGAGCTCGGTGCTGACCTGCGCGCCGAAGGCGTGCAGCTTGAGGCTGGCGGGCAGGCCGACGGCCACGCGGTCGACGTCCTGCGGCAGCACGCGCGCTTCACCACGAGGCGGTCGGAGCTCGGCACCAACTCCATCAGCACTTCGCCCGGGGCGATGACGCCGCCGGCGGTGTGCACGCGCAGCTCGGTGATGGTGCCGTCCACCGGCGCGCGCAGCTCGGTCTGTTCCAGCGTGCGCTTGGCGGCGGTCTCGCGCTCCTGCAGCTCGAAGCCTTCGGCCTGCACCTTCTTGAGTTCGGCCACGACCTCCTCGGAAAAGGCCTTGCGCAGTTGGAAGCGGCGCAGGCCCTTCTCGCTGATGGCGGTGCGCGCCTGGGCGATGCGCGCCACGATCTCGTCGCGCTCGCCCAGCAGCTTGGTGTGCTCGCGCTCGACGGAGCGCACGCGGGTCTTCTCGACCATGCCGTGCTTCTCCAGGTCCAGCAGGCTGTCGAGGTCGTGCTTCAGGCTGGCCATCTGCTCTTCCTTGCTGCGCTGCTGTGACTCCAGGCCGCTGATCTCGCTGCGCAGGGCGGTGGTCTGCTCGGCCAGGATGTTCAGCTCGCCCTGCAGGCTGTTGCGGCGCGCCTGGAAGAGCTGCGTCTGGCTGCGCAGGATGTCGGCCACCTGCGGGTCGGCTTCGCGGGCTTTCAGCTCAGGGGGCCATGCGATGGCGGGCAGTTCGTCGCGCTCGGCCGTCAGGCGCGCCAGCGTGGCCAGCGCCACATCGCGGCCGCCACGCACCATGCCGTAGCCGGAGCCGGCCTTGGTGGCGTCCAGCCGCACGAGCACGTCGCCGGCCTTCACGTGCATGCCTTCCTTGGCGAAGATGGCCTGCACGACGCCGCCCTCGGGGTGCTGGATCTTCTTGCGGTCGGTTTCGACCTTGACGATGCCCGAGGCCACGACGGCCGAGGACAGCGGCGCCAGTGCCGCCCAGCCCAGGCCGATGCCGAAGGTGACCGCGACCACGACCCAGCCGATGCGCATCCAGCGCGAAAGGCTGGCCTCGGCGGCGGCCTGGCCGACGATGAGGTCGGCGTGCTGGGGCGCGAGGGCTTCAGCCATGCGGTGTGCCTCCAGCCTGGGCCGCGACCGCGCCGCTGCCGGGGCGCTCGACGACACGGCGCGTGATGGCCGCCATCACCTCGGCCGTCGGCCCGTGGCTGGCGATCGTGCCGCCCAGCACCACCATCATCTGGTCGGTGCCGCCGAGCACGGCCGGGCGGTGGGCGATGACGATGACCGTGCTGCCCCGGCTGCGCAGCGCGTCCATGGCCTGGCGCACGGCGGCTTCGCCTTCGGCATCGAGGTTGGAGGTGGGTTCGTCCAGCACCACCAGGGCCGGGCGGCCGTAGAACGCCCGGGCCAGGCCGATGCGCTGGCGCTGGCCGCCGGACAGGTTCTCGCCCTGCGGGCCCAGCGGCGTGTCGTAGCCCTGGGGCAGGGCCAGGATCATTGCGTGGGCGCCGGCCAGCTGCGCGGCCTCGGCCACCTGCTGCGGGTCCACCTGGGCGAAGCGTGCGATGTTCTGTGCCACCGTGCCGGGGAAGAGCTCGATGTCCTGCGGCAGATAGCCGATCTGCGGGCCCAGTTCCTCGCGCGTCCAGTCGGCCACCATCACGCCGTCCAGGCGCACGCTGCCGCTGACCGGCCGCCACACGCCCACGGCCAGGCGCACGAGCGTGCTCTTCCCGGCGCCGCTCGGGCCGGTGATGCCCAGGCAGGTGCCGGGCTCCAGCGTGAAGCTGGCTTCGGCCAGGGTGAGCTTGCGGCTGTCCGGCGGGCCGGCGTTGACCTTCTCGAACACGAGCTTGCCCTTGACCGGCGGCAGCGGCATGGCGGCTGCCGCGGCATTGGCGCGGCCGAAATCGCGCAGCAGGCGCAGATAGGCCTCACGCGCCTTCAGGAAGGCGCCCCAGCCGCCGATGGCCGACTCCAGCGGCGCCAGGCCCCGGCCCATGATGATGGACGAGGCGATCATCACACCCCCGCTGGCCTGCTGGTTGATGACCAGCCAGGCGCCCACGCCGAGGCTGGCCACCTGCAGGAACATGCGCAGCGCCTTGGCCACGGCGGCCACGGTGCCGGCGCGGTCGCTGGCCAGGCCCTGCAGGCCGATGCCCAGGTCGTGCCGCTTGCGCCACACGGCCGTCAGCCCCGGCAGCATGCCCAGGGCGCGCACCACCTCGGCGTTGCGCGCGGAGAGGTCGGCGAACTGCTGGCCCGCCGCGATCTCATTGCCGGCCTCGGCCATGGGCTGGCGGCTGCTGCGCTCGTTCCACAGGCCGAGCAGGAAGAGCGCGATGCCACCCGCCACCGCCACATGGCCGAGCATCGGATGCAGCACGTAGACGAGTGCGATGTAGACCGGGATCCACGGCGCGTCCAGCAGGGCCAGGCCGGTGGCGCCGGTGGAGAAGCCGCGCACCATGTCCAGGTCACGCAGGGCCTGGCCGTGCTTGCCGCTGCTCAGGCCGTGCTGGAAGAGCATCTCGGAGAGCTGGGCATCCAGCCGGGTGCCGATGCGCACCAGCAGGCGCGAGCGCACGACCTCCAGCAGCGCCATGGTGGCCAGGCAGGCCGTGGCCAGCAGGGTGAGGTAGAGCAGGGTGGCACCGCTGCGCGAGGACAGCACGCGGTCGTACACCTGCATCATGTAGAGCGAGCCCGTCAGGGCCAGCAGGTTGATGAAGAAGCTGAAGGCCGCCACCTGGCGCAGCGAGCGCACGATGGCGTCGATGGCCCCAGCCATCAGGCTGCCGGCGGCGGGGCGAACGAGTCCGAGCACGAGGCGAAAGGCTCCGGGTCAGCATGCCGCGCCGCATCACGCGGCGAGGGCAGGGTCAGCGGGCGCGAGCGGAGCTCAGGCGCGGCCTGTGCGGCGCTGGGCCGCCACGGCCAGCAGGGCCACCATCACCAGGGCCAGCGCCGTCGGTTCGGGCAACTGGCCGTCGGGGCGGTCGATGTAGATGGCGTAGGCCAGGCTGTCGCCGCCCGGCGTCTTCTGCCAGTACCACTCGGCATCGACGCTGTCGTTGAGCACCTCCAGCAGGCTGGGGTTGCTGAACATCATCTGGTTGGTCAGCGTCAGCGTGTACTTGAAGAGCACGAAGCCGGTCTGGTTGTTGTCGAAGAAGGTGCCGACATCGCTGCGATCGACCGTGCCGGTCAAGGACGTGCCGCCCAGGGACACCAGGAAGGCATCCGTGCTGCCACCCTGCGGCTGCAGCAGGTCATAGCCCCACCAGTCAATGCTGACCACACTGCCGCTGAAGGCGCTCACCGACTGGCTTTCGGGCGTGGTGCCCGTGTCCGACTGCGCGCCGACGAGTTGTGTGGTGTCCGGCGGTGAGCCTGCGACTTGCACGACGGCGGCGGAGGCACCGACCGACGCCACAGCGATCACGGCAGCAGCCAGGCCCTGGCGGAAGAGGTTGAGCGTGTCACGCATGACGGACTCCTTGAGGTGTGTCGGAGCGCCGGTAGCGCCCCCTTTTTTTACTGCCTGAATGTATCGGGGAGCGCAGGTCTTGCGCTCCCCTCAGTCGCGGGGCGCGCATCAATAGAACCACTCCGGCGCCGTGCGGTGAACGCCCAGCACCAGCGCGTCATCGTCCTGGATGCTGACCATCGCCTTCTGCACGGCGGAGAGCTGGTCCTCCACCACGGTGTTCTGCACCAGCGGCTGGGCCTGCGAGAAGGTGAATTCCACCCAATCGACGAGGTAGTCCGAGCCGTGCAGGCTGCCGCCGGCGGTGTAGGGCGCCACGGCCGAGCCGTTGTTGCTGTAGGCGCCGAACACGAAGGCATTGCCGTCCGACGCGCCCGCCCACAATTCCACCGCCGTGAAGGCCGTGCTGCCGCTGACGCTGACCTGCTGAACACCGCTGCTGCTGTTGGCCACGAAGGCCTGCTGGCCGACCACCTGGCCCTGCGCGTCGAGCAGGCGCAGCACGCCTGCCTCGGCGTTCACGCTGCCATCGTCGTTGATGAAGAAGCGCGACAGGTTGAGCGTGACGCCCGTGGCGGCCGAGCCCAGGTTGAAGCGCAGCCCCTCGCGGCCGTCCAGCTCCTGGCGCACGGTCGAGGTGAGCAGGGACTGGCCGCTCACGCCGAGGTCACCGCCGAAGATGTCGTTGCCACTGAGCAGCTGCGGCTGGGCGCCACCGAAGCTCACGCTCGACCAGGCCTCCGCGCCGTTGAGCACGTCGGCCTTGTGGACGATGCCGATCTCGGGGTTCGTCCACGCCGCGGCCCACTGGCCGCCGGTGCCGGTCTGGCGGTCCGGGGCATCGCCGATGCGCACCGTGCGGGTGGCCGGCTGGCTCACCGACACGGACTGCGAGCCAGCGGCAAAGCTGCCGTCCTCGTCGACGACGCTGACGCTGATCGCATAGTTGCCGGCACTGGCGTAGCTGTGGGTGCTGCTCGCCGTGCCCGCAGCCACGGTCTGCGCGCCGCTGCCGTCGCCCCAGTCGATGACATAGCTGGTGGGCGTGTCGGTGCCGGGGTCGGTGACGGCGCCGAGGTTGAGGGTGTAAGCCTGGCCGGCGGTGGCCGAGCCCGTGCCGCCGAGCGCGATGGTCGGGCCCACGTTGTTGACCGTGACCACCTGGCCTTGGGTCGTGCTGCCGCCGTCGCCGTCATTGACGGTGACCTGGATGTTGCGCGGCGTGGCATTGACCAGGCCGTCCTCGTCGTCGGCAAAGGTGTGCGTCACATTGCCCGACAGCGCAGAGAGC
>Ga0233424_10003108_pt1 | contig 11006 bp, 5 predicted proteins | sample Watercolumn_Towu_FD_181011 | JGI IMG/M metagenome (GOLD analysis project Ga0233424, IMG submission 181011) | Freshwater microbial communities from Lake Towuti, South Sulawesi, Indonesia - Watercolumn_Towuti2014_125_MG | ecosystem: Environmental > Aquatic > Freshwater > Lake | place: Indonesia... | reverse complement strand
TCTTCCGGGTTGTGGTTCCGACAGAAGAGGAGGTGGAGATCAAGAACGGTGTGCGCCGGACGGTGCCACGCAAGGTCTTCCCGGGCTACGTGCTGGTCGAGATGGTGATCGATCCCCAGACTTGGGAAGTGGTTCGGCGCACGCAGGGCGTCACCAGTTTTGTTGGGACATCGAGCAACCAGGCAACGCCACTCCCGGCAGCCGACGTTCAGGTCATCCTCCGGAAAATGCAGGAGTCTAAGCCGCAGATTCGCCTCACGTTTGACCGTGGCGACCTCGTGAAGATCATCGATGGACCGTTCAGCGAACAGCTGGGTCGTGTCGATGAGGTGTACGACGAGAAGTCGAGGCTCAAGGTCCTGGTGTCGATTTTCGGTCGGGAGGCGCCGGTCGATATTGGGTTTCTTCAGGTTGAAAAACTGTGACGACGTGACCCTATCCTCGTTCGCGTCGGCGGCATCGTGAGGGCAGTTGGATGGCAAAGAAGATTCGCGCGATCGTCAAGGTGCAGGCGCCAGCCGGGAAGGCGACGCCTGCTCCTCCAATCGGTCCGGCGCTTGGTCAGCACGGCATCAACATCATGGGCTTCGTGAAGGAGTTCAATGAGCGGACAGCGTCCCAGGCAGGCTTGGTTATCCCCGCCGAAATCACCGTCTACGAGGATCGGACGTTCACCTTCATCTTGAAGACACCTCCTGCAGCTGATCTGTTGAAGAAGGCTGCTGGGGTGGATAAGGGTTCGGCAAACGTCGTGAAGGCACGAGTTGGCACCGTCTCGCGCGACAAGGTCCGCGAGATCGCAAAAACAAAGATGACGGACCTGAACGCCAACGACATCGACGCGGCGATGCGTATGATCGAGGGGACTGCCCGGAGCATGGGGCTTACGGTCGTCGACTAGTAGTGCCGCCCCCCGCAGGTTGGAGGGTGGCGAACCGCAGGAGCGCCAAGCCGGCGCGCCAGAACTGCAGGAGTAATCTCAGCCATGGCCAAGCAGAGCCGCAAGCACGCCGAGGCGCTTGCAAAGGTTGACCGGAGTCGCTTCTACTCGCCAGACGAGGCAATCGTCCTCGCGAAGGAGACGTCATACGTCAAGTTTGACGCGACCGTTGAGGCGCACGTGCGGCTTGGGATCGACGTACGCCATGCCGACCAGCAGGTCCGCAGTACGGTCGTGCTGCCTGCCGGGACCGGACGTGCCGTTCGCGTGGCAGTTTTCGCCCAAGGCGAGAAGGCAGCCGAAGCGCTTGCCGCTGGCGCCGACAAGGTTGGTGCGGATGACCTTGCCAAGGAAATCGAAGGCGGCACCATTGACTTCGACGTCGCCGTCGCGACGCCCGACATGATGGGTGTCGTCGGGCGCCTCGGGCGCATCCTTGGTCCGCGCGGCCTGATGCCAAACGCACGTACCGGCAGTGTGACCGTTGACGTGACCCGTGTGATCCGAGAGATCAAAGCGGGGCGCGTCGAGTTCCGCGCAGACCGCCAGGGCCTCCTTCACGTCCCAATTGGCAAGGTCAGCTTCTCTGAGGATGCCCTCAAGGACAACTTGCGTGCGTTGGTTGCGGCGGTCCTGGCTGCGAAGCCGTCCGGCGCGAAAGGCACGTACGTCAGGACGGTAACGTTGGCATCGACCATGGGTCCGGGCGTCCACGTGGACGTCGCTGCCGCTCAGGCGCTTGTCTAGGTCTCTAGCCGCGCTGGGCCGGCGTTCGTTATAGTTCGGCGTCAATCTCGAACTGAGATCCCGGTCGTAGACAGTCGGCCTCGCACTTGCGAGCGAACGGTGCATTGCACCACCGATCGAGGCATGGGGCACAGGCGGGAGCGCTTGACGGCCGGCGTAGCCGTGGGTGTCTCTCTCCTTTCTCCTTTGCACTCCTGCGATCAGATCGCAGGAGTGCGTTTCTGTTTTACGGGCACATGGTTGCCCGACGGCTCCCAATGTACTCGACGGGACCGAGTTGATCGGCAGGGACGGAAGGAGGGGCTGATGCCTACGCCGAGGAAAGAGATGCAGGTCGCAGACCTCAGCGACAAGCTGGGGCGAGCGCAATTGGCGATTGTCACCGACTATCGCGGACTGAAAGTAAAGGACCTTCGTACGCTGCGTCGCCAGCTTGGCGCGCACGACGCCGAGTTAGTCGTTGCGAAAAACACCCTGCTGACGCGTGCGACGCGTGAGCACGGGTTCGACGGAGGGACGCTTTTTGCAGGCCCGACAGCCGTCGCGTTCTGCTTCAGCGACATCGTTGAACCGGCGAAGGTCCTGAACGACTTCGCGCGGACTTCGCGCATCCTCAAGGTGCGCGGCGCCCTCCTCGATGGTCGGCCCGTGGACGGTGCGGCGGTGGACACAATTGCGACGTTGCCGCCGGTCGATCAGCTCCGGGCACAGGTGGTCGGCACCATCACAGCACCGCTTGCCAACGTCGTTGGCGTGCTGAATGCAGTGTTGCAGACGTTTGTCGCGACAGTTGAGGCCCGTGTGGAGCAGCTTGGCCACGCGGCGTAGGTCGCGTAGGCACAAACTTGCGGTAAAGGAAACGGAACATGTCCAGTGAGAAGGTTCAGGCGATCATCGAGCAACTCAACCACTTCAGCGTGCTTGAGCTTGCGGAACTGAGCAAGGCACTTCAGGATGCGTGGGGCGTCTCTGCTGCGATCGCTGCCGCGCCGGCCGCTGCTGCTGCGGCGCCGGCCGCCGCCGTCGCCGTCGTTGAGGAGCAGACCGAGTTCAACGTCGTGATCTTGGCGGCGGGTGCGACGAAGATTCCGGTCATCAAGGTGGTGCGAGAGATCACCGGCTTGGGCCTCAAGGAGGCGAAGGATCTGGTAGATGGCGCGCCCAAGTCGGTCAAGGAAGGTATCTCAAAGGAAGACGCCGCCGCAATCAAGGCGAAGCTCGACGAGGTAGGTGCCACTGTCGAGATAAGGTAGGAGCGCGCCCCGCCCTTCCGCTCCATGCTGCTATGATAGGGCCATTGACGGAAATGCCTCTACGCTTGCCAGTGCGCTCACTGGTAGGGCGTGGAGGCTTTGCGTGCTTTTTAGCGGCTTCCACTAGTGCGTGGACGCCCGCGCGCTGGCCTGAGGTTTTGCAACCACTCAACTGAGAGGTCGCGGGCTTCCGGTTGGTGAGTCCTTGGCGTGCCCGATGGGTGCACGCGGCACGAAACTTCAGGAGCCTGCGGAATGGTTGCGGTGGAGCGACTGCTGGACTCTGGTCGCGGTGCATCTGGCCGGGTGCACTTCGGGCGTGCGGGCGACCTCTTGGACATGCCCAACCTGCTTGAGATCCAGAAGAAGTCGTTTGAATGGTTCAGACGAGACGGGCTGAAGGAGCTCTTCGACGAAATCTCGCCAATCACCGACTTCACCGGCAAGAACCTCGAACTCCGCCTTTGGGTGGATGATGACCCGTTCGGCGAGCCGAAGAACGACGAGGACACTTGTCGTGAGCGGGATCTGACGTACAGTGCCTCACTGAACTGCCACGCGGAGCTGCGGAACAAGAACACCGGCGAAATCAAGGAGTCGGTGATCTTCATAGGCGAGTTCCCATTGATGACGGAGCACGGAACCTTCATCATCAACGGTGCCGAACGTGTGGTCGTGAGCCAACTGGTCCGTTCGCCGGGCGTGTACTTTCAGTCGGACGATGATCCGGTCACTGGGCGTCGACTGTTCACTGCAAAGCTGATCCCGAACCGCGGCGCTTGGCTCGAGTTCGAGACGAGCAACAAGGACATGCTGACGGTCAAGATCGACCGGAAGCGAAAGATCCCGGTCACGACACTTCTTCGTTCCCTCTCTCGAGACCTTGCTGAGGACGATGCCCTCTTCAAGGCGTTCGAGGATGTCGACACCGATCCGACCCACCGGTTCACTGAGGCGACGATCGGTACCACGACGCGCAGGGACCCGGCACGGACGTACAGCGAAGCGCTAATCGAGATCTACCGGCGCCTGCGTCCGGGAGACCCGGCGACCGCGGCGAACGCAGAGTCAACGGTCCATGGGCTGTTTTTCAACGCCAGGCGGTACGACCTCGGCCGGGTCGGTCGGTACAAGCTGAATAAGCGGCTCCGCACCTATGGGCGAACCGACCGCACCTTAGGCGTTGATGATCTTGTAGCGCTCGTCCGCGAGCTGATCCGCCTCAACCGCGACCAGGGCAGGAGCGACGAGATTGATCATCTGGGTAACCGTCGGATCCGTGCGGTCGGCGAGCTGATCCAGAACCAGTTCCGTGTTGGTCTGCTTCGGATGGAGCGGGTCATCAAGGAGCGGATGACCATCCAGGATCCCGAGTCAGCGACGCCGGCCCAACTGGTCAACACCAGGCCGGTCACGGCCGCGATGAAGGAGTTCTTCGGCGGTTCGCAGCTCAGCCAGTTCATGGATCAGACAAATCCGTTGTCCGAGCTGACCCACAAGCGTCGCCTGTCTGCGCTCGGCCCGGGAGGCCTCTCGCGCGACCGGGCCGGCTTCGACGTGCGTGACGTCCACGAGTCGCACTACGGTCGCATCTGCCCCGTGGAGACGCCGGAAGGGCCGAACATCGGACTCATCGGAGCGCTGGCTACATACGGACGGATCAACGATTACGGTTTCATTGAAACTCCATATCGGACGGTCCGGAAGACGGCTACCGTGTCGGCATCGACCGACCCTGCGACGCTTGTCGGACGCATGCTCACGTCCGACACCTGCCGACGCCTTCCGCCTCCGCTACAGGAACGCGTGGCGTCAACCGCACTGGCGAGCTTGGCAAGCGTAGCTAGTGGCGAGATGGTTCCAGTGACACCGGACATTGCGACTGAGCTCGTCGCAATGGCACGTGCCTTAGGCGAGTTTGAACTCTCCGTGCGCCCGTACGTCACCGGCCCGGAGGATCCACGCTTCCTCGAGGATGTGAAATATCTGCCGGCGGATGAGGAAGAAAGGTTTCACATCGCCCAGGCCAACACGGTTCTCGACGACAGTGGCAACTTAATTGAGAGCCGGGTCGCCTCCCGCTACGACGGCGAGTTCCAGTCTGCGCCTGTAGACCGTGTCGACTTACTCGACGTCTCTCCGAAGCAGATCGTTTCGGTCGCCGCTGCCCTCATCCCGTTCCTGGAGCATGACGACGCGAACCGGGCTCTGATGGGCGCTAACATGCAACGTCAGGCGGTTCCGCTACTCACCCCCGAAGCGCCCTTCGTGGCTACCGGCGTGGAGCGGCAGGTGGCCCGCGACTCAGGCCAGGTCGTCTTGTCGAAGGCTTCGGGCGAGGTCCTCAGTTCGACTGCCACCGACATCGTGGTGCTCGGCGAGGACGGTGTGCCTCACCGTCACGCGCTGCGCAAGTTCATCCGCAGCAATCAGGGCACCTGCATCAACCAGCGCCCGATCGTCTCACGGGGAGACAGCGTCGTTGAGGGACAGCCCCTTGCCGACAGCATGTCGACCGCGGGTGGCGAACTGGCGCTCGGACAGAACGTCCTGTGCGCCTTCATGTTCTGGGAAGGCGGCAACTTCGAGGACGCGATCCTGCTCAGCGAACGCCTCGTGCAGGAAGACAAGTTCACGTCCATTCATATTGAGAAGTACGAAGTGGAGGCTCGGGATACCAAGTTGGGACCCGAGGAGATCACCCGTGACATCCCGAACGTCGGTGAAGATGCGCTTCGCAACCTCGATGAATCCGGGATCATCTATGTCGGTGCCGAGGTGCGCGCCGGGGACATTCTCGTCGGCAAGATCACGCCGAAGGGCGAGACCGAGCTGACAGCCGAGGAGCGACTGCTTCGGGCAATCTTCGGTGAGAAGGCGCGCGAGGTGAAGGACACCTCACTGCGCGTCCCTTCCGGCGAGTACGGCAAGGTCGTGGATGTCAAGAAGTTCTCGCGCGACGACTCGAGTGCCGGAGAACTCCCCGCCGGTGTCCACGAAATGGTCCGCGTTTCCGTGGCGGTGAAGCGCAAGCTGACCGAAGGCGACAAGATGGCCGGGCGCCACGGGAACAAGGGCGTCATCGCGCGCGTCTTGCCGGTTGAGGACATGCCCTTCCTTGAGGACGGCACTCCGGTCGACATCATCCTGAGCCCCCTTGGCGCACCATCGCGCATGAACATTGGCACGATTCTGGAAACCCACCTTGGATGGGCGGCGTCGGCGCTCGGGTTCAAGGCGGCAACCCCCGTGTTCGACAGCGCAAACGAGGAGGACATTAGCTCCTTGCTTGCCCGGGCAGGCGAGGCTACCGGAGCTGGCGAGGCAGGCGAGGATGGCTACCGCCCGTCCGTCTTCAACGCAAACGGCAAGGCAAAACTCTACGATGGGCGTTCCGGCGACGCGTTCGAACAGGACGTGTGCGTCGGGCACATCTACATGCTCAAGCTTGCCCACCTTGTCGAGGACAAGATTCACGCCCGTTCGACTGGACCGTACTCCCTGATCACGCAGCAACCGCTTGGCGGCAAGGCGCAGTTCGGCGGTCAGCGTTTCGGTGAGATGGAGGTGTGGGCGCTCGAGGCATACGGCGCCGCCCACATCCTCCAGGAGCTCCTGACGGTCAAGTCAGACGACATCGTCGGTCGCGTCAAGACGTACGAGGCGATCGTCAAAGGCGATCCGATCTTGGAGCCGGGCGTTCCCGAATCGTTCAAGGTGCTCGTCAAGGAGCTTCAGAGCCTTGGTCTGAGCGTGGACGTGCTCAACGAAAATGAGGACCCGATCCGTCTCGTTGACGAGTCCGGCGACGAACTACCGGTGCTTGGCATCAACCTCGAGGGCCTCGAGGACCGCGACTGACGCCCTGCATGCCCTGCGGGGCGATGGAGACCTCCTGATTATGGAAGTCAACGACTTCAACGCGATTCGCATCGCCATTGCCTCGCCGGAGCAGATCCGGTCGTGGTCATACGGCGAGGTAACCAAGCCCGAGACGATCAACTACCGCACGCTCAAGCCCGAGAAGGACGGCCTATTCTGCGAGCGCATCTTTGGTCCGACCAAGGACTGGGAGTGCTACTGCGGGAAGTACAAGCGCGTCCGCTTCAAGGGCATCGTGTGCGACAAGTGCGGCGTCGAGGTGGCGAGGGCCAAAGTGCGCCGCGAGCGCATGGGCCACATCGACCTCGCGTCGCCGGTGAGCCACATCTGGTACTTCAAGGGAATTCCGAGTCGACTGGGCACCCTGCTGGATATCTCGCCGCGCAACCTCGAAAAGGTCCTGTACTTCGCGTCGTACATCACGGTCTCCGTCGATGAGGAGGCGAGGCAGCAAGCCATCGAGGCGGTTGAAATGGAAATCGCTGCGGAGTCGGACCGTGTCTCCGATCGTGGCCAGAAGCAGCAGGTCGCCGTCGAGAAGGGTGTCAACGCGGCGTTCGAGAAGCTCGATGTCGACAAGCACCAGCGCATCGCGGACCTGATGCTCACCGAGGCACTCACCCCCGAGGAGCGCGCCGAGGAGGTGCGGAAGGTCGAGGTCGAGGTCGACGCGGAGAAGAGCAAGATTCGAGCGGCGGCGAACTCCGAGATCGATGCAGTCATGCGCCAGATGAACGAGGACATGGAAGCGATCGAAAGCGGGGTAAAGGATCGCAAGGACGTCATCCAGAAGCTGGTCCCGATGCAGCTGATCCCCGATGCCCAATACCTCGACCTTCAGCAGCATGCACCTGGCATGTTCAAGGCGGGCATGGGTGCCGAGGCCATCCTCGACATCATCAAGGGGTTGGACCTCGAGCTGCTATCCGAACAGCTTCGCGTGGACGTTCATTCGTCGTCGAGCATGAAGCGAAAGAAGGCGATAAAGCGCCTGCGCGTGGTTGAGCACTTCCGTCGCTCCGGCGAGGCGGCGAAGCCGGACTGGATGATCCTGACCGTGCTGCCCGTGCTGCCGCCGGATCTGCGCCCGATGGTGCAGCTCGACGGCGGCCGGTTCGCGACCTCCGACCTGAACGACCTGTACCGGCGGGTCATCAACCGCAACAACCGCCTGCGTCGCCTGCAGGAGCTTGGCGCGCCGGAGATCATCATCCGGAACGAGAAGCGCATGCTGCAGGAGGCCTGCGATGCGCTCATCGACAATGGGCGCCGTGGCCGTGCGGTGGCCGGATCAACCAACCACAAGCTCAAGAGCCTGTCTGACATGCTGCGGGGCAAGCAGGGGCGCTTCCGCCAGAACCTGCTCGGCAAGCGCGTCGACTACTCCGGGCGGTCGGTCATCGTGGTCGGGCCGGATCTCAAGCTGCACCAGTGCGGTCTGCCGAAGAAGATGGCGCTGGAGCTGTTCAAGCCGTTCGTGATGCGGAAGCTCGTTGAGCGCCAGTACGCCCCGAACATCAAGAGCTCAAAGCGGGTGGTTGAGCGGGCACGCGGTGAGGTGTGGGACGTCCTCGAGGAAGTGATCAAGGGTCACCCGGTCCTGCTAAATCGCGCTCCCACCTTGCATCGCCTCGGGATCCAGGCGTTCGACCCGGTGCTCGTCGAGGGCAGTGCCATCCAGATACACCCACTGGTCTGCACCGCATTCAATGCAGACTTCGACGGCGACCAGATGGCTGTCCACGTGCCCCTTTCTGAGGAGAGCCAGAAGGAGGCGCGCGGGCTTATGCTCGCGTCGCACAACCTGCTCTCGCCGGCGAACGGCGAACCTATTGTCAGCCCGACTAAGGATATGGTCGTCGGGATGTTCTACCTGACCCGCCAAGCGGAGGGTGCTACCGGCGAGGGTCGGCGCTTCGCGTCGTTCGACGAAGTGGGCCTGGCCCGCGACCTCGGGCAGGTGGACCTCCCGGCGATGGTCTATGTCCAGGTGACACCAAAAGACTTCCCGGAGGACTTCCCGGAGCGGAAAGGAATCGCGTGGGGCTCCCTGTTCCGGACGTCGGTCGGGCGCATCTTGCTCAATCGCGAGCTCCCGATGCGCCTGCGGTACTACGACGACGTGCTGGACAAGGGCAAGGTCAAGACCCTCGTTGCCGATTGCTTCGAGAACTATGGGCCGGAGCTGACGGCCGAGGTGCTGGATCGGCTGAAGTACATCGGGTTCCATTACGCGACGGTTTCCGGCATGACGATGGCGATTGGGGATATCCACATCCCGGCCGAGAAAAAGGCGGTGCTCGCCTTGGCCGACGCCGAGGTGGAGCAGACCGACAAGCAGTTCCGCCGTGGTCTGATCACAGAGGAGGAGCAGTACGCCAAGAACGTCGCGACGTGGAGCCATGCGATGGTCAAGGTCGAGACGGCGGTCAAGGCCGAGCTACCTTCCACTGGACCGGTCTACATGATGGCGATGTCCGGCGCCGCCAAGGGCGGGTTCCAGCAGATCCGCCAGATCGCCGGCATGCGAGGCCTGATGGCTGACCCGTCGGGCCAGATCATCGAGCTGCCGATCCGGTCGAACTTCCGCGAGGGGCTGAGCGTCCTTGAGTACTTCATCTCGACGCACGGCGCACGCAAGGGTCTTGCTGACACCGCCCTCCGCACCGCCGACTCCGGGTACCTAACCCGCCGACTGATCGACGTGGCACAGGACGTCATCGTGCGCGAGCACGACTGCGGGACGCCGAACGGGATCCTCGTGCAGCGCCCGGACGAGCGGTCGGTTGCCAGCAACCTCACAAACCGGATTCTGGGTCGCATCGTCGTCGAGGATGTCATCGACCCACGGACCGCCGAGGTCATCCTCGAGGCCAAGCACGAGGTCGACGAGCGTGCGCTCGCGGCCATCGATGAGGCGAAGGTTCCGACGATGCGTGTCCGGTCGCCGCTCACGTGCGAGGCACGCTTCGGCATCTGCGAGATGTGCTACGGGCGCGATCTGGCGATGGCAAAGCCCGTGAAGATGGGTGCCGCGGTCGGGATAGTCGCGGCGCAGTCGATTGGCGAGCCGGGAACCCAGCTCACGATGCGCACCTTCCACACGGGAGGCGTTGCAGGAGAAGACATCACCAACGGCCTGCCTCGCGCTGAGGAGCTCTTCGAGGCGCGCATCCCGAAGGGGCAGGCGATCATCTCGACGATCGAAGGACGCGTTGAGGTGCTGCCCGGCGACCTCCAGAAGGTTCGGGTTGTCTCGTCGCAGACCTCGGTTGAGCCACTGCACCTGCCGGACGGGTTCGTGATCGTCCCGGGGATCGAAGGTGCGGCTGTGACCGGCGGCGCGGTCGTTGCCGTGCGCGAGGCCCAGGCGTCCGATGCTGCAGGGGCCACCAAGCCCATCGATGCACTCTTGAAGTTGCCGGCTGCGGACGTCATCAAGGCGCCGGTGACGGGTGTGGTTGTGCGGGACGGTGACGGCTTTGCTGTCCGCCACGAGGAGACAGAGGACTCGGAGTACGTCATTCCCGCATCCGCTCGGGTCCGTGTCGCCACCGGTCAGATGGTGAAGGCGGGCGACGCCTTGACGGACGGCCCGAAGAACCCGCAGGACATCCTTGCAGTCCTTGGGCGCGAGGCGGTGCAGCAGTACCTCGTTGACGAGGTCCAGAAGGTGTACCGGTCTCAGGGCGTGTCGATCAATGACAAGCACATCGAGCTGATCACGCGGCAGATGCTCCGCAAGGTGCGCATCGAGACGCCCGGAGACACAGAGCTGCTTCCCGGCGAAATCCACGATCGCTTCCACTACGAAGAGGTGAACCAGCGCGTGCTGGCGGAAGGTGGCGAGCCGGCAACGGCCGTGACCGTCCTGCTTGGCGTGACCAAGGCGTCGCTCTCCACCGAGAGTTTCCTCGCGGCAGCCTCCTTCCAGGAGACGACGCGGGTGCTTACCGAGGCGGCGGTGACCGGCCAGAAGGACCGTTTAATCGGACTGAAGGAGAACGTCATCATCGGGAAGTTGATCCCGGCGGGGACGGGGTACCTCAAGCGGCTCGAGCGGGCGGAGGAGCAGCGACGCGCCGAGGAGGCAATCGCAGCCCGGACTACCGAGGAAGACGAGGTTGAGCGTGCCGCGCGCGAGTTCCTGGGCTTCGGCGCAGGTGCGAGCGATGACGGCGACC
>Ga0233424_10003107_pt1 | contig 11006 bp, 7 predicted proteins | sample Watercolumn_Towu_FD_181011 | JGI IMG/M metagenome (GOLD analysis project Ga0233424, IMG submission 181011) | Freshwater microbial communities from Lake Towuti, South Sulawesi, Indonesia - Watercolumn_Towuti2014_125_MG | ecosystem: Environmental > Aquatic > Freshwater > Lake | place: Indonesia... | reverse complement strand
CAGGCACACAAAGAGAAGCTCTACACCCCAGACAATATGGTCCTCTGCTTTGCCGGGAAGATTGAAGAAAAAAATGCAATGAAGCTTGCAGAGAAGTTTTTTGGAGGAATCAAGGGAAAAGGAATCCGCTCCTTCGCTCCCCTGAAGGAGAGAGGGAAAGACCGCCTTAAGCTCACGACGAAGCAGACGGAACAGTCGCACCTCGTCCTTGGCGTCGAAGGAACAAGCGCCATTGCCTCTGATCACTTCGCGCAAAGTCTCCTCTCGGTGATCCTCGGAGGCAACATGAGCTCCCGGATGTTTCTCCGGATCCGCGAAGCGCGGGGGCTCTGCTACTACATCAATGCCTCGACGGACGACTACCTGGATACCGGAGCCTTGAGCATTCGGGCAGGCGTCGATCAGTCGCGACTCGATGAGGCGATCACCGCGATCGCTCATGAGCTTCGTGAAGCAGCAGTGAAGGGAATCACATCTGAAGAGCTCTCACGCGCGAAGGAATTTATGAAAGGAAAAGTCACACTGGGCTTAGAAGATTCGGAAGAACTCGCGCACTTCTTTGGCCGTCAGCAGCTTCTCTATGCTGCGACGACGAGAGGCGTACTCGATATCCCGGAATTCTTCGCAGCAATTGATGCAGTGACGAAGAAAGACGTCGATACCTTTGCGGCAAAAATACTCCAACCGGAGAATTTCCGGCTCGTCGTCATTGGGAAGAGAAAAGACCCGGAAAAACTTGAAAGTCTTCTCTCGTAATTCCTCTTACGATCTTTTGAAGAGTCGTCGGAACAATGTAGCGAACTGTCCACGCTTTGTAGGGACAACATTGTCCTGCGACTGAGGACTCACCCTTTGCGAGGGTGATTCAGCTGAAGAAACAATCCTCGATTCCGCTGCACGCACTCTGTATGTACTATTTTGTGTACGAAGCACATATTGCCCCTCTGAAACTCGAGCTATTTCCACAATGGGCGATGTGCGTAAAGACTTTAGCGTAAACTCCGGGTCAAGGAGAACAATAGCTCCTACACATATCGGCTTATCAAGAGTTCCGTGGTACCTGACAAGAGTTTTCCCATCAAAAGACATTTTTTCTAAAAAGACGGTATCTCCTGGTACGAGATCCAGAATCTCACGTAGATATTCTTGGCCCTGGTCAGCGTTTTCATGCGTTCCACTCATTTGTACATTATACAACATCTGTCAAGTTTTTTCAACATTCCTCTCTTCCGCTACACTTTGAGGCGTGCAACGCACTCTCATTCCTCGGCCCGCGTAGTCCTCCTCTTTTTCTCACATTGCTCCTCATGCAAAAAACTCTCATTCTCTTGAAACCCGATGCCGTGAAAGGGAAATTCTGTGGAAAAGTGATCAGCCGTTTTGAAGAAGCGGGATTTACGATTCTCGGATGCAAGATGATTCGTCCAAGCGCCAAGGTCTGGCGCGAACACTACGCGCACCTGGTGGAGAAGCCCTTCTACCCGGAGATTGAGACATTCATGAGTTCAAGTCCTGTCATTGCTCTTGTTCTCCAGGGAGACAACGTCGTCGAGCGCGTGCGGGATATGCTCGGTGTCACCGATAGCAGGAAGGCAGCCCCAGGGACGCTCCGGAAAGAATTTGGGAGGGACACAATGATCAATGTCGCGCACGCGTCGGACTCCACCGAGACTGCAGAAAAAGAAGTGAAGAGGTTCTTTACCGACCAAGAACTCTTTTCCTCCTAAGGAGAAATCCGGCAATCATTCCGCCGAGGAAAGGGCCGGAAACAAAAATCCATAGCAGTGCCGATGCGGCAGGCTCTGCGCTTACGACCACGGGAGCAATCGCGCGTGCAGGATTGAGGCCTCCTCCACTTAAAGGGAGAGCAAGGAGATGGACAAGGAAGAGCACTCCACCAACGACGCATGCCGCTTTCTTCGTCGGAAGATCACGCACGAGGAGGACACTTGCAACGAAGAAGAAGGAGAGAGCGCCCTCCACAATAAATGCCTGGAAAAATGTGAGAGGACTCTCCGGAGGAAGGAGCACTTCACCAAGGGAATGTCCTCTCCCGACCAGGAGAAAGAGGATGATACTCCCTGCAATTGCTCCAAAAAACTGTGCGATGATGTAGGGAAGCACATCGTGACTCGAAAGATCTCCCCGGATCCATGCTCCAAGCGAGACTGCAGGATTCACGTGTGCACCTGTCTTCGGACCAAGAAGAAGAATGAGAACGAGGAGGGTCACTCCAAAGGTGAGGGCGATAGAGAACACACCCCCTCCGAGTGCAGCCGCAAGCGTCCCAAGGAAGACGAGGAGGAAGGTGCCGATGCCTTCGGCGATATACTTATTCATCACCTTCCAAGAGAACCTCCAGCGCCACCTCCTTCTGCGGATCATACGCAGAGAGATACTGACCCGGCTCAAGCGAAACAGTGATATCCGGCATCACTCCTTCTTTGCCCAGATCCCGTCCATTCGGCGTCTTCCACTTCGCGATCGTGACGCGCAAACTCGAGCCTCCGGGGAGATCGATCACATCCTGCACAGTCCCCTTCCCAAAACTCTTGATCCCCACAACCTTCGCTCTGCCATGATCCTGGAGAGCGCCGGCGACGATTTCCGATGCTGAAGCGGAGCCCTCGTTGATGAGGACAACGAGCGGAGTGTCCGGGAGAACGGGGTTACCGGACACATAGTAGGTTTCCACCTCTTCGCCGCGCCGCTCGACGCTCACGACCTTCCCCTTCTCGAGGAGGAGTGAGACAACGTCAATCGAACCATCCAGGTATCCCCCTCCATTGAAGCGAAGATCGAGGAGCACTCCGGCGACGGATTGCGCGCGAAATTCCATGAGCGCTTTCTTCGTCTCCGAAACCGTATCGTCTCCAAACTGATTGAGAGCAAGATATCCGACGGATCCCGTCCCTGTTTTTAAGATTTCGTATTCCACGCTTGGGACATGAATTGCTTCACGGGTAATCGTGAAGGAAAGTTCTTCGGAGGTCGCCGGACGGAAAATCTTGATTGTCACTTCCGTGCCCTTTTCTCCACGAATACGTTTCACGACCTCCTGTAAATTGAGCCCGGTGAGAAGTTCACCATCAACTTCCAGAATGATATCCCGCGGCAGAATGCCAGCGCGTGCGGCCGGCGATCCTTTTAAGGGGGCAACAACGACGACATCGCTTCCCTGCATCGTAAGCTCTGCCCCAATCCCTTCCAGTTCCCCACGCATGACCTCCTGAAAGTCCGTGCTTTCGACCGGTGTCATGAAACCAGAATAGGGATCTCCTAGAGCATCAACGAGACCCCTGACAGCACCATAGCGAAGGTCATCGACTTTGAGAGCACTCGGATCCACATAGTGCTCCTGGAGGATGCGCCAGACAGTCCAGAGGAGTGTGAGATCGACTTCTTTCTCCGGATCTCCCTGCACCGTGGCACCAGACCCCGCAAGACCAAAGCGCTGCTCCATGAGCCTTGCGCGGTCTTCATAGTGTTTTTGTGTCACCTGGACCCCGAGTTGCCACCCCAATCCCAATATGGCAACGAAGAGGAAGGTGCAGAGGAGAGCTTTGCGTAACTGCATTGCAAGGCATATTGAACAGGAGAATCAGGGTGAGGGCTAGGGCGAGGGCGGGGAGAAAAATTATTCTCGCCCTCGCCCTATTCCTCGCCCTTTCGTAGTTCCTCCCACATCTTTCGCTCTGCTCTTGAAAGCTTCTTCGGCACATCCAAGCGCACATGGACATAGAGATCCCCGAAGCGCGAACTACTGAGGACCGGCATTCCGTGCCCCTTGATGCGGAAAATCTGCTCCGGTTGCGTCCCTTCGGGAATTTTGAGATCAACTTTCCCATCCAATGTCTCGATCGCGATCGTTGCCCCAAGCACAGCATCGAGGATGGACAGAGGAGTCGTGACGTGCAGATCGGCATCGTCGCGATCGAAACGGGGATCGGGTCTTACGCCGACATTCACAAAAAGATCACCTGCAGCCGTCCCTTGTCTCCCTGCTTCCCCCTTTCCGCGCACACGCAGCGTTTGTCCATGTGCAATACCACGGGGAATATCCACCGTAATCTCTTCTTCTCCCTGCACCCTCCCCTCCCCTTTGCATTTCGCACAAGGCGTTTCGGGGATCTTCCCAGACCCCTTACATTTTTCACACATCATGCTCTGCTGAATCATGCCGAAGAAGGATTGCGCGGTGCGTGTCACCTGCCCCGTGCCACGACACTCTGGGCAGGAAATTTTCTTCGAGCCCTCCTTGTCTCCTGTGCCTTTGCATGTTTCGCAGACGACCATTTTTCGAACGCGGAGTGTTTTCTTTGTTCCTTGAAAACTTTCGAGGAGGGAAATCTCGATGCGCACTTCAACATCGCGACCACGGGTATCTGCCTGACGCCTGCCTCCCGCACCTCCTCCCCCAAAGAATGTTTCAAAGATATCGCCAAACCCCTCGAAGCCCTGCGCCCCGAAAGGGGCGCCCTGAGTGCTTCGACCGTGCTCAGCATGAACTCCGCCGAAGGGGCCATCTTCCGATCCAAACTGATCGTACATTTGCTTCTTCTTCGGGTCCGAGAGTACTTCATAGGCACGATTGATCTGTTTATATTTTTCTTCGATAGTTTTATCCCCTTTATGACGATCGGGGTGATTCTCCTTACTCAAACGCCGATAGGCTTTCTTGATGTCTTCGGGGGAGGCACCCTTTTTTATCCCAAGAACCTCATAATAATCCATGAAGACATTGTACTGCTTTTTTGCTATAATAATGAAGAGAAATATTGCCCGCTCTTGAGCGTCACATGCACACAAAAAAGCGCAGTGGCTTTACACTTCTGGAAATACTCGTTGCAACGGGTGTGGTGAGCACCCTCTTTGCAGTCATCCTCGGCATGATCGGCCCACGAAAGGTGTTCATCTCCGCACGGAATGTGGAGCGCACGCAGAACGTGCGGGCGATCAAAGGAGCGATGGAACAATACGCCATCAAGCACGCTGGATTTCTCAATGCAGAACGCATAGGGCAGGGGGAAGAAAACAGGACACCCCTCTGCAGACAAGGGGTCACCAACGACACAAGCTGCATCAATGTGGACGTTCTCGTCGAAGAGAATTTCCTTGGCAGTCTTCCGGTAGACCCTGTTGAACCCTGCGCAAGTTACACAGGGTACGACGGATTTCTCCAGAATGGCTTTATCCAGATGATTGCCGTGTACCTGGGAAAGTTGAAGGGTGATTATGTACTCCCCAGATGCCTTCTCGATACCATCACCCCCATCATTGCAAATCTCCTCCATACGCTCTTTGGGAATACCGCGACGATTACGTGGACGACCGATGAACCTGCGAATTCCCAAGTGCAGTACGGACTCACAACGAGTTATGGAAATATCAGTACCCTCGATCCCACCCTTGTGACGGATCACAGCATTACCCTCATCGGTCTCCTACCCTACACGCTCTATCACTACAAAGCACTTTCACGTGATGCGGCCGGCAATATCACAGGATCGATCGATGCCACATTCACCACAGCGGACACGACCCCGCCCGCCTTCACCTCCGGACCCACAGTGACCGTATCAGATACCACAGCGACAGTGACATGGGACACGGATGAAAATGCCGATGCACAGGTGGAATACGGCACCACGACTTCCTATGGCAACCTCACGACGCTGGATGCAACGCTCACAACCAATCATCTCCAGAACCTCACGAACCTCACACCCAATACGCTCTACCATGCGCGTGCGCGCTCACGGGATTCTTTCGGAAATCTTGGGAACTCTTCCGATGCCACGTTCACGACACTCCCCGATACATCGCCGCCTGTCCTCTCCGACATCACGACTCTTGTCACGGGAAATGATCTCACCATTTCCTGGAACACGAATGAGGGGGGGACATCTCAGATCTCCTACGGCCTCACAGCTGCCTACGGAAGCGTCACGACGCTCGATAGCGCTCTCATGCCAACGCACAGTCAGACAATCACCGGACTTTCCTCGAATACGCTCTACCACTACCGAGTGGAATCCCGCGACGCAGGAGGGAACCTCGGCACATCCACCGATTTCACTGTCAATATTCAGGACACCACCGCACCCACCGCTTCTGCGATCACAAGCTCCGCTCTCACGTTCAACAGCGCCACTATTTCATGGAACACCAACGAAGGCTCCATTACCCAGGTGGAATACGGCACCACGACTTCCTACGGAAACACGACGACGCTCGATAGCGCCCTCACGACGAGCCACAGCCAGGATCTCACCGGACTCACGCCGGGAACGCTCTACCACTACCGTGTGAAGCTGCGAGATAGCTCAGGCAATACCGCTGACTCCGCTGATACGACCTTCACGACGTCTGTTACCCCCGTGATTTCCGCCGTGACAGCAACAAATATCTCTGCAGCATCCGCAACAATCACGTGGACCACAGACACCCTCTCGCATACATTCGTGGATTATGGGACGACACTGAGTTATGGGGGCAATGCCTCGAATGCCTCGCTTGTGACAAGTCACACGCAGGTCCTCACAGGGCTCGCGCCGGGAGCGCTCTACCATTACCGCGTCACTTCCACGGACGCAGCAGGGTATAGTGCGAATTCCGGCGCAACGGACTTCACCTTCACGACTCTCTCCGATACAACCGCTCCCACTTTTTCCTCTTTCGGCGTAGCCGTGAACGCCGCGGGAGAGCAGGCCACCATCACCTGGACCACAAACGAACCCGCGACACGCCAGGTGGAATATGACATTGATAGCGGTATTCCCTATGCCAATGCCTCTGCAGCCCAGGGGACCTACCTCACGAGTCATAGCCGCGTCCTCACAGGACTCACACCCAACACCGTGAATTATTATTATCGGGCGATTTCCGCTGATGCTGCCGGCAACACCGCATACTCGACTGAAAGCATCTTCGATACGAAGGATCCCGTGATTACCGTGGGGCCGTCAGTCACCGGGGTCACGGGGAATAGCGCAACGATCACGTGGACGACCGATGAAGCGTCGCATACCCGGGTGAATTACGGACTCACCACAAGCTACGGATCGAGCTCAACGAATAATTCGCTCGTCACAAGTCACAGCCGGGCGATCACGGGACTCACACCGAATACACTCTATCACTTCCAGGTCGTCTCCAATGACGCATACGGAAACAGCATCACATCCGGAGATTACACCCTGACGACCGTGGCAGATTCTACACCTCCCACATTCTCGAACTTCGCTGTTGCGGTCAATGCCCCGGGCACCCAGGCGACGATTACCTGGACCACAAACGAACCCGCAACGAAGAAAGTGGAATACGACACCGTGACAGGTCCCCCGTACGCAAATGTGACCGCGGAAGACACGACACTCACGACAACACACAGTCGGGTCCTCACAGGACTCACACCCAATACGGTGGATTATCATTACCGTGCCGTCTCGACGGATGGCGCGGGGAATACGGGATACTCATCCCCAGACCGCATCTTCGATACAAAGGATCCCGTGATTACCGTGGGGCCGTCAGTCACCGGGGTCACGGGGAATAGCGCAACGATCACGTGGACGACCGATGAAGCGTCGCATACCCGGGTGAATTACGGACTCACCACAAGCTACGGATCGAACTCAGCGAATAATTCGCTCGTCACAAGTCACAGCCGGACGATCGCGGGACTCACACCGAATGCACTCTATCACTTCCAGGTCGTCTCCAATGACGCATATGGAAACAGCATCGCATCAGGAGATTTCACTCTGGTGACGGACATCACACCACCCGTCCTTTCCTCCATCGCAGCAAACACATCGGGAGGATCAGCGACGATTACCTGGACGACGAACGAAAATGCGACCACGCAGGTAGAGTATGGAACGACCACTGCATACGGCAGTACGACGACACTCGACCCTCTCCCTGTCACAAGCCACAGTCAGAGCATCACTGGACTCATCACGAACACACAGTACCACTATCGGGTGAAATCCCAGGATGGCAACGGAAACCTCGCGACGTCAGCAGACTACACCTTCACGATCAATGATAGCGTTCCACCGGTCATCTCCGCAGTCGCATCCAGCGGCACGACGGATACCACCACCACCATCACCTGGACGACGAATGAGGTGGCAGATACACAGATCGAGTATGGACTGACGACAAGTTACGGGAGTGTCACGACGCTCAATACGACTCTGCTCACGAGCCACAGTCAGAATATCACGGGTCTTGCCTCCAATGCCCTCTACCACTACCGCGTGAAATCGCGCGATGCCTCAGGGAATCTCGCAACGTCCGGCGATTACACGTTCACAACAACCGACATCAACCCGCCGGTGATTTCTTCGATTATCGCGGGAGGCATTGGAGAATCGACAGCGACGATTATCTGGACGACGAACGAGGCATCCACCACCCAGGTCGACTATGGACTGACCACGAGTTATGGCAGTAGCACGGCATTGAACCCCAGTCCTGTGACAAATCACAGTCAGGCGCTGAGCAACCTTTCTGCAAACACGCTCTACCACTACCGCGTGAAGTCGCGCGACGCAGCGGGCAACCTTGAAACATCGGGGGATAATACCTTCACGACCGCCGCAGACTCTGCCGCGCCGGTGATCAGCAACGTGCAATCTTCCTCAATCACGGAGAATGGCGCCACGATCACCTGGACCACAAACGAACCCGGTAACACCCAAATCCAGTACGGACTGACGACTTCCTACGGCAGTACGACGACACTCGATCCCACCCTTGTGACGAGTCATAGTCAGTCGCTCACAGGCCTCCTCCCAAACACGCAGTACCACTACCGTGTGAAATCAGCAGATGCACTAGGCAATCTCGCAACATCGAATAACTTCACATTCACAACAATTGATACGACGCCGCCCACGATCACGACGGGCCCGAGCGTTCCCTCTGTCACGGCAACAACGGCCACAGTCAGTTGGGTCACGAACGAAAATGCCGATACCCAGGTGCAGTACGGACCGACGACGCAGTACGAGAACGGTATCGTCATCAATTCCACCCCCGTGACAAGTCACTCACTGCAACTCACGAACCTCCTCGTGGACGCTCTGTATCACTATCGCGTGAAATCGCGGGATCCGGCGGGGAACCTCGTGACCTCTCTTGACTTCACGTTCCAGACCGACGGCACACCCCCCGTCCTCTCTTCCATCAACGCAGTCACCCCGACCGATGCGACAGCGACGATCACATGGAGTACAAACGAAGCAGCCGACACGCAAGTGGAGTACGGGCTCACCACAAGTTACGGAAGCACAACGACGCTCAATACGACGCTCCTCACAAGTCATAGTCAGGACCTCACCGGTCTTCAGCCTCTCACGCTCTACCACTACCGCGTGAAATCGCGCGACGCAGCGGGCAATCTTGCAACATCGGGAGATAATACCTTCACAACTCCCGACACGACTCCACCTGTCCTCACGAATATTACTTCTTCCGCCATCACCAATACACAAGCAACGATCACCTGGACGACAAATGAGTCTGCAAATACACAGATCGAATACGGACTCACGACAAGTTACGGGAATACAACAACTCTCGATAGCAACTCCGTAACGAGCCACAGTCAGAATGTGACCGGACTCTCTGCCAATACACTCTATCACTACCGCGTGAAGTCTGCCGATGCTTCGGCAAACCTCGCAACATCGGACGATTTCACGTTTACGACCGCGCCCTAACGGGACATAACGGTCTTCACAACAGCATCAAAGGTCGCAGGTTCAGAAGCAGCAAGCTCACTTAAGACTTTGCGGTTGAGGATCACCTTCTTCTCTTCCATCTGGCGAATGAAGCGGCTGTACTGCACTCCGTGCATCTTCAGAGCAGCATTGAGACGGATGATCCAGAGACTCCGAAAATCCCCCTTCTTCTTCCGGCGATCAGCGTACGCGTGTGCGCCGGCCTTCATCATCGCTGTTTTCCCCAGCTTCACCGTATTCTTCCGGCGGCCACGGTAGCCCTTCGTGAAACGGAAGATCTTTCGATGTTTCGCCCTTGCTGTGACGCCTCGTTTGACTCTCATGTTTCGGGAGGAAAAAATTGTCCTGCAGGAATTTTCAATTTCCAAGTACCCTGCCTTGCCGGCAGGCAGGCAATTTTCCCGTCCGACCGGCTCGTCCGGGCGGGCAATGAAGGAAGAACCCCTTCTATACCGATGTTTGATGCTTGGTCATTGAACATTGATTGGAAATTGGAAATTGATCATTGGAAATTCCTAGAGGTACGGCGTCAGCATCCTCAAACGATGGGCCTCCACCCCCTCTACCACCAAAGTCCTGTTGAGGCGCTTCTGGCGCTTGCTCTTCTGGAGCAGGAGGTGGTTGCGGTCAGATCGCTTCATCACACGCTTTCCGGAACCCGTGGCCCGGATCCGCTTCTTCGCGCCGCTGTGGGACTTCAACTTAGCCATTTATGCTGAGAGTAATCGAAGCATGCGAAGGCCAAGAGTAGAGCAAACACAATCATAAGAAAAGTGCTTTCGCAGGAAAAGAAACCGAAGAAACCAAAGAGTCCAAAGAATCCAACGAAAACACTGTTCCTCGGTTTCTTTGGTTTCCTTGGAATCCTTGGATTCCTCTATTTCTTGGCCTTTACGATCACCATATACGTATTCCCCTGCCTCCTCATCGGCTGCTCGATTTCGGCATCATCGAGGAGCGCATCCACGAATTTCTGGAGCTTTTCCCGCGCGTACTGCTGATTCGCAAGTTCACGCCCACGCATGAGGATCGCGACCTTCACGAGGTGGCGCTCAGTAAGGAATTCCCGCACGCGCGCCGCTTGTCGATCGAGATCGTGGGTATCCGTCCGAAACCCGAAGCGAATCATCTTCACTTCCGTACGCTTACTCTTCGACCGCTGCTTCTCCTTCTTCTTGAGTTGATAGAGGTAACTTCCCGAATCGAGAATTTTACAGACAGGGGGCTTTGCCTCAGGTGCGACTTCGATGA
>Ga0233424_10003104_pt1 | contig 11012 bp, 8 predicted proteins | sample Watercolumn_Towu_FD_181011 | JGI IMG/M metagenome (GOLD analysis project Ga0233424, IMG submission 181011) | Freshwater microbial communities from Lake Towuti, South Sulawesi, Indonesia - Watercolumn_Towuti2014_125_MG | ecosystem: Environmental > Aquatic > Freshwater > Lake | place: Indonesia... | reverse complement strand
TATCTCCACGCCCGCCCGTTTTGACCGCTACGTTCGCTAAAGATTGCCGTCGGAATCGTCGATGGCAACCAACACAGGCCTGAGCCGGGCAACGGTGCGAGGCCCGATAGAGCTGCAGACTTCGACGCGAAACGAGATTCGATGGCAAACGCACGATCAGAACCTGCACCGGCGCTTGGATTCCTGAGTGTTGTGGAACATGCGGAACATGGTCTGTTCGGCGGCTATCTGATCCTGAACGCCAATGGCCGACCGCTCGAATTCCACTGCACGGCACCGGTGAAAGCAAATCGAGCCCAGGAAATACTGTACGGCCCCACGCTGAAACCATTTCTCTACGGCGAGCAGATCGGCCAGACGCTGGTCCGCAAAGGACAGGTCGAGCCGCTGCTGATCTGCACCGATCACGAGGCACTCCTTTCCGTGCGCGAGTTCTGCTCCATTCCGGTGGTGATGGTCGCCGGGCAATCGCCATTCCACCCGTCGCTGCCGATCCTGCAGTTTAGACTCGGTTCCCAATCGGTCGCCGTGCTGTCGACATTTGGAAACGATCAGGAACTGGTGCAGCGGCGCTGGCAGGCCCACGAACTGAAGCTGGAGTTGCTCGAGCCATTTTCGCGCATTCGCGAAGCGATCGAAGAGGCTCAGCGCGGGATGCGGACGTCGAACGGCGCCCCGCTGAGCTCGATCCCGGCAGCCTCAGGTACGGTCGGATCGCCGCCCACGTCCGCCACCGTTTCGTGACGAGGACGTTCGGCATCAGTGGTGGGACAACTCCAGGTTGCCGCAGCACGATTCGTTTCAGGGAGCCGGCAAAGTGAGCCCTTCGACGGCGTATTCAAGACTGGGCGTCGAGCGGCTGCCCGGCCGAGTCGACTCGCATTGGTTCCAGCCGATCCCGCCGGTACAGGTGCCGACATCCACCAACTCGACCCCGCCGCTCCCCCCGCGCGCCGTCAGCATTCGCATTTCCTTGGCGAAGCTGGAAGTCCGCAGCTACCAGTTTCCCGAGAGCCCGCACTGGACCTTGCCGACCGAGATTGCTGGAAAATCGCACCAGGAGCGTGCAAGCGTACAAAACAACAACCCATCAGGCGGTGGCGGACCGGTCGTCCCGAAATCCCGCACACGGCTCAAACCGCCCGCGGACGTCGTGAAGCTGCAGGACCGGCTGTACTACATGCTGCAGCCGCCCCTGGAATTACTGCTTTCCGACGCATCGATCGATGTGCCGTTCGAACCGTTTCCGTACCAGTTTGAGGGAATCAGTTTCCTTTATCCGCGCGTGGCGGCGATCCTGGCGGACGAAATGGGTCTGGGAAAGACGATGCAGGCAATCATGGCGATGCGGATTCTGCTGCGCGCCGGCGAAATTCGTCGCGTGCTGCTGGTCTGCCCCAAACCGCTGGTGACAAACTGGCGACGCGAACTGTCGCTCTGGGCGCCGGAGATCCCGCTGGCGATCATTGAAGGCGAGCAGAACAAACGCCAGTGGCACTGGCTGGAAACCACCGCGCCGATCAAGATCGCCAACTACGAATTGCTGATGCGGGATCGGGAATTGTTTTCCAACCAGGTGGAATTCGATCTGGTGGTGCTTGACGAAGCGCAGCGCATCAAAAATCGCAACAGTACGACCAGCGAGATCGTGCGTTCGATCGCTCGCCGGCGAAGCTGGGCGCTGAGCGGCACGCCGGTCGAAAACAGTCCCGATGATCTGGTCGGGATCTTTGAATTCCTGGCGCCCAATTACCTTCATTCCGCCATGTCGCCCCGGCAGATGGGACAGGCGGCACGCGACTTCATTCTGCGGCGGACCAAGGACAACGTTCTGAAGGACCTGCCGCCCAAGATGTTCCGCGATGCGGAACTGGAACTCACTCCGGCGCAATGGGCGACCTACCAGGCCGCCGAAGACGAAGGCGTCTTACGACTTTCGGAAATGGGCGAGGGAATTACGATCCAGCATGTATTCGAACTGGTGCTGCGATTGAAGCAGATCTGCAACTTTGATCCGGTCACCGGCGCCAGCAGTAAACTCGAGCGGCTGGAGGCCGACCTGGAGGAAGTCGCGGCCAGCGGCCAGAAAGCGATCGTCTTCACGCAATGGGTGACGACAATCCGAGAACTCGCGCGGCATCTCGAACGATTCCGTCCGTTGGAGTATCACGGCCAGGTCCCGTCAAAAAAACGGGACCAGATTATCGAGGAGTTTCGCAGTGACCCACGGCGGCACGTGCTGTTGATGAGCTATGGCGCGGGTAGCGTCGGCCTGAACCTGCAGTTCTCCCGCTATGTCTTCCTGTTCGATCGCTGGTGGAACCCGGCGATCGAGGACCAGGCGGTCAATCGAGCACACCGCATCGGCGCCGCCGGACCGGTCACCGTCACGCGAATGCTGACCACCGCAACGATCGAGGAGAGAATCAACCAGATCCTGGAGGAGAAGCGGGAACTGTTCTCAACGTTGCTCTCACACACCGACACGCCCCGCTCCGCCGGCATGACGCGCCAGGAAATTTTTGGCCTGTTCCGGCTGCAACTCCCCAAGCCTCGCGGCGGCGCCGCCGCCTGAGTCGTAGTGGGGGCTTCCAGCGCTTCCAGCCCCCGCCTGAGTCAGTCGTGGTGGGGGCTCTCCGCGCTCTGCATCGCGTCCCCTCGTCAGTGTTCAACTGCGTTCATCTGTGGCGAATATCGACTCGTCGATTCTACCCTGACCTTCCGCCCTTGAATCGAGCGTCAACAGCTGCGGATCGCGGGTGCTGGTGTCGTAGTTACGGATAGCGGGCGGCAGGTCGGTCTGGGACCAGTCGAGCTGCGAAACGCGGCCACGGTCGCGGAATCCGTTACGAATCAGGCTTTCGATCGCATCGGCCTCGGTGCTCAGCGCGAACAGGCGTGCTCCTCGCTGCTCCGCCTGCTGCTTGGCCGCGTCCAGCACTCGTTTGCCGAACCCGTCGCGTTTGAATTGCGCCCACCAGACACAGAACTCGAGCCAGGGCGGAGTGCTTTCGAGCAGCGAGAATCCGGCGATCGGCGAGTTCTTGGCGCGCAGAATCTGATGGCAGCGGCCGACCTGCTGAATTTCCCGCTCGGAACGGCGGCGAAACTTGTTTTCGGCGACGTGGGCTTCGTAGACATCGCGAAAAATCGGTAACTCGGATTCGTGCACCGGCGAAAGTGAAAGTTGAGACGTATCGACGCACATCGTGCCGCTGCCGCGCCAATGCAGGATCTCGGACCGCAGACCGGTGGGACCAATCAGACTGACCTTGCCGACCCGCGGAAGCAGGAAAAGAACCAGCTGAATCTGCGCCCGCTTTTCCTTGGCGTTGATACGGAAATCGGGGTGCTGTCCGTTCAGGATTCGCTCCAGGGTGACCTGCGTCAACAGCGGGGCGATCCAACCACGCGTATCGCGGATGCCTCCGTCGTGGTTGACCAGGACGATCTCGTTGATTTCGGTACCAAAGCGGTCCAGCAGCGAACCGGACATATCGCTCAGCTGTTCGCTCGATACCAGCAGGATGTTGATCTTGTGCCGGACCAAATGGGCGACGTCCGCCATCAGCGCCAGGTATTCCTCGTCGGCGTAGGCCTGTTTGCCCGCCAGCGCGACCAGCAGCGTATGTCCGCGGTAAAGTTCATAATAGATGTCGTTGGTCTTCCCGGTTCGTCGTCCCATCGAACAGATTCTGCCGGATCGACGCCATTACCGCAACCGAGAAGACGTGGACAACCGCCGCTCGCTATGTTGTAATGAGGTTTTAGCGGCCACCTTGGGCCTCCCGCCTGCCAACCTACCTGGAATATTATCCGACTGGAGGACCATTCTCCCATGCGAATCTCTGATGCGGCGTATCCCTCGATCCGCCCGGTTTGGACCGTACCGGCCTTGATGCTGCTGGCGGCGTTGAGTAGCACCCCGGCGCGGGGCGAGTCGGTCGACTATCGCAAGCAGATCCGGCAGTTGCTATCCGATCGTTGTTACAAGTGCCATGGTCCGGACGCGGCGGAACGCCAGGCCGGACTGCGGCTCGACCTGCGCGACGGGGCGACGGCCAAGCTCGAATCCGGCGCCGTTGCCGTCGTGCCAGGCGATCTGGCGGCCAGTGCGCTGGTGGAGCGGATCAAATCGACCGATCCGGATCGGCGCATGCCGCCACCTGCGAGTGGCAAATCGTTGTCCGATGCCGAAATCGGACTGCTGGAATCGTGGGTCGTGCAAGGCGCCGATTGGAAGGATCATTGGTCCCTGTTGCGGATCGAGCGGCCGGAACCACCGGCGACCGATGCGGCGATGCCCGGCAACCCGATCGATCGTTTCGTCGGCGCCCGATTGGCTCGCGAAGGTCTGACATTCAGCCCGCCCGCCGACCGGGTGACCGCGATTCGCCGTTTGACATTCGATCTCACCGGACTGCCGCCAACTCCCGAGGAACTGGATGCATACCTGAATGACCCATCGCCGGACGCTTACGAGAAAGCAGTCGACCGCCTGTTGAAGTCGACGCGGTATGGCGAACATTTCGGGCGTTACTGGCTGGATGCCGTCCGCTTCGGCGATACCCACGGATTGCATCTCGATAATGAACGCTCGCTTTGGCCTTACCGTGACTGGGTGATTCGTGCCTTCAACGACAACCTGCCGTTTGATCGTTTTACGATCGAGCAGTTGGCGGGCGATTTGATTCCGGACGCGACATTGGACCAGAAAATCGCCAGCGGTTTCAACCGTTGCAATGTATCGACCAGCGAAGGCGGATCGATCAATGAGGAGGTCCTGGTCCGTTATGCGGTCGATCGGACCGAGGCGCTTGGCACGGTCTGGATGGGATTGACGTTGGGTTGCGCGGTCTGTCACAGCCACAAATTCGACCCGATCTCGCAGAAGGAGTTTTACCAGCTTTACGCCTTTTTTAACGCCGCGGCGGACGCGGCCATGGACGGTAACGCGCTGTTGCCGCCGCCGATCACCAAATTGACGTCCGCGGAGTTTGAATCCCAATTCAAGACGATCGACGAACAGATCGCGCAGATCAAGGCGGGCATTGCCGACCAGTTGCGCAGCGTCCAGTACGAGGAGCCGGTGGCGGCCGCCGACGCGGCCGCCGACGCCAGCCTGCCGCGCGAGTATGTCTGGATTGATGATGACGCGCCGCCGAAAGCCAAACTGGAAGGTAACTCCCCCTGGGAGTTCGTGACGCGCGATGCACATCCGGTGCTCAGCGGGGAAAGAGCGACCCGGCGCATGGCAACCGGCTTGAGTCAGCATTTTTTCACCGGCGCCGATCCGGGGCTTCGAGTCGGGGAAGGCGACAAGCTGTTTGCCTACGTCTATCTCGATCCGGCGAATCCCCCTAAGGAAATCATGCTGCAGTGGAACGACGGCAGCTGGGAACATCGGGTCGCTTGGGGGGACGACGTGATTCCCTGGGGTGCCGCGGGAACGCCGAGTCGCGTGCTGGCGGGGGCGTTGCCCAAGACGGGCGAGTGGGTGCGATTGGAAGTGGATGCGGCGCAAGTCGGATTGCAACCGGGCGCGACGATCAACGGCTGGGCGTTCACGCAGCACGACGGAACCTGTTTCTGGGACAAGGCGGGAATCGTGACACGGACGCCGCAGGCCGGCATGGGCTTCGAATCGTTGCTTGCCTGGGAGGCTTATGAAAAGGCCCAATCGAAGTCGTCGCTGCCGGGCGATCTGCAGGCCGCGATCAAGCTGGAAGCGGGACAGCGGACCCCGGAACAACAACAGAAGATTCGCGACTATTTTGTCGAGTTCATTTATCCCGTTTCGCGGGCAATGTTTGAAGGGCCGCATCAGCAGCTCGCCGAGGCGAACAAGCGTCGTGCGGAACTGGATAATTCGATTCCATCCTCGATGGTGATGGCCGACATGCCGCAGCCGCGCCCCACGTTTGTGCTCACCCGCGGCGCCTACGACAAACCGGGCGAAGCGGTGACGGCCGACGTGCCCGCGGTTTTTCCCCGGCTGCCGGCCGATGCGCCGCGCAATCGACTGGGACTCGCCCGCTGGCTGACCGATCCCTCGCACCCGCTCACGGCACGCGTGGTGGTGAATCGATTCTGGCAACAATATTTCGGAGTCGGTCTGGTGAAGACGGCCGAGGATTTCGGCGCGCAAGGCGATCCGCCAACTCATCCCGAGTTGCTCGACTGGTTGGCCTCGGAGTTCATGCAGTCGGGCTGGAATGTCAAGGCGCTGCAGAAGTTGATCGTGATGTCGACGACCTATCGCCAATCATCGCACGTCCGTCCCGAATTGCTGCAACGCGATCCAGCGAATGAATTGTTGGCGCGCGGGCCGCGGTTCCGATTGGACGGCGAAGTCCTGCGCGACACCGCACTATTCACCAGCGGCTTATTGGTGGAAAAACAAGGGGGCCGCAGTGTTCGCCCCTACCAACCGGAAGGCATCTGGGAGGCGGTCGCCTTTCAGGGAAGTACCACGCAGAACTACAAGGCCGACAGCGGAGAAGGGTTATATCGGCGTAGCCTTTACACGTTCTGGAAACGAACGTCTCCTCCTCCATCGCTGTCGACCTTTGACGCTCCCTCGCGCGAAACCTGTACGGTTCGCCGAGCCCGCACGAATACTCCGCTGCAAGCTCTGGTGTTGATGAACGATGTGCAGTTTGTCGAAGCTGCCAGGAAGCTGGCGGAGCGGGCGATTGGCCAGGCGCCGTCCGACCCGCCGGCAGCGATCCGTGCCATGTTTCGGTTGGCCACAAGCCGCCTGCCGCTGGCCGACGAGGAGTCGGTGCTGAGCCGCCTGCATGGCGGCCAATTCGCAAAATTCGCCGCCGATCCCGAAGCGGCGACCAAGTTGCTCGCAGTCGGAAGCGCGCCGCGCAACGACGCGATCCCGGCAGCCGAACTGGCGGCCATGACGATGGTAGCGAACCTGATCCTCAATCTCGACGAATCGGTGACCAAGGAGTAAGCGACGATGAACGACTTGCTGGCTTCCCAACTTGCGGCGCAGATGGAGAGAGAAACTCGCCGCTATTTCTTTGGTCGCATGGCCACCGGTATCGGTACCGCCGCCTTGGCCTCGTTGCTGGGCGCCGAAGCCCGCTCCGCGGCGAAGAGCGAACCGGGCGGGCTGGGCAGTTTGTCCGAACTGCACCATGCGCCGCGTGCCAAACGCGTGATCTGGTTGTTCATGGCCGATGCGCCTTCCCAGATGGACTTGCTGGACTATAAGCCCAAAATGGACGAGTGGTACGACAAGGATCTGCCCGAATCGGTGCGGAATGGTCAGCGATTGACCACGATGACGTCGGGCCAGACCCGCTTTCCGATTGCGCCGTCCATCTTCAAGTTCGCTCAGCACGGAGCGCATGGCGCCTGGGTCAGTGAATTGCTGCCGCACACCGCGTCGGTGGTCGACGAGTTGACCATCGTCAAATCGATGTACACGGAAGCGATCAACCATGATCCGGCGATCACCTACATTCAGACCGGCAGCCAGATTCCCGGCCGTCCCAGCCTGGGGGCGTGGTTGTCATATGGAATCGGCAGCCCCAACCATGACCTGCCGGCCTACGTGGTGCTTCATTCGCGGCTGGCCGCCGGCGCGCAGACCCAGGCGTTGTTCTCGCGCTTGTGGGGATCGGGATTCCTGCCGACACGACACCAGGGGGTTGCGCTGCGGTCGACCGGCGATCCGGTGCTCTACCTGTCCAATCCTCCGGGAGTCGACCCCCTTTCGCGACGGGAGATGCTGGACGGATTGTCCGAGCTGAATCGCAAGCGGCATGACGTGACCGGCGACCCTGAGATCAACGCGCGCATCGCGCAATATGAAATGGCATTTCGGATGCAGACGTCCGTGCCGGAACTGGTCGACATCAGTCAGGAACCGCAGCATGTGCTCGACCTGTATGGGCCGGAGGTGCGCGATCGGGGGACATTCGCCTACAACTGCCTGCTCGCGCGGCGGCTGGCCGAGCGGGGTGTTCGGTTCACGCAGGTTTTCCTGCGCGGTTGGGACCACCATGGCAACCTGACCAAGCAGATCCCCCAGTTATGCAAAGCGATGGACCAGCCGGCGGCGGGATTGATTCGCGATCTGAAGCAGCGAGGCATGCTCGACGATACCCTGGTGATCTGGGGCGGTGAGTTCGGACGCACCGTCTACAGTCAGGGCACGTTGACCAAGGACAACTACGGTCGCGATCACCATCCTCGGAATTTCAGCATGTGGTTCGCCGGCGGCGGAATGAAATCAGGAGTCGTGCATGGCGAGACCGACGATTTCAGCTACAACATCACGGCCAATCCGGTGCATATCCACGACCTCAACGCGACCGTTCTGCACCTGCTGGGTATCGACCATACGCGGCTGACATACAAGTTCCAAGGCCGCGATTTTCGATTGACCGACATTCACGGAAACGTGGTGCGCGAGCTCATCAGTTAGCCATCCCGAGGTCATGCCGCGCCGCGGGGTTGATGGGCGTCGGGACTTGAAAGAGTGGGACCGAAGCGATGCCTCTGGAATTCGTTGCCTCCATGGCCGATCCGCGGCTCGCCCCGTACCGCGATCTGCGGAATGCGAATCCGACGTCGATGTCGGGGCGGTTCATTGCCGAAGGAGCGACGCTGGTCGAGCGATTGTTGGCCAGCCGTTTTCCGGTCGAGTCGGTCTTGGCCGAGGAGCGATTCTTGCAAGGGCTGCGGTTGGCCGAACTGGCCGCGCCGGTCTACGTCGTTCCGGCAGGCGAACTCTCCGGGATCATCGGGTTCAAGTTCCATCGGGGTGTGATCGCATGCGGAAGACGACTGCCCTGCCCTGCCCTGGCGGAAATTCTGCCGCCGTCCTCCGGCGCCCAACCCGGCTTGCTCTTGGTGGCGATCGACGTGCATGATCCGGAAAACGTGGGGGCGCTGATTCGCAACGGGCGTGCGCTGGGCGTCGGCGCGGTGCTCTTGAATGCGCGTTGTGCCGATCCATTCTCCCGGCGTGTTTTGCGAACGTCGATGGGGACGGTGTTGTCGTTGCCGATACGCGTCACGTCGCGGATCGAGGAGGAATTGCGCGAGTTACGCGAACGCTACGGCGTCGCACTGGTCGGCACCGTTCTGGACTCGGACGCCGCGCCGCTCGAACAATATGAATTCCGTGGCGCCCAGGCGCTGCTGTTTGGCAGCGAAGGCAGCGGCCTGCCGGCCGAGGTCCTGGCCTTGTGCGATCATCGACTGACCATTCCGATGCAACCCGGCGTCGATTCCCTGAATGTGGCCGCCGCGGCGGGGATCATCCTCTACAAGGCGCTGCGGGGCACGCAGCAGGAAATCGACCGATGAAACTGCCGATCGGTGAATGCGCGACGCTGGCCTGCCTGCTCGAGGTGGCAGCACCCAAACCGGGCAACGTGCACCGCGGGGCCGATTTCGAGGATCTGAAGTTCAGCGATTTTCTCGCCAGCGCAACGGTCATCGGGCCGATCCTCGATCGGGCTGTCGTACAGGGAGTGGGTTGGACCGTGCGGGAAGCGGTACGTTCGACCGTGGCGATGGTGGGTACCAACACCAATCTGGGCATCATTCTATTGCTGAGCCCCCTGGCTGCGGTGCCACGCGAATTCGATCTGAGCGAAGGCATTGGCGGCGTGCTGGCAGGCCTACAGGCGGTCGATGCGCAGCGCGTCTTTGAGGCCATTCGCCTGGCGAAACCGGGTGGCTTGGGGACGACGGAGCAGATGGATGTGAACGGACCGCCGCCGTCGAGCTTGCTTCAGGCGATGGAACTTGCCGCCGATCGGGATCTGGTGGCAAGGCAGTATGCGACGGGATTCCGGGATGTTTTTGATTCGATCGTCCCCTCGCTGCTGGACGGCTGCCGATCAGGGCTCCCGTTGTCACTCGCCATTGTTCATGCGCAGTTGCAATGGCTGAGCCAGAATCCCGACAGTCTGATTGCCAGGAAGTGTGGCGCCGAAACGGCGCGGCAAGCCTCGGAGTTTGCGCGGCATGTCCTGGCCTCCGGCGAACCGTTCAGCGAACCGTTCGAGCGCGGGCTGGCCGATTTCGATTTCTGGCTGCGTTCCGACGGTAATCGCCGGAATCCAGGGACCACCGCCGACCTGCTGACCGCGGGAATTTTTGTGGTGCTGCGCGAGCAGTATCTGGCGCCGCCGTACCGGTGAATACGGGGAACGGGGAACGGGGAACGGGCGGTTACGGGGAATTGGGAACTTGTGCATTGTGACGGGGTAGTGTCGTGGCGCGCCGCCAGATGCCCCATTGCCCCGCATTTTCGTCCACGCCCACTTCCAACCCGTAGCCGGCAGACGCCGGTAGGGCCAATGCCGTTTCCAGCCGTTCACCGAGGTACCGGGCAAGCAATTCCGCGGTGGTATTTTCCAACGGCAGCAGCAGACAATCCCCCGCCGGAAACAGCCAGCGCCGGTCCTCGAACCGCGCTTCGACCTCGTTCGCGGAACACGAAACATGAATCGACTTGTGTTTGGTCGGCAGCAGCATGCGATGATCGAATTCATCCACCAGTCGTTTGAGCGTGTCCCGCAGGGCGATAAAATCGATGACGTAGTAATTCTCGTCCAGCGGACCACTGACCTCGGCGTAGACCCGGTAATTGTGACCATGCAGCCGTTCGCAGACATTTCCAGCGAAGGTAATGAAATGCGCCGCGCTGAAAATCAGGTAATCTTTCTCCAATCGAACGCGAAATTCACTGGTCATTCCGACCTCCGGTCGGGGAACGGGTTACGGGTTACGGGGAACGGGTTACGGGGAACGGGGGAGCGTAACAGTGCATCCGTTGCGGTCTCGGCGGGCCGGCGAATGTCGGTGGCCCGACGTGCTCGGCCGAAAGCGCGTCGCGTTTGGCGGTCCCGGGGGCAGCCGGAGTACCGGCAACCCTCGGCTGCGCGGCAGAAAACCCCTTCGGGGTAAATTCCCGTTCCCCGTTCCCCGTTCCCCGTTCCCCGTTCCCCGTTCCCCGTTCCCCGTTCCCCGTC
>Ga0233424_10003103_pt1 | contig 11016 bp, 10 predicted proteins | sample Watercolumn_Towu_FD_181011 | JGI IMG/M metagenome (GOLD analysis project Ga0233424, IMG submission 181011) | Freshwater microbial communities from Lake Towuti, South Sulawesi, Indonesia - Watercolumn_Towuti2014_125_MG | ecosystem: Environmental > Aquatic > Freshwater > Lake | place: Indonesia... | reverse complement strand
GGTGGCGATGATGGTCAGCGAGCCGCCCTCCTCGATGTTGCGAGCGGCGCCGAAGAAGCGCTTCGGCCGCTGCAGGGCATTGGCGTCCACACCGCCGGTCAGCACCTTGCCGGAGGACGGCACGACCGTGTTGTAGGCGCGGCCGAGGCGGGTGATCGAGTCGAGCAGGATGACGACGTCGCGGCCATGCTCCACCAGGCGCTTGGCCTTCTCGATGACCATCTCGGCCACCTGGACGTGGCGGGTGGCCGGCTCGTCGAAGGTCGAGGAAATGACCTCGCCATTCACTGAGCGCTGCATGTCGGTGACCTCTTCCGGACGCTCGTCGATGAGCAGAACGATGAGGTAGCACTCAGGATGGTTGCGGGTGATGGACTGCGCGATGTTCTGCAGCAGCACCGTCTTACCCGTCCGCGGCGGGGCGACGATGAGCGCGCGCTGGCCCTTGCCGAGGGGGACAACCACGTCCATGACCCGCGCCGAGAAGTCCTTCTTGGTCGGATCCTCGGCCTCCATCTTCAGCCGCTGGTTCGGATAGAGCGGCGTCAGATTGTCGAAATTGACCTTGTGGCGGGCCTTTTCCGGGTCCTCGAAGTTGATCTTGTTGACCTTGACCAGGGCGAAGTAGCGCTCGCCCTCCTTCGGGGAGCGGATCTGGCCCTCGACCGTATCGCCGGTGCGAAGACCGAAACGGCGGATCTGGGAGGGCGAGACATAGATGTCGTCGGGGCCGGCGAGATAGTTCGCGTCCGGCGAGCGCAGGTAGCCGAAGCCGTCCTGCAGCACCTCGACGACGCCCTCGCCGATAATGTCGATTTCCTGCGCCGCCAGCTGCTTGAGGCAGGCGAACATCAGCTCCTGCTTGCGCAGGGTGGAGGCATTCTCGACCTGCTGCTCCTCCGCGAAGGCGAGAAGTTCGGTCGGCGACTTGGCCTTGATGTCCTGGAGCTTGATCTGCTGCTGCATCGGAACCACGAGGAAAGGGAGACGGCCGGAGGCACGGAACGAGGAACGCGAGCCGGGCCCGGAAGGGAAGGATGGCGGATCGCAGAGGAGATCGTGCGGCGGGGAGCCGCCTCCTGGGTCCTGGGGGCGCGGAACGTCAGGCGAGCCGCGGCGAAGGACTTGTCTGCGGAAGGAGGGACCTATCGGATAAGCTCTCGCCGCCGCAAAAGCAAGAGCGGCGGCGGTTCCGGGGTGGCGGCACGTGGGTCAGAACGGCTTGATGATCACCAGCACGACGACGACGATCATGATGACCGTCGGCACCTCGTTCATCACCCGCCAGAAGCGCTGCGATTTGGTATTGCGATCCTCCGCGAAGCGGCGGACCGCACCGGCGAAATAGCCGTGCACGCCGGACAGGGCGAAGACGAAGGCGAGCTTGGCGTGCAGCCAGCCGCCCTTCATGCCGAAGCTCACCCAGGCGAGCCACAGGCCCGCCACCCAGCTAACCATCATCGCCGGGTTCATGATGTACTCGAGCAGCCGCCGCTCCATGACCTTGAACGTCTCGGAGGTCTCCGATCCCGGCGTCGCGGCCACGTGATAGATGAAAAGCCGCGGCAGATAGAGCATCGCCGCCATCCAGGAGATGATGGCGACGACATGCAGCGCCTTGATCCAGCCGGCAGCGGCCACGGGAGCGACAAGACCGAGGCCGACCACACCGAAAGCGGTGATGACGAGCGCCGCGACGGCGCGGATCGCCCGCTCCCGCGGGGTCGGAGACGCATTTGCCATGGTCATGCCTTCCAGTTGCGCACCCGCGCCACCATGCGCTCGACATGGGCGATGGGCGTGGGCGGCAGGATGCCGTGTCCGAGATTGAAGATCAGCCGGCCGCGACCAAAAGCCTCGAGCGTCGCATCCACGGCCCGGTCCAGGGCCTCACCACCGGCGAGCAGGGCGATGGGATCGACATTGCCCTGGACAGCCACCTTCGACTGGATCAATTGAGCGACAAAGCCCGCATCGGCCGTCCAGTCGAGGCCGACCGCATCGGCGCCGGTTCCCTCGACGACCGCCTTGAGCCGCAACCCCGCACCTTTCGGGAAGACGATGACGGGAATGCCCGGGGCAGCTGCCTTCACGCCGGCGACGATCCGGCCGATGGGCTCGACGCACCAGCGGCGGAACTCGTCCGCGGGCAGCACGCCAGCCCAGGTATCGAAGATCTGCACCGCATCGACGCCCGCCCGGATCTGGCCGAGCAGATAGGTGATGGAGGCATCGACGATGATGTCGATGAGCCGCGCAAAGCCCTGCGGATCACGATAGGCGAAGAGGCGGGCCGCCACCTGGTCATCCCCGCCCTTGCCAGCCACCATGTAGGTCGCAACCGTCCAGGGCGCACCGCAGAAGCCGATGAAGGTCGTGCCGGCGGGCAACTGTTCGTGGATGCGGGCGACGGCCTCGTAGACCTTGCCGACGATGGCTTCATCGAGGTTTGCCGCCAATCGCGACAGGCCCGACGCATCGACCAGCGGATCGAGACGCGGACCCTCGCCCGCCTCGAAGGCCACGGTCTGCCCGAGCGCATGGGGAAGGACGAGAATGTCCGAAAACAGGATGGCCCCGTCGAAGCCGAACCGCCGCAAGGGCTGCAGGGTCACCTCGGCCGCCAGTTCCGGATTGAAGCAGAGGTTCAGGAAGGATCCTGCTTGCTCGCGGGTGGCGCGATATTCGGGAAGGTAGCGCCCGGCCTGGCGCATCATCCAGATGGGTGGAGAGGCGGCATGGCCGCCCTTGAGCACGTCAAGGAGAGGTTTGTGCACGTCGGCTCCCGCGTCCCCCTCTCTCCTTCAATCTTGAATGAAAGAGAGTCTTCTTTGATTCCTTGAAGCTGGATTAGGTGAACACAAGCTTCTCCACAAGTTGTCCACGCCGCGCGGGCTCTGGCAAGGCTTCCCTTCGGGGAGGGGTCGCCCGATCCAAGCCCCTGCGAGTCCGACCGGATTCAGGCACCGTCGCCTGAGCGGCCTTTCGCCCTGCCGCGCTTGTCCCGGACTCGCACCGTCAGCTGTCCCCCGCCTCATGGCTGGGGATGAGATTCCGGGCAGTGGGCATGGACCTCTTGCGGCTCGCCTGCTTCCGTGCCCTTGTCCCTGTTCGTCCACAGGCTCCAGGCGGCCTGTCCCAGGCCCGTATCCCCATCGCCATGCCGCATCGTCGCGAGAGCTATTTCCACCTTCATCTCGTGTCGGACGCCACGGGCGAGACGCTGATGACCGTCGGCCGCGCGGCGGCGGTGCAATATTCCTCCGTCTCGGCCATTGAACACGTCTACCCGCTGGTTCGTTCCCAGAAGCAGCTGGACCGAGTCCTCACCGAGATCGAGAACAGCCCCGGCATCGTCCTCTATACCCTGGTCGACCAGGAGCTCACCGAGCGGCTGAAAAACACCTGCAAGGAGTTGGGCTGCCCCTGCCTCTCCGTTCTGGAGCCCATCCTCGCGCTGTTCCAGAACTATCTCGGCGCCGCCTCGACGCCGCGGGTCGGTGCGCAGCACGTGCTGAATGCCGAATATTTCCAGCGGATCGACGCGCTGAACTACACGATGATGCACGATGACGGCCAGCTGCCCGAGAACTGGGAAGAGGCCGACGTGCTGCTGGTGGGCGTCTCCCGCACCTCCAAGACGCCGACCTCCATCTATCTCGCCAATCGCGGCATCAAGGCCGCCAATATCCCGCTCGTGCCGGGCATTCCGCTCCCCGATGTCATCTGGGCGCTGAAGAAACCGCTCGTCGTCGGCCTCTATGCCAGCCCCGAGCGCATCGTGCAGATCCGCGAGAACCGCATCCTGTCGCTGAATGCCACCGAGGACCGCTCGAGCTATGTCGACCGCGCCGCCGTGGCCGAGGAAATCGCCCAGTCCCGGCGTCTCTTCGGCAGCAACAACTGGCCGATCATCGACGTGACGCGCCGCTCCATCGAGGAGACGGCGGCCGGCATCATCTCCCTGCTCAAGGACCATCGGCGCAAGATCGCCGAGGAGGCGCAGGCGTGAGCGCCCTCGTCCTCGCCTCGAAATCCGCCGCACGGGCCGCCATGCTGCAGGCGGCCGGCATCACCGTTGCCCTTGCTCCCGCCGATATCGATGAGCGCGCCTTCGACGAGGCGTGGAGCCGCGCGGGTCATGGTCCCGACGTGGTCGCCCGCCTCCTGGCGGAGGAAAAGGCGCGGGCCGTGAGCCGGACCCATCCCGGCGCCGTGGTGATCGGCGCTGACCAGACCCTGGCGCTGGGCTCGCGGCGCTTCTCCAAGCCCGCTGATGCCGCCGAAGCGCGCGCCAATCTCGCCACGCTGCGCGGGAAGACCCATCATCTCCATTCCGGCGTCGCGCTGGTGCGGGATGGCGAGACCCTGTTCGCGACGGTCTCCTCCGCCGCCATGACGATGCGCGCCTTCTCCGACACCTTCCTCGACGCCTATATCGAGCGCCAGGGCGGCCGGGTGCTCTCCTCCGTCGGCTGCTACCAGCTCGAAGGCGAGGGCATCCAGCTGTTCGAGCGCATCGACGGCGACTATTTCACCATCCTCGGCATGCCCCTGCTGCCGCTCCTGTCCGCCCTCCGCCACCACGGTCTCGTCGCCTCATGATCCGCGCCTGCTGCATCGGCTGGCCCGTCACCCACGTCCGCTCGCCGCTCATCCATGGTTTCTGGCTGAAGGAGCACGCCATCCGCGGCGACTATGGCCGCGAGGCCGTGGAGCCCGGCGAGGTCGAAGCCTTCCTGCGAAGCCTCGCTGATCGCGGCTATGCCGGCTGCAATGTGACGATCCCCCACAAGGAGGCCGCCTTCGCCGCCATGGACGAGGTCGAGCCCGGCGCGGTGGCCGTCGGCGCCGTGAACACCGTCTGGCTCGACCGCGGCCGCCTTGTCGGGATGAATTCCGACGTGATCGGCTTCCTCAAGAATCTCGACGACCACGTGCCGAACTGGGAGCGCGAGGTGCGCCATGCCGTCGTTCTTGGCGCTGGCGGCGCGGCCCGTGGCATCGTTCATGGCCTGCTGAGCCGCGGCGTCGAGACCGTCACGGTGGCGAATCGATCGCTGTCCAAGGCCGAGACCATCGCAGCGGCCCATCCGACGAGCCTGCGCGTCGCCGATTGGGCCTCCCTGCCTGACCGCATCGCCGATGCCGACCTCCTCGTGAACACGACCTCGCTCGGCATGAAGGGCCAGCCCGCCCTCGACCTGCCGCTCGACACGCTGAAGCCCACGGCCATCGTCTCCGACATCGTCTATGTGCCGCTGGCGACGGATCTGCTGACCCGCGCGGAGGCGCGTGGCCACCGCACGGTCGAGGGCCTCGGCATGCTGCTGCACCAGGCGGTGCCGGGCTTCGAGAAATGGTTCGGCATCAGCCCCAAGGTCACGCGCGGCCTGTGGGAACATGTCGCCGCCGATGTCCGGGGCTCCTGACATGTTTGTTCTCGGCCTCACCGGCTCCATCGGCATGGGCAAATCCACCACCTCGACCTTCTTCCGCGAGGCCGGGATTCCCGTCCATGACGCCGATGCGGCGGTTCACCGGCTCTATGCCGGAGACGCTGTCGCCCCGATCGAGGCCGCCTTTCCCGGCGTGACGGTCGATGGGCGGGTCGATCGCGCGCGGCTCGGCGCGGTGGTGCTGAAGGACGCCGAGGCGCTGAAGCGCCTGGAGGCGATCATCCATCCGCTGGTCGGCGGCGCCGAAAGGGCCTTCCGCGATGCCGCCCGCGCCCGCGGCCATACCATGGTCGTCCTGGACATACCCTTGCTGCTGGAGACCGGCGGCGAACGCCGCGTCGATGCCGTCGCCGTCGTCTCGGCCCCGGCCGCCATCCAGCGCGACCGCGTCATGGCCCGGCCCGGTATGACCGCCGACAAGCTCGAGGCCATCCTCGCCCGGCAGATGCCGGATGCGGAGAAGCGCCGCCGCGCTCATTTCGTCATCGAATCGGGTTTCGGCCTCGACGCCGCCCGCCGTCAGGTCAGCGACCTCATCCGGGCGCTCGCCGGCAGTCGCAGGAGCCATTGATGCGCGAGATCATCCTCGACACCGAAACGACCGGCCTCGATCCGAACCGCGGCGACCGCCTTGTCGAGATCGGCGGCATCGAGCTGGTGAACCATTTTCCGACCGGCCGGACCTATCACGTCTACATCAACCCCGAGCGGGACATGCCGGAGGAGGCCTTCCGGGTCCACGGCCTGTCCGCTGAATTCCTCTCGGACAAGCCGCGCTTCGCCGAGCTGGTCGATGATTTTACCGCCTTCATTGAGGGCGCGCGCCTCGTCATCCACAATGCCTCCTTCGACATGGGCTTCATCAATGCCGAGCTGAAGCGGGCGGGCCGCTCCCTCTTCCCGATGGACATGGTCACCGACACGCTCAGCATGGCCCGCCGCCGCTTCCCCGGCGCGGCGGTCAGCCTCGACGCCCTCTGCTCGCGCTTCGGCATCGACAATTCCCGCCGCACGAAGCACGGCGCCTTGCTCGACGCGGAGCTCCTGGCCGACGTCTATATCGAGCTGATCGGCGGCCGGCAGGCCTCGTTCGGCCTCGCCGAGGCCGGTAGGGCCGGCCCCCGGGCCGGTGGTCGCCGCACCACCGCCGCCCAGCGCCCCGCGCCGCTCCCCTCCCGCCTGACCGAGGAGGAGATCCGCGCCCATGCCGCCTTCATCCGCGACCTCGGCGACAAGGCGATCTGGTATGACCACCTACCGCGCCCCGAGTCTGACCCGGTCGCCTTGACCCCCCAGTGACATGCCGATACCAATGACGGCCGCGTGACAGGGCTCGTGGGGAGCTCCGTTCCATCGGACCGTTGAATGGTCGATCACACACCCATGAGTCGCTCGGTCCTGCGTCACCGTACGGACAAGCATCAGGACGACGACGCGCGCTTCCTCAAGAGCTGGTTGAAGAACCCGCTCCGCATGGGGGCTGTCGCGCCGTCCAGCCCCGCGCTCGCCAAGCGCATGGCAAGCTATGTGGATCCGCACGGCACCGGCCCTGTCGTCGAACTCGGCCCCGGCACCGGCGCCATCACCGCCGCCCTCGTCTCCCATGGCATCGACCAGCGCCGGCTCGTGCTGGTGGAATATTCGGTCGATTTCTGCCGGCTCCTTCACGATCGCTTCCCCTATGCGACCATCGTCCATGGGGACGCCTATTCCCTCGGCCGGACCCTCGCCGGACGCCTGTCGGGACCGGCCGATGCGGTCGTCTCCGGCCTGCCGCTGATGACGCGGCCCGAACCGATCCGCATGAAGCTGGTCCAGGATGCCTTCGGCTTGATGAAGCCGGGCGCGCCCTTCGTGCAGTTCACCTATTCGGTGACCTCCCCGGTGCCGACCAAGGGCGCCGATTTCAGCGCCGTACCCTCCGAGCGCATCTGGCGGAACATCCCGCCCGCCCGCGTCTGGGTCTATCGCCGCGGCTGAGGCGTCAGGCGGCGACGCGATAGGCGCGCTGCCGCCCCAGGGCAATCATCCCCATCCGTCCGGGAAAGAGCGATCGGATCGCTGGCGACGTCACGTCGAGCCCGCCGGTCAGCGCGCCGAAGGCCGGCATGACCAGCCGTGTTTCACATGAAACGAAAACCTTGCTCCGCACCGAGCCGCCGCGGGCGCTGATCCGCGCCGAGGGATGAAGGTGCCCGGCAATCTCGCCGGTGACCCGGCCCGCGGTCGGTTCGTGGACGAATCGAAGGGGCCCATCGGCGAAGGAATCGAGGAATTCGCCGGTCATGTCGCCTTCGAGCGCCGGATCGTGATTGCCCGCGACCCAGATCCAGGTCCGGCCGGCCTGCAGGGCCTTCAGCCGCTCCCGGTCGGCCTCCGCCATGCGCAGCGGACCGGCGCGGTCGTGGAAACTGTCGCCGAGCGAGACGATGGTCCGTGGCTTGAGCCGCGCCACCACGCGGGCGAGCGCCGTCAGCGTCTGTCCGGTGTCGTAGGGCGGCAGCATCATGCGCCGCGCCGCGAAGGACGAGCCCTTCTCGAGATGCAGGTCGGCGACGACCATCAGCCCGCTGTCCGGGCACCACAGCACGCCCGATCCGTCCGCGATGAAGCTGCGGCCGGCGACGGTGACCACCGTCTCGGGGACAGGCGAAGGCGTCATGACGGATCCGAATCGAAAGCGCTGCACGTCAGCCCACCTCGCCGAAGGCCGATCCTTCGATCCCCGCTTCCGCGAGAAGGGCGGCCTCCGCCTCCTGCAGCAGGGCCTCGCCCGCCTCGCCATAGACCGGCTCGCGGCCGATCTCCAGCATGACGGGCACCGCCAGCGGCGAGATGCGCGTGAGGCCAATGTGCACGATTCGCCCGCGGATGCGTGACAGCATCTGCCCGAGCCGGGCGATGTCGAGGAGGCCGGTGGCCGCATCGGCGCGGGCGGCCCGCAAGAGCAGGTGGTTCGGCTCGTGCCGCCTGAGCACGTCATAGACGAGATCCGTCGAGACGGTGACCTGCCGGCCGGACTTCTCCTTGCCGGGATGGCGGCGCTCGATCAGGCCGGCAATGACCGCGCAGGTGCGGAAGGTCCGCTTCATCAGCGGGCTTTCCTCCAGCCAGGCCTCGAGATCGTCGCCCAGCATGTCCTCGTCGAAGAGCGCGTCCATCGACAGGTCGCCGCGCGCCACGGCTGAGCCCAGATCCGACAGGCCCCAGACCGAAATCGAATAGTCATTGGCCACGAAGCCCATGGGGCGAAGGCCCCAGCGCTCCAGCCGCCGGGTCAACAGCATGCCGAGCGTCTGATGGGCGAGCCGCCCCTCGAAGGGATAGGCGACGAGGTGAAACCGGTCGCCGCGCGGAAAGGTCTCGACCAGGAGTTGGTCACGCCGCGGAATAAGGGACGCCTTGCGCTGGAGCTCCAGCCATTCGGCCACCTGCGGCGGCAGCTTGGCCCAGTCCTTCGGGTCGGACAGCATCCGCCGCACGCCCTCGGCAAGGAAGGTCGACAGGGGAAACTTGCCGCCGGCATAGGAGGGCACCTTCGGCTCCCGCGAGGTCGCGCGCGAGACATAGACCTCGTTCTCCACCAGCGCCTCGTAGCGCAGCACCTCGCCGGAAAAGACGAAGGTGTCGCCGGGCACGAGGCCCTCGACGAAATATTCCTCGATCTCGCCGAGCACCCGCCCACCCCGGCCGATCGGCCCGGAATAGCCGGAGGCCCCTTGCCGGCTCCGCACCAGCCGCACCCGCAGCATCGGCGATTCCACGATCGTGCCGACATTCATGCGGTAGCGCTGGGCGATGGAAGGGTGCGCCACCCGCCACAGGCCCTTCTTGTCCTGGCGGATCTTGGCAAAGCGGTCATAGGTCCGGAGCGCATAGCCGCCGGTCGCGACGAAGTTGATGACGTCGTGGAATGTCGCCGCGTCGAGATCGGCGTAGGGCGCGGCCGAACGCACCTCGCCGAGGAGGGCTTCCTCGCCGATGGGGCCGGCGCAGGCCATGCCGAGCACGTGCTGGCAGAGCACGTCGAGGGCGCCGCGCCTGAGCGGTTCGGTGTCCTGTGCCCCATCGCCGATGGCCTCCAGCGCCGCGCGGCACTCCATCACCTCGAAGCGGTTGGCCGGCACGAGAACCGCGCGCGACGGCTCGTCCAGCCGATGGTTGGCGCGGCCGATGCGCTGCATCAGCCGGCTCGATCCCTTGGGCGCGCCGATATTGAGGACGAGGTCCACATCGCCCCAGTCGATGCCGAGATCGAGCGAGGAGGTGCAGACCACCGCCTTCAGCTGTCCCGCCGCCATGGCGTCCTCGACCCGGCGGCGCTGGGCCACGTCCAGCGACCCGTGATGGAGTGCGATGGGCAGCCCGTCGTCATTGATGGTCCAGAGCAGCTGGAAGAGCAGCTCCGCCTGGCTGCGCGTGTTGACGAAGACCAGCGTCGTGCGGTGCCGCTTGATGGCCTCGTAGAGCTCGCCGGCGGCATGGCGGGCGGAATGACCCGCCCAGGGCAGCCGCTCCGCCGTTTCGAGGATCGACACATCGGGCTTGGCGCCGGCCGCGGCCATCACCACGGCGGCCTGCGGCGCGTTTCCCCCCTGGGGCGTCAGGAACCGGGCGAGGTCAGCCGGGTCCTTCACCGTCGCCGACAGCCCAACGGTCGTCATGCCCGGCGCAAGGGTGAACAGCCGGGCGAGGCCGAGCGACAGGAGGTCGCCGCGCTTCGAGGTGACGAGCGCATGGAGCTCGTCCAGCACCACCCGCTTCAGCGAACCGAACAGGTAGGGCGCGTCGGCGCTGGCCAGCAGCAGGGCGAGCTGTTCCGGCGTCGTCAGCAGGATTTCCGGAGGATCGGATCGTTGCCGCTGGCGCTTCGAGGCCGGCGTGTCGCCGGTGCGCGTCTCGATCCGGATGGGCAGGCCCATCTCCTCGACCGGCGCATAGAGGTTGCGGGCAACGTCGACCGCGAGCGCCTTCAGCGGCGAGATGTAGAGCGTGTGGAGCCCCCTCTCGCGCGGCGGGGGCGCCCGGCCGACGGGCGCCGTGCGGACCGGCGCGGCGCGCGGTTCAGCGAGATCGACCAGGGACGGCAGAAACCCGGCCAGCGTCTTGCCGGCGCCGGTCGGGGCGACGAGCAGGGCCGACCTGCCCTCCTGGGCCAGCGCCAGCAGGTCGAGCTGGTGGTCGCGCGGCGCCCATCCCCGCGCGGCGAACCAGGCGTGAAAGCGGAGCGGCAGCGGCGAGGGGCGCGCCTCGGGTGCGGGGGGCGACGGCATGCACACAGAACTAAAGGAGAACCCCGTCGTTGCAAGGGGCCAACCTTTGCCTAAGGAAACAGCAGCTCTGGCGTGTCGTTATCCGCGGATTCACCTTGGAAAATAAAACTGCCATACAAGATTACACAACTCCCGCGACGTTAACCGGCGCTTTTCGCGTCGGAGGCATGGTCCCGGCATCCGATCACGCTTGCCTGGACGACAAACATGATCCGCTCGCTTCTCGACAGGTTCCGCCGGTCCACCGGCGGCAACATCGCCATCACCTTCGGCATCGCCGCCAT
>Ga0233424_10003102_pt1 | contig 11017 bp, 7 predicted proteins | sample Watercolumn_Towu_FD_181011 | JGI IMG/M metagenome (GOLD analysis project Ga0233424, IMG submission 181011) | Freshwater microbial communities from Lake Towuti, South Sulawesi, Indonesia - Watercolumn_Towuti2014_125_MG | ecosystem: Environmental > Aquatic > Freshwater > Lake | place: Indonesia... | reverse complement strand
GTAGCGCACGATCTCGCTCTGGGTGAAGGTCTTGGTGGCGTAGGTCTCGTGCGTGGTGCCGCGCTGCACGCCGATCTTCTTGCCCTTGAGGCTGGCGGCCGTGGGCTCCAGCTTGACGCCGGCCTTGGCGATCAGGCGCGCCGGGGTGTTGTAGTAGGGCTTGGAGAAGGCGATGACCTTCTGGCGCTCGTCGGTGATGGAGACGCTGGCGAAGATCGCGTCCACCTTGCGCGACTGCAAGGCGGGGATCAGGCCGTCGAAGTCCTGCTGCACCATCGTGCATTGGGCCTTCATCTCGGCGCAGTAGGCCTGCAGCAGTTCGATCTCGAAGCCCTTGAGCTTGCCGTCCGGGCCGATTTCGGAGAAGGGCGGGTAGGCGCCTTCCACACCGATGCGCAGCTTCTTCCATTCGGGCGCCTGGGCATGGGCCAGGGAGGCGGCGGCCAGCAGGGCCAGGGCAAGGAGGCGGGTCTTCATGGGGTGTCCTTCTTGGGGATCAGGGGGTGACTCGGGGTAGCCAGTCGCGCAAGGCCGCAAGGGTAGCAGCCGGGTCCTCCTCCTGCGGCACATGGCCGAGCTTCGGGAAAACCACCAATTGGCTGCCGGGGATGCCCTGCTCGAAGGCGCGGCCCCACTGCACCGGGATGAGCCGGTCCCGCTCGCCCCACAGGATGAGCGTGGGCGCCTTGATCTCGCCCAGGCGCTCCACCGGGCCGGGGGCGAGCTGGTCCATGCGGCGCATCAGCGCCACGCGGTTGCCTTCGCGCAGCGCCAGCTCGTAGTAGCGGTCAACCAGGGCGGCGGTGACCCGGCTGGGGTCGCCGTAGACGCTTAGCACGCTGTCCTCGATGGCCCGGCGCGGCAGCACCCAGCGCATGGGTTCGCGCAGCACCGGGATGCGCGCGATGCGAAAGCCCAGCGGGAGCGACTCCGGCACGAACTCGAACCCGGCGGCGTCCACCAGCACCAGGCCGGCCACCAGCTTCGGGTCGGCCAGGGCCACCTGCCAGGCGATCTCGCCGCCCAGCGAATTGCCGGCCAGGATGACGCGCCCCACGCCCAGGCGCGACAGCAGCTGCCGCACGAAGGCCACGTAGCGGGCATCGCTGTAGTCGTGGTCGGCGTTCGGGCCGGTGAGCCCGAAGCCGGGCAGGTCGAAGCTGATGACGCGCCGCGTGGCGCTCAGCCCGGCCACCCAGCCCTCCCAGGTGTGCAGGCTGGCGCTGGTGCCGTGGATGAGCACGAGCGGCAGCGGGTCGCTGGTCGGGCCCTGGTCGCGGTAGTGCACGAGCTGGCCGTCCAGCTCGATGAAGTCCGAGGGCGGCGGCGCCCAGCGGGGCACCAGGCTCTCCAGTGGTCGGTCGGGGGCCTTGGCCACGGCGAAGGCCAGCGCCGCCAGCATCAGGAAGATGCCGATGACCTTCAGCGCCCAGTCACCGAGGCGGCTCACGGCACGGGGCTCAGGTCGGGCGCCAGCGATTCGCGCTCGTCGAACACGAAGCAGCCGCCGTGGTAGTGCTTGCCGCCGGTGTCCTCGAAGTACTTCAGGATGCCGCCGTCGAGCTGCCAGGCGTGCAGGCCCTCGGCCTCCAGCACCATGGCCGCCTTTTCGCAGCGGATGCCGCCGGTGCAGTAGCTCACCACGGTCTTGCCCAGGAGTTCATTCCGGTGCTCGCGCAGGGCGCTCGGGAAATCGCTGAACTTGTGCAGCCGCCAGTCGATGGCGCCGTCGAAGGCGCCGTGGTCGACCTCGAAGCCGTTGCGCGTGTCGAGCATGACGACCTCGCGGCCTTCGTCGTCGTGGCCCTGGTCCAGCCAGCGCGCCAGCGTCGCCGGGGGCAGGGCGGGGGCGCGGGGGGCCTGGTCGGGGCGCACCGTCGGGTGGTTCATGCGGATGATCTCGCCCTTGACCTTGACCTTCAGGCGCTGGAAGGGCTGGGTCTGGCTCCAGCTTTCCTTGGGCGTCAGGCTCGCAAAGCGCGGGTCGGCGCGGAGTTCATCGACCCAGGCGTTCACGGCTTCGGCGGGGCCTGCCAGAAAGAGGTTGATGCCTTCCTCCGCCAGCAGCACCGTGCCCTTGAGCGCGAGCGCTTCGGCACGGGCGTGGAGCCGGTCGCGCAGCTGCGGCGCGTCGGTCAGCGAGACGAAGAGGTAGCAGGAGATGTTGAGAATCGGGCCGGGCTGCATAGCGGCCGGCATTATCGGCGCTGCTCAGTCGGCCCAGCGGGCGGCAATGGCGCGAACTTCATCAAGACAGGCGTTGAGCGCTTCCACGATGCGCGGGTCGAAATGACTCCCCGCGCCCTGGCGGATGAAGGCCAGGGCCTCGTCGTGGGTCATGGCCTGCTTGTAGGGGCGCACGCTGATCAGGGCGTCGTAGACGTCCGCCACCGCCATCAGGCGCGCGGCCAGCGGGATGGCTTCCCCGGCCAGGCCGTCGGGGTAGCCGCTGCCGTCCCATTTCTCGTGGTGGTGGCGGGCGATCTGGCGCCCGTAGGTCAGCATCAGGCCGGCGTCGTCGCCCAGGCGGTCCACGGCCCGCTGCAGCAGGTCGGCGCCGTGTTCGGCGTGGGTCTTCATGACCTGCCATTCGTCCGGCGACAGCTTGCCCGGCTTAAGCAGGATGCCGTCGGGGATGGCCACCTTGCCGATGTCGTGCAGCGGCGCGGCCTTGGCGAGTTCGTCGATGGCGGCCTCGGTCAGGTCGGCCGGGCCGTCGGGCTGCGCCGCGATCCAGCGGGCCAGCGTGCGGACGTACTCCTGGGTGCGCTGGATGTGGTTGCCCGTGTCGGCATCGCGGAACTCGGCCAGGCCCACCATCACGAAAAGCGTCGTGTCCCGCAGCCGCTCCACCTCGCGGCGGCGGGCGTCCAGTTCGCTGCTGAGCTGGGCGTTGTGGCGCAGCAGGTGGTCCTCCGCCAGCTTGAGCTGCAGGTGGGTGCGCACGCGGGCCAGCACCGTCGCCGGGTTGAAGGGCTTGTGGATGAAGTCCGCCCCGCCCGCCTCGAAGCCGGCGCTTTCGTCCTCGGTGCGCGTCAGCGCGGTCAGGAAGATGACCGGCACCCGGCGCGTCGCGGGGTCGGCCTTCAGGCGGCGGCAAACCTCGTAGCCGTCCATCTCCGGCATCATCACGTCGAGCACGACGAGATCGGGCGGCTGGCGGCGGCACAGCTCCAGCGCCTTGGCGCCACTGACGGCCAGCTGCACGCGGAACTCGGGCTTGAGCACCTGGGCCAGCAGGGTCAGGTTGGCGGGCGTGTCGTCCACCACGAGCACGGTGGCCTGCGGGGCCAGCGAGGAGGCGGGCAGGCTCGGTGGCGGCGTCGTCATGTCGGGGGCTCTCCTTTCAGCGCTGCCCGGGCCTCATCGAAGTCCAGGCGCTGCATGGCGCCGGCCAAGGCCTTGGCCTGGCGGGCGGGCAGGGCATCGATCAGCGCGGATTCGTGCTGCTCCCAGAGCGTGAGTGCATGGCTGTCGGCCTCGCCGAGCAGGGCGTCGAGCTGGCGCATGACGGTCGGGGTGTCGAGCTCGCCGCGGACGCTGTCCGGCGCTTCGCTCGGCCGCTCGACCGGCAGCGGGCGTTCCGGGTCGAGCAGCCGGCGCAGCAGATGCGGCAGCAGCGGCTTGGCGCACAGGGCCTCGGCCCCTTGGCGCCGGGCGCGCTCGCGCAGCACCGGCGTGTCGAAGGCGCTGAGCAGCACCGTGCGACGCACCCGGCGGCCCGGCCCGGCGGGCAGTTGCAGCAGGAGCTCGCCGCCTTCCATGTCGGGCAGCACCCAGTCGACGATGACCAGCTCATAGGCCTCGCCCGGCGCCAGTGCCTCCAGCCGGCCCAGCGCCTGGCGGCCCTGCGCGGCCACGTCGACCCGGGTGGCCGGGGCCATGCCCTTGAGCAGGGCCAGCAGGCTGTCATGGCCACCGACGTGCGGCGCCTGCACCAGCAGCACGCGTCGCACCTGAGGAACTGGGGGCGGCTGGTAGTCGGGGCAGGGGGCGGGGGGCAGGGTCAGCTCGAACTCGCTGCCATGGCCGGCATGGCTGCGCGCCGTCAGCGTGCCGCCCATGCGCTCGGCCAGCGCCCGGCAGATGGCCAGGCCCAGGCCCGTGCCGCCGAAGCGGCGGGTGGCGCCGGCATCGGCCTGTGCGAAGGGCGTGAACAGCCGGGCGAGCTGCTCCGGCGTGAGGCCGACGCCGCTGTCCCGCACGCGCAGCACCCAGCCGCCATCGGGCTGCAGGTCGACGCTCAGGCTGACCTGCCCGCCGGGCGTGAACTTCACGGCGTTGACGAGCAGCTCCGTCACCAGCTGCGTCAGGCGAATGAGGTCGCCGCGGCGGGCGCCCGCCGCACCAAGCAGGGCGGGCGAGCGGATGTCGCAGGTGAGCTCCAGGTGCTTGGCCTGCGCGGCGGGGCGGACGGCGTCGAAGGCATGCGCGAGCAGCTGCTCCAGGTGCACGGGGTCCTTGCTGAGCTGCATCCGGCCGGCGTCCAGGTCGGCGAAGTCGAGCAGGCCGTCGATCAGCCGAACGAGGGACTCACCGGCCCGGGCCACCTCCAGCAGGCGCTGCTGCTGCTCGGCCTGCATGCGGCCCTGCAGCAGCAGCCGGGTCAGGCCGAGCACGGTGTTCATCGGCGTGCGGATCTCATGGCCGATGTTGGCCAGGAAGTCCGACTTGGCGCGCGATGCCGCCTCGGCCGCGGCGCGGGAGCGCTCCATCTCGGCCAGGCGCGCGGCCACCAGGTCGTCGGCGGTGGCGAGGCCTTGCGGCGCCGGCGCGAGTTGCGTCAGGCGCGAGAGCTGGCGCGAGAGGCCCCAAAGTGCAATGCAGAACATCGTCTGGCAGAGCACCAGGTTGGCGATCAGCGGCCAGGCCTGCACCAGCCATTGCGGCGAGCTGCCGGAAAAGCGCAGCAGGGTCGGTGGGGCGAGCATCACCAGCAGCAGCCCGAGCGAAATGAGCAGGGCCTCGCGCGCCCGCCAGGTGGTGAACAGCAGCAGCAGCCCGCCCATGGCCCAGGGGCCGAAGCTGCCCAGGGTGTACAGGCTGGGGCCGGGGTCCGGCCGCAGCGTGAACACGAGCATGCTGAGGCTGAAGTAGAGAGCCACCAGGGTCACGCCGGTGCGCTGCCACAGCCGCAGGCGGCGCGGCTGCTGCCACACGAGCAGGGCCAGGGCGGCGAAGGTCAGGGCCAGGACCGGGTAGGCAATGCGGTCGCTCGGCTCGATGACACCCAGCGATGTCTCGCTCGCCCAGGCCAGCAGCGCCGAGGCGACGATCACCGTGAACAGCCAGCGGGTGCCGACCGGGCCCAGCACGACGAGCATCGGGCCCTTCATGCGGCCGCGCCCGGCGCGGGCGGCAGCGCGGCGGCCGCAGCCTCGAAGTCGAGTGCCGCAAGGGCCGCGTCGACCGCTTGTCGCTGAGCCTCGGTCAGGCCCGCCTGCGCCGCGTGCGCCTCCCACCAGTCCAGCGCACCGCTGTCGCTTTGCTGCAGCAGGTCGCGCAGTTGGTCGAGGTCGGCGGGGCCGACCGCTGCAGCCGGCACCGGCGCGGCATCCCAGGCTTCGGCCAGCGCGGCCTGAATGGCCTGCTGCACGTCCTCCAGCGCGGCCTGCACGCGGGCCAGGTGAGCGCCGGCGGTGCTGGCATCGGTCAGCACAGCGCTGCGCTCCATCGACAAGGCCGCCAGGTGCAGCGGGTGGGCACCCAGCGTGGCCGCGAGGCCCTGGAGGGTGTGGGCCGCGCGGCGCAAGTCTGCCCAGGCGCCTTCCGCCAGCCAATCAGCCCAGCGCCCCAGGCCGCCCGCGTACTGGTCGGCAAAGCCTTGCAGCGTGCGGCGGTAGAGCGCGGTCTGGCCGTCGAACTGGCGCAGGCCGAGGGGCAGGTCCAGAGTAGGCCGCTGCGGAGGGGCAGCGGGCTCGGGCCGGTAGCGCTGCAGCTCGCGCACGAGGCGGCTGAGGTTCAGCGGCTTGGCGATGTGGCCCTGCATGCCGGCCGCCAGGCACTGCGCCTTTTCTTCGGCCAGTGCGTGCGCCGTCATGGCCACGACCGGCAGCTGATCGAAGCCGGGCATCTCGCGCAGCCGTCGGGTGGCCGTGAGCCCGTCCATCACGGGCATCTGCAGGTCCATCAGCACGAGGTCGTAGGCGGTGGGGCCCGCAGCCTGCAGGCGCTCCAGCCCGAGCTGCCCGTTGCCGGCCACGTCGATGAGGGCGCCGCGGCTGCTGAGCATGCGCACGGCGATCTCCTGGTTGACCGGGTGGTCCTCCACCAGCAGCACGCGCAAGCCGGCCAGCGCCTGGGTGTCCGCCGCGCCGCTCGTGTCGCCGGCAATCCCGGCGGCGTCGTCAAGCAGGCGCCGCACGTCGGCCGGCAGCAGGGGCTCCGGGCAGAGGGCCCGGGCGCCGAAGGCCCGCGCCTGCGCAGGCTCCTGCTCGGGGCCAGGCGGTGTGAGTACGGCGATGCGCAAGCCGGGGTGCTCCCGGCGCACGTGGGCCAGCAGGTCGGCACCGGTCGGGCCGGGGCCCGGCAGCCGCCAATCGAGCAGCAACCAGTCGAAGGGGCGGCCGGCCGCTTCAGCCTCGGCAATCGCAGCCAGGGCGCCGTCCGCGTCGGTGCAGTTCACGAGGCCAGGGCCTAGGCCCAGGTGGCCAAGCATCGCGAGCACGGCCTCCTGCGCGGTAGAGCGTGGCTTGGCGACCAGCAGCCGCTGCGAAGGCAGCGCCGGCGGCGTCAGCGTCTCGGGGTTGCGGGCCATCTTCAGGCGGATCTCGAAGCTGCTGCCGCGACCGGGCTGGCTCTGCACGTCGAATTCGCCGCCCATCAGCGCCACCAGGCGGCTCGCGATCCCCAGGCCCAGGCCGGCGCCGGCATAGCGGATGGACGCCAATCCGTCTCCCGGCCGGGACTGGCCCAGCAACTGGGCGAGCTCATCGGCATTCATGCCCGGGCCGGTGTCCTGCACCGTGATCGAGATGGGCACCTGGCGCTCTGCATCGCTCGGGCGCGTGGCCACCCGCACCAGCACCTGGCCCGCCGCGGTGAAGCGCAGCGCGTGGGCCAGCAGGTTCAGCAGCGCTTGCTGGAGGCGGGGCGCGTCGCCGAGCAGCTCGCCCCGCTCGCGCAGCAGGCTGGCGTCGGCCCAGTCGCAGATGAGCGCCACGGCGGGGTTGGCATGCACCGGGCGCACCTGCTCGATGGCCTGGGTCAGCACGTGCTCCAGGCGCAGGGGGCGATGCTCCACCTGGGTCTGGCCGGCCTCCAGCCGGGCGACGTCCAGGGCGTCGACCACGAGGCCGAGCAGGGCACGGGATGCGGCGTCGGCCTTGTTCAGGAGGTCGCGCTGCTCGGCGCTCAGTGGCGTCTGCAGCGTCAGCTGGGTCATGCCGATGATGGCGTTGAGCGGCGTGCGGATCTCGTGGCTGAGCTGGGACAGGAAATGTGAGCGCGCCGCCGCATCAGGGTTGCGCGGCCCCGCCGGTGCCGGGTTGCCCTCGGCCGGTGCCGCGCCGACCCGGTGCTGCCACAGGGCCACGCCGGTCAGGGCGATACCGATGGCATTAATCACCACCGCCGCAATGGCCATGAAGCCGGCCACGTCGGTCGCGGTCAGCGTGGCGAGCAAGAGCAGCAGCACGCAGAGCTGCGCCGCCAGGCTAACCCAGAGGACACCGGGGGAGGGCGAGCGCTTGAGCATCAGGCTGGGGTGGTCTTCCCTGGATTATGGGATTGAGCCGGGCGTGAAAAGCGCACGCGCCGCCCTGGGGAAAGCCCAGGGAGCCCCGCTGTCAAGGTCCCATGAGCTGCGGTTATCCTGAGAAGCCATGCCACTCATCCTTGTCGTCGACGATCAGCCCAGCAACATCCATGCGCTCTACCAGCTGCTGGTGGACGAATGCGAGGTGTCGATGGCCACGAGCGGCGCAGAGGCTTTGGCCTACTGTGCCCAGCAGCTGCCGGACCTGATCCTGCTCGACGTGCTGATGCCCGAAATGAGCGGCTACGAGGTGTGTGATCGGCTCAAGGCCGACCCCCGCACGCGCGGCATCCCGGTCATCTTCGTGACGGTGCAGGGCAGTGCCGCCGACGAGGCCGAAGGCTTTGCCCATGGCGCGGTCGACTACATCCCCAAGCCCTTCGTCGACGTCGTCGTGAAGGCCCGGGTGCGCACCCAGCTCGCGCTCAAGCTGGCCTCCGAGAGCTTCGCGCGCTCTCAAATCGAACTCTTCCAGCGCGACAAGCTCGCCTCGGTCGGCCGCACGATCTCCGGCATCGCGCAGGAGCTGAGCTCACCGCTGGGCAATGCGCTGATTTCCGCCTGCACCCTGCAGGACGACCTGGCGCAGCTGCGGGTCATCTCGCAGGGCGGCAACATCAAGCGCAGCGACCTGGACAAGCACCTGCGCGTCAGCGAGGAAAGCGTCGGGCTGGTGCTGTCCAACCTGCAACGCACGCTCTCCATCGTCGACTCCTTCCTGCAGTCCACCGCCGACAACTTCGGCGATCAGCGGCGGAGCTTCTCGCTGCTGGAGCTGGTGCACGAGGTGGTGGCCTCGCTGGCGCCGGCGCTGGAGACGCACCAGGTGCGTTGCGAGCTGGACGCCGCCGAGGACCTGCACCTGCTGAGCTTCCGTGGCGCGCTCGCCAAGGTGCTCACCACCCTGATCCAGAACGCCGTGAAGCACGCCTACCGCGAGGCCGGGGGCGAGGTGCATCTGCGGGTGCGGCCGCTGGGCACGGACCAGCTCGTCATCACGGTGCAGGACCACGGCGTGGGCATCCCGCCGGGCATGCTCGGCCGGGTCTTCGACCCCTTCTTCTCGACGCGGTTCGGCCTGAACCGCAGCGAACCCGGCCTGTACATCGTGCGCAACCTGGTCACCTTCGCCCTGGGCGGGCAGATCCAGGTCGAGTCCACCCCGGGCCTGGGCACCACGGTGCGCCTGACGTTGCCCCTGATTTCCCCCGAGGCGCGGCGCACCGCCGGCTAGCCGATGCAAGCGGCACGGGGCCGACGGGCACGGTGGGGCGGTCTGCTGCTCCTGCTGCTGGCTGTGGGCCTCGCGGGCTGGTTCATGACCCGTCCGGCCGACCCGCTGGGCGAGCGCGGGCCGATCGTCATCGGCCTGATCCACGCCCTCAGCGGGCCGACCGCCCGCGGCGAGGCCTCGCACGTGGCCGCTGCACGCCTGGCCGTGGAGGAGATCAACAGCGCCGGCGGCCTGCTGGGACGGCGGCTGGAGATGCGCCTGGAGGATTCGCGCGGTGATGCCCGCGTGGCCGCCGCAGCAGCCGAACGCCTGATCACCACCGAGCGCGCGGTGGCGCTCTTCGGCTGTGGCACGGCCGGCTGCCGCCAGGCGGTGAAGCCGGTGGTGGAAGCTCACCGCCACCTGCTGTTCTTCCCGGCGGCCTACGAAGGCATGGAGGCCTCGCCCCACATCGTCTACACCGGCCCGACGCCCAACCAGCAGGCGCTGCCGGCGGTGGACTGGGCCCTGCGCGGCTTCGGGCGGCGGCTGTATCTCGTCGGGACGGACGCCGCCCACCCTCGCCGCCTCGGCGCGGTGCTGCGCGATTTCGTGCTGCTGCAGGGCGGGCAGGTGCTGGGCGAGCGCTATCTGGCCCCCGGCAGCCGCGACATCGGTGGCGTGATGGCCGACCTGATGCAGCTGCAGCCCGACCTGGTGGTGAGCACCGTGGCCGGCGACACCAACGAGGCGCTGTTCGACGCGCTCGTGACGGCCGGCCTCACGGACCTGCCCCTGCTGTCGCTCAGCGCGGCGGAGCCCGAGATGCGCGCCTTCGAGCGCGGGCGGCTCGACCGGCACTTCACCGCCTGGGGTTATCTGCAATCGCTGCCCGGGCCGGCCAACGAGGCCTTCGTGGCACGACTGCGCGAGCGCGGCGGCGCCGAGGCCAGCGATGCAGCGGTTTCCACCTATGTGGCGCTGCAGCTGTGGGCGTCGGCTGTGCGCGAAGTGGGCAGCGTGCGCACGGACGCGGTCAATGCCAATGTGGTTCACCAGAGCGTGGCGGCGCCGCACGGCTACGCGGCGGTTGACGGGCAGACGCGCCACCTGTGGCGGCAGTTGCGCATCGCGCAGGTCAAGCCGGGCGGGCAACTGGCGGAGGTCTACCAGCTGCCCCAGTACCTGCGGCCCGAGCCCTGGCCGATCTTCCGCTCCAACGAGCACTGGGCGGCTGTGCTGGCTCGCACGGGAGGGCGGCCGTGACGGACATGCCGTTGGCCCTCGAATCGCCTCGGCCGGCGTGGCGGGTGGGGCCGGCCCTGCTGCTCGGCCTGATGCTGCTGTCGATGCTGCCCTTGGGCCTGGTCGGCTGGTGGCAACTGCACAGCTTCGAGCAGCGTCTGCAGGTGACGGTGACGGAAGGCCTCGTGCTGCTGTCGCGCAAGAAGGTGCAAGAGCTCGGCGGCTACCTCAACGACGTGGAAGCCGACGCCCGGCTCGTGGCCCAGGCCGGCAACACCGCCGAACTGCTGCAGCAACGCACCGACGCGCCGAGCACGCCGCTGACCGCGGCCAACCGGGCCTTCTTCGAGCGCCTCTACGACACCGGCAAGTACCTCAACCTGATGATCGTGAAGCCGGACGGGCGGATCAGCCTGGCGATGCGTCCGCTCGCCGGGTCGTCGCCGTCCCTGGCCCGCTTGGACGGCGGTGCCCTGGCCGGCACCGAGCTGCTGGCCGCGCACCAGCGCGCGGTGCGCCAGCTGGACGCCCAGCTCACCGCCGTGCAGCGCCTGCAAGGCGAGCAGACGCTGACCTTGTTCCTGGTGCAGCCCGTGGTGGTGAGCGAGCAAGTGCTCGGCAGTGTCGTGCTGCAACTCGACCTGCAGCGCCTGCTGCATGCCGCCACGGAGAGGTCGGGCCTTGCTCTGGCCGGCGAGACCGTGCTGGTGCGGCGGGAGAACGGCAAGGCGGTCTTCCTGAACGATCTGCGCCGGGCCCCCCTCGGGAGCTTGGTGGGCCCGATGGATTTGTCGGCCGCGGAC
>Ga0233424_10003100_pt1 | contig 11019 bp, 6 predicted proteins | sample Watercolumn_Towu_FD_181011 | JGI IMG/M metagenome (GOLD analysis project Ga0233424, IMG submission 181011) | Freshwater microbial communities from Lake Towuti, South Sulawesi, Indonesia - Watercolumn_Towuti2014_125_MG | ecosystem: Environmental > Aquatic > Freshwater > Lake | place: Indonesia... | reverse complement strand
ATGGACCCTCTTTTCTTCAAATAGCAGTTCGGGTATTGGTGCTGGCCTTTTCTCCATCTTTGATGTTACAGCGGGGGCGACTCGATTGAGTATCAATTCAAGCGGCAACGTCGGCATCGGGACGACGGCGCCCAGCGAACGTTTGCATGTTTATAAATCCGGGACTTCCGGGTGGGCGGCAAGAGCGCTTTCTGGAAACGAGAATGTAGTTGCTTTGATGGGCGTTTATAACAACGTTCCTGTTGTTGCAGCGCATAATGCTGCTTTGAATGCATGGAATAAGCTGTTTTTAAATACAGACGATACTCTTTCATCGGGGGGGAGTGTTGTCGCCTATGGGAATGTTGGGATCGGGACTTCGGCGCCGGCATCCAAGGTTGACATTTGGGGCTCAGGTTCCGTGCCAAGTGGTACCGCGGCCACCGGTGGTATAGTTCGGTGGACAAACGCTCTTACACAAATGGTTGCCACGATAGATAGCAATAGTCCTTTTACGGCTTCAGTGCAACACAAGCATCTCACATTAGATAACGCATATTACCCAATTGCATTGAACCCTCTTGGCGGCAACGTCGGCATCGGGACGACCAGTCCGACGACTAGCACTGGGGGGCGTGCGCTCCATGTAGATAACCCAAGCGGCGCCTCAGCTCTGCGACTTGGGGATGGGGCGACCAATGGACAGCAATGGGAGTTGCAGTCAACGGTTATTTCTTCAACTGGGGCCCTCAACGTGTCAAACATTACGCAAGCGACAAATCCGTTGACGATTTTGAGCACCGGCAACGTCGGCATCGGGACGACGAGTCCGGGCACAATTTTATCCGTCGCCGGCGCTTCCGGTATTTTGTCCGAGGGGCCGCTCACGGTTTGGAACGGATCTACTCAACGCGATGCCAAGGTGATCAACGGCGCAATCTGTTCGGACAACAACGGCTCGGTCAAATGCCAGGCGTCGCTCACGGCGGGCACGGTGTACGGCGACGCGTCGTCATTTGCCGCGTCGGACGTTGCGGAAAATTATCCGCTTGCTGACACGACCATAGAAGAGGGAGACATCGTCATGGCCGCATCATCCCTCTCGTCCGACGAGCAGAACAAGCGCGCAAATGACAGGATCAGACTGGAACATGACACTCCCGAAAACCCGCCCGCGATTCTGGAATCCCTCGTAGGATCCGTCGCCAGGGCAGACGCCGCCCACGCGGCACAGGTACTGGGCATCGTATCCACCAAACCGGGTGTCCTCTTGGGAGATACCACCGGCTTCAAACTGGGCTCTACTTTCAAGCCCGTGGCTCTCGTGGGACGCGTGCCGGTGAAAGTATCAACAGAGGGCGGCTCCATACGGGCCGGAGACAGAATCGTCATATCCTCGCTCCCCGGCATTGGATCCAAAGCCACCACATCGGGCATGACAGTGGGTATTGCCCTGGAGGCGTTTGACGGCTCCGCCGCAACCACCACGGCATCCGCAAACGGACGGGAAGTCAAAACGGGCAAAATACTTATATTCGTCAATCTGGGCTATACCCAGGTAGACTCCGCTCTCGCGGGCATCGCGCGCGGTGACGGCTCTGCGTCTACCAATGCCTGGAGTGTGGATCAGTCGTCGGGCCGCGTGAATGTGGCATTCTTTGGAGACATTAATATGCAGGGCAACTCCATACTGGATGTTAAAAAAATCACGGGATACCTGGGCAAGTGGAGCATGGACGAGGATGGCACGCTAATGGCTGTGCGCGTGGTAACGGACGAGGTGATAACAAAAAAACTGACCGTGGGTTCAACCGCGGCTCCGTCGGGTATCACGTTGTATGACGAGATTACGAAAGACCCTTATTGTCTCAAGATGAGAAATGGCGCCATGGTGAGCGAGACGGGCATATGCGGCGGTGTGTCCGCGGATGCGGATCCCGCGGCGTCCGAGCCGCCTCCGGATACTACAGGCACCACGGGGAGCGGCGGCGATACACCTACTCCCGCGGCGGATGCCGCGTCCGGCGCGGAGAGTGATGCGGGCAGTACGGCGGACGTCACGGGCGCGGATGCGCCCGCGACGGAAGCCCCCGCCGCGGACGATACGCCGGCTCCGGCGGCGGAGCCGACGCCGTCTGCCGGCGAAACGGCGACGAGCACGCCACTGTGACGATGATGCTTAGACACTGAAAGATTTTACTATTTAACCTCTTGTTATGGCAACGATAGGGAAATTTGAAGACTTGATATGCTGGCAGAAAGCGCGAATTCTCACGAGAGAAGTATATCGCGCGTTGGGTTCATGTCGCGATGCCGGATTTACGGATCAAATCCGGAGGGCCGCGGTCTCCGTTATGTCAAATATCGCCGAAGGATTTGAACGGGGAACGAAGAATGAATTCGTGAACTATCTTTATATCGCAAAAGGATCGGCGGGAGAGGTGCGCGCTCAATTGTATGTCGCTCTGGATGCGGGATATTTAAACGGTCAAACATTTAAATATTTAAACGGTCTGGCGAACGATTGTTCCAGACTGCTCTCAAGTTTTGTGCGCAAGGTGAAGACTTCATCGTTTCGCGGACTTCAGCACAAGCCGGAAAAGACCGGAGCGCAACGGGAGCGGGAAGAATTTGACGAGTATCTGCACTGGTTTCTTGAGGAAGCAAAGCAAAATCCTGCGATTAAATTTGATCTGTCGATGGAGCGGGTGAAAAATAATGAATCTTGAGATCAGCGCGCGGATGCTATATAAATGGTAATCAGGGTTAATCACTAATAACGGATACGCATACATATATGACACAGCGACTTTCGTACGGGGCGAGGATGCCGATCTACATACTAGCCGCGACGCTACCGCTCCTTCTTCTGCCACGGCCGTGGGGAGGGGATTTCGGGCGCGAGCTTGTGTTTTCCGCGCTGGTGCTGGTCTCTGTCATGGCATGTCTGGTCCGCGCGCTGGCGCAGGGTGAGGCGCGCTATGCGCGCTCGCCCGTCCTGTATGCGGCCGCGGCGATGGGAATCGCGGCTACGGCATCAACACTGCTGTCACACGCGCCTTTTGTCTCACTGCTCTTTGCGGATGCCGCGGCCGAGCGTTTGTCGTGGCTTGTTATCGGCATTCTCCTGATGGCAGTATCGGCGACCGCTCTGGAACGGCGGGAAGAAGCGGGAACCGCGGTATTCATCCTGATTTTTGCCGGAGCCGCCGCGGCGGCCGCGGTAGCCGCGCAGATGCTGTTTGGATTCTCGCTCTGGCACGCCGTGGGAACTGCAGACGCGGCTGAGACCAATACCATTGGTACGGTGAATGGACTCGCGATATTTTTTGCCGCGCTGGGCATGACGGCGGCCGGTATCCTGCTCTCGGCGGCGGCGTCATCGTGGAAAGCATGGGTGCGCTGGGCGCTGGCGGGGGCGTGCGCATTGTTCCTGCTTGATATCATACTTGTCAATTTTCTCTGGGCATGGTGCGCTGTGCTCGGGGCCTCGGTATTGCTGTTTGGACTGCTTCTCATGGAGGGGGCTTCGGTAAACGGGGGCCGCACCGGACGGTTTTCGTGGCGGCACTGGACGGCCATCGGTCTGGTGGTTGTGTCCCTGATTATGATCATGGCGCGCGGTCCCGTCATGGCGCGCCTGAATTTTCCCGTGGAGGTCTCGCCGTCATTGAGCGCCACCATCTCAATCGCGGGATCTGTCTTCAAAGAGGGTCCGGTGCGGGCGTTTTTCGGCTCCGGCCCGGGGACGTTTGGCGTCTCGTGGGCGAAGTACAAAGACCCTTCCATCAACCAGACGGTTTTCTGGGGCGTGCGCTTTACCCAGGGGCAGTCATGGGTGGCGACCCTCCTGCCGACGATGGGGTTGATAGGTTTTGCATCGGCAATTGTTTTCTTTGGTGTCGCACTCGTGGTGTTTCTGCGGTCACTGATCGTGCGGCGGCGGGATAATGGCAGGCCCGACGCGCTGGGGACGAGCGTCTTTCTGGGGTTTGTGGTTTTGTTGATAGCCGCTTTCGTCTATCCGGCTAATATGTCTTTGATGCTGGCACTGTTTTTCCTCATAGGTATTCTCTCAATCGTGGCCGCGCGGCGATCTGAAACGGACGACGGGGGGGGCGTGGGTATCGCGATAGATGCGGACGATACGGCGGCTGTCGCGGACGCGGGAGACGGATACGGGAGCACGGATATAGCCACGGGCGATGATGCAGTGATGCCGGACGAGCTGTCCGGAGGGAGGTTTTTCGGCCTGCCGTCCGCCGATGAGCCACCGCCGTCTTTCTGGGATATGCGCGTGGCGCGCATCAGATTTGCCACACCATGGAGCGTTTTTGCCTCCTCTCTTGGCATCGTGTTTCTGCTGGCCGCCTCCGCGGCAGGACTCTATGAGCATGCGGGCCGGGCGGCGGCGGCTTCCGCCGCGCATGAGGGGGTTATGGCCGCGAACAAAGGCGATTTTGACGGGGCGTTGGCGGCATTCGGTCGGGCTATGACGCGGGAGCCGCGCGATTTCCACACGCTCCAGGCAATAGCGCAGATACGCGGGGCAAAGATACAACAACTGGTCGCCAGCGCCGTGTCCGGCAAAGATGTCCGCGAGGAATTTCAGAGCGCGGTGTCGCTCGCGATACAGGATGTCCAAAATCTGACGCAGATGTATCCCGACGAGCCGGAGGTGTGGCGTCTGCAGGGCGCCATATATGAACTCGTCATCCCCTATATCCAGGGTTCGGAGCGTTTTGCCGCGACGGCGTACCAGAATGCCGCCGAGCGCGATCCGTCCAACCCCGCCATCTTTACCGACTGGGGGCGCGCGGGGCTGACATTTACCGACAGGATACTGGCGCTGGAGAATCAGGCGTCCGCCAAAGACAAAGAACAACTGGAGGAGGCGCGCAAGCAAAATCTCGGACAGGTCGCAGCTATTTTCCAGCGCGCGATAACGCTCAAGCCGGATTTCGCATCGGCGCATTTCCTGCTGGCGCAGACCGCGATCCGCCTGGGCGACATAGACGCCGCCATCCAGAGCGAAGAGAACGCAAAAGCGGCCGCGCCCTTTGATATCGGCGTGGCGTTCCAACTGGGTCTGCTCTACTATCAGAAGCAGGACATGGATCGCGCGCAGGTGGAGATGGAGCGCGCCGTCTCGCTCAATGAAAACTACTCCAATGCACGGTATTTCCTGGGTCTCATCTATGACAAAAAAGGCGACAAGCCAAAAGCTCTGGAGCAATTCAATAAAGTGGCCGCTCTCAACCCCGACAATCAGGAAATCAGGCGCATTCTGGAGAATCTGACGCAGGGCAAGGCCGCATTGGACGGCATCGTGCCTCCGGCGGCCCCGCCGGAGAAAAGACCCGAGCCGCCCGTCAAAGAAAAAGAACAACGCAAATGATCCGGCGGGGACTCCGGAGAATGAATTTTCTGGGGCGTGAAGTCGCGGGTATCCACGCCGCGGCGCTCATATTGGGAACCGCGGGTCTTGCCAGCAGAATACTGGGGGTCGTGCGGGACCGCCTGCTCGCCGCGCGTTTCGGCGCGGGGCGCGAGCTGGATATGTACAACGCGGCCTTCAATATCCCCGATTTGATGGCAACGCTTTTTCTTCTGGGCGGCGCTACCGCCGCCATCCTGCCCGTGTTCCAGCGGTACGCGGGGCGGGACCGCGAACATGCGCGGCAGTTTATTGCCGCTCTGGCCGCGCTGTTCCTCGTATGCGCCACCGCCGTATGCATTGGTGCGTTTTTTGCCGCTCCGTGGCTGATGCGATTTGTCGTACCCGGATTTCCGGCGGATGAGCGCGCCATGACGGCTACACTGACCCGTATCATGCTGATCTCGCCGATCCTCCTGGGACTCTCGGGGATATTTTCCGTCGTGGTGCAGTCGCGCAAACTTTTTTTCGTATACGCGCTGGCTCCCATTCTCTACAACACGGGGATTATTCTGGGCATTGCCCTGCTATCGCCCCGCATGGGGATTGCGGGAGTCGCCGTGGGGGTCGTCGCGGGTGCGGCAATGCATGCTCTCCTGCAGGCGGGAGCGTCCGTGGCACTGGGGTTTGGGCCGGATCTTTGGGGTACGCTGGCGCATCTGCGCGCGCGGTGGGAGCTTCTGGGGCGAGATATCGGCGCGGTGGTTCTGGTCGCGGGGCCCCGGGTGCTTGCGGTGTCTTTTGCGCAGATAACGCTTCTGGCGCTTGATGCTCTGGGTTCCACGCTCGCGCCCGGAAGTATGGCCGTGCTGGGATTTGCGCAGAATCTTTATTTCGTCCCGATAGGGATATTCGGTGTCAGTTACGCCACGGCGATTTTCCCCCGCCTGGTGGACTATGCCGCCGCGCGCGACGGAGCGGAGTTTGTCCGTGAGCTGGGAGAGGGCGTGCGCAGTATATTGTTCTGGGCGGCGCCGTGCGCGGCGCTGACGATTGTCCTGCGGGCGCACGTCGTGCGCGCGGCTCTGGGCGCCGGTATATTTTCATGGGACAACACGCGTCTCACCGCCGCCGTGCTTGCCGCACTCGCTCTTGCCATGGTCGCGGGCGCCGTACAGACACTGCTCACGCGCGCTTTTTACGCGCTGGGCAATACCTGGATACCATTGACGGTGAATGCGGCGGCGTCACTGGTATCTATAGGATTTGCCGTTTTTTTTGTCCGCGCATTTGTCGCGCACGGGCGGCTGGCGGCGGCTATGACAGCACTGTTTCGGATCGCTGATATGCCGCATCCGGAAGCGGTCGGACTGGGTCTGGGTTTTGCCGCAGGTCTCGTACTGGACGCGACTGCTCTCTATGTGCTTGTTCTTTTTTACGCGCGCCGGTCCCTGGGCGCATCCGTGGCACCCGTTGTGGCGGATGGCGTCAAAATTGCCGCCGCCGCGTGCCTTGCGGGTGTCGTGGCATATCTGGTGCGGATCAATTTCTCCGATGCGGTGCCGCTGATAACCTGGACCCGCGTAGTGGCCGAGGGCGCTATCGCGGCCACCGCAGGATTTTGCGTTTATTTCGGCGCGCTTGCGCTTGCGGGGAGCCGGGATGTGGCGCTGATCCGCCGCGCCGCGGCGCGGCGGCTGTTCTCTCTCCGCATACTCCCGCTCTCATGGGGCACTGCGGGCAACGAGGACGGGGTGGGTTGATACCCCGCGCGCCGCGATCCGGCGTGCCGGATCGCGGGGAGCACTGAATATATTGTGGGATGGCGCGACGACCCGCACGCGTCTTTTCGCGGGGGAACATTTGCATTATAGTGGCCGAATATGAACACGGGGAATATCAGAAATTTTGTCATCATCGCGCATATAGACCACGGCAAATCCACGCTGGCGGATCGCATGCTGGAGATTACGGCCGCGGTGGAAGCGCGCAAGATGCGATCGCAGTATCTGGACATGCATCCGCTCGAGCGCGAGCGAGGCATTACCATCAAAATGCAGCCCGTCCGTATGCTCTACAAAATGCGGATCGGCGCGGATCAAAACGCAGATGCGCTCGGACCCCGGGCGCGGAGCGGGGACTATGTGCTCAATCTCATTGATACGCCCGGCCATGCGGATTTTTCATATGAGGTCTCTCGCGCGCTGGCCGCGGTGGAGGGCGCGATTCTTCTGGTGGATGCGACCCAGGGGGTCCAGGCGCAGACGCTGGCCAATCTCCATGCGGCACAGCGCGAGGGGCTTGCCATCGTGCCTGCGATCAACAAAATTGACCTGCCGTCGGCGGAAGTCGCCAGAACGGAGGAGGAAATCCTGCGCCTGACGGGGTGCCGTGCCGGAGACATATACAAAATCTCCGCAAAAGACGGCACGGGAGTCCGAGGACTTCTGGAGGCGGTGATCTCAAAAGTCCCTCCTCCGTCCATCGGACTGCCGCCCGCCGGGGGCGGTTCGTCCCTGCGGGCGCTGATATTTGATTCCAAGTACGATCCGTATCTGGGTGTCGTAGCGCACATAAGGATCGTCCAGGGCACTTTGAAAAAAGGCGAACGCATTTTTTTTATGGCCAGCGGCGCGTATGCCGAGGCCGTCGAGACGGGCGTTTTCCTGCCGGAGCGGTCTCCCGCGGCCGCACTGGGCGCGGGGGAGATCGGATATGTGGCCACGGGGCTCAAACAATCCGCCGCTGTCCGCGTGGGTGATACTATCGTCGCCGCGGATGCGGCAAAATCCCTTCCGGCGGATGTTTTCGCCGGTATGGCCTTACCCGGGTACCGGGAGCCGGCTCCGATGGTATTCGCGTCCGTGTTTCCGGAGGATCAGAATGAGTACGAGACTCTGCGCGACGCTCTGGACAAACTGCGCCTGGAAGACGCCGCTTTTACTTTTGCGCCCGAGGATGCGGGCGCCCTGGGCAGGGGATTCCGCGCCGGATTTCTGGGACTTCTGCACATGGAGATTATCGCGGAGCGGATCCGCCGCGAATACCGAGTGCGGCTGGTCCTCACGCGTCCGTCCGTCGCGTTCCGGGTCGTTCTGCGCGCGGGCGGGGACCCGGTGATCGTGTATTCGGCCTCGCGCCTGCCTCCCGCGCACGAGATCGCGTCGCTGGAAGAGCCGTGGGTGCGGCTGGAGATTATAACGCCGGTACCCTATCTGGGCGCGCTTACCGTCCTTATCAACGGGGCCGGCGGTGCGCTGTCTGCCACCGAGACGCTCTCGGGGGACCGTCTTTTGATGACGGCTGTAGCACCCCTGCGCGAGATTATTCTTGATTTTTATGACAAAGTGAAAAGCGCTACGCGCGGCTTTGCGTCATTTTCTTACGAGCCTACGGAATACCGCGCGGGCGATCTGGTGCGGCTGGATATCGTGATTGCGGATGAAATACAGCCGTCGCTTTCCGAAGTCGTGGGACGCGACCGCGCGTATGCGCTGGGCCGCTCGCGCCTGGCCGCGCTCAAAGAACTCCTGCCCGCGGAGCTGTTTGCGATATCACTGCAGGCCGCGGTGGACGGGCGGATACTGGCCCGCGAGACTATCGCCGCGGTCAAGAAGGATGTGACCGCGCACATGTACGGCGGCGACCGCACCCGCAAGATGAAACTCTGGAAAAAACAGCAGAAAGGAAAAAAGCGCCTCCGCGAGACGGGGCGGGTGACGATCCCCCCGGAGGTTTTCTTCAAAATGCACGGCCGCGACAGATAGTCATTTCGGCATCGCGGGGTCCGCGGGCGGCGCTACCGCCCGCCCGCCAGGAACAGCGGCATGAGGAGATACGCCACCATGGATACCGTCGCGATTGTGGCGATGACCATCCACACCGCGTTGAGTTTTTTGCGCCGGGCGAACATACGCACTATAGTAAACAATATGTGGGAAAAAATCAAAGCGTCCCTGCCCCTCAATATCCTCATCGCAATCGGGGTCGTCGGGGCTCTGACAGGGCTTGCGGGTATTGCGCGGGAGGCAGTCGCCCTGCGGGCCGAGTACGCCGCGGCACAGGCAAAAATAACCGCTCTGCGCGAGGAGCGCGACCACCTTTCCCGGCGTATCGCCCAGATGGAGACGCCCGAGGCGATAGAGCGCGAGGCCAAAGAAAAACTCAATCTCAAAAACAAGGGCGAGTCCGTGGTCGTCGTCGTGCCGGGGCGGGCCGTCGCTCCCGCCGGATCGCCGTCATCCGCGTGGTGGGCGCGGATCAGGGATTTTTTCCGAGGAATGTTCTGACGAGAGATATTGCCCGAATCGGTATCATGATCCAGCGGATGCCGGGGTTTCTTTTCCACCACCTCATCTGGCGGCGGGCGTAACGCGCCGTGTCGCGGATCATGCGCTCCGACAGTTCGCGGCGCGGTATTTTCTTGGCGATCACATCCAGCGCGGCGCTGTACTCAAAACCCAGCTCGCGGACGCGCCGCTCGCTCATGCCCCGGCGGATGAGTTTTTCCGTCTCGGCGACGAGTCCCCGCCGGATCATGCCGCGGACGCGCCGTGTCACCCCGCGCATCCATGCGTCCTGATCTGGACGCATGCCGATCCAGAGCGCGTCGTACGCGGGCCGTCTCTGCAGGCGGGGGACCCGGCCAAGCGCGCGCGCGATTTCAATGGCGCGGATAAGGCGGCGCGAATTCTCCCGTTCAATATCCGCCGCGCGGCGCGGATCGAGTTTTTTGAGCATGGACAGGAGTTGCGCGGGGGATTTTTTCTCCAGCGCGCGGCGGAGCCGCGCGTCGGGCGCTACTTCCGGCAGGGAAAAATCGTATACCAGCGCGTCTATCCAGAACGCGGTGCCGCCGCAGACGATCGGGATTTTCCCCCGCCGCGCGACCGCGGCTATCACACGGCGCGCGCGCGAGACATACTGTGCCGCGGTAAACGCTCTGTGCGGAGACGTGATGCCTATGAGGTGGTGCGGTACGCCGCGCATTTCTTTCCGCGTCATGGCGCCCGACCCGATCTCAAGCCCGCGGTAGACCTGCCGCGAGTCGGCGGAGATGACCTCACCCCCGAACCTCCGCGCCATCGCAACGGCGAGCGCGGACTTGCCAGACGCCGTGGGGCCGACGATGACGATGATGCGATGTTTCTTGCTCACGCGGGTACCACCGACAACTTCCAAGATGCATTCACCACGTCCTCGCGCCCGAAGAGTAGACAGCTATGGTCGGCTGAACGCAGCATGGCCGGTCAAGCGCCTGAATGTACGGAGGATTACCCGGGGCGGACGGGTCTCCGCCGACGATAGTCTCCATGGTTCCGTGGGCGAGAATGATGTAATCCGTTCCGTTTGAGTTGTAGAGATAGCAACCTCCGGATCCATCAGATTTCGGGTCAAGCGGGAGCACTGGAATATAGGTGGGAGCGAGATTGGGTATGTAGCCGCTTGGTCCGGATGTGCCAAAGCCGCCATACACAGGACAGTTTGCTCGCCAACTACCACCACTTGAGGGATAGGAGTTATTGGCATCATAGTAAAAGGTAATTAGTGGTAATCGCAACCATGGATGATAGAATCATCGCATGGGTATCACAAAAAAGAACGTTTTCAACTGTGCGGCCAACTTTTTGAGGGGCAGGAAGTGCGTATTCTGCGGGTCTTTC
>Ga0233424_10003099_pt1 | contig 11021 bp, 9 predicted proteins | sample Watercolumn_Towu_FD_181011 | JGI IMG/M metagenome (GOLD analysis project Ga0233424, IMG submission 181011) | Freshwater microbial communities from Lake Towuti, South Sulawesi, Indonesia - Watercolumn_Towuti2014_125_MG | ecosystem: Environmental > Aquatic > Freshwater > Lake | place: Indonesia... | reverse complement strand
CGCCCATCCAGGCCGCCTCGCGCTGGCGGAGCCGCTGCGGCCTGGAAGGCCGCGCCCCAAACTCGCCATAATGAGAATTGCTGCCCCGAACCTTTTCTGGCGTTCCCGTGAAAAGGGAATACTGTTGCCCCATATGATAACAAACCTTCCTTCCGGAGCGAAATCCTGCGCGCGTCTGGTCGGTTGCGCGGCCGCCCTGGCGATACTGCCTGGCCTGCGCTGCATCGCCGCGGAGGCCGCATCCCCGCTGGAGATCGCCCAGCAATTGAATGAGGCTTTCGTACAGGTCGCGGAGACCGTATCGCCCGCCGTGGTCGTGATCGAAGTCGCGCAGCGGCCGAACACGAGCCGCTTTCATCGCGACCATCCGCTCTGGGAATTGCTCCCGCCCGAATATCGGCGACAGCTTGAAGAAGAATGGGAAAAGGAGTCCAAAGAACCGCCGCCTCGACGCGATCCGAGGTTTGATGGGAGCGGCTCCGGGTTGGTGATCCGGGGGGACGGCTACATTTTGACAAACACCCACGTCGTGGAAGAAGCCGAGAAAATCAAAATCCGCTTCAAGGACGGGCGCGAATTCGAGAGCACAAACGTCTGGACCGATCCGCAATCCGACATTGCCGTCGTGAAGATCGACGCGAAGGGTTTGGCGACCGCGAAACTGGGTGATTCGGCCAGGGCGCGTGTCGGGGAATTCGCCATCGCGATCGGCGCGCCCTTCGTGCTGGATTACAGCGTGACGTTCGGCCACGTCAGCGCCAAAGGCCGGCAGCAGATCATTCCCAGCTTGGGCCGCGATTCGCTCGGCGCGAAAATGGATCAGGATTTTATCCAGACTGACGCAAGCATCAATCCGGGCAACAGCGGCGGGCCGTTGGTGAACATTCGCGGGGAAGTCATCGGCATCAACACGCTGGTGCGCGGCCTGGGCACCGGCATCGGATTCGCGGTTCCGATCAACCGCGCCAAAGATGTTGCGGAGCAACTCATCGCGCACGGCAAAGTGGCGCGGGCCTGGCTGGGGATTGCGACCGGTCCTTTGCGGGAATCCCGGCTCCGCACTCAGGTTGAGGATTTGCAGAATGGCCTGGTCGTGGATCTGATCCAAACCAACGGCCCGGCCTTCAAATCCGAACTCAAGCGGTTTGACATCATCAAAGCCGTGGAGGGCCAGCCCGTGTCCAATGTCCAGGAATTACGCGATGCCATCCGGACCAAGAAAATCGGCAGCACTATCGTGCTGGACATCGTGCGCCTGGACGACCCCGGCGGCCGAAAGGATCTTCAGATCAAGGTCAAAACCGAAGCCTGGCCCGAGGAAGAAATCTCCATGGTCCGGCGCGACAGGAACGCCGACCCTGACAGTACAGCCGCGCTTGGTTTGACCGTGCAAACCGTGACTGAGGCGCTGGCGAAAGCATTCGAAGTTACGAAGGTGGAAGGCGTGATTGTGATCGGAGTGCAACCGAACACCTCCGCAGCCCTGGTGGGGTTCAAGCCGGGCGACATCATCACCCATGTCGGCCAGAAGAAGGTCAAGACCTCGCGGCAGTTCCACGAAGAAATCGAAGCGGCGGGGTCGAAAGAAGTGACGATCCATTTCGTCAGCAACGGCGTGGCCGAGTCCCGAATGATCAAAGGAAGGAGCAAGTGATTCTTGCTCAAGGGGCCATAAGAGCGCGCTGGTCAGGCCCACCCTCCGCCGTTTTAACGTTTTAACGATTTAACCCAGTCCTGAGTTGCAGTTTGGCCGCCACTCCGTAACTTAAGCCGCCATGCGATTTATTGGAAACATCATTGAAAAATTGCAGCGGCACCCGAAGCGGATCGTTTTTCCGGAAGGGACCGAGCCGCGTGTCCTGCAGGCGGCGCGGCAATTTCACTCCCTGCGACTCGGCGTGCCGATCTTGCTGGGAGATCGCTCCAAAGTGAAAGAGGTCGCCGAGCTGTTGAACGTCTCGATGGAAGGCGTGCGCATCATCAATCCGAACGAAAGCGAGGAATTGGACAACTTCGCCCGGCGGTTTGAATTGCTGCGGCGCCACAAAGGCGTTCGTGAGAAAGAAGCGCGGGAAGCGATGATTCGGCCCAATTACTTCGGCGCGATGATGGTGGCCATGAACCAGGCCGACGGGCTGGTCTCCGGCACGAACGAGATTTCCGGCAGCGTCCTGCGCCCTCTATTTCAGATCATCCGCGTCGCGCCGCAAACGACCACGGCCTCCAGTTGCATGATCATGGAGGTGGAAGACACGCGATTCGGCGAGAACGGCGTGATGTTCATGGCCGACTGCGGCGTGATCCCGGAGCCGACCGTGGACCAACTGGCCGACATTGCGATCTCGACGGCGGAACTGGCGCGGCAGATGTTGGGCGTGCCGCCGCGCGTGGCCATGCTCTCGTATTCCACCAAGGGCAGCGCGACGCATCCGACGATTGGCAAGGTGCAGGCCGCCACCGCGCTGGCTGAACAGAAGGCGCGGCAGAAAAGCCTTGAAGCGGAATTCGACGGCGAATTGCAGTTGGACGCCGCGTTGGTCCCCGAAATTGCCGCCCGAAAACTTCCCGAAAGCAAAGTGGCCGGACGCGCCAACGTGCTAATCTTTCCGGACCTGAATTCCGGCAACATCGGAAGCAAGCTCGTCCAACACATTTCTCGTGCGCATGCCTACGGCCAGATTCTGCTGGGGATGGACCGGCCGGCGGCGGACGTTTCGCGAGGCTCAAACGCGCACGACATCCTGGGCGTCGCGGCCATCGTTGGCGTGCAAAGCATCGCTTACAAATTGCTCTATCCTGAGACCGCGCGCCGGTTGCCAGGGGAATAGCCGATGAACACGGTCACGCCCCGCGTTTTCATCGCGGCCACGCGGCAAAACGACGGCAAAACCACGGCTTCGCTCGGTCTGCTCGCCGCGCTCCGCAACATTTTTCCCCGGATCGGATACATCAAACCTGTCGGGCAACGTTTCGTGGAAGTCGATGAACAAAAAATCGACGAAGACACGATTTTGATGGATCGGGTTTATCAATTGAATTGCCCGCTCGTGGACATGAGCCCCATCGCCGTGGAACCCGATTTCACGCGCAAGTACCTCCAATCCTCGAATTACGACGCGCTCGTAAAGCGGATTCAGAAGGCCTTCGATCGCGTGTCCTGGGAGAAGGATTTGGTGCTCTGCGAAGGCTCAGGCCACGCCGGCGTGGGATCGGTCTTCGACCTTTCCAACGCTCGCGTCGCGAAAATCCTGCAGTCCAAGGTGATTATCGTCACGCAAGGCGGAATCGGCCGGCCCATCGATGAAGTGTCGATCAACCAGGCGCTCTTCGAGAAGGAAGGCGTCGAGATCATCGGGGTGATCCTGAACAAAGTGACGCCGGAGAAGATCGATTACATCGCGGACTTCGCGCGGCGCGGACTCAAACGCAAGAACCTGGAATTGCTTGGCGTGATCCCGCACCAGGCCATGCTCACGCGGCCCACCATGGAATTTGTCCAGGAGGAACTCGGAGCGGATTTGTTGAACAGCCCGGATCAGCTTCACAACCGGGTCGAGGACGTGATCGTAGGAGCGATGGAGGTTCAGAACGCTTCGAGCCTCTTTCGGCCCGGCTTGCTCGTCATCGCTTCGGGCGACCGCGAGGACATCATCCTGGCGGCCGCTTCCACCTTGTTGAGCGGCAATGACGGACTGGCGGGCGTCATCTTGACCGGCAGCCTTCACCCCAGTTCCAGCGCGCGGCGCATCATTGAGAAGATGCCGTTCCCGGTTCTTGTTCTGTCGGACGACAGTTATGACGTTGCGTCCAAAGTGCACGATTTGATCGTGAAGACGCGCCCGAACGAGACGGAGAAGATTTCTTTGATCCGCGACCTTATCGCGAAACATGTGGACGTGAACCGAATCGTGCAGGCGCTTTAGAGCGGACCAGGCCATGCAGAATCCTCTGCCCCTTAATCCGGCTCTGATGAACTTGCCCGTCTATCAGCCGGGCCGGCCCATTGAAGAAGTCGCCCGCGAATTGGGGTTGCCGCCCGGGGACATCATCAAGATGGCGTCGAACGAGAACCCCCTCGGGCCTTCGCCCGCCGCCTTGAAAGCGATGCGCCAGGCGTTGAATTCTCTCCACCTTTACCCGGACGGCAATGCTTTCTATCTCAAGCAAAAACTGGCCGGAAAGCTCCGCGTCGAACCGCATCACCTCATTCTCGGCAACGGTTCCAACGAAATCATCGAGTTCGTCGGGCACGCTCTCATGGCGCCAGGGACGGAAGTCGTCGTGTCGCAGTATTGCTTCGCCATTTACCCGATTATCGCGCGAATGTTCGGAGCCACTCTGATCACGGTCCCGGCCAAGCACTACGGCCACGATCTGCCTGCGATACGCGCGGCCATCAATGGGCGAACGCGAGTGGTCTTTGTGGCCAATCCGAACAATCCCACGGGCACCCTGGCTCCGCGGAACGAAGTGATGCGCCTGGTGGATGGAATCCCCGACCATTGCCTGCTCGTGCTTGACGAAGCTTACCTGGAATTCCTCCAGGAGCCCGCGGACCTGCTCCCCTTGATTCGGGAGGGATCGAAACTCAATCTACTGTTGATGCGAACATTTTCGAAAATCCACGGCCTCGCCGGTTTGCGGCTGGGCTATGGCATCGGACATCCGGACCTCATCGCGTCGATCGAGAAAGTCCGCCAGCCGTTTAACATCAATTCCCTGGCGCAGGCCGGGGCCCTGGCCGCTCTCGACGACACGGGCCACGTAGCAAACACTCGGGAGAACAACGCCACGGGTCTTCGCAATTTTGAAAACGCGTTCCGGGAACTGAGGCTGGAATTCGTGCCTTCGGCGGCCAATTTCATCCTGGTGCGCGTCGGGGACGGTCAACGGATTTTCGGCGAGTTGCAGAAGCGCGGGATCATCACCCGGCCCATGGCGGGATATCAATTGCCCGAATGGATTCGCGTTTCGATCGGCACGGCGGCGGAGAATGAACGCTGCCTGAAGGCATTGAAGGAAGTGATGCTGCGCGGCTGATTCAAAAATCCGGAAAAGGGAGCGCGGGCAGCTTGCCCGCGCGATTCAAAAAGGAAACCCGCCAACCGACTCGCGGGCAGGCTGCCCGCGCTCCTTCTTGAATCAGCCGTAAGTGATGTCGTCCGTGTGACGGCCAGGGATTGACAGTCAGCGTCCTGGGGAAAGATAGTGACACCAGCGATGCGGATTTATGATGTGGTGATGACGCACGAGCTGGACGCGGATGATTTTTTCATCCATCGCGTTCAGCAGCACTGCGCCGAGCGGGGATTGAACTTCTTCTTGATCGAACCGCTCTGGGCCGAGGCCTTCTTCGAGAATTTGAGCCGGGGAAAAGTCGGGGCGCGGGTCCTGATCAACATGCACAGCGAGCATCATCAGCCGGAGGACCTCTATCATCGCCTGGTCAATCTCGCTTTCGAACGGAAAATCCAGGTGATCGATCCGCCGGACGTGGCGCGAGCCGCATTCGACAAGGCGCGCCTGCATCCGCGGCTCGTGGCTGCCGGATTCGATTTGCCGTTCACACTGATTGTGCCGGGGAGGCCGGTGGACGGTTTTGATGTGGCGGAGACCGGCATGGCCAAACTCGGCAATCCGTTCGTCATCAAGCCGGGCATGGGCTACGGAAAACGCGGCGTGATTTTGAACGCGACCAGCCTTCAGGACCTCGCCCGTTCGCAACGCGATTGGCCGGATGCTCATTTCCTTCTGCAGGAACGGATCGTCCCCCGCACTTTGGAGGGGCGTCCGGCTTACTTCAGGATTTTCTACGTGTTCGGTTCGCTCTGGTTTGCCTGGTGGGACTGTTTTACCGACCGTTACTCCACGCTGACGGCCCAGGAGATGGAGGACTTTGGATTGCAGCCACTGCGCGAAATCGTCACTCGTTTGGCGGATTTGACCCAGATGAGTTTCTTCTCCACGGAGATTGCGCTGGCGGACGAGGCGCGATTCGTTCTGATCGATTACGTCAACGATCAGTGCCACATGTTGGCGCAATCCGCGAACCCGGCCATCGGCGTCCCGAATGACATCGTAGCGGGCATCGCCCGGCGCCTCGTCGAAGGCGCGCAGCAGTTGATCCGGCAGGCGGACTGAGCCGTGGTGCATGATACTCCGGGCCGGCCAGTTTGAATTTGTGTTTCCCAGACCGATGCTGGTGATGGGGGTGGTCAACGTTACGCCCGACTCGTTTTCCGACGGAGGATTGTTTTTAGAGCCTGAAGCCGCGGTGGACCACGCGCTGCACCTCATCGAAGAAGGCGCCAACATCATCGATGTCGGAGGAGAGTCCACGCGGCCGAACGCCATTCCGGTCGGCGAATCGGAAGAGTTGAAGCGCGTGATTCCGGTGGTGGAACAGCTTTCGGCGCGCGTGAAAGTGCCGATCTCGATGGACACCCGGAAACCGGCCGTGGCTCGCGCAGCGCTGGCCGCAGGCGCCAGTCTGATCAATGACATTGAGGCCAACCGGGACGATCCGGAGATGTGGCAAGTTGTCGCCGAGGCCGGGGCGGGCTACGTGGCCCTGCACATGCAAGGCACGCCTCAAACCATGCAAAACCACCCCGCCTATAGCAACGTAGTGGATGACGTGGACGCGTTCTTTGCGGATCGGCTGGCGCGGTTCGCGGCCGCGGGCGTCGGCCCGGAGCAAGTGATTTTGGACGTTGGGATTGGGTTTGGGAAGACGCTGGAACACAATTTGGAGTTGCTGGCCGGGCTGAACCGCTTTACAAGATTCGAGCGCCCGCTGCTGCTTGGGGTCTCGCGGAAGTCATTCATCGGGAAGTTGCTTGGCGTGGACGTGGGGGCGAGATTGCCGGCGAGCCTGGCCTGCGCTTGCTGGGCCGCGGAAGCGGGCGTTCAGATCATCCGCACGCACGACGTGCGGCCAACCCTGCAAGCCGTTCGCATGATCGAAAGCATCCTGAACCATCGAAGCTAGTGGATTGGAATTTACACACGATCTGGCGGTTCATCGTGGAGATCGCGATTCTCACGGTCGGGATTTATTACGCGATCATGTACATGCGCGGCACGCGAGGCTGGCCAGTCGTCATCGGGTTTGCCGTGATGATCGGCGTGACGCTCGTGACGACTCTCCTGAAGCTTCAGGTGCTGAGTTTCCTGCTGCAAACCTTCTTCGCTTTTTCGGCGGTGGCGGTCTTGATCATCTTTCAGCCGGAAATGCGCCGCCTTTTGGCCGAGCTAGGCAATCTGCCGTTGTTCAACGCGGCGCGCGAACAGCGGGAGAATATCGAAGTGATCGTGCAAACGGCCGAGCGCCTCTCCGAGGTCCGCATCGGCGCGTTGATCGCGATCGAACAGTCGATTCAACTCCAAGAGGCGGTGGAATCGGGCATCAACGTCGGATGCGAGGCCACTCCCGAAATGTTGGAGACAATTTTTTTCCCGAACAACGCGATCCACGACGGCGGCGTCATCATCAAAGAAGACCGAATTGCCTACGCCGCTTGCATTTTTCCTCTGACGCAGCGCCAGGATCTGAATCCGTCGCTCGGAACGCGCCATCGGGCGGCCATTGGCCTCAGCGAAGAAACCGATGCCGTCGTCGTCGTCGTCTCTGAGGAATCGGGAGCGATTTCCTGCGCGTATAAAGGCCAACTCGTGCGCGGCATCACTGTGGAAGAATTGCGGGCGTTCTTGACCTCAGTCTTCGTGACCCGCACGGGTTCGCGCAGCCTGGTGGATCGGTTTCGCAAGTGGGCCACCAGCCGTCCGACGCCCGCCGCTTCCATGGTCTCAAATATCCCGCAAAAATAGCCATGGCGCTGCCGGACCTTATTCTGAACAACTTTCGCTCGAAGGCGGGCGCGCTGACCATGGCGATGTTCGTCTGGTTCCTCATTCAATTCGCGATTTCCCGAGGGTACCGGCCTCCTCGCGAAACGCCGTTGACCGACACGCGCGATCACACGTTTACCGACGTGCCGGTTCTGGTGCTCTGCACACCGGAGAACTCGCAAGTCTTCCGCGTCACCCCGGCAAAAGTCGAAATCACGGTTCGCGGCACGCCCCTCGCCTTGAATCAATTGTCTAAAGATGAAATAAGGGCGTTGGTCGATTTGGCGGACACAACCAACGTCGTCAGCGAGGTCAAAGACATCCTGGTGCGATCGCCCCACCACATTGCTCTCACGAGCATCACGGTGAAACCGGCCCAGGTCCAAGTGGAGCGGACCAATGGACCTCAGCCGTAACTCTGCATCTGACATGGGGAGCGCACACGCCCTCGCGTGTCCTGACCGGCACCTCGACGGTCAGGATCGTCTTGAAACTCAGTCACCAAAGCGTGGCTCGAATGGAACCGTGGATGGGGTCGGCGAGGGCGTCGACTACCACCCGCGGGGCGCGTGTGCTCCCCATTGCAACTGCGTAGTTACGGCTTTGATTCTAATATGACTTCATCAAAAAAGATTTTCGGAACTGACGGAGTTCGAGGCACCGCCAACACTGAGCCGGTCACGGCCGAGACCGCGTTGAGGCTTGGCCAGGCGGCGGGGCATGTGTTCAAGAACCTCCAGCACTCCTCCTGGGTGCGTGGCAAACACAAGATCGTCATCGGCAAAGACACACGGCTGTCCGGTTACATGCTGGAGAACGCCTTGTCTTCCGGGATTCTTTCCATGGGCGTGGACGTTTTGTTCATCGGCCCGTTGCCCACGCCCGGCGTGGCCTACGTCACGCGCAGCTTGCGCGCCGACGCCGGGATCGTCATCACGGCTTCGCACAATCCGTATGCCGACAACGGCATCAAGTTCTTCCGGCCGGACGGCTACAAACTCGACGACAATATCGAGCTGCAAATCGAAGAACTGGTCTTCAGCGGCGGAATCGAAAACATCCGCCCCACGGCGGATGAAATCGGCAAAGCAGTCCGCATCGACGACGCGCTGGGCCGGTACATCGAATTCGCCAAAGCCTCTTTTCCCAAGGGCCTCACCTTGGAAGGCATGCGCATCGTGGTGGATTGCGCGCATGGCGCGACTTACAAATCGACGCCGTGCGTCCTTCGGGAGCTCGGCGCGGAGGTCATGGTGTTCGGAAACCATCCCGACGGTATGAACATCAACAAAGACTGCGGTTCGATGCATCCCCAGGCCATGTGCCAGAAGGTCTTCGAGTACCGCGCCGACCTCGGCATCGCTCATGACGGCGACGGCGATCGCGTGCTGATGTGCGATGAGACGGGGACGTTGATCGACGGCGACGACGTCATGGCTATCGCGGCGCTGCACATGCTGGAGCAACGGACGCTCAAGCAGAATACGCTGGTCACGACCATCATGAGCAACGCGGGGTTGGAGACCGCGATAAAGGCCGCGGGAGGATGTGTGATCCGAACTCCGGTGGGGGACAAGCACGTCATCGAAGAAATGCTCCGGGGCGGATACAACTTCGGCGGGGAGCAAAGCGGCCATTTGATCTTTGGCGACCATTGCACGACCGGCGACGGGTTGATCGCCGCGCTGCAGATCCTCCAAACGATGAAGATGAAGAACCAGCCGCTGTCCCGGCTGGCGCGCTGCTGGACCCGCTTCCCACAAATCGTCTCCAACGTCCGTGTGCGCGAAAAACGGCCGCTCGATCAGCTTGATGGCGTTGCGCAGTTGGTCGCCCAGGCCGAAGCGGAAGTTCAGGCGACGGGCGGACGCGTTCTGCTGCGGTATTCCGGAACCGAACCGAAGGCGCGGCTCATGATGGAAGGCCAGGACTCCGCCACGCTGGAACGCTGGAGCAAGCTAATCTGCGACGCGATCAAAAACCAGATTGGGGCGTGAGCTTTACCGGCTCAGACCGTGGGATAGATAGGACACACTTTGGTTGAGTTTAAAAGGAGGCAACTGAGGAAACGGATAGGCTGGAAGCCTTGCCATGAACCTGTGCGGCGGCGCGCGGGCGACCCCGCCCACGGCACGTCGGCGTTTTGGAGGGCGCCCGCCCGCCGTCTGCCAGTGGGTTCATGGCACCAATAAGCGCAGAATCCTGCTTTGAAGCTTTCCCAAAACCGTTCGACATGCCGCCAGGTTTTGGAGTGCGGGGACGAAGTCTGCGAAGTCGCCGCCTTGGAGCTTGGGCTTGACTCAGATCAAACCGCGGGGCGAAGGAATGTTGTCAAATGGTGGCAGCCTGGAAACCATCTTTGCTTATGCCAACGCGCACGCCATGTTTTCGCGCGGCTGCGACGCCGCTCCTCATTTTTCTCGCCACTTTCGCCGTCTCGACCTCCACGGCCACCGGCTCCGGACCACCTAAAGCGCCACGGGACGTTTCTTCGGATGGTTTGCTCGCCGAGTTTCTCCGCGGTCCCATGCGCGGCGTGGAGAATATCGTCTTCGCCGCGCGAGGGGTGAACCCAACCGACGGCCACTGGTATGCGAACTTCGGCTACTACGCGGACGACCCGAACCGTAAGGCATTCGTGGAAGGCGCCAAGCTGTATCAACTCAATCTCGTCACGCGACGACTCACGACCTTGCTCTCCGATCCGCGCGGGGGCGTGCGCGATCCACAGGTCAGTTACGACGGGAAGAAGATTTTGTTCAGCTACCGCAAGGGCGGGACAGACCATTATCACCTTTACGAGATCCAACTCGACACCGCATCGGAGAATTCCCTCACCCTGCCCTCTCCCCAAGGAGAGGGTTCAGCGGTCGCAGATGCAGATTCTTTCAAGTTGCTTCCGGTTCTTCCGCGACGGGAAACAACCCTCCCTCTCCCCCCGGAGAGGGCCGGGGTGAGGGGAAACCCAACGCCGGACTGACATCGGCACAAAAATCTGAAACCAAAGGCCAATCCTCAATGGCCAATGGCCAATCGCCTGATCCTCCTCTCTTGAAGCAGCTCACCAACGGGCCGTTCGACGACATCGAGCCGACGTATTTGCCCGATGGCGACATCGTGTTCGTGAGCAGCCGGTGCAAGCGCTGGGTCAATTGCTGGCTCACGCAGGT
>Ga0233424_10003098_pt1 | contig 11023 bp, 10 predicted proteins | sample Watercolumn_Towu_FD_181011 | JGI IMG/M metagenome (GOLD analysis project Ga0233424, IMG submission 181011) | Freshwater microbial communities from Lake Towuti, South Sulawesi, Indonesia - Watercolumn_Towuti2014_125_MG | ecosystem: Environmental > Aquatic > Freshwater > Lake | place: Indonesia... | reverse complement strand
GTCCTCTGCATGAATCGTTGCGGTTGCGGGTTGGCTCCGATCGTTGGATTGCCACCCGGCCTGGCCGTCGCGGGCGGCGCAGGCGCCGAGGTCGTCGCCATCACCAGGATGCGGTCGTACACCGACGGTCCGGCGCCGATTACGGCGCGCGGCGCCGCCATGTATCCGGCCACGCCCCGAAGAATAGTCTCGAGGGCCTTGGCTTCGGTGACGTTCACCAGTTTCAGCGTCAACGGCGACCCGGACATACGGTCGGCGCCGACCACTTTGGTCCCGCCTCGACGCTCCCACTCGGTCAGGATGGTTCGCGCCGGCACGTTCGTCGCCTCAACGGTCACGAGACCGTTCTGAAAATCCACCGTCAGCGGCTGCTGCGCCAGGGCTGTCGCGGCAATGCCGGCAAAGAGTGCCATGGCGAGTGCAACGGCGAAAACAGTGGTGCGCATTGGTGGCTTGCTCGGATCAAGTATACAGACGTCGACTACGGCCGGAAAGTCGCCGCCCCGTCGGCCACGGCAACCACCTGATCCTCGCGAAGCGCCGGATACATAGGCAATGACACGACTTCCGAGCACACGCGGTCGGCAACCGGGCACACGGCAGGGCTGGCCGGGGCCAGTGACGGTTGCCGCGTGAGCGGAAGCGGGTAGTGAATCAACGTTTCGACGCCCGCCGCGGCCATATGGGTCTGGAAGCGGTCCCGGTGTCCGGTCAGGACCGGAAACAGGTGATACACGTGCCCGGGATCACACTCGCGAGGTACAAGCACGCTGCCAGATATCAAGGCCGATCGAAAGCGGGCCGCAATGGTACGGCGTCGCGCCGTCCATGACGGCAGGAAGCGGAGCTTCGCGCGCAGAATTGCCGCCTGCAATTCGTCGAGGCGTGTATTCACGCCGGCTTCCTCGTGGTGATAGCGGCGCGCTTGTCCGCCGTTACGCAGCCTCTTGACGCGCGACGCGAGGCCCTCGTCCCGCGTCAGGACCGCGCCGCCATCGCCAAGTGCGCCGAGGTTCTTGGTGGGATAAAAGCTGGTGGCCGCGGCAATTCCGACGCTGCCGACCGGCCGCCCGGCCGCCGTCGCCAGTTGCGCCTGCGCGGCGTCTTCGACGAGGGCAAGGCCGTGCCTGGATGCGATCGCCTCGAACGCCTCCATGTCGGCTGCCTGACCGTACAAATGCACCGGCATGATCGCTCTCGTGCGTGACGTGATAGCCGCTTCGGTAGCCCGCGGATCGAGCGTCAGCCGCTCGCCATCGATGTCGGCGAACACCGGGCGCGCCCCGGACATCATGATGGCCAGCGCCGAAAAGGCTGCGGAGAGCGGCGAGGTGATGACCTCGTCGCCTTTCCCGATGTCGAGTGCGCGCAGAATCAGGAAGATGGCATCGGTGCCGTTGCCCACGCCGACGGCGTGCGGCACGCGGCTGGCGGCCGCGAATTCACTTTCGAACGCCTCGACTTCCGGGCCGAGTACGAACCAGCCGCTCGCCACCACTCGCTCGACGGCGGCCTTGATGTCGGCAGCGTCCTCGCCAGGCGTCAGCGCGTTGAACGGAACCTTCACCGGGACACGTTACCGGGAGACGGGTTCGGACACGTACTGGGAAAGATGACGTCGGTAATAGTCGAAGGTGCGCTCGAACCCTTCGCGCAACGTGACTGACGGCGCCCATCCCGTCCGGGACCGGAACAGCGATGAATCGGAATAGAAGCTGCCGATGTCGATGGCCTTCTTGTCCACCGGCCATTCCACGAAGGTGTAGCGGCCGCTGCCGGCGATTTCAACCAGCATTTTCACCAGTTCTCGATGCGCGATGTGTTCCTGGCCGCCGACGTTGAACGCTCCGCCGTTCACCTGGTCCGTCGCACCCGCGGTCAGGAACGCTTCAACTGCGTCATCGACGAACACAAAGTCGCGGATCTGCGAGCCGTCACCAAACACCTGGATCTCGCGATTCTCGAGGGCCAGTCGAATGAACCAGCCGATAAAGCCCTGGCGGTTGTGGCGCAGCAGCTGCCGCGGACCGAAGACGTTGGTCAACCGCAGGGCGCACGCGCGCACGCCAAACACGTTGTTGTAGACGAGGTGGTAGTACTCCCCGGCGGCCTTGTTGATGCCGTTGACATCGGTCGGCCGGACCAGGTGCCGTTCGGTGACGGGCAGCTGGTCCGGCCGGCCGTAGATCTGCCGCGTGCTGGCGTAGACGACCTTGGTGCGCGGATTGTGATGACGGCAGGCCTCGAGCAGCGTCAGCTGGCTGCGGCAGTTGATCTCGAGGTCGGTGTGCGGATCCCGCATGCTGTCGACGTGGCTGACCTGGCCCGCCAGATTGAAAATCACCTCGCAGCCCTGCACCAGGTAGTTCATGGTGCTCGCCTGCCGCACGTCGGCGACGTTGACGGTGACCTGATCTTCGATACCGGCGATGTTGAACAGATTGCCGCCATAGTCGGGGATCAGCGAGTCCACGAGCAGAACATCAGCCCCAATCTGGACGAGTCGATGCGCGAGGTTGCTGCCGATGAACCCCAGGCCGCCGGTGATCATCACGCGCCGGCCGCGATAGTAGGCGGCGCTCATTGTCGTTTCGCGGTGGCCGCCGACGGGGAACCGGCCCGCCGGCCCTTCCGGTGCTCGCGACGGATGACCAGCCCCCACCACAGTTTCAGCACGTCGACCGCGGTCTGGAAGACTCGGCGGAAGTTGAAGAACTGGGAATGGCCATGAGCGCGGTGATAGTGATGCACCGGTCTTTCCGCGACGCGGAACCCGGCGTCGTGGAATTTCTTCATCATCTCCAGGCAGATCACGCCGCTGTCCTTTTCCAGATGGACGACGTCGAAGACGCGCCGCCGAATCAGCCGGAAGTCGCAGTCCACATCGCGAACCCACAGGCCGAACAGCCACTTGACCAGGTGATGGTAGACGCGCCCGATCACGATGCGATGCAGCGGATCGGCGCGACTGATCTTCCAGCCGTTGACCCAGTCGACGTCGTCGGTCAGCGCCGACCATAACACCCTCATTTCGGCCGGATCGTACTGGCCGTCGCCGTCGGTGTAGAAGATCAGCTCCTTAGTTGCCGCCGCAAATCCCGAGCGCAGCGCGCCGCCATAGCCGCGGTTCTTCGGGTGGTGCACCGCCCGGACGTGGTCCGGGTAGATGCGCGTCAGTTCGTCCAGGATCTGCGACGTCTCGTCGGTGCTGCCGTCGTTGACGACAATGACCTCGAAGTCTGGCGTCAGCGACGCGGCGACTTTCACGGCGGCGATGACCAGGCTGGCGATTGTCCCACCGTCGTTATACGCGGGGAAGAACACACTCAGGCCTGGCATGCGGCCCACTTTACTTCGATCCGGCAGGGCGCGGCGATCGAACGCGGCCGTGGCGGAGGATCAGCTTCCACGGGGTGACCAACGACTCGATCAGGACACCGCCCGACAGTTTTGACGCGCCTTGACGGCGCTCGACGAAGATGATCGGCGATTCAGCGATGCGCAGCCCGGCGTCGGCGGCCATGAATGTGACGTCGAGCAGAAACGCGTAGCCGTCGGAGACGATGCGATTGAGCGGCAGCCGGGCCAGCGACTGCCGCCGCCAGCACCGATAGCCGGTCGTGATGTCGCGCAGCCGCAGCCCGGTCACGGTGCGAATGTAGAAGTTGGCGAATTGGCTGAGGATGATGCGTCGCAACGGCCAGTTTACGACGCTGATGCCGTTCAAGTAGCGCGAGCCGATCACCAGGTCGGCGCCCCCGGCGGCGGCCGCGATCATCGCCGGCAGGTATTTCGCGTCGTGCGACAGGTCCGCGTCCATCTGGACGACGAAGTCGTAATCGCTGTCGATCGCCATGTGGAACCCCTCGAGGTACGACACGCCGAGTCCGCGCTGCCCGCTGCGGTGCAGCGCTCTGACGCGGCCCGGGTACGTCGTGCCGAGCTGATCGGCGATTCTTCCCGTGCCGTCGGGCGATTGATCGTCGAGCACCAGCACGTGGACGTCGGGAATCGCCATCAGATCCGCAACCAGAATCGGGATGTTCTCCTTCTCGTTGTAGGTCGGGATCAGGCACAGCGTCTTCATCGCCGGCCCTCGAAGCGCAGTGTCGCGATCTGTTCCGAGATCAGGCCGACGAGAACGACGATGACCGAGAACATCAGCAGCAGGACGGCGCCGTTGGGAATGCGGTCGTGGTAGAGGAAATTCCAGGCGCCGTAGACGCCGCCAGCGGCAAAGGCGAGCGCGCTAACGGGCGCAAAAATCCGCAGCGGACTGAAGATGGTGATGACCTTCAGCAAGATTAGCAGAAACTTGGCGCCGTCACTGGCCAGGCGGATCTTCGAGGCCCCGACACGCGGCCGCGCGGCGATTGGTTCGAAGGCCACATTGTAGCCCGCCTTGATGAAGGCCAGCGTCGTCGTCGTCGGCGTGGAGAAGCCGTTGGGGAGTAGGTGAATGAACTCCAGCAGATGGTCGCGGCGTGCCGCGCGGAAGCCCGACGTCAGATCGGGAATCGGTCGCTCGGTGAGAAAGGCGGCCAGCCGGTTGAGGACGGCGTTGCCGAGCCGTCGTCCCGACGTGGCATTGGTGCGCGGGTCGCGCGCGCCGATGACCAGGTCGAACTCGCCGAGACGGCCGGTCAGCCGCTGCGCATCCGCCGCATGGTGCTGGCCGTCGCCGTCCACGATCAGGATCCAGTCGCTGGCCGCCGAGCGAATCGCCGTCTTCACGGCCGCGCCGTTGCCCTTGTTATAAGGATGGCGGATGACCCGGGCGCCGGCGGCCTCCGCCTCGCGCGCCGTCCCATCCGTCGATCCGTCGTCGACCACCAGCACGTCATGCCAGGCGCCCGCGGCCCGCAACGCCGTCACCATCGGGCCGATGCCTCCCGCCTCGTTGAAGGCCGGCACGACGACGGTAACAGACTGTGGGGCTGCCATGATTGGGGGGACGGCGCGATCAGGTGGCGTGGCGGAAGTTGATGATGTCGCCGTCCTGCACGATGTAGTCCTTGCCCTCGAGGCGCAGCTCGCCGCTGTCGCGGCAGGCGGCCATCGATCCACGCGCCATGAACGCGTCGTAGCCGACCACTTCGGCGCGGATGAAGCCGCGCTGAATGTCGCTGTGAATCTCGCCGGCCGCGTCCAGCGCGCCGGTGCCGCGGCGGATCGACCAGGCGCGGCATTCGTCTTCGCCGACGGTCAGGAACGACAGGTAGCCGAGCAGGTCATAGCTGGCGGCGATGACGCGATCCAGGCCCGACTCGCTGAGGCCCATGTCCTCGAGGAACGCCTCGGCGTCAGCGGTCTCGAGCGCCGCAATCTCCAGCTCGATCTTCGCGCACAACGCGACAGCGCGGGTGCCCTCACGCGCCAGGAAGGTTGTCAAGCCGGTGGTGGTCGCGGCCCCCTCGACGCTCGCCGCCGCCTGTGCATCAGCCTCGTCGAGATTGATCACAACGAGCAGCGGTTTGGCCGATAGCAACTGGAACCCGCGCAGCCTGCGCAGGTCCTCTCCGGCCAGGCCGAGCGCGCGCAACGGCTGCCCGTTTTCGAGCGCCGCCTTGCAGGCGCCGAGCAATTCCTTTTCATTGTCGAGCTCGGCCGATTTGTTCTTCTTCAGGTCCTTTTCCATCCGCTCCAGGCGCCGTTCGACGACGCCGAGGTCGGCGAGGATGAGCTCGTCTTCCATGGCTTGCGCGTCACGTGCCGGATCGACGGAGCCTGAGGGATGGGGAACCGATGGGTCGCGAAATGCCCTCACCACATGCACCAACGCGTCGGCGTTCTTGTAGCCGGCCACGTCGACGAGCAGAGCGGCGCCGGCCCGGCCGGCCGCAATGATGTCGGTGAATTCGATCGTCGCCGGAACGCGTTTCTTCGGGTTGAAAATCGCCGTGAGCTTGTCGAGACGCGCGTCGGGCACCTTCGAAATCCCGATGACGGTGTCGCCTTTTCCGCGCGGCGCGTCCTTCGCGCTCGTCATCAGCTGGAAGAGGGTGGACTTTCCGGTCGACGGGAACCCGATCAGGGCGGCGTGCAGCATGCGAAAAAATTCCCTCGGACTCAAAACGGCAATCGTAGCATGCGCGTCCGAAGTTCCCGTTCCATCGCGGTCAGACTGCCGGTGGTAGTCAGAAACTTGACACCCCTTCGCCTTGATGGCGAAACAAAGGCGTAACACTAGATCTGTCAACTGTTTAACGCACTTCGCCATTGACATCCATCTGAGCTCTCTTTACTATCTCAGTGGATTTTTGTGGAGCGCAGTGGAACAGCCGGCGTGCTCCGGGGCAACGCGCCGGCCAAGATTGATGATAAGGGACGGCTCAAGGTTCCGAACGCTTTTCGCGCCGTGATTCAGAAAGATCACGGCACGGAGCTATTCGTGACGAGCCTGACGGGCCAGTCCGTACGCATCTATCCCATGCCGGTGTGGGTCGGCCTCGAAGCACGACTCGCAAAGGTCCCCTCCACCAATCCCGCGCGGCAGCGTTTTCTGGATCGCGTGAATTTTTACGGCCAGGTCGCCGAGCTCGACGCGCAAGGGCGCGTCGTGATTCAGCCGCGGTTGCGCGACAGCGCTCAGATCACCGGCGAGGTCGACGTGCTTGGCCAGCAGAGTTACCTCGAAGTCTGGAACCACGAGCGTCTGGCCGCCAGGCTCGTCGCCGAGCCGTTCACGGACGAAGACGCGAAGACGCTTTCCGACTTCGGGATTTGACGCTCTGAAATGCCGGAACCGCGGCACGTTCCGGTTCTGGTTGATGAAGTGCGATCGCTGCTGCAGCCGGAGCGCGGCGGTACCTTCGTCGACTGCACGGTCGGCCTCGGCGGCCACGCGCGCATGTTGCTCGACAGCGGCGCGACGCGGCTGATCGGAATCGATCGGGACCGCGACGCGCTGGCGATCGCGCGATCGACGCTGGCGCCGTTCAGCGATCGCGTCACGTTGGTCCACGCGGACTATCGCGAGATCGCGGACGTGCTCGACGCCAACGGCGTGACGGCGGTCGCCGGGCTGCTGGCGGACTTCGGCGTGTCGTCGATGCAGCTCGACGCCGAGGGCCGGGGCTTCAGCTTTCGCCGCGACGAGCCCCTCGACATGCGGATGGACCGCACTCGGGGCGAGACCGCGGCCGAGCTGATCGATCGCGCGGAAGAGCACGAGCTCGCCGATGTGATCTACCGGTTCGGCGACGAGCGGCGGTCGCGGCAGGTCGCCCGCGCCATCGTGGCGGCGCGTCAACCAGGGCGCATCGAGACGACCGGGCGCCTGGCCGAGGTTGTGCGGCGCGCGGTGTCTGCTGGGCCCCGGGGTCCCCGCCGCGGCAGCCGCGGGCGGGCGGGCGGATGGCAACGGATTGATCCGGCGACGCGCACCTTCCAGGCGCTGCGCATCTGGGTCAATCAGGAGCTGGACGGGCTCGAATCGTTTATCGGCAGCGCGGCCGTACGGCTGCAGGTCGACGGGCGAATGGCCCTGATCGCGTTTCACTCGCTGGAAGACCGCGTGGTGAAGCACACGTTCCGCGCGTTGTCGAAGGGCGATGACGCGCTGTTGAGGATGCTGACCAGGCACCCGGTGACGTCCTCGGACGCCGAGGCCGCCGCCAATCCGCGCGCGCGCAGCGCCAAGCTGCGCGCCGCAGTTCGGTTGCAAGAGGGGGACGCATGAACAAGGCAGGGACCTTCGAATACGAGATTCGCAAGGACTTCCGCAACAACCAGATCGTCCGCGAGGTCGACGAGCGCCGCCAGCGGGACCTCTGGCAGTCGCTCGGCATCGGCGTGGTGCTGGTGCTGGCCCTGTTGTTCTCGGCGTGGCAGCACTTCGAGCTGCTGCGCCACGGCTACCGCCTGGAACAGATGCAGCGCGATCGCGCCGCCGAACACGACATCAACCGCCACTTGCGGCTCGAGGTGGAGACGCTGCGGGCGCCGCAGCGCATCGAGCGGCTGGCCACCGAGCGGCTCGGGATGGTCGCGCCCGGCGACGGTGAAGCCATTGTGCTCGAGCGCGTGACGCCACCGGCGCCTCCCGCCAAGTCGGTTATCGCCTCGCGGTAACCAGACCCGGACTTCGCGTGGCCGCTCAGCCTGATCTCAACTGGCGCCCGGTGCTGAAGCGCCGCCTCATGGCGGGGGCGGCCGTCCTCGGCGTGTGGGCGCTGGCCATCGAAGCGCGCCTCGTCGTGCTGCAGGTGATCCAGCACCAGGAGCTGGTGGCGCGCGCCGACCGGCAACAGAAGAGCACGGTGCCGGCCCCGGCCAAGCGCGGCGAGATTTTCGATCGCAACGGCCGGCTGCTGGCCTACAGCGTCGACGCCGACACCATCTACGCCGTGCCCACCGAGGTCGGCGACCCGGCCGCGACGGCGGCGGCGTTGTGCGGCGCGCTCGACGATTGTTCGCCGAAGATGCGCGACGAACTGCGCGATCGGCTGTCGCAGAACCGCGCCTTCGTCTACGTGCGCCGCCGCGCCACGCCGACGCAGGCCAAGCGGGTCGCGGCGTTGCAGCTCGACGGCGTCGCCTTCCGCAAGGAAAGCAAGCGCTACTACCCGAATCGTGAATTGGCCGCGCACCTGCTCGGCTACGTCGGCGTCGACAACGTCGGCCTCGGCGGCATCGAGGCCACCTACGACAAGACCGTCCGCGGCCGTGAAGGCAAGCTGCTGGTCCAGACCGACGCGCGGCGCCACGTGTTCAGCCGTCTCGAACGCTCGCCCACCGCCGGCTCCTCGATCGAGCTGACCATCGATCAACACCTGCAGCACATCGCCGAGCGCGAAGTTCGCGCCGGTGTCGAGGCGGCGCGCGCCGACGGCGGCGCCGCCGTCGTTCTCGATCCGAACAGCGGCGAGATTCTGGCGATGGCCAGCTGGCCGACGTTCAATCCCAACGACTACGGCGACGCCCCCGAGGTCGCGCGCCGTAACCGCGCCGTACAGGACATCTATGAGCCGGGCTCCACGTTCAAGATCGTCACGGCCTCGGCGGCGCTTCAGGAGCACGTCATCACCCCCGACGAGCTCGTCGATACGCAGGGCGGCGTGATCAGGTTCCCGGGGCGGAAGCCCATCACCGACATGGGCCACAACTACGGCACCCTGTCGTTCACCGACGTGATCGTCAAGTCGAGCAACGTCGGCGCGATCAAGGTCGGACTGGAGGTCGGCGCCGAGCGCATGGGCCTGTACATGCGCCGCTTCGGATTTGGCCGCCCGTCGTCGCCGGACTTCCCTGGAGAGAACCCCGGCATTGTCTGGGATTCGTCGAAGCTTGACGACAGCGCGCTGGCGTCGGTGTCGATGGGCTACCAGGTCGCCGTCACGCCGCTGCAGATGGCGGCGGCGGCCAGTGCGGTGGCCAATGGCGGCACGCTCTACGAGCCGCACCTGGTGCGCGCGACGATCAAGGGATCGCAACGCACCGTCGTGGCTCCGAAGGCGGCGCGGCAGGCGATTCTCCCCGAGACCGCCGCGACGCTGACCGGCATCATGGAACGGGTGGTGACGGACGGCACCGGCCGATCGTCTCGGCTGATCAACTACACCGTCGCCGGCAAGACCGGCACCGCCGACAAGCTCGTCAACGGCCGCTATTCGGCGTCCCAGCAGAACGTGTCGTTCGTCGGCTTCGTGCCGTCGCGTGCGCCGGCCTTCACCATCATCGTGATGATCGATTCGCCGCGCGCCGGCGGTGACACGGGCGGCGCCATCGCGGCGCCGATCTTCAGGCGCATCGCTGATGCAAGCCTTCGCCACCTCGGCGTCACGCCGACGATCAATCCGGTGCCGCCGGTGATTGTTGCCCGCACCGAAGACACGCCGCTGTCGCCGGCCTCCGCGATTGGCCCCGCGACCGTCGTGGCCATGCCGGCCAACATGGCCGGCACCGGCCTGCCGGATCTACGCGGCATGAGCGCGCGCGAGGCGTTGCGCGAGCTGGCGCGGCTGGGACTGTCGGCCAGCATGCACGGCACCGGCGTGGTCGTCGAACAGGATCCACCGGCCGGTTCGCCGTTCGAGGCCGGCGCAATCTGCACGGTGGTGCTCGATCGCCGCGCCGCCGGGCGCCTAGCCGGAGCCCATGGAGATCAACGGTGATCCTCGGCGACGCGATCGAGACCCTGCAGGCTCTGATCGTGGAGCCGCCGCCCGGAGGCGTCAATCGCGACCGGGCGATCGCAGCCATCGCCTATGATTCGCGCCGCGTCGCTCCCGGGTCCGTGTTCGTGGCGGTCAAAGGCCTCCGCGCCGATGGCGGGGCGTTTGTGGAGCACGCCGTTTCACGCGGCGCCATCGCCGTCGTCTCCGAGTCGGCGCCACCGGACGCGTTCGCGGTGCCGTGGCTCGCGGTTCGCGACGCGCGTCTGGCGCTGGCGCTGCTGGCCGATCGCTTCTTCGATCACCCGAGCCGCCGCATGCCCGTCGTCGGCGTCACCGGCACCAACGGCAAGACGACAACCGCCTATCTGCTGTCGTCCATCCTCGATGCAGCCGGCCGTCGCGCCGGGATGCTGGGCACGGTGGCCTATCGCATCGGCGGCGAGGATCGAGAGGCCTCGCGCACCACACCCGAGGCGCCGGACGTGCAGCAGTTGTTGAGCGAGATGCTGCAGCACGGGTGCACGGCCGCCGTCATGGAAGTGTCATCGCACGCGCTGTCGCTGAAGCGCGTGGACGGCATCCGGTTCGCCGCCGGCGTGTTCAGCAACCTGACGCGGGATCACCTCGACTTCCACGAGGACATGGAGGCGTACTTTGCCGCCAAGCGCCGCCTGTTCGAAATGCTGCCGAGCGGCGCTCCCGGCGTGATCAACCTGGACGATCCCCGCGGCGCCGCGCTGGTCGACATTGCGAATCGGCCGGTGACCTACGCCATCAACGCGCCTGCCGACGTCCGGCCGGGCGCCATCGAGACGACGCTGTCGGGGCTGCGCTTCCAGGTCCGGACGCCGAGCGGCGCTGTGCGTGTCGCGTCAAAGCTGGTCGGCCGCCCGAATGTCTACAAC
>Ga0233424_10003097_pt1 | contig 11027 bp, 13 predicted proteins | sample Watercolumn_Towu_FD_181011 | JGI IMG/M metagenome (GOLD analysis project Ga0233424, IMG submission 181011) | Freshwater microbial communities from Lake Towuti, South Sulawesi, Indonesia - Watercolumn_Towuti2014_125_MG | ecosystem: Environmental > Aquatic > Freshwater > Lake | place: Indonesia... | reverse complement strand
TGAGATTTACCATGATATCCAACAAATCTAATTTAATAAAAAACTATTTTTGAATTTCAGTTGTGGAACCGGATAAGGAAGATTATAGTAGCGGGTCTGGTGGGATATTTATCCACTTGAGTTCATTTTCTAGACTCAATATATGTTCATTTTGAGCCATTGTCAGATAGATAACATTATCAAATTTAAGTATTGATTAAGCTAGGTTGGTGAACTTTTCAAGTTGTTCTAGTATTTGTTCCACAGTAGGATTTTGTCCTAATTGTACACATGGAATTTGATTTTCTAGACATCCTTTCACATTTTCTGAATCTTCTGTAATCAGAATCATTCTATTTTTTTCTGCGTATTTGATTATTGAATAATCATATTGTAAATGAAACCCCATGTCTCGAAGCTCTCTAACGCTTATTGCATGGAACCCTCTTTTTCTCATCTCTTCTGATTTTCCTTCATACATTTCATCAAATAGAATTGGTAACATCTGGAATCATCAAGTCTACTAATTATTAAAAACTTCTACTGATAGAAATTTCCAGGAAGAGTTATAGATCAGAACTAGTACGCACAAATAATGCAATTTGTTATTCACGACTCAATTATTGTTGATATTTACCGATATAGATCAAACGATGCGATTTCGGCAGTGGTGATAATTTGTTGAATCAGAATCGAGTAATTTGTGGGGATTCTAGTAAACTTCTAAAGAAAATTGATTCTGAATCTGTAGACCTGTGCTATATGGATCCTCCATTTTTTGCAGGAAGAAAATTTGAATCAAAAGGTGAACATGGAAAGATTCATTCATTTGATGACACCTGGAACAACGATTTTGAATCCTATCTTGAATTTATGAGAGAGATTATTGCCGAAGTACATAGAGTTCTCAAAAAAACTGGTTCAATGTATCTTCATTGTGACTGGCATGCTTCACATTATTTGAAAATCGAATCAGATAAGAATTTTGGATGCAAGAATTTCAGAAATGAAATTGTTTGGAGAAGGCACAATTCTCACAATGACACAAAACAAGGATCAAAAATGTTTGGAAGAATTCACGATGTCATATTATTCTATAGTAAGACTGGCAAATACACCTGGAATCCAATGTATCAACCATATTCAGAAGAATATATCAAAAAATATTACAAACATGTAGAACCTGAAACTGGAAGATTGTTTGCATGTGGTGATCTTTCTGGACCTGGTGGAAGATCAAAAGGAAATCCGAGATACAAGTTCATGGGAATTACAAGATATTGGAGATATAATCAAACTAAAATGAACGAATTAAGAAAACAAGGAAAAATAATTCAGAGAAGACTAGGTACTGTTCCTTTACAGAAGAGATACCTGGATGAGATGCCCGGAATTATGTTACAAGATGTTTGGGATGATTTGAAAAGTGTCCAAGTAACTAAAACTGAATCTGTAGGCTATCCTACTCAGAAACCAACAAGATTGCTTGAGAGAATAATTCAAATCTCTAGTAATGAAAAAGATTTGGTGCTGGATCCATTCTGCGGTTCAGGTACCACGCTTGTTGCAAGTAAGAATCTTGGAAGACGATTTTTAGGAATTGATATGAATAGTAATGCATGTAAAATTGCCAAAAAAAGAATCAATGATAGATTAGAGATAAAAAATTCTATCGTTCTATTGAACAAATTTCGTAAAAAAACTCTTCTTTAACCAAATATATCGGAAATATTTTTTTTGCGATTGAGGAAATCCTTTAGATCGTTGTCATTCTTCATAGCATCTAAGAGACTAGATAGTTGTTCATAATCATGATAATCAGTTTTTAGTATTAATCGATTTTTTGTCTTGAAATCTTTTAATAGATTTGTAAGATTTTCAAGTAACTCTAAATATTCTAGATTTTTGGATTTCGGTTTTTTATTGAATTCTTGTTTTTTTGCAAGATCATAACCATATTTGAAATCAGACTCATTATCTAGTAGACATAATTGTAGTGCAGCAGAAATTTGGGATAATAGATCTTCTCCCATTTCTTCACGGAATTGATCTCTCTCTTCTAACGACTCATCAAAATTAACGGTTAAGTTTTCAACCTTCAATCGTAGATCATTTAGTGATGATTTCATCATGGTCCAAGGAATTTTTTCTTGCCCTCTGAACTTTTGAAGAAATTCTCTGAATTCTTCAGCGCCTTTTTGTAAAATTGAATCATCAGATAACGCATTTTCAAGTTTTTTCATTTTTTCAACAGAAATAGGCGATTTTTGAATTTTTGAGAAAAATGGGATAAGATATCTAACATCGCCTTTACGAAATCTATTTTGTTCTGGGTTTTCTCTATAACCAGCATACTTGCAGATTTTTAAAAAGTAATTTTTTTCCTCGAAATGTAATACCCAATCATACGCATAATCAGACCAGTTATTGTTTTTTCCAAGAATTTTGTTATCAAATTTTAAAACTATTTCCCACTTCGCATCATTACGAAAATCCGGTTGGATTTTTTCATCATCTAGGATTTTTTTAATTGTTGTACCCAATTCCCAAATTGTATGTACGTCTCGAAATTCTCGTCTTTCAGCATCCCCACTACCACCACCAATAAATTTAGAATTAGATTTGATTTTTTCTAAAATAGATATAATTTCTTCACTGTGATTTTTTCTCATTCAGATTCTTTGTGTAAAAAGAATTTGTATTTTGCTGACCAAAACTCTCTATCTTTATCTTCATCATTAAGGTCTTTAGCACATCTTTGTATTAGATGCCAAAGATATTGTTCTTGAATGAGATGTTTTTGTTTAGATGAGTAGGCTTCGTTTTTGTATTTACTTGACTCTTTTCTCTCTTCCTCATATTCAACGAAAGTCTCATGTAATTCATTTATTGAAACTAGAAATTTTGACTCGTCCCATTTTGAAAGATTTCTGTCGTATTTGCCCCTATACGTATCTAATCCGGGTCCTACATAGCTCTGTTTTCTGATCCGACCGTCTTTACTACCTAAGTTGGGATTAATCAATACAGTTGTGGTTGACTGCCCGTCTTTTGTTGGAACCTTGATTCTGAGTCGTTTTACTGGAACGTCAACGGTTGTAGGATCAAAATCGTCTGGTTTTAAGACGATAGGTTTTTTGTGTTTATTTTTTTTATAAAGAATTACTGCTTCAACTGTACCGTCTTGAGTAATAAGGCCTTGATTTTCACCATCCGGAACATCAGATAGTCTTTGGTTTTTCTCTTCCCCCATAGAATCAGAAAGAGACATTTTGCCAATTTTATTAGCTTGCATTAAATCGAAGCGCAGATTTGTTTGGTTTTTCAAGAATGTTTGTACTTGTAAAATTAGTTTAGTATTTTCTTGCTGTCTATCATATATCTTGAAACCGTCTGCATACTTTTCTAATTGTGGTGCTAGAACATTATCTAAGATATCCTTCATGTGAATAACAAATTGTTTGAATTCCTCTCCAGGCTTAGGGGCTAAACGTAATGAATCAGGTTTTAGAAAATTAGCTACCACATAACCACTAAGATAAGGAGATTTTAGAATAGATTTGTTTGAAAAAGAGTCCATTTTATGCAATATTGAATTTCCTAATGGTCTATCTCCTACTAACAGAAACGGCGACTTGTAAGTATGCTCATAGTTTGGCGAAGCTTGATAGAATCGAATTTGTAATTTACCGATTACTTCTTTTGTATATGGATTAATTATTTCTCTATCAGGGATATCATAAAGATCTAATTCCTCCATTTTACCATCTTCATTTTTGGCTTCATATATACGCGGTTCAATTTCTTCAATTTTTTTCCCAGTAGAAAAATAAATTTTTGTCACATTATTCTCGATTGGAACTTTAAAATGATGTTGAATTCGTTCAAAGATCTTTTTTTCATCTTTTATTAATTCATCAAATTCTCCTGGCAACCAATCAGAAAAGATAGCAACGGTTCCAGTCATAGCATTTGAATATTTTCTGAATTCATCAATTTTTACAGGTTCCCAATTTGTAATTATTTCATTTTTTGTTAGTGTAAGTCTTACACACTTTACATCAATACCTTTTCGCAAAGCAATTTGTACTGAATTTACATGATCCGGATGTTTAAGTTCAGATTCATTTGGTTTCTCTCTAAGTGTGATATAGGTTAATTTGTTACAAAAACCTCTGAATCCCTGTAATCCTCTCCCAAATTCGCCTTTCTGATGAGATATTCCTGTTTTTCTACTCTTTAATGGATTTTCTATTATCCAAACAGGATCTATGACACCGCTTCCATTATCTATAATAATTAATTCTTGGCGTTCTTTTGCAATTTGAACGGTTATTTTTCCCTCATAGTTTTTTAGATTTTTAATCTTAACAAAATCTTCAATCGCATCTATGCCGTTTTCTACATGTTCTGTTAACATTAAATTCGCTCCACCGGGAGCAGAACGAAATGCATCGCCAACAGATTCTAAAGCTGAGAGAATTTGTTCGTCATTTGAAAATTTAACTTTATGACCTACTTTGATATCAGTATCTTTTTTGTGTAGATTTTGAGAATTCAGTGTTTTTTTTAGTCTAAAGCAGTTACTACAGATTGAGGCGTTTGTTCCATATGGAACTTCAAACGGTTGCTGACATTCCTTACATATTACTAAGACCATTTTTTATCTCCACTAGTAGAATCAAAGAGACAGAATCGATTAAAAATATAATCTTTGTATTCAGCTATGATAATATGATATGAGTTCAATCGTACTCCTCCATAATATCAGATTCGTCTGGACAATTCAGCTGAGCAATAGTGTAAGCCTTAACAGTCGAATACTCTGGAACAGAATCCATCATTGCAAATAGATAGTCTAAACTGCCTCCCAGATTAACCAGGAATTCAGCAATTTGTACGGGGGGTAATTTTTGAACAAGATTTACAATATGTAAACCGCTTTCATCATCATGATTTAATGCGCAATAAAGAAAGTGCCTGGCAATGTTAGGAACAAGATTATTGTACATATTCTATTTCGATCTCCTTGAATTATCCCTACAGTTTCTGCACCAGGATTGTACTCTTACCGTGCCATTTCCCATATTTCGTAGTCCAAAGTTAACAAGTATAGAATCTAGCCCTACAGAACATAGATTACAATGTGGGCAAGTGGTAGGATCTGTTATTGCAAATATTCCAGTAAATTGTGATAGATCAAAGGTTAAAAGTAATTTTGAGAGTTCTGGTCTTTCAGATATGTAATTGTCAAGAAATTTGTTGCTGACACGGTAAATTGAGTAAGGTATTCCCTTTTGTTTTAGATTATTTTTTGTTTTTTTCTGCCTCTTTGTTAAACGGGAATTTCCTTGTTTTACTTCAACATGTTCGTATAGAAGCGAATTGTTGTTTTTGAATACTTTAAAGTCACTGCCTATTCCAGTCTTGACTATCTGAAAACCATTGTTTTTGTAATCAGATCTTGCAATTTCCTCTGCAATCTTTCCTTTGAGTATGTTTTGTGCAAGTTGATCTCGTGATTGACTAGTTTTCATGGTTTATTCCTCCAAATTTTTGACCGAGTATTTTTTGAGCTTGCATATTGAATTCCATAAAACAATCTGCTTCGTCTATAACATAGTCTTCAATCAAATCAAATCTGCCTTCTTTGTACCAGATTGGAACATTTGCACCACTTCCTTTCTTGCCAAGTACCAGATGACAACCTTTGAATTTTCCACCATTGGCAAGTATCATTACTGGTTTGAGATCTATGTGTGGACGTGTTACAAAATACTCCATGCTGATCTCTTTGTCAAGATATTTTCTGAATTTGACTGCTAAGAATTTGAATTCGAATGTAAGATTGTTTCCTACTGGAACAAATTCCCAAGGATCGCCAGACATTAATGCAGCGATTTCCTTTACGATATTTTCCTCACCATACTCCCAAGCCTTAAGAATTACCAACGGTCCAATTGGCTCACCTGTAAGTACCGAGATTTTTTGATATTGGATTGTGATGATTTCATCCTTGTTTTCATCCAGTCCTGTAGTTTCTATGTCCAGATAGTAGTGAGGCATTATCTTCGATCTCCTATTATTTTGATACCCTCGGCTCTCGCTGTAGAGATTAATCCTGTATCGTAGGACAAAATTGCATAGGCGCCAAATTTAGCCAGTGCGAGGAGTAATGTGTCTGGAAAATGTGCTTTCGTGTATTTTGATTCCATTTGAGCGGCATCTGCACGTATATCACAATTACATCTGACTATTGATATTGGTTTTCTAAGAATTGAGGAAATTGCAGGAATTACCTCGTATTCAGAGAGGTTTCTGACCTTTTTCAATTCCCTAATAACAAAATCTGGGACCAAAATTCTGGTCTTTCTCGAAAGGATCTTTTTCATTCTGAAACAAGTTTTTGGATTTTCCAAGATCGCAATAACTCCGCAAGTATCAATGACGATGCCTTCCCTTTGTTTTTGATTTAAATGTATATTGCGCACTTACGTTTAAGTCTCAAACTTAGGTTATTAAACGTTTCACTCGCACTTAAACAGTGTTATAATCATGCCTAAGTAAAAGAATCTATCAGATTAAAATTTATACTAAGATTCCTTAAACGTATTGTGATCGTTCAAGTTAGAATTGAGCCTGAAACCTTAGAAAAAATTAGAAAATTGATAGATGATGGGCATTACAAAAATATTTATGATTTTGTCGGCATGGCTATAGAAAATCAGATTCGGCTTGATTTTTCAGAGGAATCATCTTTGTCATTGTACAATGCAATTGAGGCGAACCCAAAACTAGCAATTCCTAGAAAAATTGAATTTGAGATAGCCGAAATTATGCTACCCAAACTAGAAACAAAATCTAATCGAGATATTCAGTATGAGGTTTATGGTCCTGGCACTAGTGGATTAATTTGGATATTTCAAAATAGATTTTTTCCAGTTAAAGTTGCACTTCAAAGTTTGTCAAATATTATAAAAAAAGAAAACTCGGATTCTGTAGAATTTGATTTATGGGAAACATATGCTGGAGGATATGCATTAGATATATCCTCCAGATTATTTGACTCTGATATCAGAACCGAAATTACAACTGGGCTTCCTATCCCGAAACAAAAAGTAGGACAAAAATTTAGTAAAAAAAAGAACCGAGATGTTTTAATCACTCAAAAACTCGAGGCTACAAAAAAGAGGTTTGTAGAACAATTTGTTGGCCGCAAAATATTGAAGGAGTCGAAAGAATACGATGTTGTATTTTCAGGGGCATGTTTTGAAATGGGATTAGTTACAATAAAAGAATACAAGGAGCCATTAAATCCAAAAATTACTTTAACTAGGAATGGATTAGAATTCTTAAAATTACAAAATCCAATATTTGAAATGCTGAAATCGGCGAATACTGTTGATCAGAATGCATTTTCTAGAGATGAGGTAAAGTTCGTTAAAGATAAAATAATCTCCAAATTTGAACTTGAAGAAAAAATAGTAAATACAATACTAGAATTGAAAACACCAAAGATATCAAGTCAGGATATCAAAGATATTTTCATTAATACGAAAAGGGAATATTTTGAGAATCTTTATGTCAGAAACACCGATGGGGAGAAAATGTTAGCAGAAATAGGAAGAAAATATGAGTCAGACATAAGGAAAATAGAAAATGGAAATTCGCAAAGGAATGTGATTAATTGGATAGTCAAAAGATACTCGGAATTTCAAACAATTACAATTATTGGTAGACTTATTGAGTTGGATTTGGTTAAAAGAGAATACATAGGAAGAGAACCAGTGTATTATAATAAAAAGAACAATTAATTCACATTTCTTCATAAATGAATAATATAAGATTTATAATTCAAAATAGACAAAAATTTGATTTTTCATATATTGACCTGCACGCAGTGATTTTCTTAACACATTCAGTGTGAAAATACTTTGTTCATTATAATGAATAAAAAATTCGATGGTTCATTCCATGTATTATCTAACAAATTAATGACAGCATTTGAGAACAAATTAACCCATTATAATGCGATTATTGGTCAGCTTTCTCTTCTAGATTTACTCTTTCAATTATCGAGTCTATGAGTTCTATTTCAGATGGAGATAGAACCTTAAGCAAAACTTCCGGTTTCTTGAGCTTCAGACAGTTAGCCCATATCTCTAGTGCTCCATTTTCTGAACACATCTTGTCAAGGTATCTTTTGGCAGTGATGGGCGATATTCCTATTTTTTCGGCGGCGGCATAAACATAAGTCTCAAATGTCCAATTTCTGCGACAGATAACCTCTTCATAGACATATTTTCTGAATTCAGGCTCTTTACTCTGATTAATTTTCAGTATTTTCTCTGATCCTGATCTCACACTAGTGGCGACTGGTGGTCTTGGGTTCTTTCGATAGTTACAGGCTCTACAGAGAAGTTGGAGGTTAGAAAGTTGATTGTTCGCATTATTATTGTCAATATGGTCTATGACAAGTTGTTTTTTTAAGGCTGGAACGTGGCACATTTTGCAAAAATCTCCATCTCTTTTGGCTATGAGATCATACAAGATCCTCCTATTCCTCCCATTCATCTTTGCCATTTTTCACACTGTGCTCCTGACTAGTCACAAACTTCCCGCACAACAAGTTTGATTGTTCGTGGACATCTCCAACATTGCCATTTTGCCGTTCCAACCACGTTCACCATTCTCCTGTTACATACAGCACAGTACATCGAATAGATGAGAACACTCATGATAGTTCCGTCTCCTCAACAAGGAATTCCTTAGGCTCATTCTCACGGCAGTTTTTACAAAGATCTACCGCGTATTTGCCTGTTATTTTACATCCAAAAACTAGACGATGAGTTTTTGGTGTGTGTTGACATTGTAGTTTTGTTTTTGTCATGATGTCTCTATAGAAATTTTAGATTTAGGAAAGACCTCTCAAATTCTGCGACGGTGACATTGTTAAATATTCAATTACCAATGTATGAGAAATGGTAAGTCGTACTACTAGCAGAAATATTTCCGTGATAAGATTCCTTAAAAAATATCCTCTTAGTACCGCAAGCGAAATTGCAAGGAATTTTGAAGCAACTAGTGAGGCAAATTATAAATCTGTCAAAAATAGTTTAGACGATTTAATTCAGAAAGAAAAAATTGACAGTCTGAAAATTCCAGATAAGAATATTGTATTATATTTTATAAAACCAAAACAGGATAAAATACAAAATTTCGTTGCAGACATTATTGGATCAAAACGCATACTGACAAGACATTGTAGACAAATCAAGTACCATGATTATGAGAAACCTGGTTTATCGGAAATTCTTGCTAACGCAATAGCATTAGTCCATTTAGAACTCAAAAATTACTTTAGTAATCGCAAAACTAAAGGGACGACTGAAACTGAATTCATAAAAAAATTCTCAAAATCATGGCTTCAATATTGGAGCTATATAACACTGCATGAGAATCCCCTAGAATATTGGGATCCTTGGATAGGTGAAGAATATCTAACATTAAAGAATCATAGAGAAAAAAACCTCAATGGTGGAAGATTTTCTGTAGTACATTTGGTAGAATTAATGTATGATGTAGTTAGATTTAATGAAAAAGAAGCTTCACTCAGATACAAACCGTTCCAGTATAATTTTAAGCCAGAGCCTTATCTTGTTGACGGTCAAATCGTCAAAAGAGAAAACCAAAAACATCCTACTGTCAAATATATCAGAAATCGACTAACACCAATTAAAGACAAAAATGGAAAATTTTCTTGGAGAAAGGCATTAAGAATTCAAAAAAGTGAACTCAGTTGGGTTGCTACTCCATTTGATCTAACTGTTGTCAAAATATTGCTAAGAATGAATGAGCCGCTAAATGAGACAAGATCATACATTATAGAATCACTTGAAATGCCGGATCATGGTGCAGAATCAGAAGCCGAAATTGCGCATTATCTAGAAAAAGCAAGAAAAGAAATTGAGATGGAAGATCAGTCAACTCTCTGATATCTCGTCATTCGGTTAATTTTGGCTTCGAGTTCCCTTACTATCAGTAATGCATCGTCTTTTTCTTTGTTTAATTTCAAGAGATTTTGAGATGTCAATTTTTCATCCTCTAGTTTTTTCTTTAGTCTTGCTTCTTCGCTTATCATCAATTCTGGCATGGCGTCAAGATAATCAGGTACTGAATCTAAAATGTCTGTAAAAAAATAATTCTTGTCAGTTCGCACTATGCCATCATGACCCATCAATCTTTCCTTTATTGCAAGAGCAGCTAGAGTACCTCTCTTTTTCTGCGAGTTCATCATTACCTTGTCCCAGAATCTTCTAAACCCATGTGTTGTCGGTACGATGTATCGTCTTTTTCCTTCTGTTAATGGAGCTCTCATCTGAGACTTTGTAAGAAGATTTTCAATTCTTCTACGAACAGCAACTGAAGTAAGAGGTTTAGGATCAGAGAATCTTTCTAGGATTACAGGATCAGAACCCTGTGGAGATTTTTTCATTTTTTGAATCCATTGTTGTCTAATTATCATCAGTTTTTCCCATGCTTCAATTGAGATCAAAGCAAAGTATTCTTCTGCGGTGCCTCTGTATACTTGCATGGCACCACAGACTATGGTTCCTTCCTCATTTTTGTCCAGCTCTATTTTGTATTCTGATCCTATCTTATAGATTGGAAAGAAGCAATCCCAAGTCAGATTATCCCATGCACCTACCCTTAAACCGCCAGAACTGGATGCGAGAATTATGAAATCAGTTACAATGCTGTCTGAGTGATTAACAAGTTCTCTTATTTCATCTAAAGTATATCCTCTACCCTGGCAGGTATTGTCTGCTTCTGGATATGTTGCATAGATTCTCTTCCAACTCAGTCCTAGACTGTTCATTTCCAAGAGTTTTTTGATAGGTTTTATTCTGTTTGGGACGGTAGACGGATTAAGATAATCAGGGTTGGATTTTGGTAGTTCTGTTCTTTCTCGTAGTTTTCTTATGTACGCAAGTATGATTTGTGTTGCTTTTGTCTGATCTTTTTTTGCAAGATTTACAAATTGTTGT